>Ga0070730_10006154_pt1 | contig 10275 bp, 8 predicted proteins | sample Coa_R1_3_FD_66447 | JGI IMG/M metagenome (GOLD analysis project Ga0070730, IMG submission 66447) | Surface soil microbial communities from Centralia Pennsylvania, which are recovering from an underground coalmine fire - Coalmine... | ecosystem: Environmental > Terrestrial > Soil > Unclassified ... | reverse complement strand
GCGGCATCATTGCAACTCCATCCGACTTCGCCATCAGGGCGAACATTCCTGATGCCGCGGCGCTCCAATTCAGCCTTCATGGCAGCCCTCTGGGACATGAAATTCGGAATTCCGAAGGCCATGTGCCCGATGGTCGGCTTCTCGCCAAGTTTCGTGATCGGCCGGATGTACATGCCATTTGGCGAAGCGAGACTGCCGAACTCAAGCGCGCACTGTCTGCCGTCGTCCCATGCTACGCGCATCCCAAACAGGTCCACATAGAAGTCGCGGCTCTTGGCGTAATTCGCTGAAGTCAGATTCAGATGATTAACGGTGGTGACTGGAAACGACTTGCCACCGGTGCCGGCGCCCTGTGCGGCACGTGCAGCAAACGCGCCAACCTTATTCGGAAGAGCGCTTGCGACGAAAGCGCCTGTCGCCATAAGTCCCAGGGCTTGCAGTATTTGACGCCGATCCGCTTTGCGCTTCTCAAAATCCTCCAGATCACGTGACATTGTCAGCTCCTGGCTTTCAGTACATCACAAAATACAAAGGGGAGGATTCATCCTCCCCTTTTGTGTCTCTCCCTGTGGCATGGCGTCAGTGCTTAGGTACAGGCCACCAGCGCACGAATCCGTCGCGATTTGGCATTTTGACTTGAGGTAAAGTCTTGGCATCGAGCACGGCATCTTGAGGAACAACGCCGTCGATGGACAGCACATACGCGGTGACGGCATACACCTCATCGTCGGTTAGCGATTGCGGCGATTGCAGAGGCATGGCGCGCCGCACGTAATCGAAAATCGTGGTGGCGCTCGGCCAATAGCTTACCGGGGTTTTCACAGGCTTCGGGGACGTGAGCGTGCCGATTCCGCCGGTGAGTTGATCCTGCGGCCCGCCCTGGCCCTTCGCGCCATGACACGACTGGCACTTGTCCGCATAAACCTTGGCTCCCGCGGACACAGAACCGCTGCCCGCAGGCAAACCGCCGCCCTCCGGAGTCACCGTGATATCGAGTTTACCTACCTCTTCCGGAGTTAACGGACGGCCAAGGTTGGGATGTTGCGCCTCGCAAACGGATGAGACCAAGCACAGCGCGGCGGCGGGCAGCAGAATTCCAAACCTAAACATAGACATGTTTCACCGTCCCATCCGCGTCGACGCGCCAGCCTTGTATTCCGTTGAAGTGATAAAACTGGACGGGCGAATATTGGGAGACCCAGGCAGCTCTGGTGGGCTGCACCTCACCTTTCTCGTCCGCGGCTCGGCTCATCAGCGTTGCGGGCCGGCCATCCCATTGCCACGGAAGCCGAAAGCGAGTCAGCGCCTTCGATAATACCGGAGGAGTGAGCGCGGCGACGGTCCAGCTTTTCCCACCGTCCGAAGAGACTTCCACTTTGGAAACTCGTCCCGATCCCGACCACGCCAGCCCGGAGATTTCGTAGAAGCCCGGTCCTTTCATATTTAGTCCAGCCGACGGCTTGACGATCGCGGATTTCACGCCTTGAAGGAACATATACTGGCGCGCCTTCCCGTTGGGCATCAGTTCCGTGTAGTGCGACGTTTCGTCCCGGGCATCGACGGGCTCTGTCATTACCTTCAGCCGATGCAGCCACTTCACGTTCATATTTCCCTCGAACCCCGGCAGCAGAAGGCGCATCGGATAGCCCTGTTCGGGACGAATCGCTTCTCCATTTTGATAGAGTGCGATCATGGCGTCATCCATGCATTTCTCCAGCGGGATGCTCCTGCTCATGGCAGCCGCATCCGCGCCCTCGGCGACCACCCATTTGCCCTCGCGCGCCACTTCCGCTTCGTCGAGGAGAGTCGCCAACCGCACGCCGGTCCACTCCGAACAGGAGATAAGGCCGTTGAGCCCACCGGCCGTAGTTTGCTGCGGCTCCGGCTGATTGAAGGAGCCACTATTGCCGGAACATTCGAGAAACCGGATTTGCGATTCCATGGGATAGCGCATAAGCGTTTCCACGGAAAACGCGAGCGGCCGCTTGACCAGCCCGTGAATCACCAATTCGTGTCGGCTCGGATCGATGTCAGGAACGCCGTTATGGTGGCGTTCGAAATGCAGTCCGTTGGGCGTGATTGTGCCTTCGAGCAAATGCAGTGGGGTTCGCGACGCACCGGTTCCCGGTCTTCCAGGAAGTATGGTAAAGGCGCGCTGCACCTTTTCCTGGTATTTGGAAGGCATCCCGTAAGCTGACAAAGAGCGCCCCGGGGTCTTCATCCAGTCGGGCGCATCGGCGCCAACCGTTTCAGCAGCTCGAGCGACCCCTGCACCCATACCAGCCATGCCTGCGGCAAGAGCCCCGGCACGCAACAACGTCCGGCGATCGAGCAAGCCCTTTCGTGTTGCGGTTTCGCGTGACAATTCGTCTGCATCTGGCCGATTAGCCTTTTTCATTGCGACCTCCGATGCGCGCTTTATTTTGAGAGTGAAGTGCTTCCTCTCCGTTTGCTTCTGCTAACCAAGAGAGAACCATTTCGTGGCTCAACCCCGGCCAGTATACAACTTCCGCCTTTTCCAGGGGCTGCGGATCCGCTGCAAAAGCGGGTGTTACGTCGAGTACGTGGGGGCTTGTCAGCGATCTTGTGGCTAAGGCGTTAATACTAGGCCGGTTGGTTAGGCCATAAAAGGTACTAATGTCCCATTCCGACCTACCCTCTAAACGTCTTAAAACTGGTAAGGCTATCAAAGAATGCGGGGGGGGTGTGTTTCTGCTATCCCTGACCTTTGGACGCACCCTGGAAGTCGCGGTTTTGACAGGCGCTAGCGACGGAGCAGTAAACCTGTGCAGCAGCTAAATCAGTCCTATAGCGCGGTTGAGGCCAAGCTGGAAATGGCCGAGAAGGTTCTTTCCTATTGCATGTACAACCTTCAACTCACCATGCAGATCTGGATTCGCGTCCCCGAGAATATCGAATCGTTGCTCGCAAAAAGAGCCGAAAATAGCGCGGAAATTGCGAGTCTTACTCAGCAACTTAGAGAACTGGCCGAATCGGAAGAGGAAATACGGTTGCTGGATAGAGCCTGCCCGAGGTGGAGCTTCAGTGAGAATTACGGCGAACTTCTTCGGCAAATAGTGGATGGACAGGCTTTCGCCGAGGCCGGGGCAGAAATGGCTAACGTGCTGTTGCCTCTTTCATTGGATCATGCCTCCTGGAAAGCCTTCGTTGAGTATGTAAGGGCGCTGAAGTATGTGGAATTCACGGGGGAGTCCAAGGAAAAGATAATTGGCCGCACGCGAGAACTTTTGCGCCAGAACCAGGAACTGAAAAGCATAGTCGCCGAACGTAAGCGCCTTCATGAAAGGCTCTCTCAATTGGCGTCAATTGTGGAATACGCAAATGATGCGATTGTGCTTTACACGCTTGGCGGCACCATCGTCAGCTGGAACAAATGTGCGGAGAGAATTTATGGGTATTCGGAGAAGGACGTTCTTGGGCGCTCGAGATCTCTTCTGATGGCTCCGGACCAGGCGGATGAGTTCGGCAGACTATCCAAAGATCTCGTAAAAGAAGAGAGAATTCCACCCTGCGAGGCTACTCATATCCGCAAAGATGGAAGACATATACGCGTGTCAATGTCGTTGTCTCAGGTAAAAGATGCGAACGGCAAGACAGTGGGATTCGCAACCATCACAAGAGAGATTGGCGATTCGAAAGCGTAGCAGTCCCCCTTGTTACTTCTTCTGGTTTGGCCCCTCGGCTGAGTGAACGAAGACAGCGACGCAACCCGTCCCCTTGAAGCCGAACTGCGCACACGTGGTATTGTCGGTCGACGGATCTTTGATAATCGCCGGCGTGACTCGCACTGGGGTAAAGATGCGATTGTTTTCAGCGAAAGCCACTGCTTGCCGCCCGCCCGGGTCCGGAACGTTTTGCAACCACATTCCCGATTGAGCATCGACAACGCCGAGCGACTCTATCGGAGGTGTGCTCTTATCTTCCGAGGTGAAGTAGAAGCGGCCGTCTCCCGGGTTGTACCAGTCCTCATCGCCTCCGCCAATCTGAGTAATCCTCGAGATAATCGTGCCGCCGGCTGCATTCAAGACGACCGGCCCTCCGCAAGTGACCAGCACGTGATTTGACGGCCCTAAAGCCTCACCACTAGCATGACATTCGCCCGGCTTTAACGTCTTTTCGACTTTCATGCTCTTTGGATCGATGACTGCAATTTCCCCGTTTCCCCCGTTGCTGCCGCCGTTATTGCGGTAGCCGGGCACGGTAATGAAGAAGCGGTGCAATTCGGGAACCCACAACGGCTGCTCCAATCCGCTGGCGCCTTCGAATACCACACGGCCCAGCACTTTGTAGCTATCAGCCGAAATGAAAGTCGCATAGGGATTGGATCGGGTCGGCGGTGTCGTCGAGTTAGGCGTCAGAGGCTGGTTATTCGCGATCAAAATCAAGTGATCCGCGTCGTCGTACCCGATTTCGTCAGCACGGTCGCAGTGCGAGCCGCATTCAGGAATTGCCGTGCTGATGGACTGGATGATTTTCAGGTAAGTCGGCGAGGCAGGGTCCACGTCCGCCACCTGCACCATGCTGTTGCCGTCGCCGGCCCAGGCTTTCTTGTTCGGCGTGACAAGCACGCCATTCGGGCCCTGGCCGTTCGGAGGCGGCGGTGTGGCATTGCCGGGCCCCGCGAAGCCAGTCACTCGCCCCACAAACAAATTGTTTTCGGCGTCAATAATATCTATGCCGAAATTCGAACGGTCGGAAAGATAAAATCGCTTCGTTCCGAGATCGACCCAGGCAATATCGGAACTCACCAGCGGATTACCGGGAATCGCGATAACTCCGAGAAGTTTAAGCGGAGCTTTGGCATTCGCCTGGTGGGACCCACGATTCTGGGCAGGGTGGCCCGTAATGCTCAGAACCAAGACTAAACCCAGCACTGCCAAAAGGCAGCCTCTCATCCTCGCCCGCACGTGTGGCCTCCCCGATGTGACCGCGAACCGGATCTTTTTCGATCAAGAGCGATGGGCAAAATACAACGGAGAGCCTATGAATACAATAATCAAGACGTTGGCCATCAAAGAAACGCCGCGTGCTTGCGCCGCGTCTATGGGAGCAGGAGCAAGGAAGCATTTCCCCAGGGACGCAGTGGAAATCATTGCGTCGACAGTGGCATTTGTGTTAACGAATCTGCAGGAGGGAGTCCAATGCGGCCCAGGATCGCCTTATATCTTCTGATGGTTGTGGCTATTTTGTCGGCAAGCAGCACGGTATTTGCACATCATGGCAACGCGGCATATGAGACAAGCAAGGCGGTGGAGTTGAAGGGAGCGACGGTTACCAAATTCGTGTGGGGCAACCCACATACGTTTCTCATGTTCGACGTCAAAGATGACAAGGGCAACGTCGTGCATTGGGCGGGTGAGGCCGGAAGCCCTTCGTCGCTCGGCTTATTGGGATGGACGAAGGATTCCGTGCAGCCTGGCGATGTGGTTACAGTCTATATATACCAATCGAAGACAGGGCGCCCCGTTGGACGGCTGAATCGAATCGTCTTGGCCGATGGCACAGCACTAAAAGACAGCGCGCTTGGATATCGAGAACAGTAGACCGCGACACGTCACCTTACCTCGTCATCTTTGCAGAGAAGAACTCGACGCTAGCCGAGGAGTGTGTATATGAAACATCTTCTAATCGCTTCAGTTGGCATTTTGACCGCAGCACTCGCTTTTTCGTCCGCTGCCCGGTCGCAGGACACGCCTACCAGGGGGCCCGGACAGGTTGATCAGCGTCCTCCCAGCGTCTACGAGAAGTTGGCCAATTCCGGACCGGGCGGGCCCGCTCCGGTGCATGACCTGACGGGCTTTTGGAATGGTCCGCTGGAACCGAAATTCGCCGATAAGCCTTCTCTGACGCTTCTTGGGCAATCCAAATTCAAGATGAATATCCCCGATCCCTTCAGCGCCCATTCGAACGATCCGTGGAGAACGTGCGATCCGTTCGGCTTCCCGCGCAGCGCGACCAACGAAACCAGGGGCCTGGCGTTCGCGACGATGCCTCAGGGCCTCGTGATCATGACGCAGTACTCAAAAATTTGGCGCATGGTGTGGATGGACGGACGGCCGCTTCCTAAGAATTTTGGGACGAAGGGCGGACCGAGTTCGAGGTGGTACGGCTATTCCATAGGGCATTGGGATGGCGATAACACTCTGGTTGTCGAGACCACCGGCGTGGACGATTCGACCTGGATCGACCGCCGCGGATATCCGCATAGCGTGGATATGCACGTGGAAGAGCGCTACACGCGCGTGGACCGCAACGATCTGGAACTGACCGTAACGATTGACGATCCCAAGATGTACACGAAGCCGTTTGTGGACGTAACCAATAAATTCAGGTTCACGCCCCAGCAGCAAGAAGACGAACAGCTTTGCGTTCCTTCGCAGGCAATCGATTACCTGAACACAATTGCCATTCCCGCCGGCCAGGATGAGCTCGCCGGCCAGAAATAAAGTTCATCGCGTTCCAAAAATTGCTGTTAAATCCTGCGTAAAAAGCAGCTGGATGAAGCGCATCCAGAGCTTGCGCGTAAGCTTCCTCCCTCGGGTTCGGTTTCGCAATGACCCGTCGCGCCGCTTTTCTGTAAATTCGGGCGCTTTTTCTTGACAGGCGTTCGAAGTGTGTGTTATCAGCGGCGGCGAAAAGATTTTGTGTAGTTGAACTGGGGAACCGCTGGGTGTGTCCGCGTAGTTTTCAACCTCAGGCGTAGCCTCGGGACCATAAACCCGGAAGGAGTTGTCTATGAGAGCTTTGTCTGTGCGGGCCGCATCATTGCGCCGTTGGATCGGGAAGTACCTCCCAATCGCAGCGGTGGTGCTTGCGACGTTTCTGTTTTCAGTTCCAGCATCGCCGCAGGGAGTGCAGGGGACGATCCAGGGAAGCGTCTTCGATCAGACCGGAGGCGCAATCCCGGGGGCAATGGTGACGGTTACGGACGTAGCCAGAGGCACTTCGAAAGTGCTGACCGCCGACAGCGCCGGTGAATACGTCGCCGTGGATTTGACTCCGGGCACATATACGGTTCGTGGAGAGGCCAAGGGATTCCAGGTAGTCGAGCACACAAATGTAAGCGTCGAGGTCGGCCGAAATATCCGCGTGGATTTGGTCCTGCAGCCGGGCACACAAACTCAGACGATCACGGTAACCGGTGAAGTACCTGCCGTCGACGCTACCGACGCCACCTTGGGCGGCACGGTCAGCAACCAGGCGATTAACGCCCTACCGCTTAATGGGCGAAATTACCAACGGCTGCTTCAACTGCGGCCTGGGGTTGTGGGTGCGATCGGACAGGGCACGGGCGAGGAGAGTAGCAATGGGCTTCGAGGGGGAGAAAACGTAACCCTGATCGACGGCTTGGTCACGATGGCGCAGCAAAGCGGCGGAAGCGTGCTGAATACGTCTTACCACCAGGGCGACTCCACAAGCCTTCTGCCGGTGGATGCGATCCAGGAATTCAATATCGAGCAAAACCCGAAGGCGGAATATGGCTGGAGAGACGGCGCGGTCCAAAACATCGGCGTAAAGTCCGGAACCAATAGCCTGCACGGAACGGCCTACGCGTTTGGGCGAGATACTCCGTGGGACGCCGCTAATTATTTCGTTGGCAAAGCGGTGCCAATCAGTCTGGAACAGTACGGCGCAACGGCCGGCGGAAAGATCATCAAGGACAAGCTTTTCTGGTTTTTGGGCTACGAAGACTTGAATTACACCGTCGGGGATTCGGCGACGCCAACGATTCCGATAAGCATTGGGCTTGCGACGCCAAACCCCTCTTTGAGCATGGTGGACGCGTGCAACAAAGTGGGGGCGGCCAAAGTGAATCCACTCAGCGCACAAATAGCCGGTCTGACAGCTTTAGCCAGCGGCAGTTGCGCAGTTTCTCCATCTTCCTCCACGGTCGAGAACCTCTTCCCATACAATCCGACCAAGTCACAATTCTTCAGTCCCGCGATAACTTCTATCAATCCCATTCACAACGGCATCGCCAAAGTGGACTACAACCTGAACGCAACCAATCACATCAGCGGCATGTTTTTCATCGGTTATGCCAACGCCACGGTTCAGCTGGATCCCAATCAGCTTACGCAGCAGTGGATCAGCCAAAGCAACACGCGCGTCTATGATGAAGACGGTACGTGGGTCTGGACTCCGAATTCGACTTGGGTGAACGAATTCAGGGGCGGAGTGGCACTGCTGCACTTCAGGGCTCAGGCGGTGGACCATAATGTGAATCCGGCAGACCCGTCGCCGACCGGCTACGGCATTCCAAGCGGCATAACTAATCCGCTTTATTTCGGTATGCCCAAGATCCGGATCAAAAGCTTCACGGGATTTTTAGGGCAAGGTCAGCGCGAGGGCAATCGCGGGCCAGAAGGCACGGCTGATTTCGTGGACCATGTTTCCTACTTGCGTGGTAAGCACGCTTTCAAGTTCGGTTTTGAATATCTATTGGGCGTCGCGGACAATAACCCATATAACTTCGCGAACGGGAATGTTAATTTCAAGACCTTACAGACCTTTCTACAGGGTAATCCTCAAAACGGAATCATTCTGGTGGGCGACCCTACTTCTGTAGCAAGAAGCCACTCTTATGCGGGTTTCGTTCAGGACGACTGGCGTGTAAAACCAAGACTTACTTTGAATCTTGGCTTGCGTTATGAATACGCAGGGCGTCCGCAGGAGCGCAACAATTACATCGCTAACTTCGATCCAAACGTAGATCCGCTAACGACCCCCGCCATTGTCCAGGTCGGAGGCAGCGGCTTGCCTCCGATGTGGAAAGCCGATTACACGAATTTCGCGCCCCGCGTTGGTGTGGCCTGGGACGTGAGGGGCAATGGCAAGACTATCGTCCGTGCCGGCGCGGGCATTTTTTACAATGCCGCCTTGCTCGGCGAAACCATTGATCTGAACCCCTTCGGAGCGAATTTCCCAAGCATCGGTGTGAACAATAGCGGCACACAGATCAACGCTCACACGCCCAGCCAGTTGAACCTTGATTCTACCCAGATTTTGTGGAATCAAACCGGTCCGGTTTTTCCCGCCAATACCTCGGTGGCCATTAACGGCCAGACGTATACCGGAACCTCGTGTACCTATCCTGGAGAACCGGGTTTGCCCGCCGGATACACGCCGACGCCTTGCTCATTAATTGCGGGTGTCGCACAAAACTACAAAATACCTTGGACCGTGGAATGGAACGTCGACGTGCAGCGCGCGATCACGAATAACCTGACCGTAGACATCGCGTATGTGGCCAATCACGGGCGGGAGGCCAGCAAATCGGATCTCAACCAACCGCCTCTCGGTGCGGGATGGACACCAGCGGCGATTAGCACATGCCTTGCCAGTGCGGCGACAGGCTACAGCAAATGCGCACCGGATGCAGCCGCGGAAGCAGCGGCTGCACCTTACGCAGCTCAGTTCCCTTATCTGCAGAACATCAACGTGATCGGCAATCTTGACCATTCCAACTACAATTCGCTGCAAGTGACTCTGACCGAACGGGCTTCGCATGGGCTTACGTTCCTTATGGGCTATACGTATTCGCATGCGTTGGACATGCTCTCGAGCGGCACCTTTGACAACGGAATTTCTGGAAACAATGCTGACCCGAATTTCCTCTACGCCAATAGTGATTCTGACAGCCGCCATCGCTTCACCCTGTCCACGACGTATACCGTCCCGGGCATCAAATCGCCGGGGCAGATGCTGCAGGGCTGGTCGATCAGTCCGATCATTGCTCTCTATTCCGCCACGCCGTGGTCGGTCGACGATCTCTCAACGGATATCACCGGGACAAACGAGCTCAATAACGCGAGCACCCCGTTCCAATTCTGGAACTTTACCGGGCCTGCGTCAGCGTTCAACTCCGGCCCGACGAGCATACCGTGCTTCGGTAATCTCTCAGGCTGCACACCTTATGCTGGCGGCGTCCCCCCGCAAGCGTGCGTAACGGCTGCGACGGCTCCATACGCCGGCAACGCCCAACTAACGCAGCTCGCGCTCGCCTCGTTAAACGACCTGGGATGTTATGTGCAAGGTGGCGGCATTCTGACTCCGCCCGCATATGGAACCCAGGGCAACGCGCGACGCAACATTTTCCGCGGACAGCCCTTCTACAACGTGGATCTTTCCATTGCTAAAGACTGGAAGTTCAAAGAGCGGTTCGGAGCGCAATTCCGAGCGGAGATATTTAATCTCTTTAACCGCACCGATCTGGCGCTTCCGGTCCCTTTCAAGACGGGGACCGATCCGTCG
>Ga0070730_10006152_pt1 | contig 10275 bp, 10 predicted proteins | sample Coa_R1_3_FD_66447 | JGI IMG/M metagenome (GOLD analysis project Ga0070730, IMG submission 66447) | Surface soil microbial communities from Centralia Pennsylvania, which are recovering from an underground coalmine fire - Coalmine... | ecosystem: Environmental > Terrestrial > Soil > Unclassified ... | reverse complement strand
CCCGCCGAGCCGTTGAGCGTGCGGGAGCAGGAAATCCTGCGCTGGCTGAACAGCCAGCTTTCCCTGCGGGAGATCGCCAGCCAGCTGTTCGTCTCCTACGACACAGTGAAGACCCATACCCGGCACATCTACCGCAAGCTGGGCGTCTCGACCCGGGAGCAGGCGGTGAGTCAGGGCCGGGACGGTACCACGAGCTGACCTCAGGCCGGCCCGGACCCGGCGGGAATGCGGTACGTCGCGAGCACGCGAAATCACGGCATCGTCCCGCAAATCACCCCGGGTGATACTGCGCCCGGGTGATGGCTTATCACCCGTCCCCCGCCGACAGTGGCCTGGACCGGAAGGGGCGGAAAAGAACGTGGCACCAGTCCGATACCGGATCAGCGTCCGGGGGCGGTTGACGGAACGTCTGGGCTCGGCCTTCGGCGAAATGACGCTGGAGGCGGCGCCAGGCCAGACGGTCCTGGTCGGCGAGATCCGCGACCAATCCCACCTGTACGGCGTCCTGGACCGGGTGCGCAGCCTGGGCCTGGAACTGATCAGTGTGGAGCCGACCCCGGCGGACCAGGCCAGCGAGTAAGAGCCCCCGAAGGCAGAAACCATCAACCGAAAAGAGGCCTGACATCATGAATCGCCGTATCCCCAGATTGATGTCCGCGAGGAAACGCGGGCCGATAGCCATGCTCGGAGTGGTCGTGGCCGCGTCACTGGCCGTCGTCGGGTACGCCGGGGCGTCCGCGTCGGCCGCCCCGGCCGCGCACGTCGCCCGGGCGGACACGGTACCGGGCGCGGCAGAGGGGCTGGGGCAGCTCAGCGGCCTGCTGCCGCGTGATCACCTGACCGAGGAGAGCGCGCTCCAGGTCGACCTCACCCATGAGACGGTGCGGCTGCCGCTGTACCCGGGGACCGCGTACGCGGGCACCCCGCAGGCCGAGAAGGTCTGGTACATCCTGCTGGACGCCTCTGACGCCGGGCTGGCGCACGACCTGGGCGTGAACTACGCGCCCAAGCTCGCTAACATCGCGATCAGCGACCCAGCCGCGGTGCAGACGGTGACCCTCGACAGCCCGACACCGCAGCAGAACCCGTTCGGCCCCGCGGTCGTGAACTTCGCCGGCGCGCCGGACTTCAGCCCCACCCGCATCGCCACACCGGGGCCCAACGGGTTCCCGCTAGCCAACTTCCAGCCCGGCGCGGTAGCCGGCCCCGGGTACAGCCCGTTCATCAAGATCGCCGGCTCCGACGTGGTTTACAACGCGCCCATCGTGGCCACCGGCGACGGCCCGTTCGACGTGACCCACCACACCAACACCGGGGACCGCGTACTCGGCATCCACATCGCCGGCCCGTCCGCGCCCGGTCAGTTCGCCGAGTCGTGGGTGGACCTGCTGTTCGTGAAGGGCTTCGACGCCGGGCAGCCGATCGTCTACCTGTCCACCGACGCCGGGCAGCCGCTGACCGCGGTGCTGGAGCGGTCGACCTACGTGCCCGCGCTGGACAACGCCTCGTTCAACGGCGGGGATGACTTCCTCGGCTCGGCCCGCGAGCGGCTGTTCGGCTTCGTCAACGGCCAGACCGGCGCGGACAACCCGCAGGCCCAGGGGTTCATCAACCTGGTCAAGGACGGGTTCGCGTCCGAGGACGCCTCGGCCGACAACACCGCGCTGATCAACGGCCTGCGCTTCGGCGGGGATCTGCTGAACGTGTTCGGTGACTTCCCGACCCTGGCCGACCCGCGGCACGCTGACGCGTATAGCCCGCTGTGGGACGCTCAGCTCGGCCTGTGGACCCCCAAGGCCATCGCCGCAGGGCTCAACACCCGGCAGATCGACGAGAACGTCGTGTTCAACCTCGCAGACCAGCGGCCCGACCTGCTGACCGGGGTCAACCCGGCCACCGGCCAGCCCGCCCCGTACGGCGCGTCCGGCGTCGACATCAACTGCGCGGTCATCGGGTTCACCGCCCAGGCGCCGACCGCCAACCTCGCACCCCCGGCGCCCAACTCCCAGTTCCCGCCCAGGTAACCGGCAAGGCCGCAGACCCGATGCCAGGGTCGTTGCGGCGCCGGACATGACGCCGCCGCGGGCCCCGCGATCGACGGGGCCCGCGGCGGCGCGTTACCCACGGGCTCGCCCGGTACCGCGGACTCGGATCCGCGGTACCGGCACACGAGCCACGCTGGACGCTGCCGGAGTTCTACCAGGAAATCCAGGACACCTTCACCCAGGCTGGCGACGAGGACAGCGTCTTCCCCATCCGCCACTTCTACTAGCGCTGGGGCGCCGCCATCGCCATCGAGCGGCGGCCCTCGGTCGCCGCCCGGCTCCATGCCGCCGAACAAGCCCTCGCCGAGCCCGACCCCGCTGTCCGGGACCAGGCAGTTCGGGAAGCCGCCGAGATCGTCCAGGCGGCCTACCACGATGTGGCGGGTGGCTGACTGGCACTGCAACCCGTCACCGACGACCTGCTCGAAGGGCTGCCACCTGCCGCGCTGGCAGCGATCCGTCAGTGGCCGAGGAACTGACCATCCGCGAGTCGATGATCTTCCTCGACAGTGTCATCTGCTGCCCGGAAGATCTCCGTCGAAAGGCGTGGCGTAGGACGGGTTCCGGGTGCGCAGGGCCAGCGTCAGAGTCAGGCGTATCCGGGTGGAGGGGGGCAAGCGTACCGTCAGCCACGGCCCGCCGACCTCGACGTGCTGCTCGATGACCGTCGGCTCGCCGTGCCCGTAGTCGTACAGGCCGCCCATCCAGGAGCGGTCCAGGCAGGCGGTGTAGCGCACCGCCTCGATGGCGTGCTCGGCGAACGCGCCGGCCTGTACGGTCATTATGCGGTCATGCTCGGGGTCGAGGTTGACCAGGTCGACGACGGTAGCAGCCGGGTCGATGCTGGAGACCAGGGCGGCTACCGAGGCGGGTAGGCCGGGGCGCCGCCGGGCGGCGTCGTAGTATCGGATCCGTGCCTGCTGCAGCCCCCCGTTATAGATCACCTGCGGCCCGCCCCAGGTCAGCTGGACCAGGGCCTCGGTGACGACCGGGTTGCACTGCTGCCACAGGTGGATGTCGGTCTCGGCCACGTCGGCCCCGCGGTAGGCCCGCATGCGGGCGAGCCGGTGGCGTACCTGGGCCTGGGCGGCGGCCAGGATTTTCTCGGGGTAGTCCGGGTTGTCGCCGGCCAGGAAGGTGAACCATGGCTCTTCGTGCCCGGCTTCCTCCTTGCTGCGGAAGGAGCGGACGGTCCGCCAGTCATATCCGGCTGCCTGGCGCAGTTCGTTCAGCCGCTGCCGGTCGCCCGGGCTGTTGCTGTGGTGCCAGACGGCCATCGGGATGGACGCCAGCATCGGGTTGTAATCGAACCAGCCACGGTCGCTATGCCGGAACGGGACCAGCATGGTCGGCACGGCCACGGCCTCGGCCAGCTGCGGGCACCACTTGGAGGGCAGCGATGAGTCCGATTCGGTGAATGCCATCACTTTGCCGTTCTCGATCATCGTGTCCAGGGCCGGGCGCAGCAGGTCCAGGTAACCGTCGTCCCCGGTGACGGCACCAGCGGCCAGCGCGGCGACGGCCGCGGCGGAGCCGACGCTGTACCAGCCGTGCGGCCAGGACCAGCCGTAATGTCCGCCGTACCAGCGCCCGTCGAGCAGGCTGCCGACCGTCCCGTCCGGGCCGACATTGTCCGGCACGATTCCGCCGTTGGCGGCGGCGCGCTCCCGCCACGCGCCGACGTACTGCTCGATCCAGTCCCGGTAGCGCGGGTCGCCGGTCAGGATCCAGGCGTTCAAGACGAGCCCGACGGACGCGAGGTTCACTGCCGTATCGCCCGTGCCTATGCGGGCGGTCATCTCCCCGGCCAGCCGCGGGTCCCGCGCTCGTTCGGGCTCGGCCGCGCCCTCGGGCACCAGCCAGTCGAGCGGGAAACCGTAGCAGCGTGCCTCTCTGTCCAGCCAGGGGTAGTGCGTCCCGTCGAACAGGCCGGTTCGCCTGCGGTCCGAGCCGTTGTGGGGGCGGCGGATGATGCGGTAGGTGGGGTCGTAGTTGCCGTGGGCGGGATCCACGTAGAGCTCGGCGAACCGCACCGCTCGTTCGGCCCACCGGGCCGGGTCGGCCATGGTCAGGAAGTACACCAGGAGCAGGGCCTCCCCCTGGTGGAACCAGTCGTACCCGCGCTCGTATTCATCGCTGAGCATGCCGAGCTCGGTCAGCTGCGCAGTCACCCCCTCCCAGTGCCGTCCGGCCTCGGCCAGCAGGTCGTCCGCCCCGCCGAGCAGGTACAGCTGCGGCCAGTTGAAGAACACCTCGTAGAAATCGTCCACGCCATCGCGGGACGTGAGCGTGTCCCGGTAGGTCAGGCGCCCGTCCGGGCCGGTGAAGTCTCGCGCGAAGCGGCGCCAGGCGTGGTCGAGCAGGTCGAACAGCTGCCGTTCCGCCAGGGCCCAGCCGGGAGGCTCGAGCAGCGGAACCGAGGCCGCGATGTCGGCACGCGTCATCTCACTCCTTCGTGGCCCCGGCCAGCAGCCCGGAGATGAGGAAGCGCTGAGCGAACAGGAACACGATCAGCACCGGGCTTATCGCCACCAGGGTGGCCAGCGCGAGTTCGGGCCGTAGCACCGCAGCGGTGCCCGCGGTCGGGTTGAACTGCGGGACGTCGGTCAGGAGCAATCCCAGGCCGACCTGAACCGGGTACTGGTTGCTGTCAGGCAGCATCACGTACGGGAGGAAGTAGTTGGTCCAGTTGGCCACGAAGCTGAAGAACCCCACCAGCGCGATGATGGGCGCAGCCAGCGGCAGCGCGATACGGCGGAACGCCCCGAACTCCGTGCAGCCGTCGATGCGGGCCGCGGCCAGCAGGTCGCGCGGCAGCGCGGTGCTGAAGTAGATGTAGGTCAGGTAGACGCCGAATGGGTAGAACGCGTACGGCAGCACCACCGACCACAGTGACCCGATCAGGTGCACCGCGTTGATCTCGAGGAACAGCGGCACGACCAGGGTCGTGGTCGGCATGAGCATGACCACCAGCGTGGCAACCAGCAGGACGCGCCGGCCGCGGAACTCCGTCATCGCGAGCGCATAGCCGGCCGGTATGCCCGCAACCAGGGTGATCGCCAAGGCGAGGAAGGCGTACAGCGCCGAGTTGCGCAGCCACAGCAAGATCGCGTCGCCCTGGAAGCTGGTCAGCGCGTCCCAGTTCTGCCGCAGCGCATGCCAGGACCCGAACGACAGCGGGTTGTCCTGGACGAGTTGCGCGTCCGTCTTCGTGGCGGCCAGCAGCAGCCAGATGACCGGCAGGACGAAGAAGACGAGGAAAACAATCAGCAGCAGCCCGGGGAGTATCTGGCCGGCGGCACGTGCCGGGCGCCGGCGGCGGCGCGGCCGAGAGCGTCCGGCGCCCGGCGGGGCAACACGGGTCACCGTGGGCGCGGTGGTGTCAGTCGGCATCGAAGAATCTCGACCGGGTTACGAAAACGGCCGCCACCACCAGGGAGACCACCAGGAGCTCCACGGAGATCGCCGCGGCGTAGTTGACGTTGTTGTTCTGGAACGCGAAATCATAGGACAGCTGGTTGAGCGAGTAGTCGCGGCCCGCCACCCCGAGGCTGGCCTCCGAGATCAGCTGGGGTTCGACGAACAGCTGGGTACCGGCCGCGAACGCCAGGATCACCATGTAAGCGATCCACTTGCGCAGCATCGGGATCTGGATGCGCCGGGCGGTCTGCCAGCCCCCGGCGCCGTCGATGCGCGCGGCCTCGATGACGTCGAGCGGGATGTTGTTCAGCGCCCCGTACATCACCACGATCCAGCCGCCCGCGCCGGTCCAGAACGCGATCATCGCGAACAAGATGGCCAGGTGGCCCGGCTCGATGACCTGGCCGAAGGTGCCGTAGCCGAGCAGGCGCAGGAACGGCGCGGCCGGGCTGACGGTGGGATCGAGCATGAACAGCCACACCATGACGCTGGCCGCCCCCGCGAGCGCCCCCGGGATGTAGTACAGGAAGCGCACCAGCCTGCCGGTACGGCGTGCGGGCAGCTGATGCAGCACCAGCGCCAGCCCGGTCACGAACAACACGAGGGCGACGAGCCAGATCAGCAGGTAGAGCGCGACGTGCCCGACGGCGGGCAGGTACCGGAAGTCACGCGCGGCGGCGGTGAAGTTGGACAGCCCGGCGAAGTAGTTCGCTGAGTTGGTGAACGCGAAGTAGATCCCGTAGGCCGTCGGCACGATCCCGAACGCGGCTAGCAGCATCACGTAGCCGGCCACGAAGACGTGGCCTGCTCTGACGGCACGGACCCGCCGGAGCGCGCGCGTCGCGCGCGTCCCGGCGGGTCGTACGGGGGCGGCCAAGTTCACGGGCTGACCTGGTAGCCGTCGGCCTGGGCGTGCTCGGTGATCGCCGACTGCCAGGCCGACAGCATCGAGGTGATCGTCTTGCCCGCGGTCAGGCCCGGGTCGATGGTCGAAGCCCAGATCGCCTCCTGGCTGAACTGGCCGTAACCCCAGCCCGGCCACACCTGGCCGGCCGCCTGCTGCAGCACCGGGGCGATGTCACCGGCGTAGTAGCCGGACTTGGCCTGGTTGGCCAGCCACGCCGAGGCCGCCGGGGCGTACGCCGGGTAACCCGGAGCCAGGTCATCCTGGTAGGCATTGTTCCCTGTCACCCAGGTGAGGAAGTCCACCGCCTCGGCCAGATGCCTCGAGTGCGCCGATAGCAGCCACAGGCCCCCGCCGACGTTCCCGGTGCTGGGCGTGGCCGACCCGGGCCATTGCGGGCCCGGCGCGACGGCGATCTGGCCCTTGGGCGTGTTCAGGCCGGAGCTGGTATCGAACACCGCACCGCCGAACCACGCCGGACCCGGCAGCATCAGGACCTTTCCCTTCTCCTTCTTGTCGAACGCCGTGCTGAACACGCTCAGCTTCGACATAGAGCCGGCCTTGATCAGCGTGTCGAGCAGCGAGGCCATCCGGGTGCAGCTGGGACTGGTCACGTTTACCGTCACCGCGCGCAGGCCGGTGATGTCGTTGGCCTGGCACTGGCTGGCCCACATGTAGATCTCCGGGGTGAAGGTGTCTCCCGCGTTGCCGACCAGGTAGCCCGGGTGCTGCTTGGCGACCTCGAGCCCGAGCTGCTGGTACTGCGGCCATGTCATCGGGACCTGGTAGCCCCACTGCTTCATCAGCGGCGCGTTGTACCACAGCACGACCATGGCCAGGTCGTTGCGCAGGCAGTAGACCTTGCCGTTCACGGTGCACGGGTCCAGCGCGCCGGCGGCGAAGTTGCTCAGCGTCGAGCTCGGGATCAGGCCCTCGTTCAGCGGGGCGGTGAACCCGGCGTTCACGGCCCAGCTGATCTCGTTGTTCTCGGCGCTGAACACCACGTCCGGCCAGCCGCTGCCGGTGCGGTCGTACAGGTCCACCTTGGTCTGCAGCGTGTTCGAGCCGTTGGCATCGCCGTCGTAGGTGACGATGTTCAGCTTGGTATTCGGATGAGCCTTCTGATACGCCTGGGCGGCGGGGACGCGGGTGGAGTCCACCCACACCGTCAGCGTGCCTGAAGACTGCGGGGCCTGCACGAAACCGTCCTTCATGCCGCTGGAAGAGCTGCCGCTTCCCGAGGAAGAAGCCCCATTCCCGCACGCGGCGACGGTGCTGGCCAGCAGCGCGGCCACGCTGACGGCGAGCACGGCCCGCGGGAGTGAGGGTCTGGGATGTCTCCGTCCGCGGACAGCGCGGATGACCAGGGCCATTGCTACCTCCATTAAGTCGTGCGATCGCCCCATCCCGTCGCCGCCGGCGGCGGGCTACAGCACTCGCCAAATAAGTACTACTTATCACGCTCAAGGGTAGAGCGTGCCCGGATCGATCCGCCCGCTGCGAGCCATTCAACAGGGGTGGACCTTAAGCTGCATGTTCATCCCTAATTAAGGGCCAGCGGGAGCGTACCGTCAAGGCTACCGAAACACTTAGGTCAGATTGTTATCATTCGATCTGGGCTAATAAGTGCTCAGAATCCGTTTTATACCTATTTTGATAGCAAAATAGGTAGGATCTATTTTGCAGGACGCAGCAGGTATGAGTAATATCAGCATGAGCCCAGGGCAGCTCGTCCGCGGGCGTGCCCGGTGACGACGGAAGGCAGGAGCCGTGGACGGTGCCCCCGTGCCGAACGACCACGCGGACTCGGCCGCGGCCGACGATGCCGGCCGCGAAATACCGGGCCTCTACCGGCCCCGCTACGAGCTTGTCGCGGAGCAGATCCTGCAGCTCATCGGCGAGCTTGCCCTTCAGCCGGGCGACCGGATGCCAACGGAGAACCACCTGGCCTCCCGCCTAGGCGCCAGCCGCACCGTGGTACGCGAGGCAGTCAAGATCCTCTCCGCGACCGGTCGGGTCAGCGCCCAGAAGGGCCGCGGCCTGTACGTCGCCGATAGCGAAAGCATGCTCGGGGCTAGGCGATGGGGCGGATTCTTCGTGCCCACCAACCTCGACCACATCTTCATGCTCTTCGAGTTCCGCCGACTGCAGGAGATGCAGACCGGCAGGCTCGCCGCCAAACGCGCCAGCCCGTCCGAACTACGAGTCATCGAGGCCGCGGTCCAGACCTGCCGCCACGGCTTCACCAGCGGAAACAACGCGGAGTTCGACCAGGGCGATGACGCCTTCCACCTCGGCGTCGCCGCCGCCTCGCACAACTTCTTCCTCGTCTCCGCGGTTCGCGAGGCACGCATGCTGCAGCGCCAGGCCAGCGTCATCGGCCTGCGCGGGGTGGGCGGTCACGCCGATGCCGCCGTCGACGAGCACGAGGCAATCTACCGGGCGATCCGGGACGGGGATCCCGAAGCGGCCGCCCACGCCACCTCCGTGCACCTGGACAACACCCTGGAGGACTACCGCCGCGAGATCCAGCGCCGCGTGTTCGGCTGAAACCCGACATGAATACGAAGGCCCCAGCGTGAACGTGCGCCAGATCCCGCTCGGAAGCACAGGGGTGCGAGTCTCCGAAATGATCTTCGGCGGCGCCCCGATCGGCGGCCTATACGCCCCGGTCAGCGACGATCAGGCGGCAGCGACCCTGGAGGCGGCATGGGCGGCGGGCATCCGGGCCTTCGACACCGCGCCGCACTACGGCGTCGGCCTGTCTGAGCAGCGTCTTGGACGTTTCCTGGGCGGGCGGGCGCGCGGTGAGTTCGTCTTGTCAACCAAGGTCGGCCGCCGGCTGGTGCCCGCGACGAGCGACGCCGAGGGCGTAGAAGGCTTCTACGGCACGCCCACGCTGGCCCGCCTGCGCGACTACAGCCGGGATGGCGCTCTTGTGACGCTGGAGGGCAGCCTGCGGCGGCTGGGTACCGACCGCATCGACATCGCGCTCATCCACGACCCGGACGACTACGCGGAAGAAGCACTTGACGGCGCCTATGCGGCCCTCGATCAACTCCGCCGCGAGGGAACGATCCGGGCGGTAGGCGTAAGCATGAACCAGGCGACCCTGCTGGAGTGGTTCGTCGAGCGCGCCGACCTAGACTGCGTGCTCGTGGCCGGCCGCTACTCGCTGCTTGACACCTCTGCCGCGGACGGCCTGTTCCCAGCCTGCCAGCGACGCGGCGTCCAGGTGCTCGCGGCGGGCGTCTTCAACAGCGGAATACTGGCCGACCCCCGCCCCGGTGCGGCGTATGACTACGCGCCTGCGCCCCCCGGCCTGCTAGATCGAGCCCAGCGCATCAGCATCGTGTGCGCACGTTATGGCGTACCGATCGGCGCCGCCGCCGTCCGGTTCGTTCTCCGCCACCCAGCCGTCACAGCCGTCGTGGTCGGCGCACGCGATGCAACCGAGGTCATCGAGGACGTGGGCTACCTGACGGCGGCCGTGCCTGCGGAATTGTTCGACGAGCTGGCCGCCGAGCACCTGATGCCTACTGCGGTTGACCGGCCGTGATCGTCGATGTGCACCATCACCTCACACTGAAGGCCCTGCGGGACCGCGCATCGGCCGAGCAGGTCGAGGAAGCCGAGATCGACGCCGCCATCGCCGAGCACGAGGCGTGGAAGGCGGCCGGGCGGCCGGGCCCGAAGTCGCACGAGGAGTTCATGGCTGAGGTGTTCGGCGGCTCCCGGTGAGGATCACCTGGTCAGAGATCGCGCAGGCGACCTTCGTCCGCTTCATGGCCGACCAGGCCGGGATGATGGCCGTCAACCGCGCCGTGGCAGCCTGAATTCTCAGGGCTTGCCGAGGATTTCTTCCTCCTCCTTGAAGATAAGCCCGCATACCTCGAGGTACAGCTG
>Ga0070730_10006151_pt1 | contig 10278 bp, 4 predicted proteins | sample Coa_R1_3_FD_66447 | JGI IMG/M metagenome (GOLD analysis project Ga0070730, IMG submission 66447) | Surface soil microbial communities from Centralia Pennsylvania, which are recovering from an underground coalmine fire - Coalmine... | ecosystem: Environmental > Terrestrial > Soil > Unclassified ... | reverse complement strand
GTAGGGGCACGGCGTGCCGTGCCGCGGTGGGGAGCGCGGCACGGCACGCCGTGCCCCTACGACTGCCAAACAATGCCGCGCACCCCACGGCCGCGGCGTAGCCGGAAATCGGTCCTGCGACGGATAGCCCGCGCCGGGGGACTGCGTTATACTAGGCCATGGCGGGCACTGCTGCCGCCGCCATCACCCTTCGCTACATCGGTACATCCGCACATAAGGAGACCATGGCCATGAGAAAGGTATCGTTAGCCGCCCTGATGATCGAGTCGCTCGTGATCGGTGCGCCGCTGCGATAGCCGTCGTCGGCTGATCTCCGCCCCGTCGCCCCTCACGAGCTTGCCTGACTCGCGCTCTGGCGCGGCCGCGCGCGGCCGGCCGGATCTACCCATCCGGCCGCGGTCGCCGGCGCCCCGCCCGCGCGAGTACCTCTGTGAAGGAGCGACGATGCCCGTCTCTCTCCGTGCGTACCGGAGCCTGCTCGGCACCTATTTGCGGCCCCAATGGGGCCTGGTCGCGCTGCTGACGGCGACCTTGCTGGGCAGCCTCGGCCTGCAACTGCTGAATCCGCAGATCATCCGCCGCTTTATCGACACCGCCCAGACCCACGGCGCGCCCGCCACGCTGCAGGCGGCGGCGGTCCTCTTCCTCGCCGTCGGCCTCGCCCAGCAGGCCCTCAGCCTCGCTACATCCTACCTGAGCCTGCAGATCAGTTGGACGGCGACCAATGCCCTGCGCGCCGACCTGGCCCGCCACTGCCTGGCCCTCGACCTGCCCTTCCACAAAAGCCACACGCCCGGCGAGCTGATCGAACGGATCGACGGCGACGTGACCAAGCTGGCGAATTTCTTTACCCAGTTCGTGGTGCGCCTGCTGGGCAACGGGATGCTGATCGCGGCGGTTCTGGTCTTGCTGTGGCGCGAGGATTGGCGGGGCGGATTGGGCCTGGCGGTCTATAGCGGGATCATCCTGGGCGGGCTGGGCGCCATCCAGCGCTTCGGCCAACGGCGCTGGGCCGCCGCGCGCCAGGCCACGGCCGCGCAATACGGCTTCCTGGAGGAGCGCATCGCGGGCACGGAGGACATCCGCGGCAGCGGCGCCACCGCCTATACGCTCTACGGCCTGTATGGACACCTGCGCACCGTGCTGGAACGCTCGCGCGCGGCCTGGCTGGCCAACAGCCTGGGCTTCGTGATCAGCAACTTCCTGTACATCACCGGCTACGGGCTGGGGCTGGCGCTCGGCGCCTATCTCTACACGCAGGGCGCCGTGACCATCGGCACGGCCTTCTTGATCGTCTATTACATCGGCATGCTGGCGGCGCCGCTGGAAAGTATCCGTGACCAGGCTCAGGACCTGCAACAGGCGGCAGCGGGCATTGCGCGGGTGCGCGCCTTGCTGGGCCAGCGGCCCCAGGTAGTCGAGGCGCCGCGGGGCCGGTTGCCCGCCGGGGCGCTAGGTGTGACCTTCGCCGGCGTATCTTTCGGCTACGACGACGGCCCCGCCGCCCCCGCGCATCCCACCCCAGCGTCCGAGGATGCCGCCCTGGTGCTGCGCGAGGTCTGCGTCGATCTGCCGCCGGGCCGCGTGCTGGGCGTGCTGGGGCGCACCGGCAGCGGCAAAACCACCCTGACGCGCCTGCTCTTCCGCCTGTATGACCCGACCAGCGGCCAGATCCGCCTGGGCGGCATGGACATCCGCGACCTGGCCTTCGCCGATCTGCACGGGCGGGTGGGCCTCGTCACGCAGGATGTGCAGCTGTTCGGGGCCAGCGTGCGCGACAACATCGCCTTCTTCGACGCGGCGGTCGGCGACGCCGCGATCCGCGGCGCGCTGGATGCCCTGGGCCTGGCCGAGTGGGTGGCCGCCATGCCGGCGGGCCTGGAGACCGTGCTGGCGCCGGGTGGTGGCGGCATGTCGGCGGGCGAGGCGCAGCTGCTGGCCTTTACCCGCGTGTTCCTGCGCAACCCCGGCCTGGTGATCCTGGACGAGGCGGCCTCGCGGCTGGATCCCGCCACCGAGCGGCGGCTGGAAGGGGCCGTGGACCGCCTGCTGGCCGGGCGCACCGGCCTGATTATCGCCCACCACCTGCGCACCGTGCGCCGCGCCGACGACATCCTGATCCTGGAAGGCGGGTGCGTGGTCGAATATGGGCCGCGTGCCCGCCTGGCCGCCGACCCCACCTCCCGCTTCTACCGCCTGCTGCAAACGGGACTGGAGGAGGTCCTGGCATGAACACGACCCGAAATGACCGTCCCGCGCCCGCCCGGCGCATCCCGACCTGGCCGTTTAACGGGCACCTGATGCGCTATGCGCCGGGGGTGTTCGCTATCCACGCGGTCTGCCAGATCTTCTACCTGGGCGCGCGGGTGCTGCCCGGCCTGATCGAAAAGGCGGTATTCGACACGATCACCGGCGCGGCGCCGGCCCGCCTCGGCGTCTGGGGGCTGATCGCGCTCTATGTCTCGGTGGGCGTCGCGCGCCTGGGGGCGACCTTCGCCGAGACCTGGGCCGGCTGGACCTTCCGCTACACCGGCGGCGCCTGGCTGCGCCGTAACCTGCTGGCGGGGCTGTTGCGCCGCCCTGGCGCGCTGGCGCCGCCGGTCTCGTCGGGCGCCGCGGTCAACCGCTACCGCAGCGATGTGGACGAGGTGAGCGACTTCCCGACCTGGCTGCCCGAGGTGGCCGGCAACCTCGTCTCCTTTGGGATCGGCGTCGCCATCATGGCCAGCATCAACCTGCCGATCACCTTGATCATCTTCCTGCCCTTGATCGGCGCCTACGTGCCGGGCCGCCTGGTCTCCGACCAAATGCGCCGCTATCTGCGGGCTAGCGGCCTGGCCGGCGACGCCGTGACGGGCTTCCTGGGCGAAGTGTTCGGCGCGGTGCAGGCGGTGAAAGTCGCCTGCGCCGCCCCCGCGGTGGTGGCCCGCTTCCAGCGCCTGAACGACGCGCGACGCCGGGCCGAGGTGCGCAAAGGCTTCCTGGTCGCCGGGCTGCACGCGATCCAGGGCAACGCGATCACTTTCGGCCTGGGCGTGATGCTCTTGCTGGTGGGCCAGGCCATGAGCGCGGGCACCTTCACGGTGGGCGATTTCGCGCTGTTCACGTACTATTTGCTGTTCACCACCGACCTGCCCTCCCACCTGGGCGACTTCGCGGGCGACTACCGGGCGCAGGAAATATCCATTGAGCGGCTGGTCGAGCTGCTCCCCGACGAGCCGCCCCGCGCGCTGCTCGCACCGCACCCGGTGTATACGCAGGGCCGCCCCGCGCCGCTCCCGCCCGTGCTCCCCCGAACCGCGGCAGACCGCCTGGCGATCCTGCAGGTGCAGGGGCTGACCTACCGGCACCCCGGCACCGGCCGGGGCATCGTGGACGTGGATCTGGAGATCCGCCGGGGCACGGTGACGGTGATCACCGGGCAGGTCGGCGCCGGCAAGACGACGCTGCTGCGCGCGCTGCTCGGGCAGCTGCCGCCCGAGGCGGGCATGATCCGCTGGAACGGCGACCTCGTCGCCGATCCCGCCACCTTCTTCGTGCCGCCGCGCGCCGCCTACACCCCGCAGGTGCCGCGCCTGTTCAGCACCACCCTGCGCGACAATATCCTGCTGGGCCTGCCGGACGACGCGGCGGCCCTGGCCGCGGCGATCCAGCAGGGCGTGCTGGACGCCGACCTCGCCACGTTGGCGCACGGCCTGGAGACTGTCGTCGGCCCGCGCGGTGTACGGCTGTCGGGCGGGCAGGTGCAGCGCGCCGCCGCGGCGCGCATGTTCGTGCGCACGCCGGAGTTGCTGGTGTTTGATGACCTGTCGAGCGCCCTCGACGTGGAGACGGAGCGCCTGCTCTGGGAGCGGCTGTGGGCCCAGGCGCAGACCCCGACCGGCCCCGGCGCCACCTGCCTGGTGGTCTCGCACCGCCGGGCCGCCCTGCGCCGCGCCACCACGATCCTGGTGCTGGAGGATGGGCGCGTGACGGCCCGCGGCCCCCTCCCCGCCCTGCTGGCAACCTCGGCCGAGATGCGCCGCCTCTGGGCGGGCGCCGCGGATGCCCCGTGACCGCCGCGCCCGCCCCTCGACCCCCGCCCGCGTGCTACATCGCCCTAAATAAGCTCGCCAGCCGGGCATGTCGCGCATACATGCGGTTGCCCTGCCCCGGAGGGCGCGGTCTACCGCTGTAGGGGCGAGGCATGCCTCGCCCGTGGTGGGGCGTGGTAATCCATATCGCCAGGGAACCCGGCCGGGGCGCCCCTGCGGACCCCATAGATACGCGCCCCACCAGGGCTTAGGGTCGCCGCATCCGCGGCGACCCTCGGCTAGACCAGCGCGCGCAGGTGTCGTATAATCAGGGTGAGCCCGCCACATCGGGTCATAGAGCGACACGGCTGTGGCCAAGTCAGTGCGGCCATCTGGGGGTGCGGAACTTGTCATTCTGAACGCAGTGAAGAATCCGTCTTGGACCGGTGGAGACGGACTCTTCGCTCCGCTCAGAGTGACACGATCCTGACTTGGCCACAGCTGTGCATAGAGCGAGGGCAAACTTCTATAAGGAGGGATGGCGATGGACGCGACGGGGCAGACGACGCGCGTGGTCTGGGATTCGCTGACCAGCCAGGTCTTGGCGGGGAATCCCCTCGGCGACCCGGTCACCCGGCGCTTGCCGGTGATCCTGCCTCCTGGCTACGACGCGGCGCCCGATCGCCGCTACCCCACGATCTATGCCCTGACCGGCTTTACCGGGCGGGGCACGATGCTGCTCAACGACTCGGCCTGGCAGCCGAACCTGCAGGAGCGGCTCGATCGGCTCTATGCCGCCGGCCTGCCCCCGGTCATCGTGGTGCTGCCCGACTGCTTTACCCGCTATGGGGGCAGCCAGTATCTCAACTCGACGGCCACCGGACCCTACGAGAGTTATCTCGTCGAGGAGATCATTCCCTACGTCGACCACCACTACCGCACCCTGGCCGGCGCGCCGGCGCGGGGGGTCTTCGGCAAATCGAGCGGGGGCTATGGCGCCCTGATGATGGGCATGCGCCACCCGGACCTGTTCAGCGCGGTCGCCTGCCACAGTGGCGACCTGTTTTTCGACCTCTGCTACCGCCCCGATTTCCCGGCAGCGGCCAACGCGATCCAGAAAGCGGGCGGCCTCCCGGCGTGGATCCAGGCTTTCGAGGCCAAAGCCCGGAAAGAAGGATCGGATATCGCGGTCATGGAGGTGATCGCCATGGCGGCCTGTTATTCGCCCAACCCGGCCGCCCCGCTCGGCTTCGATCTGCCGTTTGATCTCTACACCTGCGTCCTGCGCGACGCGGTCTGGGCGCGCTGGCTCGCCTGGGACCCCATCCAGATGCTGGATCGCTATGCCGAGGCGCTGCGCGGCTTGCGCCTCCTCTTCCTCGACTGCGGCACGCGGGATGAATACAACCTCCATTATGGCGCCCGCCGCCTGGTCCAGCTGCTGCAGGAGCGGGGGATCGCTTACGAGCACGAAGAATTCGACGACGGCCATATGAACATCCCGTACCGCTACGATGTCTCCCTGCCCAAGATCGCGGCAGCCTTACAACGTAGCTGATCCGCACGATCGGGAGGACCCGCGATGCCCACGCGCGCCGCAGTGGTGGTTGGCCTCAACTACAGCACTTTCCCCCCGGGCCTGGCGGCCGACGTGGCCACGCGGGCCGGCCGGAGCCTGCTCCAGTTTGCGGAGGCGGATGCCGCGGCGCTGGCCGCCCTGCTCCAGGACCGGGGCGATGCCGTCGTCAGCCTGCTGGGCCCGGCCGCGACCCACGCCGCCATCCTGGCCGCCTTGCAGACGGCGGTCCGGGCCATTGGCCGCGATGGGCGGTTGATCTTCTATTTCGCGGGCCATGGCGAGATCGATCCGTATAACGCCCAGGCCGCCTATCTGCTCCCAGCCGATGCCGACCCCGAGTCCCTCTATCTGACCGCGCTTTCCCTGGACGACCTGGCGCGCCGCTACCTGGGCGATAGCGGGTCGGCCCTGGCCTTGCTCGACTGCTGCCCGGCCGGGCCCCCGCCCGCATCGGGCGACCCGGGGGCCGGCGGGAATCCTGATTGTGCATTCGCTCGGGCCGCCCAGGCCAGCTTTGCCCGGGTGGCGCAGCACCAGGTGCTGGTGGCCTGTGCGGATTCGGTCGCGGCCCGGGAGCAGGCGCGGTTCGCGCATGGGGCCCTGACCTACCATATTCTGGACCACTGGCGGGCGAATCCCCAAACCGATGAGGACTCCCTGGTCTATCACGTGACGGCGGCCCTGGCGCAGGACGGCCTCCCTAGCCCCCTCTGGGACGGAGGGCCGGCCGCGCCCCCCCTCTGGGACGGAGGGCTGGCCGCGCCGGCCAATCCAGCCATGGTCGCCGCGAGCCCTGCCCCGCTCCCGCCGGCTAGTGCGCCCGCCCCGCCGGCGCCGGCCGCCCCGCCCGTCCCGCCCCCGCCGGCGACCCCGTCCGGCTGGACTGTCCTCCCGCCCCCCGGACGTGGGCCGGCCCCCGGGCCCCCGCCCGGCCCCCGGTGGGGCCCGCCGGCTATGCCCCCGCCGGCGCCCCCGCCGCGGCGCACCTGGCGCTGGGCGCCGGCTTTCGTCGTGTCCGGGATCATAGCTTTCGGCCTGGCGCTGGTCCTGACTTGCGGCCTGGCGCTGGTCCTGACCATGCGGAATCAGCCCGCCGCTCCCCCCCGGGCACCGGACATCGTCGTCGACCGCACGGCGACGGCCGGACAGCGCCTCGCGGCGGTGGCCGCCGCGGCGACGGCCGAGCAGCGCCGCGCCGCGGCGCTCACCACGGCGACGGCCGTGCGGATGGCGATCGTTACCGGCACGGCGGTGGCCCACGCCACGGAGAATGCCCAGGTCCAGGCGGCCTTTCTGGCCGGCCAGCAGGCGGTGACGGCCACCGCGGCCCGGGCGACGACGACGGCGCTGGCCGGGAGGGCCACCCTGGTCGCCACGCCGGCCGCGGGCGCGCTGCCTTACGGCACCGGCGATCTCGTCGCCACTGATGCCGCCGGCGTCGATCTGCGCAGCTTGATCGTCTCGGCCCGCTTCCTGAACCCGTACGATCTGCAGACCGGCGACTGGGATTACGGCTTCCTGTTCCGATCCACCGGCAGCGACCAGCAGTACCGCCTGATCGTCACCTCGGCGACCAAGTGGACCCTGGAGCTGGTGGAAACCAATCTGGCTTTCGCGACCGAGTCGCCGACCAGCCCGCCGGTCGACGTCGACACCCCCAGCGCGACCCCCCCGCCGGCCACCACCTTCGACGTCATCGCCGAGGGCACCGTGCCGCAGCTCGATACCGGCGCAACCGGGTCGAACACGCTCTTGCTGGTGGTGAGTGGCCCCACCGGCTGGTTCTTCGTCAATGGCGACTATGTGGCCACCCTGGATGTGGGCGGCAAGCTGGCGTCCGGCGACGTGATGATCGGCTCCGGGTTTTATCAGGGCGACAGTGTCCCCAATGCCGTCGCCCATTACCAGGACTTTACGATTTGGTCGTTACCGTGAGTAGGCCGTAGGCCGTAGGCCGTAGGCCGTAGGCAGTGACGAGGGCCCCAAAGATCCCGGCGACAAGCTGGAGTCGAGGGCCAAAGGAGACGCCAGGTGGCCGATCGACCAACCGCACACGCCACCGTGCTGCTCGCGGCGGTCCCGGAGCTCGTGCGCCTGGAAGAGGCCGATCCCGCCACCCTGCCGCGGGATCTCGCCGAGACCAAGGAGCTCTTCGACCAGGCGGTCCTGGCGCAGGGCGGCCGGCCCTTTCCGGTCGCCGGGCTGCTGGGGGGCGGCCTTTTCCCCACGGCCGCGGCCGCGCTCACCGCCGCGCTGGCCGTGCAGGGGCCGCTCCCGACCGGCCTCGCCCTGCATACCGGGATCGTGTATGGTCCCCCCGCCCCCCCGCATGGCCCCGCGGTGACCCAGGCCGCCAGCTTGATCGCCGCGGCCCACGGCGGCCAGATCCTGCTATCGGCGAGTGCCGCCGCCGCGGTGCGGGCCGCGCTCCCCGGCGAGGTGCAGCTGCGCGATCTGGGCGAAGGGTGGCTCAAAGACCTCACCCGGCGCGAGCGGATCTTCCAGGCCGGGGCGGCCGGCCGGCCGGACACGTTCCCGCCCTTGCGCACGCCCGGCCAGCAGCCCAACAATCTCTCGCCGCAACTCCATCTGCTCGTCGGCCGGGACGGGGAGGAAGCGGCGGCCGTGCGCTTCTTGCGGGGCCGCGCGGGGCGGGCGCTGCTGCTGACGGGGCCGGCCGGCACGGGCAAGACCCGGCTCGCCGTCCAGGTGGCGGCCGCCCTCTTGGGCGATTTCGCCGACGGGGTGTATTTCGTGGCCCTCGGGCCCGTTCCCGACCCGAGCCTGGTCGCGGCGGCGATCGCCAGCACCCTGGGGCTGAAAGAGGGGGCGGGCCAGGGGCCGGTCGAGAGCCTCCAGGCCTATCTGCGGCCCCGATCGCTGCTGTTGGTGTTGGACAACTTCGAGCAAGTGGCCGGCGCGGCGCCCCTGGTGGATGCGCTCCTGGCGGACGCGCCCCAGCTGAAGGTGCTGGTCACCAGCCGGGAGATCTTGCCCCTCGGCGGGGCGCACGAGATCCCCGTGCGCCCCTTCGTGGTTCCTGACCTCCGCCATCTGCCGCCGTTGGCCGACCTGGCCCGCAACGACGCGATCGCGCTGTTCACCGCGCGCGCGCAGGAGGCCCAGCCGGCTTTCGCGTTGACCGCGGAGACCGCCCCGGTCGTGGCGGCCATCTGCGCCCGGTTGGACGGCCTGCCGCTGGCGATCGAGCTGGCGGCCGCGCGGAGCAAGCAGCTCTCCCCGGCCGCGATGCTGGCCCGCCTGGAAGGCCAGGGCGAGACACCGTCGCTCTCCTTCCTCGCCAGCGGCGCGCCCCACCTGCCGGCCCGCCAGCAAACGTTGCGCGCCGCCATTGGCTGGAGTTACGCCCTCCTGGACCCCGAGGAGCAGGCCCTCTTCGCGCGCCTGGCCGTCTTTGCGGGGGGCTGCACTGTGGCGGCTGCGGTCGCCGTGGGCGGGGACGAATCAGTCGTCAGTCGTCAGTCGTCAGTCGTCAGTGACGAATCAGTCGGCAGTCGGCAGTCGGTAGTAGGCAGCGACGAGGGGTTGGGGGTTGGGGGTTGGGGGTTAGGAACGGAGGACGACGCAGTAGGTAGGGATGCGGGGGCGGGCGACCGTACACAACCCAAAATCCAAAATCCAAAATCCAAAATCGAAGCGGGGACGGAGGACGACGCGGTAGGCAGGGACGACGAGAACGGTGGGCCGGGACCCGACTCCCCGGGACCGCCGGCCCCAATCCAAAATCCAAAATCCAAAATCCAAAATCCGGCGGTCCAAAATCCAAAATCCAAAATCGAGGCCCGTCTGGAGTCGCTCGCCGGCAAGAGTCTGCTGCGGCGGCAAATAGGGGCGGACGAGGTCCCCCGCTACGTCATGCTCGGCACGATCCGAGAATATGGGCTGGAGCAATTGGACTTTCGGGATGAGACGGCCGTGCTCCAGGAGCGGCACACCGCCTATTACCTCGCGCTGGCCGAAGCGGCCGAGCCGGAGCTGCGGGGCCCGCAGCAGGCCCGCTGGGGGGCCCGCCTCGACGCGGAGCACGAGAACCTGCGGGCCGTGCTCCGCCGGGCCCTGGCCCAGGGCCGAGCCGAGGTCGCGCTGCGGCTCAGTGGCGCCCTTTGGCGCTTCTGGGACCGCCGGGGCCACTTGAGCGAGGGCCGGCGCTGGCTCGAAGCCGCGCTCGCCCTCGGCCCGGACGTGCCGGGCGCGGTGCGCACGCGGGCGCTCAACGGCGCCGGCAACCTCGCCTGGGGCCAGGGCGATTACGCCGCCGCCGAGCGCTACCATACGGCGAACCTGGCCCTGCGGCGCACCCTGGGCAACCTGCAAGATGTGGCCGGCTCCCTCAACAACCTGGGCATCGTCGCCATGGAGCAGGGCCAATACCAGCAGGCGCGCCCGCTGCTGGAAGAGGGCCTCGCCCTGGCCCGCGCGCTAGGCGACCAGCAAACCCAGTCGACGGTCCTCAACAACCTGGGCCGCATCGCCCGCTACCTGGACGACTATGTCCAGGCGGCGGCTTTTCAGCAGGAGAGCCTGGCCTTGCGCCGCGCGCTGGGCGACCAGAGTGGGGTCGCCTACTCGCTCTATAATCTGGGCCAGATCGAACACTTCCAGGGCCGCTACGCGCGGGCCGTCGATCTCTATCTGGAAAGCCTCGCGCTGATGCGGGAGGCGGGC
>Ga0070730_10006150_pt1 | contig 10278 bp, 7 predicted proteins | sample Coa_R1_3_FD_66447 | JGI IMG/M metagenome (GOLD analysis project Ga0070730, IMG submission 66447) | Surface soil microbial communities from Centralia Pennsylvania, which are recovering from an underground coalmine fire - Coalmine... | ecosystem: Environmental > Terrestrial > Soil > Unclassified ... | reverse complement strand
ACGCCGGTTCCGATAATTATGGTGCTTGCCGCAGCAGATGCAGACATACACATACCCATAGCAGGCATGGAGAAGGGCATACGTTGAGAACGGCATGAATCAGCAACCATTGCTGTCTGCGCTCTATCAAACGTTGCCAACATTGCTCTACTCCATCTCAGTTCATACTCATCGCGGGTGTATATGCCGCTAAAAACATCGTTGACAGAGGCTGCAACAGCACCTTCGCTGGAGCACTCTGTATAGTTCTATTTGTTGTCTCTGAGGATACACCACCACTCAAACCTTTGTCAACCCCTCAGAGAGAGGCTGCTACGCAGATTGGAGAAAATATCCATATTTACTGCGACTCCTATAGATAGTGGGCACATGATCCTGATCATAACCAGAGTTTGTCCGCTTCGCCTGGCAGAATACGCGTAAACGTCTGCGCTTTATCTGCTTCTTCCTGCATAACGCGGACAAAATCAAGCGTGGCAGCCGATAATGTGCTGCCATGCGCAAGACAAACCAGCGCGCTGTCACGAAAACTCGCGGGCAGGTTGCTCACATTCAAAGGGACAATATGCCCGGACGCGATATCATCAGCAACCACCGTCTGTGTCAGGAGGGCCACACCCACGCCACATAAGAGGAGATAGCGCATCGTATCAATGGGAATTTCGATCAGCGGCTTCGCCAGAAACATAAGTTGTTGTCGTACCGGTCTGGAGGATGGGCCCCACTTGACAACGAAAAGAGGTTCGCCGCTCTGGCGCACCTCTTCCAACGTCACCACCTCGCGACCCACCAGTGGATGAGAAGCTGAGACCATCAGTTTCAGCGGTTCACGAAAACGCAACAGAGGTTTCAGATTCGTTTCGGAGAAGGGATAAGAAATCAATCCCAGTTTGACAACTCCATCTGTCAGCATGGCCACAATCTGATCGCTATGCCCTGTGTTGACAAACATCTCCACCTGCGGATGCGTCTTATGAAAGCGCGCGATGGCAGAGCCCAGAAAACTGCCTGCCAGCGACTGCATAGTGCCAATTGTGACTCTGCCGCGCTGGCCCGATTGGGTTAAGCGAGCCGTCTCAACGCCTTCTGATAGCACGGCAATGGCATGCTGGCAATAGGGGAGAAAGCTCTCTCCGCGTTCTGTTAAGGAGATTTTGCGACCACCACGCACAAATAAAGGGCCACCAATCTCCTGCTCCAACGCCTGCACACGAGCGCTAATAGTTGGCTGGGCAATGTCTAATGAGCGAGCGGCGCGGCTAAAACTTCCCTCACGCACAATGCGCTCAAAGGTGAGCAACTGGTCCATATCCATAGGTGGGTCTCTCACAATCCATAGAAATATTCGATAGCAAGTATAGTTATTATTCTCTTGAATGATAATAACATCTACGCTACACTTTTGGAAAGGCACAGCCAAAGGGTGCGCAACGAGTTGCGTGAAACACCCTTGTAGGCCAGTTTAAGGATGAAAGAGAAAATATCGTGACACAACTTCCAACCAAGCCCGTTCTCACGCTTGCCGCTGCCAAAACGATAGCAGCGGCAGCTGAAGCAGAAGCGATCCAAAATGAATGGTCTGTAGCCATTGCCATAGTGGATGATAGTGGTCGCCTGCTCTATTTTCAACGCATGGATAGCAATGCGAACTCAAGTGTGGATGTCGCAATTGCTAAAGCGGTCCATGCCGTTCAATTTCGCCGCCCGACGAAATTTCACGAAGAGCTGCTTGACAAGGGAAATATGGTCGTGCTGGGAATGCCTGGCGTGCTTCCTCTTGAAGGAGGTCTGCCATTATATGTCGAGGGGCATGTTGTAGGCGCAATTGGCGTGAGCGGCGTGCGGTCATCGCAAGATAGTGTGATTGCTCAGGCAGGAGAAAGAGCCCTGGAGAGCTACCTTTCCGCCTGACTGATGGGCCAGGTCTCCGTTTGTGCGCGGCAATGTTACTGATCTGACTTGTTCAATGTGTTACTGGGTATCGAGCACAGACCGGTCACCGTTTCAACCCGTCAGAGCGGTTACGATGCAGAGAGGTGTAACTGCTCTGACTTGTTCAATCTGTGACCGGTTATCGAGCACAGACCGGTCACAGATTGAACAAGTCAGAGCAGTAACCACCGAGAGAAGCGGGCTCAAGCCGCTCCAGAAGGCAGTCGATTTGCCATGCGGTTACGGTTCCACCTGGGGAGAGAGGGGGAATGGCTCTGACGCGTTCAAACGGTAACAGCCGGTAACAGCCGGTAACATGTTACCAGACTGTTACCAGGGCTGCATCAGCCTGTGGAGCGGATTGATGGCATTCTGGTAACAGGTAACTGCTCTGACCATCTCAGTCTGTGACCGGTCTGTGCTCGATAACCGGTCACAGACTGAGATGGTCAGAGCAGTAACAGGAGGGAGGGGTAAAAAGAAAATCCCGAAAATACCGCTTTTACATAGTTAGATAGTTGTATAGTTAGGCAATTAGATAGTTGTATAATTGTAACACTATAAGAGGGTATCATGGAGAACGAAGGGAGAGGGAAGAGCAGTGGCAGACCCTCTTAGCATGGATGAGGTCGACCGGACAAGGAAGAGAGAAGATGCTTTTTTGGAGAGTGCTGAGCAAACGTCATCTGGCGCTGTTGTGGTCCAGCCAGGTGCTTTCAGCGATAGGAGACTACTTTTATCAGATAGCAGTGATGTGGATTGCTATCAAAGTTGCCGGGGGCGCGGGCGGCATCGTGATAGCGGCGCAGTCTGGAGCCGCCCTTGTCTGCGGATTGCTGGGCGGAGTCTATGCTGATCGCTGGAATCGCCGCACCACGATGATTGCTGTTGACGTATTGCGCGGACTTGTAGTGGGGACGCTGCCCATCATGGCTCTGTATGGCTCATTACAGCTCTGGTATATGATACTGGTGGGGATAGTCATCGGCGGCTTGGGAGCGCTATTCAATCCTGCCCTCTCCGCCAGTATGCCAGCTTTGACAGAAGATCCACAAACCTTGCAGGCCAGCAATGGGTTGATGGATGTCACACGCCGCCTGGCGCGAGCACTTGGTCCAAGCATGGCGGGATTGCTGGTTTCGTTAATACCCCTGAAGCACTTTTTCACGCTCGATGCCATCAGCTTCGGCATCTCAGCGCTGGCGGTGCTGCTCATGGGAGGTCGCTTCGCCTGGCAGCCAGAGTACTCACCAACCCGGAAAGGCGGCATTGGGAGCATCATCGCAGATATGGCGGAGGCGGTAGATGTGATACGCCGGCATCCCCTGATCTCGTGGATGATGGTAGGGATGGGAGTGATCAATGGAGCATGGTCGGCAGCCTTTGTGGTTGGAGCGCCTCTGTTTGCAGATCGCGTGCTGCATGGAAATGTAGGAGCTTACGGCCTGATTGTCGGAGCTTATGGAATCGGCAATGTGGCAAGCAATATGATTGTAAGCAACCTGACCATCCGCCATCGTACACTCACGATTATGCTGGGCAAAATCATCGTTGGGGTAGGATTTCTCATCATGGTCGCGACGCCGTTCTTACCTCTGGCGCTGTTGGGCTCCGCCCTGGCCTCAATTGGTGGACCTATGGGAGATATGCCGTACCTGACGATGATGCAGACCGAGTTGCCACAGCAGCATCTTGGCAAGGCTTTCAGCCTGGATATGACGATTGGAAGCCTGGGCAGTCTGCTCGGTATCCTGCTGGCGGCGCCCCTCTACCAGTACCTGAGCGTGCCCCTGGCCATTGCCTGCTGTTCACTGCTGATAGTGGGAGTTGGTGTGAGCGGATTGTGGCGCTTCGGCATTACGGGGCCAGAGCAGAAAACAGCTGTTGAACAAGGGATGCCTGAGTAGAAGATATCGCCCTTTTCCATAACCATCCAAGCTAGCAGTAAGCTGAATTCTGCATATTACGTTTTTGCGATCATTGTAGTCTCGTCGGAAGAGATTGGAGAAAAGAAAGGGAACTTTTGGACTTTTCTATACGTCCTATCAGGAGAGGTATGGCTTACTGTATTTTTCTATGAAAGGACACACCACTGATGAGTAAAAACAGAATCATCCCCTCATTTCTCTTTGTAGCGCTGCTGATGGTGTTGTCGGGTCTCGGATTAGTGGCTTGCGGCCCCAACCAGGGTCAAGCTACGGGATCGATATCTACGCCTGGCGCGACAAACCAGGCGGCGAATGCTTCTACGCCTGCGCCCACACAACCAGCCACCAACGATACTATAGCGACGCCAACTGCTGCTCAGTCAGCCACGAACAACACTAGTGCTACGTCAGCGCCCTCACAGGCAGCTACGAATAGCGCTCCCACTGCCACGCCTACATTGAAATCGCCAGACAGCGTGCAGAATTGTGGGAAGATCACATTATCTCCTCTACGCCGTTTTGAGGATGCTGGTGTGGCTCAACAGGCCAAAGCATGTTTCTGGCAGGCTTTTCAGCAATGCCGAGCGGCGACCCTGACTTTTCAGCCTCTCGCCGTTGATACCGTCACCAACCACACCTTTCTCATTGGGAAAACAGAAGGAGGCTGTACTATTACAGATACAGTGAGCCACGCGATTGTCCCCCATGCTCCAACAATAACAAACTACACCTGTACAGGAGTAGTAAATATGAACACAGCTTTACGCTTCACCAGTTGTGGGGCAGAAGGTGATGTGATAGTGCCGTTAGTACAGTAAGCGTTGATGGCGGAGCGCCCTGTGAGCAAGTCTTTCGATTGGACCCTCACCCAGCTTAACAACTCGCACATCGCGTTAGTAAGTAAATTCATACGCTCAATAAGAGCCTTCTTGCTTCTATAGTAAAGCAGGGAGGCTTTGTTGTTATATCTGATCAATAATAATGCATAATAATAGAACCTTCCATTCCTTTACTATTTTGTACCATTTACCACTTGCGATTTATAAGTATTACCAGTATAATTACTTCTGGTAATATCCCCATCACGCTGTGCCAGCGTTTTTTACGCCAGATAACTTTCGACACGCTTCCAAGTTCTTTGAAAGTGAGGCAACAGTATGCGCTTTTCTTCTTGCTCAAGGACGAGCATTATGCGATCACTGTTTGTGTCTGTCGCCGTTATTGTAGGGCTTTTCGCAGTGCCGGGCGCTACATTCGCATCAACGACCCGTGCAGCAGATGCACACATGGCGCTTAGCTGTGGGATCAAAAGCCTGGTCTGTACAGAAGTAGCAGATTCTGAATCAGTATTTGGAGAAGGCAAATACATTGGACATGATGAGCCATCGAACCTCTTCTACTCCAATGTGCCTGGTGCGGGTAATCGCATGCTCTGGCAAATGACGCTGCCCAGAGATCCTGCGCCAACGCCATTGACAGCGGGAAAGTCGTTTAACTTCCAGCTGCACCCGGCGTTCTGGTTTGGTATGGCGATGTGCGATACGCAATCGTTCCCCGAGCAACTTTCCACCTGCACTCCTGACAGCGATACAAACATCGTTGATCCCGCCGTCAGCTCTCAGCATCCAGGGACTGCATTCATGGAGATGCAGTTCTATCCTCCCGGTTGGGTGCCCTGGCCTGTGGGCAACAGTTGTGATGCCACCAAATGGTGCGCCGCGCTCAACATTGATAGTCTCTCGCAGAATCCTGTGACCGGGCAAAATAACAATGCGGCTTGTCTGAACGTGGCAGGCATTGAGCCGGTCAACTTCGCATTCATTACCAAGAATGGCCAGGCTCAAGCTCCAGCCAACCCGGTCAATTCGACGACGGCCACCTTTACCCCCAATCCTCAGCAGGATCTCTTTATGAATTCTGGGGATCGCCTGGCCATTGTCATGCAGGACACCACCCATGGCCTGCGTATTGACATTGTTGATCTTTCGACTGGCCAACATGGTTTTATGACGGCCAGCGCAGCCAACACCTTCGGGCAGGTAAAGTTTGATCCCAATGGCACCACCTGCCAGAATATCCCTTACGACTTCCATCCTATGTATAGCACTTCATCGGAGCAGACACGTGTGCCTTGGGCAGCCCATTCCTACAACATCGCCTTCGCCGATGAGACCGGTCACTTCGATCCTTGTAGCGTTGTTAACACTACTACAGGCGGATGTAGCGGCACGGAAGGAGTGGCTGGAGACACGGAGCCGACCGATGTTGACGATGTAGGCTGCTCCCCGGCCAGCGCGTCAACACTAGTCCAGGTCTCGGGCTGTCAGGGTACCAATTCTGGCTTCGATGGCACGCCCTATCAGACAACCTGGCCCGATGGCAATACGGCTCTGCATCCAACGGCAATTCGCTTCACCAGTCCTTTGACCGGGTTCTTCTTTAATACGAATTACAACCGTACGGCATTTGAGGCTGATCTGCCACGTATTGAAGGAACCTGCAATCGCACAACAGGAGCTGGCTGCACCTTGATTCCAACGACGGATGATGGGACGCCTGCCAACTTCTATCCCTTCTTTAGTATCCGCAACGTTGAGGATGCGCTGGGCCGTAGCACCGACAACGTGCCCAACTGGGAAGATCATACGTGTACCTGGGGCCTGGGCAACCACATTCCAGGAAACACCAATGATTTCGGACGTAACAATCAGTATGGGCCATTGCTGGATCTGGCCTATACCGGGACTGGTGGTACAGTCATACATCGCTTCAATGATTTCCGCCAGGTCTTCAACATGAATGCCTGCCAGAGCCATCTTGGCTTAGGTTTTAATGCCAATGTGAGTGGGTAAAAAAGGGGGGTTGCTTTTTAAGTAGCCCATCCCCTGCGCGTTCTGGCACACGATGGGGAGAGTTATCTAGCCAATAGTTATGAGGCCCTCGTTTCTGTCGACAGAAACGAGGGCCTCATAACTATTGGCTAGCTGTTTATTTATGCTCCGGCAAAGCTGACGATGAGATCGGTAGCATAGCCCAGCAGGAAACCGACCAGCAGACCCCACATGACGATTTCCGGTGCTTTGAAGCGTTTGGCAACTCCTAGCAATTCGACAATGACATAGAGAATCGCACCCGCGGCAAGGGCCAGGAAGAGGATAAACACCTGCGGGGAATTGAAGATCATACCAACGATGGTCCCGATGAATGTTGGTCCGCCACCTATCAACCCCAGCAGAGCGATGAACTTCCAGGAGACCGATTGGGTCGTTAAGGGGCCAGCGATGCCAAAACCCTCGGTCATATTATGCAGACCAAAGCCGATAACCAGCACCAGAGCAAGTTGCAGTTCTCCGATCGCAGCTGACTGACCAATCGCCAGACCTTCCGAGAAATTGTGTAAGCCGATGCCAGTAGCAATCAGGAGGGCGAGGGCATATGGTGAAAGCTCGCCTTTGGCAGCAAAGACCGCTGTACGGAGTTTGTGGCTGGGTTGAGCTGCCCCTGATCTGGGCTGAGTGTTGCCAGCGCCCACGCTCATTTCGACCAGTTCCGGTTCGATGATAGCAGCCGCCTCCACCTCTGCCGGAATGTCGATACGCTTTTGCAGGCGACCAAAGATGTATTTATTAAAATAGACAAGACCCACTGAGCCCAGTCCGATACCGAGCACAAGCAGGAGCACATCGAGGGAAAAAGCGCCAACTCCTGTATGGTGGGTACGCACCTCATCCAGAGCCACGCCAATGGGATCGCTCGCTTTGCTCAGAACATCATAGAGCAAAAAGACCAGCACGCCCGTTGCCAGCATTCCCAGGAATGCTTTGAGCGACTGAGAGAGGTTTTTGAGGAAAGCCAGAGGCAATCCCAGGTAAATCGTAAGCCCGGCAAATGCGCCTAAGAGGATAATTGTTCCCGCTGGCATAGGGGATTCCTTTCTTCCATGCTCCGCCCTGTACGAAATACGACCGTTAAGGGGCGCCGCTATACACTACCAACTTGCAAACAGGTGGGCGCTATCAGACGCATTATGGTGTATCACTATACAATGCATACATTACAATTTTATCTGCAGGTATTAGCACACACTAATATCCTACCTTCTAAGTCTGATATTAGCATGCGCTAAGGCAGAAAGTCAAGGGGAGGACACATGTCTCTGTTCTACCAATCTGCTCCCAAAGCCATTTTTCCGTTCGTCTCTGTCGCCTAAGTCGTCAAAACTCGACATGGTTACTGTCAAATGACGTTCCGATAATGATTTCGTAAACTTTCATTCGCTCTCAATACGACAGAGACGATTTACTCCATCTTCCATGGAGAGAGGAAGTTCTTTCTGCTGCTATCTTCAAGAGAGCCCCTTGACAATCCGTTTGAAATTGGCTATAGTCGTAATAGATATTCCGATAATGATTTCGTAAACTTTCATTCGCTCTCAATACGACAAAGACGGTTTGCTCGGTCCGCGTTTCTTCTGCGAAACGCGCTCGCATTATACCCGTTGAGTGTAGTGGTACGTTGCAGCGATCACTACCCTCATTGCAAGGATGCAGGGGTCTGACATGCAAAAAAAAGCTGACCACCCGGAATATGGCCTGGCTAGCGGGAGCCTTACAGGCGACTGCATTACCGATTTTTCATCAGAGCCCCCTCATTTTCCTCATATCGCATACCTGTCTTTTTTCTGTTCCTTAACGGTGTCTTGTTGTCCTGTTTCATTGATAGAAGTGGAGTCCATAGACCATCATTCCATTGCCGGTATGGTGGACAGAACTTTTTCCATCAGAGAGGTAACCACATCATGAAACTTTCGACACGAGTATTTGCTCTCATCGTCCTGCTCCCCTCAATGGCGCTCTTCTTTGCCATCGGAGCCCTGAGTTCAGGCAGGTCACAGCCGGTACAGGCTGCCGGGACACGTACATTTACCTTCGTGAACAACACATCTCAGACCGTATGGGCAGGTGCCCTGGGCAATGCCGGCCAGGTTGCGCCTGGCAACGGTGGCTGGACCATGACTCCGGGCTCGTCATTTATGGTGACGGTTCCCGACACCTGGGGCGGAAGATTCTGGGGACGTAGCTTTTGTAGCTTTAACAGCGCAGGCAAGGGTAGTTGCGAAACTGGCGACTGCGGCGGCGTCCTCCAGTGCAATGGGGCAGGCGGCAATCCTCCCGCAAGCCTGGCCGAATTTACCCTGGGTGGCGCCACAGGCAATGATTTCTATGATGTTAGCTTTGTGGATGGCTTTAACCTTCCCATCACCGTCACCCCGGTTGGCGGGGCACAGCCAACGCCCGGAAACCCCTACTTCTGCGGCATGGCCGGCTGTGGTGTCGATTTAAATCCCAATTGCCCGAGCGCACTGCAGGAGAAAGATAGCAGTGGCCGGATCGTTGCCTGTAAGAGCGCCTGCGAGGCGTTTAATACCGACCAGTTCTGCTGCCGAGGACCCTATGGCACGCCAGCAACCTGCAATCCTGCGAACTGGCCAGTCAATTACGCGAAGTACTTCAAGAGCAGTTGTCCCAACGCCTACAGCTATGCATACGACGATCCAACCAGCACGTTTCAGGACAAAGGCGCCAGCTTTCGGATAACCTTTGGGCCATCCGGGGGAACAGGTGGCCCGACTCCTACTACCGGTCCAACCCCAACCACCGGCCCAACTCCGACACCCACTACCGTCGGGACTGGCTTCACCTTCGGCGTGAACAGTACCGGCAGCACGCAGGCACAATGCTGGTTCCAACCCTCTGGATGGACGGCAGGCTATGTCATTCTGCACTATGTCGCTCCTGGCCGTACGCAGCAGAATGTCCCTATGGCTTATAACAGTGGGGTAAGCCAGTGGCAATTCACGATTGGCGGCCTGAGTTCAGGACAGACCATCACCTATTCATTTACTTACCAGCAAAACGGCCTCCAGCATGATACTTCTTCCTCTACCTGGACCCACCCTTGAAGGTCGTGGTGACAAAGAGGTAGAAATGCTCGTTTTTTTGCACAAATACCTTGACAATCAGCGAAAAATTCGCTTCTACTTTCGTCTTACTGTGGATTCATAGATGGAATCCTCCTGGTTGGAGGACCAGAAAAGAGAAGGAGATGTCATGGATACCAGTTCTCGCAGCGCTCTGGCGCGTTGCTACCACATTCAACGGCTGATCAAAATGATCCTGCTTCCTGGTTATGTGATTGGAATCGTTGTCGCTTCTCTGCTTTTCACTACATCCGCTCCTGCCTATGCCGCCGGAAATGGGCAAACGTCCATGTTTGCAGGCGCGCCTCCCACGCCAACCAATCTCAATTTGCAGGCCAACAGCGATTCGTCGATCACGATCAGTTGGACGGCGAGTCCGGGCGCGACGGGCTATCACATCTATCGTGGAACGAGCTCGGGTGGTGAAGGAGCCACTCC
>Ga0070730_10006149_pt1 | contig 10279 bp, 11 predicted proteins | sample Coa_R1_3_FD_66447 | JGI IMG/M metagenome (GOLD analysis project Ga0070730, IMG submission 66447) | Surface soil microbial communities from Centralia Pennsylvania, which are recovering from an underground coalmine fire - Coalmine... | ecosystem: Environmental > Terrestrial > Soil > Unclassified ... | reverse complement strand
CGGGGTGTGGGCGAGGCGGGCGGTGAAGTCCTGCTGCTTCCACTGCGAAAGGCGGATGATCACCGGGAAGTCGGGGCCGACGGCCGCCCGCACGGCCTTCAGGATCTCGGCGGCGAAGCGGGCGCGGTGGGGGATGGCCGGGCCGCCGAAGGCGTCGTCGCGCTCGTTGGTGCCCTCCCAGAAGAACTGGTCGATCAGGTAGCCGTGGGCGCCATGCAGCTCGACGGCGTCGAAGCCCAGGCGCCGCGAATCTCCCGCCGCCGCCGCGAAGGCGGCGATGGCGTCGGCCACCTCTTCGTCGGTCATCGGCGCGCCGAACCGCTTGCCCGGGCTGGAGAGGCCGGAGGGGCTGTCGTAGGCCCCCGCCGGCGACCAGTCGGGGCGCTGCGAGCGCACGGCGCCCACGTGCCACAGCTGCGGAGCGATCAAGCCGCCCGCGGCGTGCACGGCCTTGGCCACCTCGCCCCAGGCCGCCAGCTCGGCCTGGCCGTGGAAGCGCGGAATGTCCGGGTCGTTGAGGCTGGCCGGACGCGCCACCCCCGTGCCCTCGGTGACGATCAGGCCGATTTCGGCGCCGGCCCGGCGGGCGTAGTAGGCCGCGACGTCGGGGGTGGCGATGCCGCCCGGAGACTTCGAACGGGTCATGGGCGCCATCACCAGACGGTTGGGAAGGGCGAGCCCCTTGACGGCGAAGGGCTGGAACAGGGCGTCGACGGACATGGGCGCGATCTTCCGCTGGCGGGTTGACGAAAAGCCGCCCCGATGTAGGCGGTGGGCGCGGGTTTCCCAGGCCAGAAAATCTAACGCGCCTGTCAGTTCGCGCGCCAATTTCCCCTCGCCGTTCAGGGGCCGTTCAGTTTCCGCCGGTTATCACCATATGGAACTGGTGGGAGGGCCGGCTTCGGCCGGTCGGCTTCCATGACTTCTAGCGCTGGAAAACCAAACATCATGCGTAAGGTGCTCAAGGCAGCAATCGCCGCGGTGACGATCGGGACAGCGGCGATGGCCGCGAACGGCGCCCTCGCCCAGAACCATGGCGGCTTCGGGGGGGGCGGTGGCGGCTTCCACGGCGGCGGTGGAGGCGGCGGCTTCCGCGGCGGCGGTGGAGGCGGCGGCGGCTTCCGCGGCGGCGGCATAGCCCGCGGCTCGATGGGCGGCGGCCACTGGGGCGGTGGCGGCGGTCACTGGGGCGGTGGTGGCGGTTGGCATGGCGGTGGCGGCGGCTGGCATGGCGATGGTTGGCGCGGCGGCCGCTGGGGCGGCTGGGGCGGCTGCTGCTGGGGCGGCTACTACGATCCGTGGCTGTGGGGCGGCCTGGGCTTCGGGCTTGGCGCGGCCGTGGCCTATCCCTACTACTACGACGACTACTATTCCGAGCCCTACTACGACATTCCCCCGCCGCCGCCGGAGGGTTACGCCGCGCCGCCGGCCTACGCGCCGCCTCCTCCTCCGTCCGGAGGATATTCCACCCAGCCCCCTCCGGCGGATTCAGGGTCGGGCTACGCGACGCCGCCGGCGTCCGGCTACTATCAGCAGTCCGCGCCCAGCGCCTCGCCGGGCGCCAGTTGCGACGGCTGGCGGTGGGATCCACAGGCCAAGCAGTACGTCCACGCCCAGGTGTCGTGCCAGTAGGGCTCAGCGTTCGGCACGGGCGGACGCCCTAGCGACGTCTCGGCGGGACGCTTTCAGGCTCTACCGCCCGTGAGGATCACCCGACCGCGTCGAGGTATTCGATGTCCGGGCGTCCCGCCATGAACGCCCCCATCTCGCGGCCGATGGTCTTGAAGTGGTCCGTCTGGCCGTGCGCGGTCAGGGCGTCCTGGTCCTTGTAAAGTTCCAGCACCTTGTAGGTGTTCGGCTCCGCGCGGCTCTTGGTGAGCTGGTAGAAGACGTTGCCGGGCTCGTTGGCCCGGACCTGAGCCGCCAGCCTGAGGAACACGGCCTCGAAGTCGGGGCCCTTGCCCTCCTGAACCTTCAGCGTCGCGACAATACCGATCATGAGGCGCCCTCCCTGGACAGCCGGCTCTAACGTTGGTGGGGGCGATCTTTAGAGGGGCGCCGCAGGGGACGGCAAGCGCGGAAACAAGTGGTCAGCGGCGGTCGTCCCAGCCGTAGGCGACCCAGGAGTGGCCGCCCACGTGGCGGGCTTCGATCACGCCGGGATCGGCGGCGTTGCTGACGCTGCGGCGGGCGCGGACGGCCGCGGCGGCCAGCGCGAGCAGGATCGAGGCCATGAAGGCGATGACCATCATGGTCGCCGCGAAGAACACCGCCAGCACGGCGGCCGTGGCGGCGGCGGCGAGGCCGGCGAGCGATCCCACGCACCACGCCAAACCCCGCCACAGGGAGGCCCCGGGCCGGAACCGTCCCGACAGACCTTGGCCTGACAGATGCTGCATGGACCTTCCCTGGTTTTCGCAATTTCGCGGGAATTCACGGATACTTGGCGCTCGACCGCCACACGTCAACAGGGGCCTGGGAAAATATGCCCCACTTCAAGCCCACGTGATCGGACGCGGGCAGGGCATGCCCGCTATTCGGCCGCCTGAAGCACAGCCTGGGGCCGGGCCGCCTGCGAGTCCTTGTCGAAGCGCAGAGCGCCGTCCTCGATGGCGCCGTGGCGGATCATCTTCTTGTCGCGCTGGTAGTCCTGCGGATTGATCCAGGGATCGCGGTCGCCCTGTCGCGGGAAGCGGTGCATCTCACGCTGCATGTAGCCGGCCGAGAAATCGTCGATCCATGGCCGGGCGGGCATGCCCTCCTCGTTCTCGCGCAGGCGCGGCGTCACCTGGGTGGCGCCGACCTTGTCCAGGTGGTTCACCAGCCGGCAGACGTATTCGCAGGTGAGATCGGCGCGCAGGGTCCAGGAGGCGTTGATGTAGCCGAAGGTGCTGACGAGGTTCGGCACGCCGGAGAACATCATCCCCTTGTAGGTCCAGGTCCGGCCGAAATCGACCGGCGCGCCGTCGACGCTGAAGGACGCCTCGCCCATGACCGCCATGTTGAGACCGGTCGCCGTCACGACGATGTCCGCCGGCAGTTCCTCGCCCGACTTCAGGCGGATCCCGGTCTTGGTGAAGCTGTCGATGTGGTCGGTGACCACCGAGGCCGTGCCCGAGCGGAGGGCGGCGAACAGGTCGCTGTTGGGGACCAGGCACAGGCGCTGGTCCCAGGGGTTGTAGCGGGGCGTGAAGTGGGTCTCGACGTCGAAGTCGGGTCCCAGCTCCTGGCGCACGCCGGCGAGGATCAGCTGCTTGACCTTCTCCGGGTCGGTGCGCGTCTTGCGGTACATCATCCCCTGCAGGGTGACGTTCTTCCAGCGGGTGATGCCGTAGGCGAGCCGCTCCGGAAGCACCTTCCGCAGGCGGTTGGCGAGGACATCCTGGTCGGGTCGTGACACCACATAGGTCGGCGAGCGCTGCAGCATGGTGACGTGGCCGGCGGTCTGCGCCATCGCCGGGACCAGGGTCATGGCGGTGGCCCCGGAGCCGACCACCACCACCGTCTTGCCCGCGTAGTCGAGATCCTCCGGCCATTTCTGCGGGTGGACCACCTGGCCCCTGTAGTCCTCGATCCCCGGGAAGGCGGGGGTGAAGCCGGCGCGGTAGCTGTAGTAGCCGGCGCACATGAAGAGGAAGTTGCAGGTGAAGATCGCGACGCCGCCGGTGTCCGGGCGCTCGGCGGTCACCGTCCAGGCGCTGGCGCCGCTGTCCCAGGCGGCGCTCCTCACCAGGTGGTTGTAGCGGATATTCTCATCGACGCCGTATTCGGCGGCGGTGTCGCGGACATAGTCGAGGATGGCGGGGCCGTCGGCGATCGACTTGGCGGCGCGCCAGGGTTTGAAGTTGTAGCCGAGGGTGTGCATGTCGCTGTCGGAGCGCACGCCCGGATAGCGGAAGAGGTCCCAGGTGCCCCCCATCGCCGGCCGGCCCTCGAGGATGGCGTAGCGCTTCGTCGGACACTTTTCGTGCAGATGGACCCCCGCCCCCACGCCCGAGAGCCCGGCGCCGACGATCAGCACGTCGAAGTGTTCGGTGGCCATCGGGCGCGGCTTTCTCGGTGTTAACGCTGTTAAGTCAGCCAGCACACGGTGAAAGAAAACGCAAGCCGGCGGGACGCCGGCGCTCCGGCTACGGCGCGGGCGCGTTGGCCGTCATGCTGGCCACCCTGGCGATGAACTCACCTCGGCTGTTTTCCGAAGGGTAGGGCTCGGCGGGGACCGGGACGCCGAAGAAGGCGCAGAGCGGCTCCCAGCCGGATCCGACCTCGTAGACGAGCAGGCGTTCGGGCGGGATAGTCGCCTTTACCTCCTCGTTGTGGCGGCGGAAGTAGTCGGTCATCGTCGCCCGGTCGTGGATGTTGGCGTTGAACCGGCCGCTGAAGCTGCGGAAGAAGGCGGCCAGGGGATTGTCGGTGTCGGCCATGGCGCGGTCCACGCCGCCGCCCGGCGCGAAGATCGTCGCCTGCGTGGAGTCGAACCACTGGTCGGGGTCGCGCACCGACAGCAGCACTCTGGCGCCCGGATAGTGGTCGGCCAGCTCGCGCCAATAGGCGGCCCCGGGGTAGTCCACCATCGAGCGGTAGTCCTTGAAGATGGCGTCCCAGTCGGGCCGGCCGGCGCCGGCGGCGATCCACAGCGCCACGCTCTCGGGATGGGCGAACACCTCGACCATGTGGTGGCAGGGGCCAAGCCCCAGCATGTTCAGGGCCGTCTGCAGGGACTTGGTCCCGGTGCGTCCCAGTCCGGCGCCGACCACGTCCAGGGCCATCGCGTGTCCTCCCTCGTCTATCTCGTGGAGCGGAGGCTAGCGGGTAAAGGACCGTGCTGGAAGGCCGCGCTCCGATGACGCGCCTCGTGTGCGGGCGGGACGTGCTATCAGGCCGCTTCGCCGAACATCGAGGAAACGCCGAGTTGAAGTCCGCCGTCATCGCCGCCACCGGCCTCTACACCCCGCCGCACACCGTCTCCAACGCCGAACTGGTGGCCGCCTTCAACGCCTACGTCGAGCTTCACAACGCCGAGCACGCCGAAGCGATCGCGGCCGGCGAGGCGGCCGCCCTGATCCCTTCTTCGGAGGGGTTCATCGAGAAGGCCTCGGGGATCAAATCGCGCTACGTGGTCGACAAGACAGGCGTGATCGACCCCAGCGTCATGCGCCCCGACATTCCCGAACGCCCGAACGAGGACATCTCGATCCTGGCCGAGATCGGGGTGGCGGCGGCGCACGAGGCCCTGCAGCGATGGGGCAAGAGCGCCGGGCGCATCGACGCGGTGATCTGCGCCGCCTCCAACATGCAGCGCGCCTATCCGGCCATGGCCATCGAGATCCAGCAGGCCCTGGGGACGGGCGGCTTCGGCTTCGACATGAACGTCGCCTGCTCATCGGCCACCTTCGGCATCAAGACGGCGGCCGACTACATCGCCGCCGGCGACGCCCGCGCGGTGCTGGTGGTCAACCCGGAGATCACCTCCGGCCACCTGAACTTCCGCGACCGCGACAGCCACTTCATCTTCGGCGACGTGGCGACGGCGGTGATCGTCGAGGCGGCCGACGAGGCGACCAGCGGCTGGGACATCCTGGGAACGCGGCTGAAGACGCAGTTCTCCAACAACATCCGCAATAACTTCGGCTTCCTCAACCGCTGCGCGCCGCACGGGATCGGCGCGGTCGACAAGCTGTTCGTGCAGGAGGGGCGCAAGGTGTTCCGCGAGGTCGTCCCGCTGGTCAGCGAGATGATCCTGGAGCATGCTGGCGACCTGGGGATCGAAGCCGTGACCCTCAAGCGGCTGTGGCTGCACCAGGCCAACATCAACATGAACGAGCTGATCGCCCGCCGGGTGCTGGGGCGTGAACCCAGCGCGGAGGAGAATCCGATCACCCTCGACGAATTCGCCAACACCAGCTCGGCCGGCTCGATCATCGCCTTCCACCGCCACAACGACGACTTCGCGGCCGGCGAAACCGGCTTGATCTGCTCGTTCGGGGCCGGCTATTCGGCCGGAACCGTTTTCGTGCGCCGGCGTTAGTCGGCCGCCAAGCGTCGCCTCACGACAAGGACTTAAGTAATGAAGGCCTTCCGCCCGCTCTCCCCCGTTTTGCTCGTCGTGCTCGCGCTCGCCCTGGGCTCCGCCGGCCTGGCGCGGGCCGAGAAGGAAGGCGAGCCCCTGCCCTCTTCCGCCCCGGCCCAGCCCTATGAGCTGGCCGCCTGGTGCTACGGCGCGATGAGCGAATACCTGGACGTCTACGACCGGGTGAAGCCGGATCTGCGCGACATCGACAAGCTGTTCGGCTCCTCGGTGAAGAACGAGAAGGAGCCCTACGCCAGCGACATCGCCGCCGCCCACGATGAACTGAAGGTCCTGGCGGACGCCGTCGAGGGGGCCGAGAAGGCCAGCGCCCAGGTGATCGCGCCGCGCGGCGCCCAGGCGGTGAAGATGGGCCGGGCGATCTGGAGTCCGGCCGAGGGGAAGACCCGCCGCGAACTGGCCCGCGCGTGGCTTTCCTGGGCCCTCCCCGATCGCTGCGACAGCAACGCCCATGAGCTGGCCGCCAAGTCGGCGCTGCTCGGCAAGGTGCTCAAGTACAACACGACCTCGGCGGTCGACGCCGCGGCTCCGGCGGAGAGCGCGCCCGCAACCGGACAGCCCTGACGGCGCTCGCCATCGACGCCGCGGATGCTCCGGTCTAACCTGACACGCTCGATCTCCGACCACGCCGGAAGGGCCGTTGCATGAAAGACCTCCTCATCCCCGGCGCGGTGGCGCTCGCCACGATCACGCTCTTGGGCGCGGTCGGCTGCAACCAGCAACAGCCCCAGGAAAAGGTCGTCGAGCGGGTGGTGGTGCATGATCGGCCAGTCATCGTCCGCCAGGAAGGCGACCACCATGACGCCGACCAGCAACGGGACCTGGACCATCGGGACGGCGCACGGGCCGATCGCCCCGACACCCCGGCGCCGGACCGGCCCGCTGACCACCCGGACAACCGCCAGAGCCCGCCGCTAAACAATCGCCACTGAGGCGCGCCATGCCCGGCTATATCGTCGCCCGCATCCAGGTGACCGACTGGAGCCGCTATGGCGAGTACGTCAAGCACACGCCGCGGGTGATCGCCCGGTTCGGCGGGCGCTTCATCGTCCGCGGCGGGGCGATGACGGTCCTCGAGGGTCCGGACGACGGGCTGCGCATTGTGGTCATCGAATTCCCCTCGCTCGACCAGGCCAAGGCCTTCTACGCCTCGCCCGAGTACGCCGCGGTCAAGGCCCTGCGCGAGGGCGCGGGGACCGGGACGTTCGTGGCGGTCGATGGCTACGATCCGGCCGCCTGGGCCGAGGTGGTGGCCGCCAGCAACCAGCTCCAACCCCCGCCATCTCCCGCCCGCTAGAAGCATGAGGAACCAACCCATGGACTCGACGCCGTCAAAGGCGGCGGAGCCCGCAACCCGCGCCTCCGACATCGTGATGATGGACGCGGCCGAGCTCGCGGACGCCATCGCCTCGCGCCGGGTGTCGTGCGTGGAGGTGATGGGCGCCTACCTCGACCACATCGACGTCCTCAACCCGAAGGTGAACGCCATCGTCGCCCTGCAGGACCGTGAAGGCCTGCTGGCTCAGGCGCGGACGCGCGACGAACAGGTCGCCCGCGGCGAAATCATGGGTCCGCTGCACGGTTTTCCCCATGCCGTGAAGGACCTGCAGTGGGTAAAGGGCATCCGCTCGACGTCCGGCTCGCCGATCCTCGAGGACTTCGTCCCGACCGAGGACACCCTGCCGGTGGCGCGCATGCGCGCGGCGGGCGCGATCTTCATCGGCAAGACCAACACCCCCGAGTTCGGCCTGGGCTCGCACACCTACAACCCGGTCTACGGTGCGACCCGCGGCGCCTATGACCAGGCGCGCTCGGCGGGCGGCAGCAGCGGCGGGGCGGCGGTGTCGCTCGCCCTGCGCCTGCTGCCGGTCGCCGACGGCAGCGACTATGGCGGCAGCCTGCGCAACCCGGCCGGCTGGAACAATGTGCTCGGCTTCCGCACCAGCTTCGGCGTCGTCCCGGCGCTGGGCGAGGAGGTGTGGCTGCCGTCCATGGGCGTCACCGGGCCGATGGCGCGCAACGTCGCCGACTTGGCCCGACTGCTCGCCGTGCAGGCGGGCTACGACCCCCGCGCGCCGCTCTCGATGCCGGGCGAGGGCCGGCGGTTCCTCGAGCCCCTTCACGCCGACCTGAAAGGCAGGCGGGTCGGCTGGCTCGGCGACCTCGGCGGCTGGGCGCCGTACGAGACCGGTGTGCTGGACGTCTGCGTCAAGGCGTTGAGCGCGTTCCGCGACCTGGGCTGCGTCACCGACGACGCCGTTCCCGACCACCCGCCTGAGCCGGCGTGGCAGGCGTTCAAGACCCTCCGGCATTGGCAGGCTGGGGGCAATCTGGCGATCCACTATGCCGATCCGACCAAGCGGGCGCTGATGAAGCCCGAGGCGGTCTGGGAGGTGGAGAATGGGCGCAAGCTCACGGCCTTCGACGTCACCGCCGCCTCGACCGTCCGCACCGCCTGGTCGAACTCGGTGCGGCGCCTCTTCGCCGACCATGACTTCCTGATCATGCCGACCGCCCAGGTGTTCGCCTTCGACCTCGGCGAGCGCTGGCCCCGGGAGATCGCCAACCAAAGGATGGCGACCTACCACGAGTGGATGAAGGCGGTGTGCCTGGTGACGATGTCCGGCTGCCCGTCCCTGGCCGCCCCCGCGGGGTTCGGCGAGAACTGCCTCCCCATGGGCCTGCAGATCATCGCCCCGGTCGGCCATGAGATGGACTGTCTGAAGCTCGCCCACGCCTACGAGGCCGCCACCGGATGGGTCGCGAAGCACCCGCCGCCGCTGCTGGCGCGCGCGTGAACACGGCGGCGAGGGCGGAGCGAACGGCGCGTAGAAGCGTTACAAGCGGAACAACAACACCGCCGCTTATCGGAGGAACAGCCCGATGATGGGCAAGACAATCTCGCTGGCGATGGCCCTGGCCGGGTTGAGCGACCCGGCCCTTGCCGCCATGACCTTGAGCAGCGCCGACATTGCGCCGGGCGCAACGATCCCCCAGCCCCACATCTATCCACGCTGCGGCGGCCAGAACGTCTCGCCGCAACTGGCCTGGAGCGGCCAGCCGGCCGGGACCAGGAGCCTGGTGCTGACCATGATCGACCTGGACGTGAAGCCGGCCCTGTGGTCGCACTGGATCGTCGTCGACCTGCCACCGAGCCTGCAGGGCCTGCCCCGAGGCGTGAAGCCCCTGCCGAGCCCGGCCCGGGCGATCGCCGGCAACTTCGGCGACGCCGCCTACGACGGCCCCTGCCCGCCCAGGGGTTCCGGCGTGCACCGCTACAGGTTCACCCTCTGGGCCATGCCCACGGCGACCACCGCCATCGCCCCCGACGCCAACGCGGGCGCCGTAGCCGCCGACCTCGCGCGCCGGGCGATCGGCAGCGCGTCCTTCGTAGGTGTGGTGAAGGGCTGAGCCCTACCGCCCCGGTTCGTAGTTGAGGATGGGGCCCAGCCAGCGCTCCGCCGTCTTCGCGTCCCAGCCCTTGCGGGCGGCATAGTCGGCGACCTGGTCGCGTTCGATCTTGCCGACGCCGAAGTAGTGGGCGTCGGGGTGGGCGAAGTAGAGGCCGCTGACCGACGAGGCCGGGCTCATGGCGAAGCTCTCGGTGAGGGCGATGCCCGTCGCCGCCTCGGCGTCCAGCAGGTCGAACAGGGTCGCTTTCTCGGTGTGGTCGGGCTGGGCGGGGTAGCCGGGGGCCGGGCGGATGCCCTGGTACTTCTCCGCCAGCAGGGCGTCGATATCGAATTGCTCTGTCTGAGCATAACCCCACAGTTCGGTGCGAACTGTGTAGTGCAGGGCCTCGGCGAAGGCCTCGGCGAGGCGGTCGGCGAGGGCGGCGGAAAGGATCGCGGAATAGTCGTCGCCGGCGGCCTTGAAGCGGGCGGCGATCGCCGCTTCGCCATGGCCGGCGGTGACGGCGAAGCCCCCGATGTAGTCGGCGCCGGCGGGCGCCACGAAGTCGGCCAGGGCGACGTGGCCCCGCCCCTCGCCCTTGGCCATCTGCTGGCGCAGGGTGTGCAGGCGGGCGCGCTCGCGGGTGCGGGTGTCGTCGGTCCACACCACGATGTCGTCGCCGTCGGCGTTGGCGGGCCACAGGCCCACGACGCCGCGGGCCTGGTACCAGCGCTCCTCGACGATCTTGGCCAGCATCACTTGAGCGTCGGCGAAGAGGTCGCGGGCCGCCTCGCCCAC
>Ga0070730_10006148_pt1 | contig 10279 bp, 7 predicted proteins | sample Coa_R1_3_FD_66447 | JGI IMG/M metagenome (GOLD analysis project Ga0070730, IMG submission 66447) | Surface soil microbial communities from Centralia Pennsylvania, which are recovering from an underground coalmine fire - Coalmine... | ecosystem: Environmental > Terrestrial > Soil > Unclassified ... | reverse complement strand
CGCAGGCGGTCAAGCTCGCGCGCGCACAGTTGCACGTGCGAATGGCCGCACAGAAAGGGTGACGGCGATGGCATACGCGCAGAACAGCATCTTCGCCCTCGGCAATCTCTCGCACGCGTACCTCGAGTTCGACCGCAGCGGTGCATCCGATGCACGCACGCTGATCGCCGCCGCCGCGCATCTGGTCGAACCGAGTACGACGATGGGCGGCGTCAACCTCGTCACCGGCATCCGTCCCGAACTGTGGCGCGATGCAGTCGGTGCCGACGCACCCGAAGGCATCCGCGGTTTCGACACGGCCGTCGTCGGGCCGGACGGCTACACGATGCCCGCGACGCAGCACGACATCGCGCTGTGGATCGCCGGCGGTTCGTACGACGTGATCTTCGACGCGACGACGTTGATGGTGAACTCGTTGCGGCCGGCCGCTGCGCTCGCGACCGAGACCGTCGGCTGGTCCTACCATCGCGACCTCGACCTCACCGGCTTCATCGACGGCACCGAGAACCCACCGCTCGCCCAAGCACCCGGCTACGTCCTGATCCCGGACGGATCCCCCGGCGCCGGCGGCACGATATGGCTGCTGCAGAAGTGGGCACACGACGCGGCCGCGTGGACGGCCCTGCAGATCGACGAACAGGAACGCGTGATCGGCCGGCGCAAGAGCGACAGCGAAGAACTCGACGACCGGCCCACCACGTCGCACGTCGCACGCACCGATCAGGACGACTTCGGCAAGATCTTCCGGCGCAACACTGCGTACGGCTCGGTCACCGATCACGGCACGATGTTCGTCGGATTCGCGCGCGACCAGCGCTTCCTCGCGTCGATGCTCGAGAGCATGGCCGGTGCGCTCGGCGACCGCGACGCGCTGACGCGCTACACGCGCGCACTGACCGGTGCCTACTACTTCGTGCCGTCGTTCGACGATCTCGCGCGATTCGCCTGACCTGCGGTGTTCCGTGCCGCGCGAGACCGGCGGCTATGGCGGCCACTGATCCTGAGTGCTTGAATCTCCACAAATGACTGATTCTGGCGGGTATAGCGCGCGCGTTTGGCGTCGCTGGTACGCGCCTGGCGTCATCGAGCGCGTGAACGTGCCGGACATCGCTCTGACGCAGCTGCTCTACGACGCAGCAGAAGAATTCCCGCGCCGCAAGGCACTTGCGTTCCTCGGCCGCACCATGACCTATCGCGCGCTGGCCGATGCGGTGGACCGATTCGCGATCGCATTGTCCGATCTCGGCGTGTGCAAGGGCGACCGCGTCGCGCTGATCCTGCCCAATTGCCCGCAGAACGTCATTGCGTTCTTTGCCGCGCTGCGAATCGGCGCGGTGGTCGTGCAGCACAACCCGCTCTACACCGCGCCCGAGTTCCACCACCAACTCTCCGACAGTGGCGCATCGGTCGCGATCGTGTACGACGGCGCCTACGAGCGACTCGCCGAGGCCAAGACCGGTACCGACCTCAAGCACGTCATCGTCACGTCGCTCGCCGACTACCTGCCGTCCGGCAAGCGACTCGCGCTGCACCTGCCGTTCGGCAGTGTGCGGCAGAAGCGTGAGCACCTCGTCGCCGAGTTGCCGCCCGATGCAGACGTACTGCAGTTCTCGCAGTTGCTCGCATCAGCCAAGGGCGAGGTGCCCGGCGTGCACATCATGCCGGGCGAAGATCTCGCACTTCTGCAGTACACCGGTGGCACCACCGGACTGCCCAAGGGCGCGATGCTCACGCATCGCAACCTCGTAGCGAACGCGTATCAGGCGAGCGCGTGGGACCCCGACATGCACCGCGGACAGGAGACGATCCTCGCCGCGCTGCCGATCTTCCATGTCTACGGCCTCACCATGTGCTTGACGATGAACATGCTCACCGCGGGCACGCTCGTGCTGCTGCCGACGTTCGATCTCGACTTGCTGTTCAAGGCGATCGACAAGTGGAAGCCGTCGGTCTTCCCCGGCGTGCCGCCGATGTACGACCTCATCGTGCGGTCACGGCGCACGAACAGGCACGACCTGCGTTCGATCCGCACCTGCGTGTCGGGCGCCATGCGACTGCCGCCGGAGACGATCAAACGCTTCGAGCAGCTCACCGGCGGCCGGCTCGTCGAGGGCTACGGACTGACCGAGAGCTCGCCGGTCGCGCTGGCGAACCCGCTCAACGAGAACGCGCGTCCCGGCACGATCGGGGTGCCGCTGCCCGGTACCGAAATGCGCATCGTGGACGTCGACGACCCGCAGCGCGAGGTTCCGATCGACACCCCGGGCGAGTTGTGCGTGCGCGGCCCGCAGGTGTTCAGCGGCTACTGGAACCAACGCGACGAGACGGCCGAGATGCTCTCGGCCGACGGTTGGCTGCACACCGGCGACGTCGCGATCATGGACCAGGACGGATTCGTGACGCTCGTCGATCGCAAGCGAGACGTCATCCTGGCCAGCGGCTTCAGCATCTTCCCGTCCGAGATCGAGGACGTGTTGTGCGAGCACCACGCGGTGGCCGAGTGTGCGATCGTCGGAGTTCCCCACTTCTATCGCGGCGAGACGGTCAAGGCCTACATCGTGCTGCACGACGGCTCGATCGCAACCGAGGACGAGTTGCGTGCGTTCTGCGCGTACAAGCTCGTCGCCTACAAGGTGCCGACGCAGTTCGAGTTCCGTACCGAACTGCCGAAGAACATCCTCGGCAAGGTATTGCGTCGCGTGTTGCGCGCCGAGCACGAGGAAGCGCACGCGCGCGTTGCCGCGCACCACGAGCACGTGGCCGCGCACCAGGAGCACGCGGCCGTCGAGGACGTCATGGCGACGACCGTGCTGCCGTCGGTCGAGGTTGCCGCACTCGCCGAAGCGGACGCCGCGGAAGCGCACGCTTACGTCGCCGACCCCCCCGCGACGTCAGGTGGATTCATCGACGCGCTGGAGCGGCTGGTGCACCTGCACAGCCTCGGCGAGCTCACCGACGACGAGTTCCACGCAGCGAAGGCTCGCTTGCTGCAGTAGCGACTCAGTGTGCGAGCGCGAACGCCTCGGCCGCGGAGCGGTCGTACTGGCTGCACCGCCACCAACCGCTCGTAGCGGTCGCACCGGCCCACACCTGCGCGACGAATGCGGCGACCACGCAGGTGCCGAGCACGTGGGCAACCGTGTCGTCGAACCCGCCCGGCGCCGGCACCACTCCGCTCGCGGAGCTGATCGTCGTCTGCGACTTCGTCAGCGTGAACGCCCATGTGGCGAACCCACCGGGTTGTGTGGCCGTGTAGTCGATGGTCAGATGGTCGGTCGCCGTGGTGGCCGGGTTGTACGGCAGGTAGCCGCAGTCGGTCGTCGCCGCGGTACCGCCGATGCGCGCCTGGTCGAGCGTGACCGCGCACGGCCGGTTGTCGACGAGGATCTGCAGCGTCGACGCCGAACCCAGGTAGTCGCCGATCGAGTCGAAGAACGCGACGTCGATCGAGTGCAAGACGCCGTCGGCGAGATCGGTCGAGTCGAGGTAGCAGCCCGGCAGCGGCGAGATGATCAAGGCCAGGTCAGCCACGGACGGCACGGCGTAGAAGCCGGGCACGCCCAGGACGTCCTGCGTCGCGACGGTGAACGGCGCGTACTCGAGGCCGTCCCACTTCGCGGTGTGGAACTGGTCGGTGCGCAGGTTGCCGTCGGCGTACACCTGGTAGTAGGCGGCACCGTCGACGGCCGCGCGCACGAAGTTCACCATCACCGGCAGCGGCCCGCCGAACGGCGCGTCGTGCACCTGGAAGAAGTAGGACGGGTCGTGGCCGGTCGTGTCGGCCAGGCCGCCGGGCGTGATCCAGTCGAACGGCACGAAGCCGATGCCCTCGAGCAGCGGACCGTCCGGCTGCAAGCCGCCGAACGCCAGCTGCACCTCGTCGATCTCCTCGTCGCACGTGACCAGGACGAGGCCACCGTTGACGACCGCCGTGCAGGACGGCCGGAACGCCAGCCCCGTCGGAACGACGCTCGCGCCGCCGCTGGCAGCGTCGATCAGCACCAGCGAATTGGCCGGATCGCGCTGCGTGCACAACAAGCCGTGCTCCAGCGCGTTGGTCCAGGTCAGGAAGAACGGCGCCGTCAGGCCGGTCGCGAGCGCAGTGCGCGTGCCGTCGGCGAGGCGGTACTTGCTGACGCGGCCGGCGTCGGGACCGCTCGTCTGCTCGCTGACGTACGCGAACAGCGCGTCCGAGCTGAGCACGACGCCGACGGGGTGGTCGAGGCCGGTGAGCACATCGGTCTGCGTGCCCGTGCCGAGCTCGATGCGCACGAGTGCTCCCGATGCCTCGTACTCGACGGTGTAGGCGAAGCCGGCGTTCTCGTCGACGAACAGCTGCTGGGGCGCGGTCATGCCGGACGCGATCACGGTTGCGTCGGCCCGGTTCGCGTTCGCCAGGTCGACGTAGAGCAGGTTGCCACTGCGCTCCGTGACGTACGCGTGCGCGCGATCCATGCTGACGCGCACATCCTCGGGCTGGTCGTAGCCGGTTCCGAGCACGACGTAGGCGGGGTCGAGCTGGAACGTGACCCACTCGATCACCATGTCGTACCCGTAGGTCTGCACCTTCACCTTGGCGTAATTGCCGTCGGTCGTGTGCACTGCGAAGACATCACCCGTGCCGAGCTGGTTCGTCCCGTCGTCGTTTCCGGGGATCGGCGAGCTGTCGTACGGCAACGACTGCAGCGCCGTCGACGACAACGCATCGAAGTCGACCGCGCCCACGTTGACGATCGTCGCCGAGTTCTTCGGCGTCATCTGCCGGTTCACGTCGTCGATCTGCTCCCACCAGATGTCCTCGGTGCCGTCGGTCGGGCCCTCGGTACCCGCGTCGAGGTCGAACGTCCAGGTGCCGTGCAGCACCGTGGACCCGCTGCTGAGCACCGACGCGGACGGGAACAGATCAAGACGCGACAACTTGCCGCTGTACTCGACGAAGTACAACCGCTGCTCGGAGCTGACGAAGTCGCAGCCGATGGCGCCGCCGAGACCGGAGACGAGTGACGTGGTTGATGGCCAGGGTGCGGGCATGACGGGTCCCCCAAACAACGATCAAGTGCCGGCGAGCAGAACGCCGCCGGGAGCAGGTGATGGTCACCTTGATCGCGAAGGAGGACCTATGTGCACCGTTGATACATGGCGGGTCCGGCCGGACCCGCGGATGCGCCCGGCCGGACTCGGGACAGGTCAGCCGCTGGGGTCGGGCACGATGCGGATGTAGGGCTTCGGCTCCTTCCACGAACCGAAGATCTCCTTCGCCTCGTCGTTCGACACCGAGCCGGCGATCACCACGTCCTCGCCCGGACGCCACTCGACCGGCGTCGCCACGCGGTACTTCGCGGTCATCTGCAGCGAGTCGATGGACCGCAACACCTCGTCGAAGTTGCGTCCCGTCGTCATCGGGTACGCGAGCGTCAGCTTGATCTTCTTGTCCGGGCCGATGACGAATACGTTGCGGACCGTCTGGTTGTCCGCGGGAGTGCGTCCCTCGCAGCTGTCGCCGCTGTCGGCCGGCAGCATGTCGTAGAGCTTGGAGATCGAGAGGTCGGTGTCGCCGATCATCGGATAGTTGGGACGAGCGCCCTGCGTCTCCTCGATGTCGTCGGCCCACTTGTCGTGGTTGTCGACCGAATCGACGGACAGCCCCATCAGCTTCACGCCACGCTTGTCGAACTCGGGCTTGAGCGCGGCGAGCCGGCCGAGTTCGGTGGTGCAGATCGGGGTGAAGTCCTTCGGGTGCGAGAACAGCATCGCCCAGGAGCCGCCGAGCCACTCGTGGAAGCTGATCTTGCCGTCAGTGGTGTCGGCCTCGAAGTCGGGGGCTGCTTCGCCCAGTCGCAATGCCATGGTCGGCCTCCTGTGTGATCCGTCGGGTCCGACCGCACGCTACGCCGTAGGTCAATCGCCTGATTGCATTGCATCGTGCCCGCGCTACCCGTCGCCCTGCCCACGCCACGCCACCCTGAACCGCGCACCGCGCCACCCATCCGCTGGGGCGTGCTCGCACCCGGCTGGATCGCCGCGTTGTTCACCGGCACCGTCCATCGCAACACCGCTTCGCGGGTGGTGGCTGTGGGCTCACGATCGGCGGAGCGCGCACGGCAATTCGCCGCCGAGTTCTCGATCACGCGCAGCTACGGCTCGTACGAGGATCTGCTGGGCGACGGCGAGGTCGACGCGGTCTACGTCTCGTCACCGCACAACCTGCACCACGAGCACGGGCTGCTCGCACTGTCCGCGGGCAAGCCCGTGCTCGTCGAGAAGGCGTTCACGCAGAACGCGGCCCAGGCTGCGCAACTCGTCGAGACGGCCCGCACGCAGCGCCTGCTGCTCGTGGAGGCGATGTGGACGCGCTTCCTGCCGCACGTCGACGTGATCCGCCAACTGCTCGCCGACGGCGCACTCGGCGACGTGCGCGTCGTCATGGCTGATCACGGTCAGTACTTCGACATCGGCCCGGAGCACCGGCTGCTCAACCCGAACCTGGCCGGCGGTGCGCTGCTCGACCTGGGCGTGTACCCGATCTCGTTCGTCTCGTTCGTGCTCGGCGCACCTGACCGCGTCGTTGCGCGCGGCGACATGACCGCCACCGGTGTCGACGCCCAGGTCTCGGCTGTGCTGCAGACCGGCGCGGCGCACGGCCTCGTCTCGACAACCCAACTGGCCAAGACCCCGACGACGGCCACGATCAGCGGCACGGCGGCCCGCATCGAAATCCCCGGCGACTTCTACCAACCACAGTCGATCACGGTGATCTCGCGCGACGGCGACGTCCGCACCGCCGACGCAGGTCCGCTGACCGGACACGAGGGCCTGGCCTATCAAGCCGCGCATTTCGCGACGCTTCTCGCCGGCGGCCGCACCGAGTCGCCGCTGCTCCCGCTCGACGAGAGCCTTGCCGTCATTCGCACGATCGACGAGATCCGCCGCCAGATCGGGCTCGTCTACCCGAACGAGCGCTGACTGGTTCGGCCGTGACTGCCGGCTAGCCCGGCTTCAGCTCGGCGAGGCCCTGCGACACCCATGCCTTGAGCGGCTCCAGCTGGGCCCACGGGGCGTCGTCGGCCACGGCTCGGGCGATCACGTCCTCGGCGGACGCACCGGACTGCAGGCCGGCGTACAGGTACACCAGCGCTGACGACCGCGGACCCGTGCGGCAGGTGACGAGCGTCGGCCGGGGCAGTTGGTCGAGTGCCGCGAGCTGCTCCCTGGCGAGGTCCATCGTCAGCGCGACGGTGTCGGAGACGACGTTCGCGGATGCCGGGACCGCCGCTTGCACGTCCGCGTACGACATCCCGCCGGGCGTCTCGTCGAAGTCCGGACCGCAGAGGTAGAGCCACGACGCGGCGCCGGCATCGCGGGCGAACGCCGCCGGGTCCGCGATCAGCCCCCGGTTGAACGTCAGGCCGGACGGGCCGTCGAAGTCGGCCATGGCCGCACCCTACGCGCGATCAGCGGTAGCGGAAGCCGTCGCGAAAGCGGCGGAACAGGCCGCCCTCGACCGCGAGCGGCGCCTCGGCCGGCGGGTCCTCGGTCCGTTCGTGCCCGACGGGTTCGCTGTAGTCGGCGCGCGCGATCACATGGACGACCTCGTCCGCGGTGAACTCGGCCGATCCGTCGATCTCGGGCACCATGCCGACCAGGTCGCCGTCCTCCAGCACCTCTGCCGACAGGTCGCCGCCGCCCTCGCCCCAGATCGCCTCCCGTCCGCCGGGGAGCACGACCCGCACACCGAACGTGTAGACGCCCGACTCGACCAGATGGGCGTCAACGCCTCGGGCACGCAATCCATCAACGGCCGCACGGGCGACTTCCTCGAGCATGCCGCGACGATACGCGATCAGCCTGGGCCCGATCGTGAAGGATTACGGACCCCCACCTACCGGAATCCTTCACGATCGCGGCCGGGTCAGCTGCAGCCGCTGGTGCTGCCGCAGCCTTCGCAGACGAAGCACGATCCGGCCGGACGCATCTTCGTGCCGCAGTTCATGCACAGCGGCGCGTCGGCGGATGTGCCGATGATCGATTCGAGCAACTCGGTCGAGCTGTGCACCGACGGCGGTGCCTCGACCGCGGTCTCGGCCACCGCCTCGTCCGCGAGCTCCGGCACCGACGCCGTCTCGACCGGCGCGGACTGGGCCAGCGACTCGAGATCGGTCTCGTCGTCCTCGTCGATCGGCGCGTACGAGCCGGTGTCGAGGGCGCGGGAACGTTCGGCCGCCGTGTAGATGCCGAGTGCCGAGCGCGTGTCGAAGTCCAGGTAGTCGAGTGCCAGCCGCCGGAAGATGTAGTCGAGCACCGACTGCGCCATGCGGATGTCCGGGTCGTCGGTCAAGCCGGCCGGCTCGAAGCGCATGTTCGTGAACTTCTGCACGTAGGTCTCGAGCGGCACGCCGTACTGCAGTGCGATCGAGATCGCGATCGAGAACGCGTCCATCACGCCGGCGAGCGTGGAGCCCTGCTTGCCGAGCTTGAGGAACACCTCGCCGAGGCCGTCGTCCGGGTACGACCCGGCCGTCATGTACCCCTCAGCGCCGCCGACGGCGAACGAGGTGGTCTTCGACGGACGAGACTTGGGCAGCCGGGTGCGGGTGGGCCGGTAGACGACCTTCTCCTCGGGCTCGGCCGCGACCGACGCCTTGGCCTGCTTGCCCGCCGACAACGGCTGGCCGACCTTGCAGTTGTCGCGGTAGACGGCGAGCGCCTTCAGGCCGAGCTTCCAGCCCTGGTAGTACACGTCCTCGATGTCCTCGACGGTCGCCGACTCCGGCAGGTTGACCGTCTTGGAGATCGCACCCGACAGGAACGGCTGTGCCGCCGCCATCATCCGCACGTGCCCCATCGCCTTGATCGCCCGCGCGCCCATCGCGCAGTCGAACACCTCGTAGTGCTCGGCGCGCAGGCCCGGTGCGTCGATGACGTGCCCGTGCTCGGCGATGTACTCGACGATCGCCTCGACCTGCTCCTCCTGGTAACCCAGCACGCGGAGGGCACGCGGCACGGTCTGGTTGACGATCTGCATCGACCCGCCGCCGACCAGCTTCTTGAACTTCACCAGCGCGAGGTCGGGCTCGATGCCGGTCGTGTCGCAGTCCATCATCAGGCCGATCGTGCCGGTGGGCGCCAGCACGGACGCCTGCGCGTTGCGCCAGCCGTTCGTCTCGCCGATCTTGTTGCCGCGCGCCCACTCGTCGGTGGCCGCCGCGAAGATCGCCCGATCGATGTCGTCCATGCGCCGCGCCGCGTCGTTCGCCGCCGCGTGCTTGCGCATGACGCGAGCGTGCGCGGCCGCATTGCGCGCGTAGCCCGCGTACGGCCCGACGATGCCGGCCAGCTCGGCCGAGCGACGGTACGACGTTCCCGTCATCAAGGACGTGATCGCACCGGCGAGCGCCCGCCCGCCCTCGGAGTCGTACGCGTGACCCGACGCCATCAAGAGCGCGCCGAGGTTGGCGTAGCCGATGCCGAGCTGGCGGTAGTCGCGGGTATTCACCGCGATGGACTCGGTCGGGAAGTCGGCGAAGCAGATCGAGATGTCCATCGCCGTGATGATCAACTCGACGGACTTGACGAACTGCTCGACCGCGAACGTGTTGTCGTCGTTGAGGAACTTCATCAGGTTCAGCGACGCGAGGTTGCACGACGTGTTGTCGAGGCTCATGTACTCCGAGCACGGGTTGGACGCGGTGATGCGGCCGGACTCGGGGTTGGTGTGCCAGTCGTTGATCGTGTCGTCGTACTGGATGCCCGGGTCGGCGCACTCCCAGGCCGCCTGCGCGATGCGGCGGAACAGGTCCTTCGCCCCGACCGTCTCCAGCACCTCGCCGGTTGCGCGGGCCCGCAGCCCGAACTCGCCGTCCTCCTCGACGGCGCGCATGAACTCGTCGGACACCCGCACCGAGTTGTTCGCGTTCTGGTACTGGACGGACGTGATGTCGGTACCGCCGAGGTCCATGTCGAATCCGGCGTCACGCAGCACGCGGATCTTGTCCTCTTCGCGCGCCTTGGTGTCGATGAACTCGACGATGTCGGGGTGATCGACGTCGAGCACGACCATCTTGGCCGCGCGCCGCGTCGCACCGCCCGACTTGATCGTGCCCGCCGACGCGTCGGCCCCGCGCATGAAGCTCACCGGGCCCGACGCGGTGCCGCCGGACGAGAGCAGTTCCTTGGACGAGCGGATGCGCGACAGGTTCAGGCCGGCGCCCGAACCGCCCTTGAAGATCAGCCCTTCCTCGCGGTACCAGTTCAGGATCGAGTCCATCGTGTCGTCGACGGA
>Ga0070730_10006146_pt1 | contig 10280 bp, 7 predicted proteins | sample Coa_R1_3_FD_66447 | JGI IMG/M metagenome (GOLD analysis project Ga0070730, IMG submission 66447) | Surface soil microbial communities from Centralia Pennsylvania, which are recovering from an underground coalmine fire - Coalmine... | ecosystem: Environmental > Terrestrial > Soil > Unclassified ... | reverse complement strand
TTGTCAAGCGTGATGCCGGTGGCAAACTGCGCCCCGCTCCATGAGTCATACGCCCGGCCAAGATTTGGATAGTATTTGATAAAAAGCAGAGAAAGAGGTAGCAAAAGGAAGCCAGTCCGAGAGAACAGGCGACGAAGAGCGGCGACCGGCTGTTCATCTGTTAAAACAATGAGAATCATCGCCAGATCCCCGACAGACTTAATCCATTTTTTGAGTGCCGGGCCTGGATAATCGGACCAACAAACGCTTAAGAGACAGAAGGCGAAATAAATCAGAATCGGCATCGGAAAGCTTGCGTTGAGGAAGGTGAGTGTCCGGCGCCCGCGATGGAAGAGAACACAGAGGGCCGCGATCAACAACACCGCGAAGAAAGCCCCGTCAATGGGGCTGCCCTCAAGCTGGGTATCGAAGGAAGGCGTATTGCCCAGCCAAACCGATACGGGCCTTGACCCAATAATCCACAGGTAGATAACAGGCAGCCACAGCGCCTTGGAAGTCCGGATGGATTCGTCTCGATCCAGGTAGAAAAGCCCTGCAATTCCGCAGGCATATACAAGTGTCGCGAGCAGAGGGTTCATTTTATGTCAGTCTAAATAAAGCTCGGACTGGGACTGGACATTCATCTGGCATCTACAAAACGCGGGTGCACCAACTCTGCCAAAAAGGCTCGCAGGCAAAGTACGGGGGTGAACATCTGAAGCAGCCAACATCACTGAAACCTCCCACAAGCTGATGAGATCGAATACCATTTTCCTTTCAACGGGCCACCCGAAGCAGAACGCCAAAGGGGGAGGCATGGTATCGCTGACGACAAGGCGTGCCGGCTTAGTGTGGCTCCATTTTTGCAGACGATCCCGAGCTCGTTTGAAAGGCCATGTTGAACTGAGACCGGCCGTTAGCGAGCTGATCAAAAATCATGTCCATAATTTTCGCAGTGAGCAAGATTTCTCGGTAAGGAATGGGCACTGGAGCGTCCCCCCGAATCGAACGGTAGAAGGATTCGATGAGGTACTTCATGCCGGAATCCATGTGAAAATCCCGTGCCAAAAAAAGCTTTGCATTCGTAATCAGGTTGTCAAAGTGCTGCTTCGCGAACTGCGCGGGAGGAATGAACTTATCGGCGTAGCTCTTGTATTTGTCGCCCCGGAGCTTTAACAAAATATCGTGATTCTGGTCGAGAGCGAAACCATTTTTCGAACCATATACACGCAACTCATGGATCGAGGGCTTCATCTGTGAAGAAAAAGTGAAATATGCGGTGGTGCGCTCTTCCTCCGAAATTATTACGCGAAGCTCATCAATAATTTCGGTCTCACCAATGCCCTTAAGCACCGGGCTCACAAAGCCGAACGCGATCACCTGGGGGTTGTCACTTGTCAGGAACTCTGCGATTTGAGCGATACCGTGACTTATGATGTTGTGGAGTAACTTGCCGGGCAGCCTACGGACCCAATGTTGCTTATCTCCCAGCAGAGCCCGCGCGTAACTCGGATCTGAAAGGTTGTAGCCATAGTGGCTTTCGATGTGAACTGCCTTCCCACCAAGGTAGCCACTCTTGACAAGATCTCTCATGCGCCTCGCAACGGGGCTGAATTGATAGTTGTGCCCGGCTGTTAGTTTGAGTCTCTTTTTCTCGGCAATATCAATCAATTTCTGTGCTTCGTGCGCATACACGACAAATGGCTTCTCTACGTAAACGTTTGCGCCGTGCTCGAGGCAGAGCCTGGTAAGTTCGAAATGTCCTTCCGGGGGCGTGGTGATGTGTACAACGTCGGGCCGAGATGTGTGCAATAGTTCTGTCAGGTCGGTAAAGTGCTGCCGGATGGGAAATCGATCGCACAACTGTTCGGCCATCAGAGGCTCACGATCGCACGCAGCCACGATTTCACAATCTTTTATTCGATGGATCTGCGCCGCGTGAGCATCGGCGATTTTGCCGCATCCCACAATGGCGACCTTAAGCATGCTTTCCATCCTGCACACAGCTTTGGAAAAAGCGTCGCAATCCCTCCGCGGTAGCCACTTTTGGCTCCCAGCCCAGCCGGGTCTTCAATTTCTGATTGCTATAGCGTGTCTTTTTCCAATACGCGTGCCATCGTCTCCGATTGAAGGCCGGTAGGAGCTGTCCCTCCGACCAGCGGGAATACTTCTCCCAGAGGTAGCAAAAGGCATAGCTAACCGCGTGGGGCATATAGATTGATTTGAACCCTTTTACATTCTTCTTGTACAGACGCAAAAATTGCCGGCTCGACGGGAGGTCATCATCGACGACGTTAAAGATCTCGCCGTCTATCCCTCTGACGAGGCCGGCCAGCACGATTGCGTCAGCACAGTTGTCGACGTAGGTGAACGGAATCGTGTTGGAACCGCCAACGTGTAGGAAAAGCCCGAATGTATCGATGCCCACGCGGCCAACAATCGGCTGTCTTTTTGGACCGTAAACGCTCCCAGGTCTAACTACCACGTAAGGAATCCTGCAGTTCTTGTTGTACTCAGCAAGAAGCTGCTCTTGCTTGAATTTCGCAAAGCAGTAAGCCTCGCCGCGGAGATCGCCATGCTCTTCAATTGGACACGATTCATCCAGAAGGCGCCCCTGAGGCTTCTGGCAGTTTGTGTACACCGAAAACGAACTAATCAACACGAATCGTCGAAGTCGGGCGAACTGAAGGCTGGCATCTAAAAGGTTGCGCGTTGTAACCACCGAGTTCATGAAAGCGTCGGGAAAGGATTTCTCGCCGGTGCCGGCGGCGAGATGAATGATCACCGTCACATCCTTACATGCCACCTCGCAATCATGACGAGAAAGAAGGTTGCCTTTTATCAATTTGACCTGAGAGCCCGGCGGACGGCGGTCGGAGATTTCTTCGATTCTAGACACTTCGCCAGAGGGCCGCGCAAAACAAATCAAATTGCGAAAGCCAAGATTCAGGAGACCTTCGACAACTCGGGAGCCAATGAACCCTGCTGCACCAGTCACGAGAATTGCGTCGTCCTGCGTAATTATGAAGGAGTCATTCGGCTCAGGCATGGTTAGTTGCCCGCTTGCTGAACGCTTGATCGTAAGCTGCCAGAAGATTTGCTACAGAGTGTTCCCATGCCAATTCTTCTTCGATTCTCTTTCTCCCAAATTCGCCCATTTTCTTTCTTTCCTCAGGTCTGTCCAGCAACCACATGATTTTGGCGGCGAAGTCCGCAACCCCATCGTCTTTGCCGGCGTAGAGAGAGGCTTCCTGCGCACTAAACCTACCTTCCTTTGAATCAAATTGCACAATTGGTTTGCCCAGGGCCATATATTCCATAATTTTAATCATCGTCGAGATGTCATTCATCTCACTTGGCCGGTCGGGATTCACGCATACCTCGGCTGTTGAAAGAATCTCCAACAATTCCTCGTCAGAAACCCTTCCGGTGAAATGCACTGTATCGAGCAAATCCCTGTCCTTAACCATCTTTTTGAGTTTATTAAGTTCCGTGCCGCCCCCGACGCACATGAAATAGATATCGCGCCTGCCTGAATTCTTGAGGTGCTGCGCAACGTCCAGCAGTATATCCAAACCATCTTGAATGCTCATGTTACCCACGTAACCGACGAGGTAGCGCTTTCCATTTTTCCGCGCGGGATTGGAGGGAACCGGCTTGAATGTTTTCCTTTCCGGCCCATTACGGACAATGAACACATTTTCTGGAGCCATGCCGCCTCTGTTCACCGCCAAATCCTTATAGCTCCTGTTCGTTGCTACCACGACATCGCTGAACCGATAGGTAAGTTTTTCCAGAGCCACCAAGATCCTGTAGAGCGCTCCCTCTTTCCCGTATTTCGAAACGTACAGTTCTGGATTTACATCGTGGTGGTCAAAAATGTACTTCACTCCAAGGAGTTTGAACGGCAGTGCGACCAGAAAAATATCATCGGGCGGATTGCAACCTTGAATGACATCAAATCCATGCCGCAAATAGATCCACAACGTATACCAAAACTCCCAGAACAAAGAGCAACCGTACTCCCACAAATACCCCACCGGAGTGCTTCCCTCCGCTGGGGAGGGATGTCGATAGACGCGGATTCCGTTAATCACTTCGTATCCTGTGGCGCACGTTTTTCGTCGGGGACACAAAACCGTCACTTCGTATCCGCTCTCCCGAAGCGAACAAGCCTCCCGCCAAACACGTCGATCGAAGGGAACCGCCTGGTTCTCTACGATGATCAAGACCCGTCTATTTGAGGCCACGTAGCTCATCGTCCCGGACCTGCTCGCCGAGATCCCAGGCACACCCGGCCCGCTGACCTGACCATTTTCTTCCCCAGAATGTGCGTCTCGCCGAGGCTCAGAATTCTTACCAGCAGATGCCGCTGTACTCGCCATTATTGCTCCTGTAATTCGATACGCGCACAAAATCCACCAGACACTGACCCGTTTGGAGTCTTTGAGGAACGCTCTCGAATTCGGTGGATTTATTGCCGATCACAATCGTTTCAGCGTGTTGCAGAACAGCATCGATATTGTCCACCATAAGTTTGGAAATGTGCGGAATACGGTTCAGAATGAAATCTCGATTGGCGCCAACCAATCTTGCGACCTGCACGTTTTTGTCGTAGATCCGCACATCGTAACCCTTCCCGGTAAGTCGCTCGATAATTTCAATCATGGGGCTCTCGCGCAGATCGTCCGTTCCTTCTTTAAAACTGAAGCCCAAAATCCCAATGCGTTTACGGCCCTTTTCCATGATCAACTGAAGGCCCCTTGCAACCTGTAATTCGTTGCTCGGCAATATTGCATTTAGAATTGGCAATTCCAGATCGTGCAACTTGGCCGAGTAAGCAAGAGCTCGAAGGTCCTTCGGTAAGCATGAGCCTCCAAACGCAAAACCGGGTTTCAGGTATGCCGAGGAGATGTTGAGTTTCTTGTCTTGACAGAAAATCTCCATAGCCCGGTGGGCATCAATCGAGAATGACTTGCAAAGATTCCCAATTTCATTCGCGAAACCGATTTTTAAGGCGTGCCAGCTATTGTCGATATATTTGATCATCTCGGCTGTTTCAACGTCGGTTCTGATCATTGGCGCATCGAGTTTTGCATACAGCGGAGCCAGTGCATCCCCGCTGGCCGCGTCCAGTTCACCGATGACTGTCTTGGAAGGCAGAGCGAAATCCATCACTGCTGAACCTTCGCGAAGAAACTCGGGATTGTTGCACACCCCAAAATCCCTGCCAGCTTTCTTTCCGGAGTATTCCTCCAAGACCGGTATCACCAACCGGCGCATGGTCCCCGGCAGGATCGTGCTGCGAATCACCACCGTGTGCCGCGCCGCTTTGTCTTTGAGTCCCAGGCCCAACTGTTCACAAACGTGTCTGACGTGTGTCAGGTCAAGATTGCCGTTTATCTGGCTCGGAGTGCCTACGCAGACAAAAGACAAGTCGGTGTCCAAAAGTGCTTGGACAGCATCGTCAGTAGCACGAAGTCGGCCGCTCTTAACCGCGTTGGCGATGATCTCCTCGATGTCCGCTTCGATGATCGGGGATTTGCCGGCATTGACCAGTTGCACTTTTGTCTGTACTGGATCCACGCCGATGATTTCGTGGCCTTCTCTCGCAAGGCATCCTGCGCAAACGGTACCTACATAACCTAGACCGAATATGCTGACTTTCAAGTTATGCTCCTTCTCCTGGTGGCTCTTTCACGTGTCAAGGGGTACCTAATTTCTCGAACTAGGCGGTTCGCCTGTCTGCGAGTTTCCTAATCGGAGGCACTCCAACACAAAATGCAGCTGCTCTTAGACCGCACATTCAAACTATGCCTGTGCTAGGTGCTCAGGCTTGGAACTCTCGGCGTTGCGATCCATAAGGAAGCACAAACTTCTAAACAACTGGGATTGGGCCCAGCGATGCATGGGCGTGTTATCCCACCCCATAAGAAGACGCCGACTGCGAAACGATCCGTCTGGCTTTTGCCACACAGTCAGGACGTCATCCAGGACGCTGGAAAGGAGATCGTCCAATTTCGGGAACCGCCCTTTCAGCAACACTGCCAAATTAAGAGACTCCGCATAGTCGTAGAGCTCGCGCCGATATACCGTCAATCGTGGACGGCTGGAGAAAGGCCTCGGTAAACCGCTTTCATCGAATAGATTTGTTGTGTAGTATTCAACTCCACGTTTGATGGCTTCCGTGCACCCGGAATGGCCCGTCAGTGCCTCGATCTTTGTCAGCGCTTTCATAACAAAGCAGGTATGGAAGTGATCGATGAAATTTCGCTTCCCATCCTTCGCGTAATACCAGGAGCCGTCCTCATTTTGAGACTCAAGGACGAAATTCAGATTTCTCTCAGCTACCTTCCAGTACCTCTCGTCGGAGAAATCGTGTGCTGCGCTCGTTAGCAAAAAGGCCCGATATGCGTTTGCATTTACTACCCCCACTGACTGTTCAGGATCGGGAGTGTAGGAGCAGGTGGATGCGCGCGAGGAGGTCGGAAAATCCTTATAGTCCTGGAGAGCATGCTCCGCGATCGAGTTCATTATTTGAAACCATTCCTTAGACCGGTCAATTTCCCAAACTCCTTTAAAAGCCTCGTATACATACGGTACGGTGGTTATTAGAGGTGTTCCTTCCTTGATTGTGCCGCGCAGCGTTTCCCAGTTGAATGGATATCCCCAACAGGAATGACGGTAGCCTGCACATCGAGTCTCCTTGAGCACTTCGAGAAAGTGGACCGCTTTTTCGTAAAAATGCTCTTCTCTCGAGCGCTTCGCGAGAAAAGCAAATCCCATCGCATAGTGCGCATCCGCTATAGGAAATCTTTGGCGTTTCCAAAAAATACTCTTAGCCGACGGCACAAACGCTTCGGAAAACACCATTGGAGCCACCGCCAAGATCCCCAACACCGGCTTTCTGTAATACAAGGCTTTGGCATTTCTCGCCAGATCGCTGGCGTAATAGCTCTGAAAGTCGTAGGAAGTCTCTCCATATCGGGACAGCCATTCAATGAAGCGGAGAACAGCTTTCAGGGTTTTTTCTGTCTCTAAATAGGTCGTGCGGGAGGCGATTGCGTGAGATTGAGGTTGGGTTTTGCTTTGTAAATTCATGCAATTCTCGGGACCTTTGTGGCCACTTTAGCTGGGTCCGGCGACCTGGAGTCACCCATGACCAGCTTCGTGGAACTGTTATTTTCAGCGTTTATCAGACCTAGTCAGCCGGTGCAGAATGAGCCTCGGTCGAGCACCACAATTCATTTCGAATCTAGAAAGAGCCGGTGCGCCAATTCCAGGGTCATTAGCCTGTGGATTTCTGTCGTGTAATTGCGATTGCCCTTGAGATGCCCTTGTACAATCTTTCGGACGGCCTCCGCATTCACATATGGGCGCGCCAGCGAACGCTGGTCGAGCAGGATCTCACGAACGTAATTCGCGAGGTTGTCGCGATACCAAACCCGGAAATGAAATACCTTATGACGACCTAACCAGAGACGCTCCAGGTGAAGAGGGGCAAACAAGTGGTCCACTTGGGCAACCCATTGTGGCATGCCGTAGTCATAGGCATATTCAGCCTTAAATAAGAACTCAAGCAAGCCGCGAGTGAACAAGCTATTGAGCCCGCCAATGCCGCGATCGGTACGCAACTTGGCAAGTTCGAGGTTGCCCTCTCGAATAAGCCGCAGCCTGCCCTGCTCGTTAAAGGCAACTGATCCTGGCGCTTTGTATATGGTTTTGACCAAGTCGTTATCGAGGTATGGCGAGCGTACTGCTACCTGTGTCTGTTCCAAACCCAGTACTCCAAAGTGATGCCAGGGCGACTGCCGGAACGCCACGAATGTCAGTGGATGAACATGCTGGCTTCTATCGTAGGTCTGCTTGGCCGCACGGAGTTGCGGCGCCAACTCTCTTTGGAACAATCCCGCGGCGGGTTCTTCCGCTTTGAACATCACGGCGTGCAGAAGCATTTCGCTGCCATATGTCCCAACTATACGCACGGGAGCGATTTCTCGAACTTTTTCGCTCACGTAAAGATCCGGGGAACGATCAAGGTCCACACACGAGTCTGTAAGATAGATGGAGCGCTCGGCGTAATACGGAAACTTTGTTAGGAATTCCGTGCCAGTCGTGATGACTTGGTGCTGCTGACCGCAAATCTTTGCCACCCGCCGTGCCAATTTGACGTCTTCGTTATCCCGGTACATGCTGCCGTACGTGTAGCAAGGCAGCGAATTAGGTTCAGCCTTGCGCCAAGCCATGATAATGCGAGTGTCCAAACCGCCAGTGAGTGAAACACCAATTTGCTCGCGTCCATTGAAATAGCGCGGCAGATTCCGTGTGAAAACATCCCGTAAATGGGCGTAGTAATCTTCTGGTTTGAGGGGCTCTTCTTTTTCCCACTCCTGAGGCTCGAAATAATTGGCTTTCTTGTCGAGTTTTCCCTGCCGGAAGGACCACGCTGAGCCAGGTGGTAGAACATGGATACCCGAAAATAAACTTCGATTTTCAAGCACACAGCCGCACACGATAAATTCTCCAAGACCACGCGCGTCCATGCTCCGTAGCTCAGGTCGAACCTTCAGGATTGCCTTTGCTTCGGCCGCAAAATAAAAAGTATCTGGCGCTTCGTGGTAATAAAGCCGTTGCAGACCATACCGGTCATTGAAAAGCGTGGCGGTTCCACGCACACGGTCGGCGACCAGCCCTTGAAACCGGCCATTCAATGCTTTTGGAAAATCCGGCTCCTCTTCATACCGATGCACTAAATAGGATGGCCCGTCCGCAATCGCATGCCCACGTGCCTTGAGTGCGGAAGCAGTGCCTGGTTCAGGAAATTCTTCGCCTGAAAAAACAAGCGTAACTTCGCCGCTTTCGTTCCGCAGCGGCATCCCGTCGGCAAAGGAACCACGCCGGGCTACCCATCCGACGTAAATCCCGTGCACCTCGTCGATCCACGTGCCACTGACATAAAACGCCTCGTGGCAGACAGACTCCAACATTGCACGCAGTTCATTCTCAGCGTCAACTCTGGGGCGTTTGGTAAAAAGACCGACGATTCCGGGCAAGTGTCTCTCCTAAAGTGCCTGTGTTTTCAACTGGAACCTGCGTTCATACCAGGCAGTGCGCAGTTGGCGAAGCTTCGCTAGCAACGATTCTGGCAAATGGTCCGTTAGTCGGTGGTGCAGGCCTAGTCGAAAGGCGATTCGGCCCAATTGCGTCAATGGAATGTAATATCTTGGAAGATCCATCCGCTGGAAGCCATTCACTTCTTTAAAATGGCTCAGACTGTCGCCCTGTTTCTTCCCATAAGTAAAGTTTTCGTAAACCAGATAAGAAATCCCACGGTCTGCACAGATTTTCACGGCTTGGGCAAGCAACGCATTGGTGGGTGCCTTGTCTCTGTGCTTAATCGTCGAAAGAATGTGCACCAAGCAGGCATGCGTCCGGCTCTCATCCATTACCAGTTTGATGAAGCCGATCAAACTATTGCCAACAAACGCCCCGACAAAAATGCTGCGGTCTGGAAAAGTGCGCGCGTAATCGCGCGCCGTATCAAACGTCATGCCATAATGGGGAAACGGCCTCCCTTGGCGAACAGGTGATTCGTTGTAGATTGCGCAGATTCCTTGGATGAGTGCTTCATCACACGCTACCTCGCGCAGCACCACCCCTTTTTTCTCAGCTTGGCGAGCCCGATTCCGTGGAAACGATTTGATTTGATGGTTCCACCAGTTATCAAACGTGGACACCGGTAGAACGGCTAAATTGTCCCACTCAACCGGGTAGGTATATTTCGGGGTTGTCTCCGGCAACTTCTGGAGGAATGTGAACAGGTCTATCCGTTCTCCGCACTTTCTCAGAGCATCGATTAGGATTTCGGGATCATCGGGGAAGTTATATTTGTCCCCGTCAATTTGGGCAATCCGAATCAATCGCCCTCTCATCATAATTTCCTTGCCGCACACTTTCATGATTTTGCTCCCTTTTGTCGGGCACATGCAGTTCCGGAATCAAATGCTTCGAATCGCAGCTCTTCAAAGGCTCGCATGGGCTGATTGCTTGGGTCCCGGGAGTGTGAGAATCAGCGGCCCGCTACATCCTGATGATTGAAACGCCAGGCAGGTGCTTTCAAACTCTGCAACTTTCGCGAAAACGTCCATTTCCCCTCAAGGTCGGGCAGATTCTAGGCAACACGAAAACCGATCGCGCCCAAGACCGATCACTCAAATTGGATCATCTGGTGAAATGATAGGAGAGCGGCGGACACGAATCGCAGCGACAAATCAGAATTTCGTACTTCATAAGTCGGGCAG
>Ga0070730_10006145_pt1 | contig 10281 bp, 10 predicted proteins | sample Coa_R1_3_FD_66447 | JGI IMG/M metagenome (GOLD analysis project Ga0070730, IMG submission 66447) | Surface soil microbial communities from Centralia Pennsylvania, which are recovering from an underground coalmine fire - Coalmine... | ecosystem: Environmental > Terrestrial > Soil > Unclassified ... | reverse complement strand
CCATTACAACCACCGCCAGCGCCTTTATTTAGCTCATCCCTCCTTGCGTGGACGCTTGCCTCTCCTTACTTAGCCACTCCCTCATCTGCCGCTCTAATATATTCGTGCGATCAATTCTTCAGGAGTAGTGCAGGATCACCGTCACATCAGCCGTCCCTCCGTTTGAGGTAAAGAGAATATGGTCGGTAATCGTTTGCGCCGGCAGGTGCAAACAGGTGGCCGTCACCTGCATCTGGCTGGTTTGTGCTGCTCCCAGGCTTCCATTCTTGGGCGTTATAGAGACATCAGGCCCTTGAAGAGTGGCCTGCCAGTTGAGCGTGCCCTTGCCTACGTTCTCGATAGTCACGGCTTGGGGGCGCGAGGCCAGTGTGCAGGTTGCCTCGTTGATAAAGAACGTTAACGAGGTCGGTGTGACGCTCAACTGCGGCGCCTGCGTTTGTGTCGGCGTCGCGCTGGGCGCTGCCGTTGGGCTGACAGGCGCAGTGGGGCTGAACTGCGAGGCGCTAGATGGCGACGGCTGATGATTAGCTGCTAGCGAACCAGATGCCGCCTGCGTGCTGTGGTCCGCGCCGCTCAGCAGGCTGCTGGCGAGGGCAAACACGCCACCGGCCAGCGCCAGCACCAACAGAACGGCGCTGAGCAGCCGTGTTGGGCGGCGCCGCCTGCGCCCGCCAGTGGCGGAGCCTGGGTAAAATCCGGCTCCCTGGCGTGGGGAAGGGAAGGCGGCAATGGTCGGCTGATCGCTGGTCAGGTGATCCTCTGCTGCAACAAAGGCGCCTGGCGCAGCGGCCTGGGGCGCGGGCGAGCGCGCCGCTGCGTCGGGAACCAGTGTTGGGAGCGGCGTCGCGCTGACTCTTGGTGTCAGGGCCGCCTGAAACGCCTCGTCCAGTTCCAGCGCGCTCTGGAAGCGTTGCTCTGGCTCTTTGGCAAGCGCTCGCTGAACAACAGCATCCAATCCAGACAACTCCCCAGGCAGAGCAGGATTCAGCGCGCGCAGCGCCGGAACGGGCGCGCTGGTCTGTTTGATAAGAATATCAAAAGGCGTCGATCCGGTGAAGGGCAGCCGCCCCGTCAGCATCTCACACAGCACAATGCCCAGGCTGTAGATGTCGCTGCGTCTGTCGGCAAATCCTCTGGCCTGCTCCGGGGCCACGTATTCTGCTGTGCCCATGCCCATGCCGGTGCTGGTCAGCCGCGCTTCCTGCATATCCAGCGCAATGCCGAAGTCGGCTAGCAGCAGATACCGCTCGTTCTGGAGCAAGAGGTTGCTGGGTTTAATATCTCGATGCACCAGGCCATGTTCGTGGGCATGCTGCACCGCCTGGCAAAGCTGCCCGAAGAGCGGCGCGAGCAGGTGCAGGGGCAGCGGCCCCTTGGCGCGGACCAGCAGATCGCGCAGGGTGCCTCCGGCGACATAGGGCATCACCAGAAAGAGTGAGTCGCCTTCCTGGCCGACCTCGATGAGCGCCAGAATATGTGGATGTGCCAGACGCGCCGCTGCCTGGCCCTCGCGCAGAAATCGCTCGCGGAAGCGCCCATCTTCCGCAAGATTGCGCCAGATGACCTTGACTGCGACCTCGCGGCCAAAGGCGTTGCGCTGGTGGGCTCGATACACTTCGGCCATGCCACCAGCGCCGATGCGCTCAAGCAGGTCATAATTGCCAAGCTGGGAGCCTTCAAGAGCGGACATGAGACCGATTACTCCTGTCTGGTGTGCCCATTACTGCGACTGCTGCCGGGGGCGCCGCTTGGCCGACGGCGTCGGCAGGATGGTCTGGTCGTATATCGCCGCCGCCGGATACTCGCCGGAGGAACTGACATCCTTGAGCGGCCTGGCCGCCAGGGCCGCCTTGCCCCCTGCTGGCTCGGTGGCCTGCGCCGCCGCTGGCCGACGCGCAGGCGTTGGCGATATGGGCGGCTGAGACTGCCCCGGTCGCTGCCCCCCCGCCGCCTGATATTCGCTGTGTTGGATCGGCTGGCTCTGAAGCGTCGCTTGGGTGCGGCGGCGATCTACCGCCAGCCAGATGGCAAGTCCTGCCAACAAGAGGACGCCGATAATAATGACGGTAATAGCAAGAATAAGAAGCGTCTCGTTCATTTCTCTCCCCCTGGCGCAGTGGGCTGTTCTCGAACGCTCGTCCTGTGACAAGCTTCAGTCCCATGCGAATTGAGGCGGCCTCTACATCAAACAGCCCTAGCGTACCCAGCGAACAGCCAATTGTCAAGTCTCCACGAAGGTAGCCCTACAAGCTGATCTCTGCTACAATGTTAACAAAGGACCGTTTTGCTGCGCTCATCTGTTGTCCTGGCCTGGCATTTGCCAGTATCTCCAACAACGACCCTGCGAGCAACTGCTGATCTCAGCGGCAGCAAGCATAAATGTGACCCAGTTCACTCATGTACCGTGAGGTTCTTTCTTGCTCCTCAGCCGGGTTCTACGGTACGCTCTCTCTAACAAGATCGTTGAGAAGAGTCCTCTCACCAGGGAGAGCCAGGCAACGAAAGTCAAAGGTCAGCTAACAATGAAAAAACGCTTTCTCCACCACAAACGGCTGTTAATCGGCGGTGGCGCCACACTTTTAGGAACGCTGGGGGGCGCGTTTTCGGTGGCCTATTATATGGTTCGCCAGCTCACGCGCCCGGTCCGTCCTACACTGCGGGATACGTACACCTTCACCCCCTTTGAGTTTGGTGTCCCCTTTGAACTGGTGACGTTTGCCCCGGCGCAGGGCGCTCATCAGGTGCGTGGCTGGTTTCTGGCGCGCGAGGAGAGCCAGCGGGTCATCGTCCTCTGCCCAGGCTACCGGGGGCACGCGGCTGATCTGCTCGGCATTGGCATGTACCTCTGGCGCGAAGGCAATAATGTCTTGCTCTTTGACTATCATGGGCATGGCGCTGGATGGGGCGTGCCCGTCACGCTCGGCTTTCGAGAGGTAAACGATTTTCTGGGCGCGCTGGATTATGTCCAGCAGCGCGTGCCGGGGGCGATCATTGGTGTGTTAGGCTATTCGATGGGCGCCGCCGTCGCCATTATGGGCGCGGCGCGCAGGCCAGAGGTCCGCGCCGTCATCGCCGACAGCCCCTTTGCCACCCACTGGGGCGTGGTGGAATATAATTTTAAGCGCGTGGCGCCGCTCCCCGCCACGCCTTTCCTCCTGGTGGCTGATCGGCTGATGGCCCGGCGCGCGGGCTATCGCTTCCGTGAGGTGGAACCGCTGCGCGATGTGGTCAAGATTGCGCCGCGCCCGCTGCTGTTGATTCATGGCCTGGCAGATAAAATCATCTCGCCGCAAGATTCGCAGCGCATCTACGCCGCCGCCAGGGAGCCGAAAGAACTCTGGCTGGTCGATGGTATGGACCACTGTGGCGCCTATTTCAAAGATCGTGGGGCGTATTGCCAGCGCATCGGGGCATTCTTCGCCGACCATCTCTGCGCCGAGGCCGAGGCCGAGCCGCTCCAGGCAACGCTTGCGCCATCTGCCGGGCGCCTGGCGGCGTCCTGATCCGCAATGGCTGGCGTTGCATAAACTTTGACTAGCCAGGCGAGTCTTCGTTCCAACCCGCGCAGGCGGGTTTAGCCGTGCCCTTGGAGCAGGGGTGGCGGACCGCCTCCAGGCGCGGCCTTCAGCCGTCGGCCTCCTGGCTTTATGAACCGCCAGCACTCTACTAAAAGAAACGAGGCAGACTATGGCCGCTGTCACCACCGAACGCTTAATGCAACTGGCGCTTGATCTGGTGGGCTGGAGCGACATCCCGCCCGACAGCGCGATCTATCACGCTGGTTCGCGTATCAGTCATCTCTTGATCGGCATCGATGTGGGCGCGGGCGAGTTGTTTATGGCCCGCCAGCTTGGCTTTCACGCGGTGATCGCGCATCACCCGGCTGGCTATACCGGCCCTACCTGGGAAGTCTATCGCTATCATGTGCGTCAGATGGTCGCGGCGGGCGTGCCAGAGGACCAGGCCGAGGCGGCAGTGGCCGGGCGCGTGCGCGATCTTCAGGCGCGCGCCCAGATGCAGAACTACGATCATATGGCCTCGGTTGCCAGCATGCTAGAGATGCCCTTCTTGAATATTCACGCGCCGCTGGATGAATTGGGGCGGCGCATCATGCAGGAAACGATTGATGCCCGCCTGGCGCAGCAGTCGGGGGCCACCGTGCGCGATGTGCGCGACGCCCTGCTTCAGTTGCCCGCCTATCGCGCCTCGAAGACCGAGATGCTGACCGCCCTGGGCAGTTGGGATGCCCCTGCCGGGCGCGTCGTCGTCTCGCACGGCGCCTATACCAACGGCGGCTATCACGTCGCCCGCGCCTACTTCCTCAACGGCGTCAATACTTTTTGCAGCATCCACTTCCCGCCGGAAGACGCCCGCCGCCTGGCCGACGAGGGCATTCAAGGCAATCTGCTGGTCATGGGCCATATCGCTGGGGACAGCGTGGGCCTCCTGCCCTATGTCGCCCGGCTGCGCCAGGAAGGGCTGGAGGTCCAGACCTACTCAGGCATCATCGGCGGGGATTAAAGTTGGCTGGCGGTTAAAACCGCGCCTCCGGGCGGCCAGAGGCCGCCACAAAACCTGCCTACGCGGGTTAAGACGCATGCCGCCTGCGCCTGGGGGTGGGGAGTCCGCGCAGGCGGACTTGGCGGCGCCCGCAGGCTCCTTTAGCCGCGACTTTAGTCGCCAGGGGGCGGGGAAGGCTTGCATCGGCATGCGCTTTGCTGTATGCTGAGTTAAGAAGGGCTGGGGTTGGGCGTGGCGGAAATCAGCATACGGGAGGGTTTGTATGGCGAGCGATCTTGAAAAGCTGGCGGTAGACATTGAACGTCCGATTGGCTGTCTCTCGCGCACGGTCTTCTGGATTCTTTTTGTGATCTTTGGCGCTATCCTGGGAGTTATTGGTTGGCTCATCTATACATCTACATTGGTGAATCATCCTATTCCTCTGAGTAATACGCATAAAGATGCGCTCATTGTTGGCCTGTCGGTGGTGGTCCTGGCAATGGCGCTGGCGGCCATCATCCGCGATAGCATGCGCAAAGCCCTCTATCGCCGGGTACTCAAAAAGCGCTCAGGAAAATAATCGCTCATTGAGAGGAAGAAGCGCGAACGCCGAGACGGCATGGCATACGTGTCGTCTCGGCGTGTTGCTTGTTTCACCGCTGAAGCTACGCCGCCGGTTGCGGCTCGGCCACGCGGGGCAAGAGCAGATCGGCCAGGCGGCTGATACCACGCTCTGGCGGGCGGCGCGGCGCGCGGGCCGCCAGGGCAGGCACTAGCGCGGGCTGGAGCGCCTGCTGGTAGGCTTCCAGATCGGCCATCAGATCGCGCCAACTGCTGATGCGGACGCTATGTTCGAGCGGCGCCTGGTTATACGAGGCATCGATCAGATAACTGCGCATTCCCAGCGCGCCGAGCTTCTCGGCGGTGCGCAGGTTGTCCTCCACAAACGCTCGGCAGCCAAGCTCCTGGGCCAGCGGGGCTTTGTCCTCCGTGCAATGGACGGCAGTAATCAAAGCACCGACGCGCTGCGCGTGCAGCCATTCGAGGGTGGCCTCGCGCACTTCGGCGGGTCGAGCGGTAATAATATGAATCTCCCATCCCCTCTGATAGAGGGCGCGGATCGCCCAGGCCATGTGAGGCATGGCGCTGAATTTCCGGGTAAACTCTGGATTGGCGCTCAACTGCAAGCAGAGCGCGGTTGTTTCGGGCGTCATCCGAGGCCAGTCATAGCTGGTCAACGAGGAGTAGGAGTTAGGGATACAATCGGGGAAGGCCGCGTAGAGCGCCTCCCAGAGTTCCTGACCTGATGCCAGGACGCCATCGCAGTCCAGGCCAATCACGAGGTCGCGGCGCGACGCGGCCTCAGTCCGCGTTACATTCACCACTGCCATACAAAACGTGCCACAATGCCGCGAAGGAAAATGTGTGCGCTAACAGCCAGCGTTACAAATGTGCTCGTGCCGCTACCAGCAACGTAGCGTTTGGAGTACGTGACCCTGATGCGGCAAGGGCCTCCTTTCTGTCTAGTTTGCCCGCCAGGGCGGGCGATACACTCTTTTACCAAGATTCGTGCCGAGAATGAGCAGAGCAACATCGCTCCGCTTTCTCCGCCAATCTATTATACGACCCAATGTCCAGAGCGTTGCAGAAAGCAGGACTTCTGGCTGGCTGCATACCATCCCCTGGCGCCCCCTGAAAGAAATAGGGTCGCTGGCCCCCATGCGCCAGTGGCCCTATACAGAGGCTGGCGCCCGCGGACTCTCCATCCCCTGCACGGAATAGCATACGCGATTTTTCGACGCTTTGCAGTAGTGGTCGCTACAGGGAAACTGTTAATTGTCTCATGCCCTCAGACCAGGACCGCCAGCATGCCGATTAGTCCACCAACCAGTTCGCCATACCCCTGGCCGAGCGACGGATCGTTGGTCAGCAGCCCCACCCCCAGGGTCACGACGGCGGCGACCACCAGGAAAATTACCAGCCGCCGGATGATGGCGAAGGGACTCAACCAGTGGTGACGGAACGTGCGGATGCGCGTGGTGATAATCAAGAGAATCAAGGCTATCGTCAGCACCACTACCGCCCAGTGAGCATAGCTGGCGAAGCCGTTCAGGTTGGCCGGATGCCCGGCCTGTTCCAAAATCGTGTTTGCCCCGTGCCCCATCACGCCAGCCATAACGCCCATCAGGATTTTGCCGCCCAGGCCAACGTGTTTGAACTTCCTGGCTTCCTCAACCTTTTGCTCCTGGGCCGCTTCGCGCGCGCCCGCCGACCAGGGCCAGTTCCAGGGGGTCAGCCGCTGCGCGATAGATTCCTTGGGCTGCTGATTGCCCTCGCTCGCTTTCTCCACTTTGCCGATCACGTCTTTGGCCTCGTGTTCGGCCACGATGGTTGCCACGCTGCTGGCGCTGGTGGGGACGCGCACCCGGCGCAGCCCCAGCATGCCACTGAGCGGGTGCCAGTCGCCGGTAAGCAGGATACCGCCGAGCAGGAGCGCGGCCCCAAGCGCCAGGCTTACAAAGCGATAGCCGGGGATAACATCAACGATCCCCGCCAGCAGCAGCAGCAGACCCAGGATATAGAGCGCGGAACGGAAGCTATGATGGCGAAGAAGCTGCGGGCGCTGCGGGCTGGCAGGCTCCGGTGTGACCGGGGCGCGATGAAAGAGCCGCGCCATCAGCCCGACAGGCGGTGGTGGTGGCGGCGGTGGCTCCGCTTTGCCCAGGTGAAAGAAGCCATGTTTTTCCGGTGGTGGTGGCGGAGGCGGTGGCTCCGCTTTGCCCAGATGAAACAGCCCATGATGCTCCTCTGGCGGCGGCGGCGGTGGCTCCTCCTTCTTGTGGAAAAGCCCGTGATGCGCTGCTTCTGGCGGCGCTGCCTCTTTGGGCGCTGGCTGGGCTTCGTCGTCTTTTTTGCCGAAATGGAAGAGGCCGTGCGATTCTTCTGACATGGAATGCTCCCCCCTTGTGAAACGTTCAAACCCATCAGGGTGCGTCTAGCTTAGCTGGATGCGCGCCAAAATGCAAGCCACCCCACATCCGCTCGTCCTGCCCCGGCTCCCCTTCATTTGGGCGCTGCTGTTTCTATGGTATACTTGAAAGCGCCTTGACAGGAGATCATTTCATCGGTACTGTCATCACTGGTGGGTAGGTATGTTGGAACCAGGATCTGCTCTTTTTCCCGTGAAAGTGCTGATTGTTGAGGATGAACTAGAAATTGGGACGGTCCTCACCGAGTTCCTTGAGGAAGAGGGCTTTGAGGTCCAAACCGTTCCGAACGGCCAGGCCGCGCTCACAATGCTTGGGCAGGAGCAGGGATATGTGGTCCTGCTGGATGTCATGATGCCCATCCTGGATGGCTACGGCGTGATCGAGTCGCTCCGTAAAGACCATCGCCTGGACTATCATCAGATCATCCTGATGTCCGCCGCAGATCGCCAGGCCAGGGCGCGCGCGCTGCTCCAGGCAGGTATGATCGCCGCTTATATAGCCAAACCCTTCGAGATCGAACGCCTCTTAGCCCTCGTTAAGCAATCGGCTGCGAAACTGGCGCGGGTCAAAGGTTAAGGCGGCGCCTCACTTCTCACACGTTGACTGCTCCTGATCGCTTCCCCTGATACACTGACAGGCGTAAGCGCCTTATGACAAGTGAAAAGCAACCGGACATACCCTGGACAACGTTTCTTTGCCGTGTGAAGCGATTGACCTGGCAGCGGCGCGCCTGTCCGCCGTGTTATTTCGTGTAGCCAAGCGGATGGGCGCGCTTCCAGCGCCAGGCGCTCTCAATGATACTATCCAGGTCGGGATAGCGCGGCTGCCAGCCCAGTTCGGAGCGCATACGCTCCGAACTGGCGACGGTCATCACCTGATCGCCCGCCCGGCGTGGCCCTTCGCAGATGGGGATCGCCCGCCCGGTCACGCGGCGCGCGCTCTCCACTACCTGGCGTACCGAATAGCCCTGGCCGTTGCCCAGATTATAGATGCGCAGCCCCGGCTCGGTGCGGGTCAGCGCCTGAATATGCGCCTGGGCCAGATCAACAACGTGGATATAGTCGCGCACGCAGGTGCCATCGGGCGTTGGGTAATCGGTCCCGTTGATGTCCACTTGGCGGTCCTCCTGCGCGGCAGCCAGCACCAGTGGAATCAGGTGTGTCTCTGGGTGGTGATCTTCGCCGTAGCGTTCGGTGGCGCCTGCCGCGTTGAAGTAGCGCAGCGACGTGCAGACCAGGCCATGCGCCTGGCCCAGCCAGGGCAGCATCTGCTCGACGATCAGCTTGGCCTGCCCGTAGGGATTGGTCGGCTGCGTCGGCGCGTCCTCACTGATGGGTATGCGCTCTTGCTCGCCATAGAGCGCGGCAGTGGAGGAAAAGACCAGCCGCTTGACACCCGCTTGCATCATGCTCTGGACCACTGCGAGGCTGCCTACGACGTTATTCTCGAAGTACCACTCTGGATGGGTAACGGACTCAGCGACCAGACTGAAGGCGGCCATATGAATGACCGCCTCGATCTGCTGCTCTTCCAGCGTCTGGCGCAGATGATCGCGCTCGGCCAGGTGGGCGCGCACAAACACGGCCTCTGGATGGATGGCATCCAGATGGCCCTTGATCAGCGCGTCATAGACCACCACCTGATGGCCTGCTGCCAGCAACTCCTCGACGATCACGCTGCCAATATATCCGGCCCCGCCGGTGACAAGTACCTGCATACGCTCTCTTCCTTATTGGTGGTTATTATTGATGGTTATTTCTTTGCGAGAGTATACCATGTTTGTGCCCGCTCACCCTGCTGGGTCGTCTTCCAGACAACGCAGAGTGTGGATAATGATTAGGATACGCTGGCATTGCACGTCAGCTTGCGGGTTCTTCCCACGCATCGCCTATGACCACGAGCCGCTGTATCGCTTCGCCCAGGAGGTCATCCCGCGCCTGCGTTCTCCCTGAATGCTGGCCTGACGCCATAGACAGCGCCCGCGCGGTGTGCTATTCTTGTTTTCTGAGGAAACCAGGCGCGGCAGGAAGGAGCGTGAGCGATGAGCGATGCTGAGGAGCGCGGAGCCTCTGGCGGAGCGCATCAGACGGCGGTCTCGGATGAGAATAGGGCATTTGCCACTTCTCGCCAGCCGCGCGGGGGCAGCGCCAGCATGCAGCGCCGCCTAGCGTTCCTCCTGGTGTTGGTCGCCGGACTGGCCGGAGCGGTGGCAACGCAGGCGTATCTGGGCACGTATGCAACTTCAGGCGGCGGCGCGGCCCAGGTGAGTGTGCCTCCTGGGCCGGTGGCCCTTTCGCTGCTGCTCTGCCTTTTTGTGGCTGTGCTGCTAAGCTGGCGCGACCTGCGGCGACGCGGCTGGCGGCTGAAGCCGCGCCTGGGTGGCCCAGACCCGCAAGGCGACTTGCCCAAAGGGCCGCCTGCGCAGGCAGGGAAGCGAGCCATTGCCCAGCCCGCGCAGGCGGACTTCGTGGCCCGCAGGCCCATAGGCGCGAATTTATTCGCCAGCCTATCCCTGCGCTGGGCTGACCTCCGCCGCTTCTGGCGTGGCTTGCTGTGTGCGTTTGGTATCGTGCTGGCCCTGATCGCATCGCTCATCGCCGATCTGGGCGCGCGAGCGTTTGCCGGGCGCCCGACGGCGCAGTGGTGGTGGCTCGGCAGCGTGGCTCTGCTGCTCCTGACGGCTGGCGGCTACACCCTGCTCAAGCGCCCGCAGCCAGCGCAGCATCGAGCCGAGGCTGCGCAAGCGGATGAATGGGCTGCTTCGCAGGATCGTCCGCTGCGCTCGCTTGCT
>Ga0070730_10006144_pt1 | contig 10285 bp, 5 predicted proteins | sample Coa_R1_3_FD_66447 | JGI IMG/M metagenome (GOLD analysis project Ga0070730, IMG submission 66447) | Surface soil microbial communities from Centralia Pennsylvania, which are recovering from an underground coalmine fire - Coalmine... | ecosystem: Environmental > Terrestrial > Soil > Unclassified ... | reverse complement strand
CATGGGTCAGGCGTATCGCGCCAAGCGCGATCGTGCCGGCCTACCCGCGGCGATGGGCGAAGCCCTGCGGCGTGCCCGCACCCTGTACCTGGCCACGGTCGCCCTGACGCTTATCTTCTCGGTGCTGTACCTGTACACGGACATCACACTGTGGACCGGCCGCGATTTCGGCCTGGGAATCGACTCGCCGCTCGAGATCACGGTTGCGGCCATGACCCTGCATTACACCTATCACGGCACCGACATTCTGGCGATGTACACGTTGCTACTGCTGGTCGCGCCATTGGTGCTGCTCCTGCTATCGGTGGGCGACTGGTACTGGGTCCTCGCCGTATCGTGGCTGTGGTGGCTGGTCTACCAGTTCTACCCGGAGGAGGCGTCCATCCCGTGGTACATCCGCCACGGCGAGAATTTCCCGGTGGCCGCCTGGCAGGTGCTGTTTGTCACCGGCCACGTGCTCGGTTTTCATCGCGACGCCCTCGCCGAGCGGTTGCGCCGATTCCGCCGACTACGCGTGGTCCTGGTGGCGCTCGGCGTGGCCGTGACGCTGGCCTTAATCTCACTGGCGTGGGGCGCTGAAAGCGGTGTTCAGTTCGGATTCTTCGACATCGATCCGAACGTGCTGAACGAAACGTTCTTCAAGGTGCCGCTGCGACCGTGGCGCCTGGTGGCCTTCCTGTCTGTAGCCATCGTTGCCTACACGGCCGCTACATATCTGTGGGTGCCCCTGCGCCGCGTGGTCGGCTGGCTGATGCTGCCTCTCGGCCAGGCAGCGCTCTACAGCTACATCGTCCACTTCTTTTTGATCCTGCTGGTCTACAACCTGGCGCCAGCATTCGCGCTACTGCCCTGGGGGCTGTCCGAGGCCGTGTTCACGCCCAGCCTGCAAATCGGCGTGGTCGTCCTGCTCTGGGTCCTGGTCCGCAGGCGGGTGCTCTTCGGCATCATCCCGAACTGAGACTCAGCGCTTCTGCCAGACGCCAAGCATATCGATCGACGGGGTGCGCAAGCCGGGCACGTACGCGCCCGCCAGGGCGTGGAACGCGGCCAGGACATCCGCGGCGCGTGTTTTCGGGTGCTGAATGCGCTCCGCAGCCCAGTACCCCGCAACCAGACCTGAGGCGATGCCGGTGGCAAACGACGTACCCGACCACGAGGCCCAACCGGTGGTGTTCGGCAGCGCCGGAGTACCTCGGTCGGACCTGGCGCGGGGAAAGGTCGTCGCCGCGTAGACCCCAACGACACCGTTCTTTGGTTCGTCGCCGCCAGTCACGTCGCCACCGAAAGTGGCGATGTGGTCGCCCATCTCGAGCTCATCGCCCACGTTGGAATACGGTGCTGGTCGCACCGGATCGCGCGTCGTCGCCGCGACGCCAAGCACGGATTCATAGCGGGCCGGCACGCGGGGGCCCAGGCGTGGTCGGCCCGTCTCGACGCGCCGGAGGGAGTCGTTGCCCACCGCCGCGATACCGAGGCAGTTGTTGGCGAGCAGATACCTGGCCATCTGGTCAACACCGTTGTGCAACAGATGCGTCGTGCGCTGGACCTCTTCGCGATTGGCCAGGAGCCAGGCCATGTCGCGCGGCTCGCCGCGGATGGGAACGTCCGGCACGAAGTCGGGATTGTTTGGCGGCGTGACTCCGTACCACAGCCAGGGGAGGTACTCCATCTTGGGCAGAAACCCGAGGCTCATGTTGATGACCAGCGGCTCAGACAGCTGCTTGGCGGCCACCACGTCCTGGAGCACCTGCAACAACAAATGCAGGTCGCCGACACCGTAGCGGTTGAGCACCGGCCGTAACCGCAAGCGCGCGCGTGGCGCCAGATCGTGGATGAGCCCGGCGATAAACAGTCCGTGAGCGGATTCGTCGTGCCCGCGCGGGCGACCGTCGGGCGTGTCCGCCAGTTTGAGTCGCTCAGCGTCACGCTCGCCTAGCGCGGCACTATGCCAGCCAGGGAGCGGCTCACCGGGCAACACCTCGAGCATTTCGGCCAATTGGGCATTGGTGTCGGCGAATTTCGCCGCCTGACGTTTCGCCGCTCGCCAGTCCGGGGTTGTGTCGAGCACCAGCACCGGCACGTGCGCGCGGCTGGAGGCATGGTCGAGCCGCGACCGGAAGTCGAGGCGTTCATCACGCGGGGCATAACGGTACGCCCAGCGGCCAGCGCGCGGCGGCCGAGCCGGACGCGGCAAACTGGCTGGGCTACCGTCGCTGTAGTTGGATTGGGCTGACCCAAGCCAGTGGGGCATCACGCCAACTGGCGCCATTCCAGCATTGCGCGGCCGATCAAGGGCCGCGAGATTACTGGCCTGCGTGTGGTGGACGACCAGCTTCGTGAACTCGTGCGACTCGGGCTCAGCCAGATCGAAGAACAGGAACGCCAGAGGTGGGCGGCCGGGCGCGTTGAACACGATCGGTTCAGGACGGCGTTGGGTTGGGGCAAAGACGCCCCCGAGGCGGCCGGCCAGGTGTTGCTCGATGGCCGTGCGGATTGCCCCGTGGGCCGCACGGTGAGCGCCGGCATCGGCCGGTAGTTGGGTCGCGACGACCATTTCGCCTGGTCGGTAATGCCAGGGCTGACCTGCTCGGCTCTGAGCCATAGCTACTCCTCTCCGTCTGTACGCAGCCCGTCGCTGAGTGGCCCCCAGTCGCCCACCAGGACGAGTGAGGCCCAGAAGAATGGGTGGGTGCGAGCCGACCCGCCCTCGAGCACATCCAACTGGGCAGCTCGGAGCGCCTGGGCCCTGGCCTGCCCGGCTCGCAAGCGGGTGTAGAAGCCGTCCATGAGCTCCGCCGTCGTGCGATCGTCGACGCGCCACAGCGTGTGCAGCACCGAGTGCGCACCCGCATACAGCAGCGCCCGCGCCAGCCCGATTGTCTCGTCGCCGGGGGCAATCATCGACTGGCCGGACTCGCACGCGCTCAGCGTGACCAGGTCGCAATCCAGCTCGAGCTCAAAACAGTCCAGTGCCGTCAGCAGGCCGTCCGCCAGGCGCAAATTCGAAAACAGTGGCGCGTCAAGCCGAGCGTGGCCGTGGGTCGCCAGGTGAATGACGCTCGCCGTGCGACTCCGCTCAATGAAATTGGCCCGTGTTGCCTCGTTTTCCAGAAGAGCCTCCGCGTCGAACAGTTCCACCACCCGAAGCGCTTCGGCCAGGGCGCCTGGCAGCGCACCAGCGTCACTATGCGCGACCACCAGTACCCGCCTGGCCTGGCGAGCGACTGGTCGCCGGCAGAATGCCAGCGCGCTCGCGGACGGTCCGAGGACAATTTCGTACTGCTCGAGCAGGTACTGGGTGCCGTTGAGAAACGCGGCGAAGGGCGCGTGGTGCAGCACCCCGTGGGGGACGATCACCAGCCGCTCGGCACCTGCCAGCAGCGCGGCGATGGGGGCGATCAGCTCACGATGCAGCGCTTCAAGCGCACCTCGCGTAGCTGGCTCGAGCGCTCGGATCGGACCCTCATCGTCATGGATCGCCGCGGCCGTGCGCAAGACCATCTGGACCCGCGCCATCAATCGCTCGACCCGCGGACGGGCCCCGACCAGCCGCTCGGCGTGTAGGTCTGTGCCTGAACCAACAATCACGCACAGGTCGTCGCCGACGCTGAAGTACTCGACGAGGCATGACCCTCGATCCAGCATGAGCGGGTATGCGCGACCCTGCAGCAACGACAGGCGTTCCAGATCGGCGACCTGCCCCAGGCGCAGCTCGTCCAGAAGTCGACCAATGTGCTGCTCGCATTCGGCCAGCTCGTCGCCCGGAAACGCGGGCAACACCACGCCAGTCGCCGGATCCGCGGCAATGCTGCCGGTGGCGGTCGCACTCAACTGATCGTGCCGCCGTCGCAAGTGGGTCAATTCGTCGGCCAGGCGCTGTTCGACGTCCGAGCGCGGCCGAATGCGGATGTCCAGTCGCCCGGCGAGCGCATCCACCAGGGCGCGCGATTTGGCCCGCTCCGCGTAGTCGAACGCGCGGGCCACTGCACCCGCCTCGAGACACAGTCCGACAGCCGACTCATATACATCGAGCTTGTCCGCCAGGAAACTCGAGCGGGCCTCCGTGAGGATGCGGCCCTGGACTTGCTCGAGGTTGTCGATGGCGGCCTCGAATGCCTCGAGCGCTTGAGCGGCAGGCTGCTCCCCCAGACGAAGCGCGCCCATCAAGCGCCAGGCCTGGTACTCCAGCCACGGCAAGCCCCGGCCCGACACGACGGTCAATACCCGGTCGACCGCCCGCCGCGCCCCGGCCGCATCGCCCATCGCCTGCAGGGCCCGGGCCTGAACGAGCGTCGCCTGCGCGCTATCCACAACCTGGCCGCGCCGAGCGAGCTCGTTAGCGGCTAGTTCGGCCTCGGTCGCCGCGGCGGACCAGGCGCCCGTATCTGCGAGCAGCGCCGCGCGGTCGCCCGCCACGACCGCCACCCAACCAGCGCAATCTGAGGCCGTAAAGACCTGCTCGGCGGTATCAAGATCGGCCAGCGCTTCAGCGTGGCGTCCGAGTCGCCGTAAGCCCGAGCTGTGCAGCAAAAGCGTCGACGCAAATTCGACGGTTGCGCCGGCCGCCTGGAAGTCCGTGGCAACCCTGGCGGCGAGATCGATGGCCTCATCAAAGCGGTTGAGCGCCAGCAGGCACTGGATCGCGGCTCGACCGACGAAAGCGGCGTCGACGGTATGGCCCAACTGCTGGAGACCGCGCCGGGCCGACGTCGCCACGTCGAGCGCGCGACTGTAGTGGCTCTGATCGGCGAGCAGGCGCGCTGAGTTGGCCTGCGCCAGCGCCAGCTCTTGCGCCTGGCCGTGGCGCTCGAACACGTCCATCGCCGCGGCATGCACTTCCTCGGCTCGCTCGTACTCGCCTAGGCGCTGCAGGGTGAGCGCCAGGTTGCCGAGGATGCGCGCCTCCTGGGTTGGATCGCGCGCATCGAGGCGGCCGGCCGCCTCCAGCGCGCGCTCATAGCAGCGCGTCGCTTCCTCCAGGCGACCCAGCTCGCTCAACAGAATCCCGGCGTGCTGTTCGAGTCGTGCTACGCGCAGCCACAGGCCGTGTCGAATCAGAACCGCCCGTGCCTGGTCAATCTCGGCCAGGCTATCTGGGGCGATACCCGTGTAGCGCCACGTAACGGCGGCGCCAATTCGTGAGCGTGCCCAGCCGACCTCGTCGTCAGAGTCCCTGTAGCGCGCGGCCGCCCGAGCGTAGGCCTCCAGGGCTTCGGCATAACGGCCCAGCAGACGCAGCGCGTCAGCAACCGCCAGCTCGCCCAACGCGCGAACTCCGCTATCGTCCGCCAGGTCCCCTAGCTCGCCAATGAGATCGGCAACGCGCAGTGCCTGGTCAGGATCCAGGTGCAACTGCCGATCGGATTCTGCCTTGAGCTCCTCGGCGAGCTCCGTCGCGGTTCGACCGTCAGCCAACGCCGTGCTCAGGCGCTGTCGATCCACCCCGCCGAGTGTACACGTGGTACTTCAGCCATCGTTCAGCGGCGGCGACGCACCTCGACGTTGCCATTATTGATGCGCGCCTCGAAGACGTGCTCCGGCACCGTGGCCGGGCCTTGCTGCACGCTGCCGTCGACCATGCTGAATTGCGAGGCATGCCACGGGCACTCGACACAGTCAGCGCCGACCAGTTTGCCTTCCGCCAGCGGTCCACCCCAATGGGTGCACGCACCGCCAATGGCCATGATCGTGCGGCCCCTCTTCAACAGGACGATCGGCACAGGTGTGCCGTCGACCTTCGCCTCGGCGCCGAAAAGCTTGCCGGGCTCCACCGCGTCTGCCCGCGCGACCACCTGGAACTCTTCCAACGTGGGCTCAAAAGCCGTACGGCTGACGTTGGTGCCCATGCCGAACACCAGATGGCCGCCCAACCAGGCGCTAATACCAGACAGGAACAGGCCCGCGGTCGACAGGCCGACACCCAGCGCCCGCCGCTCCGTGCGCCGGGCAAACAACGAGGCGACCATGAACGTCAGACCGAGCGAATTGAGCAACGCGTGCACCAGGCCGGTTCGGCGTGATTCGCCCGAGGTATCGCTCCAATCGGCAGCGCCAGCCAACGCGGTCGGCACGGCGCCCAGGACGCCTACGGTCATTGCCGCGTCGGCGGGCCCTCGGGCGCCGACGAGGTCCATCAAAAAGCCCGTTGACCACGCGCCGAGAGCTACGTCGGTCAGCGCCGGGTGTAACGGGTGGCCGAGCCACACGCCGTTGAGCCAGTTTTTCATGCGCTGCGCCGCGGGGCCGCCTTGCTCAACGCCGCGCTGGACCAGACCCTGCAGCTGATCGGACCACCGGTCGAGCATCTGGTTCTGATCGGGGCTCAAACTATCCATGACGTGGGTGACGTCGCGCACAACGTCTACGGTCATACGATCACCTCAGAGGTAGGCTGCTGCCGTCTTGTCGGCGGGCGGATTGGGCCTGCATCTCGCATTCGGTGTGCCAGAATGCCCGCTGCTGATGCGTGCCCCCCTCTGGTTGATCCTCGTGCTGGTCCTGGCCATCGTGGGCCTGGGCGTGTATGGCTACTTCACGACCCCGTTGCCGCTCGGACTGTCGGCGGTGATTCATACCCCTGGGGGAAGCAATGTGGCCGCACCGTCGGCCACCGCTGTCGCCGGACCGGCGGGCGCGCGGACGGCGGCCGGTCTACCGCTGGTCCTGGGCGCCACCAGTGTGGTCATTGACTCAGTCCAACGCAATCAGGACCTCTCAGCTGGCGGGCGTGGCCCCGTCGGCATGTTCACCGTGGTCCAGCTCGAAATCCAGAATGGCGGCAGCGACCCGCTCACGCCGCAGACCGCAGATTTTCGGCTGGTCGATGATCGCGGCCGGGCGTATGCGATCGATGCGGAGGCAACGCGGGCAGTCAACACGTCGACCAAGCATCGCGACCTGTTCGATGCAACCGTCCCGCCGGGCGGCCGCTTGACCAGTCTGCTGGCCTTCGAAACCGCCGCCGACGCGAGCGCGCTGTCGCTGCGCGTGCGGCTCGGCTACGGGGAGGTCGAGCTGCCGCGGTAGCGAGCGGCTAGCTGTCAGCTGTCGGCGAGCAGGCGCTACACTCACTATCCGGACTCTGGCTTACTGCTGATGGCTGACTGCTAATGGCTCCTCCGCTTGGATACATGGGCGCCATCCTCGATGTCGATCTGACATCGGGAACGCATCGCGTCCGCGAGCTCACCCAGGAAATGGCCGACAAGTGGCTCGGTGGCACGGGCCTCGGCGCGCACCTGTTGTGGGCAGAGGGCACCTACGCGGCCGACCCGCTCGGACCCAACAACGTCATGGTCTGGGCGCCGGGACCGTTCGCTGGGACCGCTGTGCCGTTATCCAACCGGTTCGGCGTCTGTGCGCGCAGCCCGCTGACGGGCATCTGGGGCGAGGCAGAGTGTGGAGGCCATTGGGCGAACGACCTGAAAAAGGCCGGGTTCGATGCGCTGATGGTCCGCGGCCGCGCCGATCACCCGGTCTATCTGTGGATCCAGGATGGTCAGGTCGAGCTGCGCGATGCGTCGCACCTGTGGGGCAAGGACACCTTCGAGACCCACGACACCATTCGTGCAGAGGTCGGCAGCGGTGGCCGGCGCGGACAGGAAGCCGGGGTCGCGTGCATTGGGCCAGCCGGCGAAAAACAGGTCCGCTTCGCGGCGATCATGATCGACGGCAAAGATGGCCGCGCGATTGGCCGTTCAGGCCTGGGCGCCGTGATGGGCTCCAAAAACCTGAAGGCCGTCGCCGTTCGTGGAACGCGCACGTTCGCGATCGCCGACGAGCCGGGCTTGAACGCCTACCTGAAGGACCTGCGCAAAGAGATCGTCAGCGCTTCCAAAGGATTCGGCGCGCTGGGCACTGCCGGCGGCATCCCGACGCACGACAAAATGGGCAACTGGCCGATCAAGAACTGGCAGCAGGATCACTGGCCCGAAGCCCCCGACAAGATCTCGGGCGCCGCGATGAAAGACAGCATCATGACCGGGCGCTATTACTGCGGCAACTGCATCATTGGCTGCGGGCGCACGGTTCAGGTTAAGGAAGGCCCATACGCTGGGATCGAGCAGGGCGGCCTGGAGTACGAGACGACCAGTCTCAACGGCTCAAACCTGCTCATCGACAATATTGCCGCGGTCCAGAAGCTGAACGAGATCTGCAATCGCCTGGGGATGGACACGATCTCGGCGGGCGCAACCATCGGCTTCGCAATGGAGGCCTACGACCGTGGGCTGATCTCGCTCGAGGACACCGACGGCCAGGACATCACCTGGGGCAACGATGCCGCGGCGGTCGAGTTGATGGCGCGCATCGGCAATCGTGAGGGACAGTTTGCGACCAGGTTGGGCGAAGGTACGTTGCGTTTTGCTCGCGAGATTGGCGGGGAACAGTTCGCCGTGCATGTGCGCGGCCTGGACTTTCCCGCGCATGATCCGCGCGCGTTTTTCGCCAATGCGGTCGCATACGCCACCAGTCACCGTGGCGCCGATCACTTGAGCAGCTTTGCGCACGTCTTCCAGCGGGTGGTCAGCCTGCCTGAGCTGGGCTACCCCGAGCCGGTCCACCGCCAGGACGCGGCGGCGAGTCCACGCCTGGTCATGATCGGCCAGAACCTGATGAGCTGGTTTGACAGCTTGAAGTGCTGCAAGTTCCTGTTCTTTGGCGGTGTCAAACCGACCCACATCTGGAACTGGTACCGCTACGTCACCGGGCGCGACGTCTCCCTGGACGAGTTGATGGAAACCGGCGAACGCATCTTTGTCCAGAAGCGGCTTTTCAACCTCGCCTGCGGCTCCGGCCCCTGGGACGACACGATGCCGCCGCGCATCCTCGAACAACCGCGCGACATCGGCACCGACCAGCCCAGCACGCCGCCGTTTGCCGAGATGCTGGTCGAGTACTACCGCCTGCGCCATTGGGACCCGCAAACGGGCGCCATCGCACCCGAAGTGCTGGCGCGCCTCGGTCTGCCCGAGCCCATCCTCGCCGAGCGCCAGCCAATCGCCGTCGCTTAGGGCAGCGTCCCGCAAGTCTCGGGTCCCATCCGAAGTGACTGTCATCCTGAGCCTGCGAAGGATCCGTACTCTTCGCCTCGCGACAAGGGATCCTTCGTCGTTCCTCCCTCAGGATGACAATTCGCTGTCATAGGACTCGGAACTTTCGGAATGCACCACTTAGCAAGCCCAGCTGGCGGCTAGTGCCCGCGGGCGTTGGTTGCCGAACGTTGCGGACGGAGTTTCAAAGGGGTACACCCCTTGGATTCTGCGTAATGTCAGCGACAGAGGTCCGCTCGGCTGGGCTAGGGTTCGGCGGTAAAGAACGTGGAGTCCGGGGAGACCGCCAGGGCGCCATTGGCGTCGCGGCTGCGCACGCGGTAGTGGTACGTCGTACCAGGCGCCAGACCGGTGAGCTGTGCTTCGTGGGTCCAGCCGGCCCGAAGATCGACGGGGGTGCCTGACCCGTAGCCGAGCGTCGGACCAAACTCGACCTGGGTGTCGGCCAGCACGTCCGTTGTCCAGTTGATCCGCGCGCTGCTGGCAGTCAGCCCCTGACTCACCGTGATTCCGAAAATCGCCGGGCCGTTGTCTACCTGGACACTCACCTGTCCCGACGCGCCGGATCTTCCGAGCAGGTCGGTCGCCCGGGCCGTAATCGTGTGCGGCAGGCTGGGATTGGCCGTGCTACTGTCCCAGGTCAGCGCAAAAGGCTCCGCCACCAAAGGCAAGCCAACTGGGAGGCCGTCAACGTAGAACTGCATCCGCGCGATCGGCGCGTCGTCGTCGACAACGGCGGAAAGAGTCACCGCTCCGGTCACGATGGCGCCTTCGGTCGGCCCCGTCAGCGTTACGGCGGGCGGGATCTGCAGCACCTGTACCGACATCGGCGACCTGGCCGCCAACGCGCCGCTGGTCCAGGCCAGGGGAAACGCCGCGAGCGTTTCCTGGCGGCTCAGCAGGCTGCTCCCGCCGTGGCCCGCGTCACGAATCGTCAGTCCACCACTGCCGATAGGCGCCAGGACCGCGACCCAGTAACGCGTGCCCTGCACCAGTGAAATCGGCGGCAGGCTCACTGCCACCCAGCCGGGGATGAGCCCCGGCGCGCTCCCTTGCGAGAGGATTGTGCCGGGTGTCCCGGCCTGGTCCGAGTACAGCGCTACGCGCACGACCGGCGTGCTGGAGCCGGCATCGAGATACAGGCGCACCAGGCTCACCTGGCCGCTCTGGGTGGCAACGTACTGATAGGTCGCCGCCTGACCAGCGTTCAGGCTGACGCGTTCGGTCTGGATCGT
>Ga0070730_10006143_pt1 | contig 10286 bp, 8 predicted proteins | sample Coa_R1_3_FD_66447 | JGI IMG/M metagenome (GOLD analysis project Ga0070730, IMG submission 66447) | Surface soil microbial communities from Centralia Pennsylvania, which are recovering from an underground coalmine fire - Coalmine... | ecosystem: Environmental > Terrestrial > Soil > Unclassified ... | reverse complement strand
CCGATGGCCATGGCCAGCCGGTACGACCTGCTCGACCGGATACTGGTCGCGCTGGGCCGTCCCGGCGTCGACGGCATCCTCGCGACCGCGGACGTCATCGAGGACCTGCTGTTGCTCGGCGCGCTGGACGACCGGCTGGTCATCGGGTCGATGAACCGGTCGGGGCTACCCGGGTCGGTGTTCGAAGTGGACGACAGGTTTACCGCCTATAACGCCGGTGCCCTGGCCACGGCCAACCTGGACGGCGGAAAGATGCTGCTGCGGATCGACCAAGACGACCGGGCCACGGCGGGGACGCTGGAGGCCTGCGCCGCTGCCGTCACCGACCTGGCCCGGCACCGGCTCACCGCCCTGATCGAGCCCTTCATGGTGCACCGGAGGGACGGTCAGCGGGTCAATGACCTGTCGCCCGACAGCGTGATCCGCGCCATCGCCGTCGCCTCCGGGCTCGGCGCCACCTCTGCCTACACGTGGCTGAAGATCCCGGTAGTCGAGGAGATGGAGCGGGTGGCCGAGTCGTCCACGTTGCCCGCCCTGCTGCTGGGCGGGAACACCGCCGATCACCTCGACGAGGTCCTCGCCCGGTGGCAAGCGGCCCTGCGGCTGCCGGGCGTGCACGGCCTGGTGGCGGGCCGCACCCTGCTGTATCCGCCGGGCGATGACGTGGCGGCTGCCGTCGACGCCGCGGTGAGCCTGCTGCCGTACCGGTCGCGAGCACCGGAAGCCGGATCCGACCGACGGCTGGCGGCCGGGTGATCGAGCTGCCGCCGTCGGCGCTGGATCAGCTGCCGACGCCGTGCCTGGTGGTGGACGCGGGCGCCGCGAGCCGGAACATCCAGCGTTGCGCGGCGTTCTTCTCCGGCCAGCGTGCGGCCCTGCGTCCGCACTTCAAGGCCCACAAGTGCACGACGCTGATGCGGCAGCAACTGGACGCGGGCAGCTGCGCGGGCGTGGCGTGCCAGACCTCGTGGGAGGCGCTGGTCCTGGCCCGGTCCGGGTTCACCGACATCCTGATCGCCAATCAGGTCGTCGACCCGGCCGCGCTGGCCGAGTTGGCCGAGGCCGCCGCCGCGGCCCGGCTGACCGTGGTCGTCGACCACGAAGCCCAGGTAGAACTGCTCGCGCGAACGGCCGACAGGCACCGTGTGTCGATCGGCGTGCTGATCGAGCTGGACGTGGGCGCCGGACGGTGCGGGCTGCCGTTCGGCGACGCCGGCCTGGTCCCGCTGGCCGAGCAGATCGCCAGGCACGACTCGCTCGGGTTCGGCGGGCTGCAGGCGTACGAAGGGCACGCCGTACACAGGGACAGCCGTGAGGTCCGCGCCACCCTGGTCCGGCAGGCCGCCCTCCACGTCGAGCACGAGCGGGCCCGGCTGGCCGCCGCCGGGTTCGGCTGCCCGGTGGTATCGGGCGGCGGCACCGGCACGTACGATCTGGCCGCGCAGGCCGGTGCCCTGACTGAGGTCCAGGCCGGATCGTACGTGCTCATGGACGGCCGATACGGAACGCTCGACCTGCCGTTCGAGTCGGCGCTGTACTGCGTGGCCACGGTGATCAGCCGCCGCCGCTCCCGTGCCGTGCTCAACGTGGGCCTCAAGGAGCTCACGGTGGAGTACGGGATGCCGGTCATGCAGGTCCCGGGGGCCCGGGTGACGGCGCTGTCCGATGAGCACGCACAGGTCAGCGTCACGGAGGGGCACGGTGCACTGGACCACGGGGCGCTGGACCACGGTGCGCTGGACATCGGGGAAAAGGTCCTGCTCATTCCGGCCCACGTCGATCCGGCCGTCAACCTCTACGACCGGCTCTTCGCCTGGACCGGAACCGGGTTCGCCGAGTGGGAGGTGGACGGGCGCCGGCGCTACCGGCTAGGCGGGATCAGCCGGTGACGGGCTCCGGTCGGGGGAAGGTGGTGGTGAAGGCGTACCGGGAGGCCCGGTACAGGTGCCGGGCGAACTCGACCGGACGGCCGGCCTGATCGTAGGCAATGCGCTCCATGGTGAGCAGCGCGGTCCCGCGGGTCTCCTCCAGCATGCGGGCCTCGGCGGCCGAGGCGTTCTTCGCACCCATCCGCTGAGTGGCCGAGTACAGCCCGATGCCCGAGGCGCGCAGCAGCTCGTACAGTCCGTGCTGCTCGAGCATGTCGACGTTGAGCTGGACCAGCCCGGCAGGCAGGTAGTTGTGCAGCAGGGCCATCGGCTCACCGTCGGCCAGCCGGATCCGCTCCAGCGACATCACCAGCGCGCGCTCCGGCAACTGCAGCGCCTCGGCCACCTGGTCGCTGGCGTGGCTGACCTCGGCCTTCAGCACCTGGGTGGTTGGCTTGCGGCCGCTGGCCGCCAGGTCGTCGTAAAGGCTGGTCAGCTCCACCTGGCGGTCGATCCGCTCGTTCGCCACCAAGGTGCCCGCGCCGCGCTTGCGCAGGACCAGACCCTTGTTGGCCAGATAGAGGAAGGCGGCCCGCACGGTGGGCCGGGACAGGCCGAGCATCTCCGCCAGCTGCACCTCGTTCTCCAGCCTGGTACCGACCTTGAGCGTGCCGGATCTGATGGCGGACTCGAAGTGCTGGGCCAGCTGGAAGTACAGCGGCACCGGGATGGTCCGGTCGATGGTGATCGGGCCCATCGGGCCGAGATCGCGTTCAGGCATCATTCTCATCCGGGCATGAAACTAGGCTCGTTTGTTTGAACATTGTAACCACCGCAGAGTTAATCCGCCGCGCGGGGCAGTTAAATCCGGCGCACGGAGCGGGGGCGTCGGGAACTGTTTTCTATTTTGTCTTTACATACTCACAGACTCTTGACAGGTCATAAAAAGCCAGGCCAAGATCGACTATCGGCAGCGCTGGGAGGGAACGTGCGGGTCCGGGTCGGGCTGGTCGGGACCGGCGTCATCGCCCAGGTCATGCACCTGCACTACCTGGCCGAACTCGGCGACCGCTTCGAGGTCGCGGCGGTCTGCGACCTGGACGGCGACAGCGCCCGGGCGTGCGCGGAGCGTTACCGCATCCCGGCGGCGTTCACCGACTGGCGGGACCTGGTCGAGCACCCGCTCGACGCGGTGATGGTGCTGACCTCGGGCAGCCACGCCCCGATCGCCGAGGCGGCCGCCCGAGCCGGGCGGCACGTGTTCGTGGAGAAGCCGATGTGCTTCTCGGGCGCGGAGGGCCAGGCCATGGTGGCCGCCGCCGAGGCGGCCGGGGTGGTCCTGATGACCGGCTACCCGAAACGGTACGACCCCGCGTTCGCTCGGATGCGGGAGGAGACCGCCGGGCTGGACGGCGCCCGGCTGCTGCGGGTCACCACGTTCGAGTCGCCGTTCCGGCCGTATATCGGGCATTACCCGCTGCTGCCGCGGGTGCCGTTGCCCGCCGAGGTGACGGTCGCCCTGAACCAGGACAGCGACGAGCGGATCAGGGCCGCGGTCGGCTCGGCGGCGACCGAACTGGAGCGGCAGGTCTACGCGATGGTGCTGCTGGACACGCTGGTCCACGAACTGAACACGGTGCGCGGCCTGCTCGGCGAGCCGACCCGGCTGGACTACGCGAGCCTGGCTCTGGACCAGGTCACGGTGATGCTGCGGTTCGGCGACCTGCCGGTGGCCATCCACTGGATCGACCTGCCCGGCATCGCGCGGTACGGGATGGAGTTCGCGCTGTACGCGCCGGACCGGCGACTGCGGCTGACATTCCCCTCTCCGTTCCTGCGCAACGAGCCGGCCACGTTCGAGATCGAGGGCGGGACCGGCGGCACGGGCCGCTCCTGGCGGACCGAGGAGATCGCGGGCTACGAGAGCGGGTTCAGATGCGAACTGATCGCGTTCCACGACAGCATTGTCACCGGCCGCCCGGCGCCCACCTCGGGCCGGGACGGCCTGCGGGACGTGGCGCTGTGCCAGGCCATCATCGACAGTCACCACCGGTCGGCACCGGTCGACTACCCCTCTACGGTTGGGAGCGGCGGATGAGCGGGAACATCGCGGTGGCGAACGCGCCGGTCAGCTACGGGGCCTTCGAGCTGACCGTCGGCCACGACCCCGACGTGCCCGACGGCCTCACGGTCCTGGACCAGGTGGCCGCGGCCGGGTACGCGGGCATCGACCTGGGCCCGGTCGGGTACCTGGGCCGCGGCGAGCGGCTCGGCGAACTGCTGGCCGAGCGCGGCCTCGGCCTGGCCGGGGCCTACGTGGAACTGCCGTACGCCGATCGCGACGCGCTGGAGCGGGCGCTGCCCGAGCTGGACGCCATCCTGGACGTATTCGATCTCGTCCGGTCCTACCTCCCGGGTCCGTCACCCCGGCCGACGCTGGCCGAGGCCGGCAGCCAGGAGCGGCGGAACCGCCCCGGCCGCTCGGTCCGGGATCCGTCCCTCGGGTTCGACGCCGACGCGTGGCGCCGGTTCGCGGGCGGGCTAGCCCGGGTGATCGAACGCTGCCGGGACCGGGGCTACGAGCCGACCTTCCACCCGGAGACCGGCACCAACGTCGAGGCGCCGTGGGAGATCGAGCGGGTGCTGGAGGTGTCCGACGTAGGGTTGTGCCTGGAGACCGGGCATATGCTGCTCGGCGGCGGCGACCCGGTGGCCATGCTTCGCGACCTCGGTGACCGGGTCAACCACGTGCACCTGAAGGACGCGCGGCTGCCGGTCATGGCCCAGATCATCGCGGACGAGGCACCGGTGACCGAGATCTGGACCAGGGAGGCGTTCTGCGCGCTGGGCGACGGTGACCTGGACGCCGACGCCGTGCTGGACGGCCTGCGCCGGATGTCGTTCGGCGGCTGGCTCGTGGTCGAGCAGGACATCTTGCCGCGCAGCGCCGAACGGTTCGCCCGGGCCGCGGCCGAGCAGCGGCACAACCGGGAGTTCCTCGCCGCGCGAGGCCTGTAAAAGGGGCCCCGTAAAAGAGGCACGGTAACGAGAGGCGGGAGCTGTCACCATGGCACCGTTCGGAATAGGCCTGGTCGGTGCCGGTCGCATGGGCCGCACTCATCTGCGGGCCCTAGCCGGCTCGGACGCGGTGAAGGTGATCGCCATCGCGGAGCCGTCGGCGGCCGCCCGCCAGGCCGTGGCCGCGCCCGGCGTGGCCGGGTACGAGAGCGTAAAAGAGCTGCTGGATCACGCCGAAGTGGACGGGGTGCTGATCGCGGCGCCGACCGACCAGCACGGCGCGGTCATCGCCGAGGTGGCCGCCCGCGGGCTGCCCATCCTGTGCGAGAAGCCGTGCGGGCTCACCGCGGCCGCCGCCCGGGCCTCGGCGCAGGTCGGGGTGCCGCTGCAGGTAGCCTACTGGCGCCGGTTCGTGCCGGGCCTGCGGCAACTGCACGACCGGATCGCGGCCGGCGACCTCGGGGTCATCCACCTGGTCACCTGCTACCAGTGGGACGAGCGGCCGCCGTCGCCGAACTTCCGGGCGCACAGCGGCGGGATCGCGATCGACATGGGCGTGCACGAGTTCGACCAGCTGCGCTGGCTGACCGGCCAGGACATCGGCGGCCTGTCCGTGGTGACGTCCGGCTCGGCACCGGACGGGATCGCCGACGTGGACGGCGCGCAGGTGATCCTGTCCCTGACCGGCGGGGCCACCGGGTTCGTCTCGCTGGGCCGCTACTTCCGGCTGGGCGACGCGGTGTGGGCCGAGGCGTTCGGCACCGGGGGGCACGAGCGATGCGACGTCATCGACCCGGCCGAGGGCGAGATCGCGCAGCTCGCGGCGCTGCGCGCCCAGGCCGAGAGCTTCGCGTCGTTCGCGGCGGGCGGGCCGTGCGAGGGCGCCACGATCGACGACGCGGTCGCGGCGCTGGCCGCCGCCGAGCAGGTCACGGCCGCGATCACGGCCACCCAAGAGGCCAGGGAGAACGCCAGTGACGGCCTGCCGCCCAGCTACCGGCACCGGGCGGGCGGGTGAGCGGTCTGGAGCGGCCGCCGCCGCTGCGGGTCGGCATCGTCGGGTACGGCATGATGGGCAAGGCGCACAGCTACGGCTACCGGGTGGCGCCGCTGCTGCGCCGGCTGCCGGTGACGCCGGTGGTCACGGTGATGTCCGGGCGGGACGCCGGCGCGGTCGCCGCGGCCGCGGCCGCGTACGGGATCCCGGATACCGTCACCGACTGGCGCGAGCTGATCAGCCGGGACGACGTTGACCTGGTGGACATCTGCACCCCGCCCGGCACGCACGCGCAGATCGCGCAGGCCGCCGCCGCGGCAGGCAAGGCGGTGCTGTGCGAGAAGCCGCTCGCGCTCAGTTACGCCGAGGCAGCCGCCGCGCTGGACGCGGTGACGCGGGCCGGGGTGCACAACGCGGTCGGCTTCAACTACCGGCGGCTGCCCGCGGTCGCGCTGATGCGGCGGATGATCGCCGAGGGCGCGGTCGGGGAGATCAGGCTCTGGCGGGCCACCTGGCTGTCCGACGAGTTCACCGACCCGGCCACCCCGTGGGACTGGCGCTTCGACCGGGCCATGGGCGGCACCACCATCGCCGACCTGGGCAGCCACCTGATCGACATGGCGCTGTGCATGGCCGGCCCGGTGGACAGCGTCTGCGCGCAGGCGGTGACGTTCATCGGTTCGCGCGCCTCCGCTGACGGCGGCGGGACCGTGCCCGTGACCGTGGACGACGCGGCCAGCGCGCTGCTGCGGTTCGAATCCGGCGCGCGCGGCACCATGGAGGTGGCCCGCGCGGCCGTGCGCCGGCCGTGCGACTTCACCGTCGAGGTGAACGGGACCCGCGGCACGCTGCTGTTCAGCTACGCCCGGCTGAACGAGCTGTGGTACGGCGGCGCGGACGACGACGTTCGGCTGTACGGCATGCGCCGGATCCGCGCCGAGCACCCCTCGCATCCGTACGCGGCGCAGTGGTGGCCGATCGGCCAGGGCGTCGGCTACGGCTCCTCGTTCGCCAACCAGGCCGCCGACCTGCTGTCCGGGTGGCCCGAGGAGCCCTGGACGCCCGGGTTCGCCGACGGCGCCGCGGTCCAGGCGGTGTGCGACGCGATGGAGACCTCGGCCGCTTCGGGCCGCTGGGTCAGCGTCAGCGAGGTGATCTCGGCTGTGCCGCCGCGGTGACACGGCACCGGCCCCGGTCCTCGCCCACGCTCACCCGCCCGGGGCGGCCTGCTCGGAGTCGCGTTCCTCGGCCGGCTCGGGTTCGGGGGCCGGTTCCGGCGCGGGACGATCCGGCCGGCGCTGGCTGCGGTAGAACCAGGCCGCGCCGACCACGGTCAGGGTGCACGCGATGTACATGTTCAGCCGCAGCCCGAGGATGTACACCGAGGAGTCGATCCGCAGGTACTCCTCGAAGATCCGGTACGCGGAATAGCCGAACACGTACAGGGCGAACAGCCCGGGCGGCTTGATCGGCCGGTTTCTAAGCCCGTGGTGCCCGAGCCAGATCAGCACGCCGGCCCAGGCGAAGTCAAAGATGAGCTCGTAGAGGAAGGTCGGCTGGAACGTGCTGAAGTGCAGGTCCGCAGCCGGGATCCCGCCGGAGACGCGGTACTGATACGGGATCTGCAGGCCCCACGGCAGCGACGTCGGGAGGCCGAACAGCTCCTTGTTGAAGTAGTTCCCGATCCGGCCGATGCCCTGCGCGACCAGCAGCCCCGGCGCGACCGCGTCCATGAACAGGGCGACGCTGACCCCGCGCCTGCGCAGGCGCCAGACGCCGACCAGGGTGGCCAGCGCGACCCCGCCCCAGATGCCGAGGCCGCCGTCCCAGACCGCGAACACCCCGTACCAGACGTGCGGGATGTCCATCGGCGTGGTGATGTCGAAGTAGATCCGGCCGCCGATGATCCCGGCCGGGACGCCCCATATCGCGATCTCGCCGACCAGGTCGGGGTTCCCGCCGACCGCGCTCCACCGCCGCCTGGTGATGATGATCGCGGCGGCGATCCCGACCAGGTACATCAGCGCGTAGAAGTGGATGACCAGGGGCCCGAGGCTGAAGCTGTTGACCGACGGGCTGGGAATGTACGCCGAGATCGCTGACGCCATAGCGCCGAGCGTACACCGGGCCCCGACGCGGACCGGCCGGCCTGCCACCCGGGGCGGGCAGCAGACCGGCCGGTATCACCACCGCCGTTCGGGATATGGGTTAGTCCGGGTTTGAGCGGCGTGTCTCGATCGGGACGGTCGCGGTCTCCACGGCGGCGAGCGGCGCGGTGCCCGCGTCGGTGGCCGCCGCGGCGCGCGGCGCCACGCTGGTGGTAACCGGGACCGGCGGGACGATGGACGACCGGTCCGGCATGCCGGCCAGCCGGTATACGTCGGAGCCGTCCACGGTCTCCACCTCCAGGAGCAGGTTGACCAGCGAGTCGAGCTCTTCGCGGTGGGCCTTCAGCAGGTTGATCGCGCGGGTCTCGGCGTCGCGCAGCAGCGCGGAGACCTCCTTGTCGATCTCCGCCTGGGTGGCCTCGGCGAACGGGCGGCTGGACAGGCCGCCGCCGCCGCTGCCGAGGAACACCGACCCGCCCTCCGGGTACCCGATCGGGCCGAGCGTCTTGCTCAGGCCGAACTCCCTGACCATCTTGATGGCCAGGTCGGTCGCCCCGGCCAGGTCGTTGCTGGCGCCGGTCGAGCCCTGGCCGATCACCACCAGCTCGGCGGCCCGCCCGCCGAGGCGGACGGCGAGCGAGTCGAGCAGGTAGTCCTCGCTGTACATGTGCCGCTCGACCAGCGGGAGCTGCTCGGTCACGCCGAGGGTCTGCCCGGCCGGCAGGATCGTCACCTTGGCCACCGGGTCGGCGTGCTCGGACAGGGCCGCCACCATGGCGTGCCCGGACTCGTGCACGGCGACCGCGTTCTTCTCCTCGGGCAGCAGGACGTTGGAGCCTTCCCGCCGGCCCAGGATGATCCGGTCCCTGGCCGCGTCGAAGTCGCCCGCGGTGACCACTTCGCGGTGGTCGCGGACGGCGAAGATGGCCGCCTCGTTGGCCAGGTTGGCCAGGTCGGCACCGGAGAAGCCCGGCGTGCCGCGGGCCACCGCGTTCAGGTCCACGTCCGGGGCCAGCTTCTTGTCCTTGGTGTGCACGACGAGGATCGCGGACCGCTCGTACACGTTCGGCAGCGGGATCGTGACCTGCCGGTCGAACCGGCCGGGCCGGAGCAGGGCCGGGTCGAGCACCTCGGGCCGGTTGGTGGCCGCGAGGACCACCACGCCGGTGGACGGCTCGAACCCGTCCATCTCGGCCAGCAGCTGGTTGAGGGTCTGCTCCCGCTCGTCGTTCGAGACGACCGCGCCCGAGCCCGCGCGGCGCTGACCGATGGCGTCGATCTCGTCGATGAAGATGATGCATGGGGCCCGCTTGCGCGCCATGTCGAACAGGTCACGGACGCGGGCCGCGCCGACGCCGACGAACATCTCCACGAAGCTGGAGCCGGTGACCGAGATGAACGGCACCTGCGCCTCGCCCGCGACCGCGCGGGCCAGCAGCGTCTTGCCGGTACCCGGCGGCCCGACCATGAGCACGCCCTTCGGCACCATCGCGCCGGCGCGGCTGTACCGCTCCGGCTGGCGCAGGAAGTCCACCACCTCGGCGATCTCGGACTTGGCGCCCTCGTAGCCGGCCACGTCGGCGAACGTGGTCGAGGGCCGCTCCTCGTCGAACACCTTGGCCCGGGACCGGCCCGCGCCGAGCACGCCCTGCAGCCCGCCGGCCGCGCTCCTGGAGATCCGCCGGAAGAGCCAGACGAAGATCAGGATCGGCAGCCCGAAGGTGATCAGGTAGACCAGCACCGTGGTGCCGAAGCCCTGCCCCGACGGGGCCGTGGAGACCTGCGGGATGTTCTTGGTCAGGTTGTCCAGGGAGGTCTGCCCGGCCTGCGGCGGGAGGACCACCGTGAAGGTGGTCTTGTTGGTCAGCGTGCCGGTGCTCGTCCCGCCGACCGACCCCGCGATCTGCAGGCTCTGCACCTGGTGTGAGGACACGTCGGAGAGGAACTTGGAGTAGGTCAGGCTGGTCGAGGTCGACCGGGTGGGCAGCAGGAAGAACAGGGCGAGGATGGCGAAGATCATGATCGGCCACAGCCAGTTCCGCCAGGCGGGCGGGGGCGGCGGTGCGGTCGGCGCGGGCTTGCCGCCGTCCGGCGGTGGCGTAGCTTGCTTACTCATGGCAGCTCCTTGTGAGGCCCAGTATGCCCGTAATTCGTGGCGCCCTGAGCAGCGGACGGCCTATAGGGCAATTGGTCAGCACACTGGCGGTAAACGGTCAGGAAGCGTCCAGGATTCCACGTTTCGCTCTCAGGGGATGAGCACCGCGGCGCCGTCGAAACGGCCCGCCTTGAGGTCCC
>Ga0070730_10006142_pt1 | contig 10288 bp, 8 predicted proteins | sample Coa_R1_3_FD_66447 | JGI IMG/M metagenome (GOLD analysis project Ga0070730, IMG submission 66447) | Surface soil microbial communities from Centralia Pennsylvania, which are recovering from an underground coalmine fire - Coalmine... | ecosystem: Environmental > Terrestrial > Soil > Unclassified ... | reverse complement strand
TGAAACCGATCGACAAGGACGCCGGCGAACAGCTGTTGCGGGAGTGGGGCGACGAAGGGGTGCGGCTGGTCAAGACCGACGAGTTGATCGAAGGCGGGTTGGTCGCCGGAATGGCCGGCGCCACCGCATGACCAGCGCCCCCGCCTTCGGCAAGTTTTTCCTCCCCGGCCCCACCGACGTCCACCCGGACGTCCTCGCCGCCATGATCCGGCCGATGATCGGCCACCGGTCGTCGGCCATGGAAGACCTGCTGAAGCGAGCTGCTCCCCGGCTCCAGCAGCTGGCCCGCACCTCCCGGACCGTCATGGTCGGCACCAGCTCCGCCACCGGCTTCATGGAGATGGCGGTGCGGAGCGGCATCCGGAAACGGGCCCTGGCGATCGTCAACGGATCGTTCAGCGAGCGCTTCGCCAATCTGGTCGTCTCGTGCGACAAGGAATGCATCCGGCTCGATGTCCCGCTGGGCGGTTTCGTGGAGCCCGACCAGCTGCGCGACGCGCTGAAAAAGACCCCGGTCGATGCGGTCACGCTCGCGCACTCCGAGACGTCCACCGGCGTCCTCCAGGACGTTGCGGCCCTCTCCCGCGTGGTGCACGAGTTCTCCGACGTGCTCTTCCTCGTGGATGCCGTGACGTCGATGGCGGGGTCTCCGGTCGAAACCGACGCCTGGGATCTGGACTTCGTCTTCACCGGCTCCCAGAAAGCGCTGGCGCTCCCTCCCGGGCTGGCGGTGGGGGTCGCATCCCCCAGGATGCTCGAGCGCGCCAAGACCCTGCCGTCGCGCGGTCTCTACTTCGACCTCATCGCCTTCGAAAAGGCGAGCGCCAAGTTCCAGCCGACCAACACGCCCGCGATCTCCCTCTTCTACGCGCTCGACGTGCAGCTGGGCCGCATCGACGCGGAAGGCGGCATCGAAGCGCGCTGGCGCCGCCATGACGCGATGCGGAAGACCACGGAGCGGTGGGCCCAGCAGGCGGGCCTGACCTACCTGCCCCCCGAGGGCCGGCGCTCGTGGACCGTCTCGTGCATCAACATGCCCGCCGGGAAAATTTCCAAGGACCTGGTCGCGGCCGTGAAGAAGGAAGGCTGGGTCATCGGCACCGGGTACGGCAGCGTGAAGGACACGACGTTCCGCATCGGTCACATGGGGGACCACTCCGTGGCGTCGCTGGAAAAGCTTCTCGCCCTCATACAGCGGACCCTGGGATGAGCATTCGCGTCGTCATCGCCGACAAGCTGGGGGATGCCGGCATCGCGCTGTTGGCGTCGTCCCCGGAGATCCACGTCGTCAATCTCGCCGGCAAGCCCAAAGCGGAGCTCGACGCCGCCTTGACCAGCGCCACCGCGCTGATCGTGCGGAGCGAGACCCGGGTGACCGCCGAGATGATCGACGCCGCGCCTCACTTGAAGGTCGTCGCCCGGGCCGGCATCGGAGTGGATACCATCGACGTCCCCGCGGCCACCCGGCGGGGGATCGCGGTGATGAACGCGCCCGGCGCCAACACCGTGAGCGCCGCGGAGCACGCCATCGCCCTCCTGCTCTCGCTCCTGCGGCACATTCCCGAGGCCGCCGAGACCATGCGGCAGGGCGGATGGGACCGGAAGCGGTTCGAGGGCAGCGAGCTGCGCGGCAAGACGCTGGGCGTGGTGGGGCTGGGCCGGATCGGCGGCTACGTGGCCCGGCTGGCGCAGGCGTTCGGGATGACCATCGTCGCCTACGATCCGTTCGTGACGCCCCAGCGAGCGGCGGAGCTGCAGGCGCGACTGGTCCCCATCGATCACCTCCTGGAGGAGGCGGACATCGTCACCCTGCACGTCGCCCTGACGGACGACACCCGCCACCTCCTGAACGCGCAGCGCCTGGCGCTGATGAAGACGACGGCGTTTCTGGTGAACACGGCGCGCGGGGAGCTGGTGGACGAAGCGGCGTTGGTGGCGGCGGTGAAGGAGAAGCGGATCGCGGGTGCGGCCATCGACGTATTCGCGGAGGAGCCGTTGCCGAAGGACTCGCCGCTCCGCGGGCTCGACCGTGTGCTGCTGACCCCGCACCTCGCGGCATCCACGGCCGAGGCCCAGCGGCGGGTGGCGATCGAGATCTGTACGGCGGTGCGGGAGGCCCTGCTGCGCGGGGATCTGTCCCCCGCGATCAATCTGGGGAAGTAGTCAGTCCGCGGCTTCGCGCTGCGGCTCGGTGGGCGCGTCGGAGAGCAGGCGGAACGACTGCGCCGCGCCGGTGAGATTGTCCGCCGCCGTCGCCAGCTGATTTGCCGAGGACGCGATCTCCTGCGTGGATGCGCTCTGCTCCTCGCTCGAGGCCGCGATCTCCTCCGCCGCCGCCAGCAGATCGTCGGTGCCCTTCGCGACCGTGCCCAACCGCGCCGCGATCTCCTGCACCAGGCGCTGCACCGCTTCCGCCGAGGACGCGATTTCCCGGCTCCAGGCGTCGTTGGTCTCGGCCTCGCTCGTGATCGCGGCCAGTCCGGCCGCCGCCGACTCCGCCGCCGCCCGGGCGGTGGCGCCGCCCTGGGCCAGCCGCTGCAGCCGGTCCCGCGTCGCCTGCACCCGCCCCAGGACTCCGCGTACGATATCTGACGTCTCGCCCGCCGACGTGGCGGCCTGCGAGGCCAGCTTGCGCACTTCGTCGGCGACCACCGCGAAGCCGCGGCCCTGCGGTCCGGCCCGCGCCGCCTCGATCGCCGCGTTGAGGGCGAGGGTGTTGGTCTGCGTGGCGACGGCCTTGGCCTGCGTCACGAACCGCTGAATCTCGGTCGAGGCCTGCGCCAGCGCTTCCGCCTCGCTCGCGCCGCGGTCCACCTCGGCCACGAGCAGCGTCAGCTGGGCGGTGCTCTGATCGAGTGTCTCCTTGTGGCTGCGGGCCACGACCGCCAGGGCGTTGTTGCGCCGCGCCGCTTCCGCGGCGCCCGCGGCGAGCGTCGTGACGATGTCGAGAATCTTGGCGGCGTCACCCGCCGCCTGGCGCACCAGCTGGGACTGCTCGCCCGCGCGTCGGCTCAGGTCCTGGCAGGTCGCGGTCATCTCTTCGGTCGACGCGCTCATCTCCTCGGTGGAGGCGGAAATCTCCGCCGCCATCGCCGCGGCCTCGTCGGCCGCCGAGCGGATCGCGCCCACCAGCCGCCGCAGCGCCACCACCATCGAGTGGACCGCGGAGAGGAGGTCGTTCACTTCGGACGCTTCGGAGCGATAGCGCGAGACGGTGACCGACAGGTCGCCCGCCGCGACGCGGCTCGCGATGGCGCCGACCGCGCGCACCGGCTCGGTCACGCGACGGTTGAGCCAGCCGCCCAGACCCCAGAGCACGCCGATGGTCACCGCGAGCAGCGCGAACGCCGAGAGCCAGATGGTCCGGCTCGCGGTCGCCGCGCCGACATAGGCCAGCGCGGCCGGCTGCCGATAGAGCGTCCACCACTTGCCCCCGTACGTCGGAACGGCCACCACGAGCTCGTCGCCGTTCACGGTCGGCACGATCGAGGTACTCGGCTTGTCGGTGCGGGGAATGAGCGCGGCCTGGGGCAGCGGGTGCAGCAGCTGGCTCTGCTCCGGCGTCACCACGAGGTTGCCGCGCTCGTCCACCACCTGGAGGTACGCGCCGTCCCCCGCGTTCGAGCCGGCGAGCAGGCGCAGGACCCGGTCGAGCCCGAACACCGCCTTGAGGACGCCCAGGGGCCGCGAGCCGCCGGCGGGGCGGATCGCCACGTCGTATTCCATGGACACGGCGTTGGTGGCGCTGTCGAGCTGCGCCGGGCTGTCGAACTCGCCCTGCGCGACGGCCGTCTGCCACCACGCCTCGTCCGACTGGACGAAGTCGGTGGAGCGGCTGGTCGTGATCACGTTGTAGCCGTGGGACTCGGTGAAGAACACCCGCGAGAAGTCGGAGCGCTGCAGGTAGCTGCGCAGGTAGGCGGTCAGATCGGGATCGCCGCCGAGGGCCCGGGGACCGGCGAAGAGCCGCTCCAGCGTCGGGATATCCAGCTTGTCGAGCTTCCGCTGGACCACGCTCTGCGCCCCGGCGCGGGCCGCGGCGACGACCGCCGGGGACGACGCGAGCGCCTGGGCTTCGCGGCGCCGTTCGCGCAGGTATTGGGTGACCGACTCCCCGGCGCGGGTGGCGACGTCGCGGCCGCGATCGTCCGCCTGCTGGCGCAGGTACGCAGTGGCGCCGTTGCCGGCCAGCACCGCGCCCACCACCACCAGGGCGAGGGCGACCCCCGCTCCGGTGAGGAGAAAACTCTGTCGCAGCTGCTGGGATTTGTTGGCCACGGCCTTCGCGCGGTCAAGGTACCGAGGGTTTCATGGGCGGGCAAGTCCGTTTAGTTTCAGGCACTTATGCCGGACGCACCGAGCTACGATCCCGCGGTCATCGAGCCCGCCTGGCAGTCGCGCTGGTCGGAGCGGCACACCAACGAGCCCGACCTCGACCATCCGGCGCGGCCGTACTACAACCTCATGATGTTTCCGTATCCCTCGGCGGAGGGGCTCCACGTCGGCAACATGTTCGCGTTCACCGGCGCGGACATCTTCGGCCGGTTCAAGCGGCTCCAGGGCTACACCGTGTTCGAGCCGATGGGGTTCGACGCGTTCGGCATCCACTCCGAGAACTACGCGCTCTCGGTGGGGACCCATCCCGCCCGGCTCATCCCCCAGAACATCGATACCTTCCGCCGCCAGCTCCGCCGGCTCGGCGCGATGTTCGACTGGCGCCACGAGCTGTCCACCACCGATCCCGGCTACTACAAGTGGACGCAGTGGCTCTTTCTCCAGCTCTACCAGGCCGGGCTGGCGTACAAGAAGCGCGCGGCGGTCAACTGGTGTCCCAAGGACAAGACCGTCCTCGCCAACGAGCAGGTGATCAACGGCCGCTGCGAGCGCTGCGATTCCGTGGTGGAGCAGCGCTTCCTCGATCAGTGGTTTTTCAAGATCACCAACTTCGCCGAGCGCCTGCTCGCGAATCTCGACACGCTCGACTGGTCGGAGAGCACCCGCACGCTCCAGCGCAATTGGATCGGGAAGAGCGACGGCGCCGAGCTCGCCTTCGAGACGCCGGCGGGGCAGCGGATCATCGTCTTCACCACGCGTCCCGACACGCTCTTCGGCGCCACGTACCTCGTGCTCGCGCCCGAGCATCCGCTGGTCGAGGCGCTGACCACCAACGAGCAGCGCGCCACGGTGCGCGAGTACCAGCGCGAGGTCCAGGCCCGGGACCTGGTCTCCCGCAAGGTGGGGGACAAGACCAAGACCGGTGTCTTTCTCGGCTCCTACGCCCGCAATCCGGCCACCGGGGAGGCCATCCCGATCTGGATCGCCGACTACGTCCTGATGGACTACGGCACCGGCGCCATCATGGCCGTGCCGGCGCACGACAAGCGGGATCACGAGTTCGCGACCCAGTTTCACCTTCCCATCACGCAAGTGGTGCGGGCGCCGGGGGAGCTGCCGCTCATTACGGAGGAAGGCACGCTGATGGCGTCGCCGCCCTTCGACGGTCTCTCCTGCGCGGAAGGGGCGCGCAAGATCGTCGAGTGGCTCGCCGGCCGCGGGCTCGCCACCCCGCGCGTGCAGTACCGGATCCACGATTGGTGCATCTCCCGCCAGCGCTACTGGGGGCCGCCGATCCCGATCATTTATTGTGATCAGTGCGGACCCGTCCCCGTGCCGGAGCAGGATCTGCCCGTGATCCTCCCCGCCATCGAGGATTTCCGGCCGGACGACACGGGCGTCAGCCCGCTCGCGCGCCATAAGGAGTGGTACTTCGTGCCCTGCCCGGCCTGCGGGCGCGAGGGACGGCGCGAAACCGACGTGTCGGACACCTTCCTCGATTCCGCCTGGTACTTCCTGCGCTACCCGTCCACCGATCTCGCCGACCGGCCCTTCGACGCCGGGCGCACCCGGACCTGGCTGCCGGTGAGCATCTACATCGGCGGGAATGAGCACGCCGTGCTGCACCTGCTCTACTCGCGCTTCACCACGATGGCGCTCCAGGACCTGGGGCTCCTGTCCTTCGAGGAGCCGTTCCCGAAGTTTCGCGCCCACGGCCTGATCATCAAGGACGGCGCGAAGATGTCGAAGTCGCGCGGCAACGTCGTGGTCCCCGACGCCTACATCCAGCGCTGGGGCGCCGACACGTTTCGCATGTACCTGATGTTCCTCGGGCCCTTTCAGGAGGGCGGGGACTTCCGGGACGAGGGGATCACCGGCATCCGGCGCTTCCTCGATAAGGTCTGGACGCTGGCGCAGGAGAGTGCCGCTCCGGCCTCCGGCGCAGGCCCGGGGATGCCGCCCGACGTCCAGCGCAAGCTCCATCAGACCATCAAGAAGGTGACCGCGGATGTGGAGGGATTGCAGTACAACACCGCCATCTCCGCGATGATGGAGTACGTGAATCTCGTCCGCGAGGTCAAGGGCGGCAGCCGCGCGGCGCTCGAGCCGCTGGTCCTGATGCTCGCGCCCTTCGCGCCGCATCTCGCCGAGGAGCTGTGGGCGGCGTGGGGGCATGATACGTCGGTGTTCGAGGCCCGCTGGCCCGCCTTCGACGCCCGCGTCGCGACCGCGGGCGAGGTGGAAATCGCGGTGCAGGTGAACGGCAAGCTGCGCGCCCGGCTCACCGTTCCGCGCGGACTCGCGCAGGGAGAGGTCCAGGCGCGCGCCGTGGCGGACGCCGGGGTGAAGAAATTCCTGGATGGAAATCCGATTCGGAAGGTGATCTACGTGCCGGACCGGCTGCTCAACATCGTAGTCTGAGCGGACTACATCTTCGCGACGGCCCCGCCCACCAGGAAGCCGACCACCGCCACGCCCAGCCCCACCACGAACATGTCGAGCCCGCTGCGGAACACGCCGCGGCCGGTGAAGAAGCTCCGCGCCGCGCCGACGCCGAAGTGGGACGCCATCGCGATGCCGAACGCCGTCCAGACCGCGGCGGCGCCGGTCAGGACCAGAAAGGGCGCGACCGGCAGGAAGGCCCCCACGGCCGTCGCGACTCCGGTGACCCAGGCCTCCTGCAGCGGCGTCGAGCGGGCGATGCCGATCTTCAGCTCCTCCCGCACCTGCTCGTCCAGCGCGCGCGACGGATCGCGCATCACGTCGGCTGCGAGCTGCCGCGCCTGCGCCCCGTCGATGCCCTTCGCCTCGTAGACGAGCGCGATCTCCTCTTCTTCGATTTCGGGCATCAGCCGGATCTCTTCCTTCTCCATCGCGATTTCGTGCGCGTACACCTCGAGCTCGCTTTTCGCCGCCAGGAACCCGGACGCGCCCATCGACAGCGCGTCGGCGATCATCCCCGCCATTCCCGAAATCAGGATCACGTGCGGCTGCACCGCGGCGCCGATCACGCCGGCCACCAGGCCGAAGTTCGCGGTGAGGCCGTCGTTGAATCCGTAGACCACATTGCGCAGGAAGCCGCCGGACTCGGTCTGATGCCACGGCTCGGCGCTCTGGCCCGCGAGCCCCGCGAGCGTTTCGGCGTGCTCGGCCGATTCCCGCGCCAGGGTCAGGGAGACGCTGCGGGCGTCGGGCGCGCGGGACGCGGTGTGGAGGTCCATGTACCCCTTCACCTCGCGGCCCTCCTCCCGCAGCAGCAGCGGGAGCAGGAACCCCGGCCCGAACCGGCGCCCCAGCCAGGCCTGGACGCGCGCCTTGGCGGAGGGGGCCGAGACCCGGGTCGCGGTGTCGTGCCCGTTGTCCGCCAGCAGCTTGGCCCACATCTGCGTGTGCCGCTCCTCGACCCCCGCGAGCCGGGCGTAGACATCCGACTTGGCGGTGTCCCGCTCCACGCCGGCGAGCGCGCGGTACAGGAACGCCGCGTCGGACTCGTCGCGCCAATGCTCCAGCCACGATTCCAGGGTCGCGCGGTCGGGGGCGGTCATGTGTGTGAAGATACGCGGGCGGTTGGCAAGTGACTAGGAGGCAATCACTTAAAGGCGTGGGGAGTGGTACTCGCCGATGACTACGGGGTCTCCAAGACAGCGGAGGGTACCACATCCCCACTCCCCACGCCTTTGCTGGTGCGACCCGGCCCTCCCTTACCGCATCATAGCTTTCGGGAGATGGATATCGCACTCGCCGTTTCCGACGTCGTCGTCGCGCGCGCCCGATCGGGCGATCTCGAGGCTCTCGAAGCCCTCTATCGGGCATTCGAGACCCCGGTTTACAATCTCGCGCGCCGGATCCTCCGCAATGCGGAGGACGCGGAGGATGTGCTCCAGGAGACGTTCCTCGAAGTGGTGAAGAGCATCCGCGAATACCGGGGCGAGGGACATCTGTGGGGCTGGGTGCGGCGGATCGCGTCGTCGAAGGCCTTGATGAAGATCCGGCGGGACCGGCTGCGGACCACGGAAGAGTTCGATGAGTCCGCCTCGGTGGGACGGCCCGCGATGTCGGTGGCCGCGAACCTGGATCTGGAGCGCGCACTGGACGAGCTGAGCGACACCGGGCGGGCGGTGGTCTGGCTCCACGATGTCGAAGGCTACACTCACGAAGAGATTGCGGAGATGATGGACAAGACGGTGAGTTTTTCCAAGTCCCAGCTGGCGCGCTCGCATGCGCGGTTGCGCCTGCTGCTGGACGCGGCGCCGGAGTCCCGATGACCCATTGCACGATGGACGATCTCGTCGCCCTCCGGGCCCATGAGGGTTCGGTGTGGGCCCGCACGCACCTCGAGAGCTGCGATGTCTGCCGGGCCGAGCTCGACGCGCTCTATCAGCGCATCGCGCAGCTCAAGGCGCTTCCCGCGCGCGCTCCGGCGCGCGATCGGTGGCAGGTGGTGCGCCAGCAGGTGGTGGCCGAGCGCCACCAGCGCCGGCGGGAGTGGGCCGGCTGGTCGCTCGCCGCGGCGGCGGGGCTGGCGGCGATCCTGATTTTCCGGCCCTTCGCCCCCGGCATTGCGAGCGCCGACGAGCTGGCGCAGGCGCAGCAGGCGTCCGCGCAGCTCGAGTCCACGCTGCATCAGTACGGGACCGACGGCCGGGTCGAAAGCGGCAGCGCGGCGTCTCTCGCGGCCCAGCTCGAGGATCAGATCGCCGCGGTAGACGGTGTCATCAACCGGCTGGGGAACGCGAACGGGGCGGTGCAGGAAGATTCCGTGGTGGCGATGTGGCGGCAGCGCGTGCAGTTGATGCGCCAGCTGGTCCAAGTCCGGGTGACCCGGGTTTCCTACGTGGGGCTGTAAGGCTCCGAAGGAGTAATGGAGATGAACCGCAAGTGGATGGTGGTCCTGACGGCCGTCGCCCTCGGGCTTCCCGGCGCGCTGTGCGCTCAAGAGACGCCAGCGCCCGCGCCCGCCCCGCGCGCCGCGCCGCGGGTGCGCGTGAACACCCGCGAAGGCCCGTTCAGCGTGTACACCTTTTCCGGCAATCACGCCCGGCTGGGCGTAGTGGTGAATCAGGCCGCGAACGCCGACTCGGACAAGCTCGGTGCCCGCATCGTGGCGGTGACGCCCGGCGGCCCGGCGGAGAAGGCCGGGCTGCAGGCCGGCGACGTGATCACCAAGTTCAACGGCACCTCGCTCGCCAACGTGACGTCCGAAGACGAAGACATGTCGGGGCCGGGCGACAAGCTGATCGAGCTGGCCCGCGCGCTCGATCCGGGTGATACGGTCAAAGTCGAGTACCGCCGCGGCGCTGCGTCGAAGCAGGCGACCATCATCGCGCAGGAGGTCGACTACAACTACAGCGGCCGGATGCCCACGGCGCCGGGAATGGCGTTCACCGTGCCGCCGATGCCGATGCAGTCCTTCCGGGACATGATGCCCGAGATCGCCCGGGGGCCGGAGATGAATTGGGAAGACGGCATGAGCGGCAGCGTGAGCATCTGTATGGGAGACAGCTGGTGCAGCCTCGAGCTGGTGACGCTGAACTCCGACCTCGGCGAATACTTCGGCACCAAGGACGGCGTGCTGGTGGTGCGGGCGCCCAACGATTCCACGCTGCCGGTCAAGGGCGGCGACGTGATCGTGGCGATCGGCGGCCGCAAGCCGACGTCGCCGTCCCACGCCATGCGCATCCTGCGCTCCTATGAAGCGGGCGAGACGGTGCAGATCGACGTGATGCGGCACCAGAAGCGCGTCACGCTGTCGTGGACCGTGCCGAACCCGGAGGCCGGGATGCGGCACCGCATGCAGCCGGCGCGCCCGATGCGGGATCATTCGGAGCAGACCATGTGGAAGCGGATGCCGCGGATGCCGCTGATGGGCAAGCATGCGATGACCGTGATCTAGTCGCGGCGCAGGTACCAAACCGGCGGGCCCCGGCAATTCGCCGGGGCCCGTTTGTTTGGG
>Ga0070730_10006141_pt1 | contig 10289 bp, 7 predicted proteins | sample Coa_R1_3_FD_66447 | JGI IMG/M metagenome (GOLD analysis project Ga0070730, IMG submission 66447) | Surface soil microbial communities from Centralia Pennsylvania, which are recovering from an underground coalmine fire - Coalmine... | ecosystem: Environmental > Terrestrial > Soil > Unclassified ... | reverse complement strand
GACGCCGTGATCGGCCGGCTGGCCGACGTGTTCTTCGGGTTCCCTTTCGTGCTCGGCGCGCTGGTCATTCTCACGGTGATCCCCGACCGGACGGTGCTGACCGTCTCCGGAGTCCTGATCGTGTTCGGGTGGCCAGCGATGACCCGGCTGATGCGCGCGACGGTGCTGGGCGAGGCACACCGGGACTACGTACTGGCCGCACGCGGCCTCGGCGTGTCCCGCCTGCGCATCATGGGCCGGCACATCCTGCCGAACGCGCTGGCCCCGGTGATCGCCTACGCGACGATCTTCACCGGGGGAGTGATGGTGGCCGAGGCGACGCTAACCTTTCTCGGCATCGGGCTGCAGGCGCCGGCGATCTCGTGGGGGCTGGAGCTGGCCGCCGCCCAGCAGCAGTTCCGGCAGTACCCGCACCTGCTCATATTCCCCGGCCTGTTCCTGTCCGTCACCGTGTTCGCGTTCGTGGCCTTCGGCGACGCGATACGGGACGCGCTGGATCCGCACCTGCGATGAGCGCGCCCGCGCTTGAGGTACGGGACCTGCGCGTCGAGTTCCGCTCCCGGCGGCACGTCGGCTACCCGGTCAACGGGCTGAGTTACCACGTCCGGCGGGGGAAGACCCTGGCGATCGTCGGGGAGTCGGGTGCGGGCAAGAGCGTCGCCGCGCACGCGGTGATGGGCACGCTGCCCGGCCCGGCCCGCGTCACCGGCGGTGACGTCTGGCTGGCCGGCCGGGAGCTGACCCGGCTGCCCGAGCGCGAGCGGCGGCCCATCCGCGGGCGGCAGCTGGCGATGATCGCGCAGGACTCGCTCGCCGCCCTGGATCCCCTGTTCACCGTGGCGAACCAGATCGGCGAAATGTTCCGGTTCAACCGCGGCCTGTCCCGGCGCGCGGCGGAGCGCGCGGCGGTAGAACTCATGGACCTGGTGGGGATTCCCGACGCGCGCAGGCGCGCCGGCCAGTACCCGCACGAGTTCTCCGGCGGAATGCGCCAGCGGGTCATGATCGCGATGGCGCTCGCCCTGGAGCCGGAGGTGGTCATCGCCGACGAGCCGACCAGCGCGCTGGACGTGACCGTGCAGGCCCAGGTGCTGGACCTGCTCGGGTCGCGGCAGCGGGCGATGGGCCTGGCGCTGGTGCTGATCACTCACGATCTGGGCGTGGTCGCGGAGGCCGCCGACCGGGTCCTGGTCATGTACGCCGGGCGGGCCGTAGAGGAGGCCCCGGTGCGCGAGCTGTTCCGCCGCCCGGCGCACCCGTACACCGCCGCGCTGCTGACCTCGGTGCCGCGGCTGGACCGTCCGGAGGAGGAACTGCAGCCGATCCCAGGGTCACCACCGGACGCCGCGATGGTCCCGGCCGGTTGCCCGTTCCGCCCTCGCTGCCCGCTGGCCCGTGCCCGGTGTGAGACGGACATCCCGGCGCTGCGCGAGGTGGCGCCGGGTCACCGCAGCGCCTGCCACTTCGCCGAGCAGGTGCTGGATGGCTGAGCCCATCCTGGAGGCGCGGCACGTCCGCGTGGATTACCCGGCGGGGCGGCGGTGGCTGTCCCGCGGCCCGGGGCCGGCGCTGCTGGCGGTGGAGGACGTCAGCTTCGTTCTGGCGGCCGGCGAGGCGCTCGGCATCGTCGGTGAGTCCGGGTGCGGCAAGTCCACCCTGGCCCGGACGGTGGCGGCGCTGCAGGCCCCGGCCGGGGGACAGGTGCTGTTCGGGGGCCAGGACCTGCACCGGATGGCGCCGGGCGAACTACGCCGGGTCCGTCGGCATATCCAGCTCGTGCCGCAGGACCCGTACTCTTCGCTGAACCCCAGGATGACCGTCGGCGAGGCACTGAGCGAGCCGCTGCGTATCCACCGCCTGTGCGCCGCGGCCGACCGGCCCGCCCGGGTCCGTGAGCTGCTGGAACTAGTCGGGCTGCGAGCCGAGCACACCCGGCGCTACCCGCACCAGCTGTCCGGCGGCGAGCGGCAGCGCGTGGCCGTGGCCCGGGCGCTGGCCGTCCGGCCCGAGATCCTGGTGTGCGACGAGCCGGTGTCCTCACTCGACGTGTCGGCCCGCGCGCAGGTGCTGGGGCTGCTGCGCTCGCTGCGGGCCGAGCTTGGCCTCACCATCCTGTTCATCGCGCACGACCTGGCGGTGGTCCGGTACGTGTCCGACCGCATCGCGGTCATGTACCTGGGCCGGATCGTCGAGACCGGCGACAAGGCGAGCCTGTTCGCCTCGCCGGCGCACCCCTACACCCAGGCGCTGCTGTCCGCCGCGCCCGTCCCCGACCCGGACCTGCGCGGGCGCCGGCGCCGCATCGTGCTCCACGGCGAGGTGCCCAGCCCGGTGGACCGGCCTTCCGGCTGCCGGTTCCGCACCCGGTGCTGGAAGGCGGAACAGATCTGCACCGAGACCGAGCCCGAGCTGGCCGTGGTGCCCGGCACCACGCTCGCCGCGGCGTGTCACTTCCCGGCGCCGCAGCCGGCCGAGGTGGCTGCCGGGGGTGGCTAGACGCCGCCGGCCCCGTCCTGGTCGGTTAGCGCCCGGGCGAGCTGGACGCGGCTGGTGAGGTCGAGCTTGCGGAAGACCTTGTGCAGGTGGTACTCGACGGTGGCGGCGCTGATGAACAGCTGGGCGGCGATCTCCTTGTTGGACAACCCTTCCCCGGCCAGCGCGGCGATCTGCCCCTCCTGCGGGGTCAGCGCGTCGTCCCGGGACGCCGGGCCGCGCGGGCGGGCCCGCTCCCCGGTGGCGCGCAGCTCGGCCCGGGCCCGGGCGGCGAACGCGGCCATGCCCATCGCCTCGAACATTGCCGCCGCGGTGCCGAGCTGATCCCGGGCGTCGCGGCGGCGCCGCTGTCGGCGCAGCCACTCCCCGTACAGCAGGTGGGACCGGGCCAGTTCCGGGGCGATCCGGGTCTGCCGCAGATGCTCCACAGACAGCCGGTACTCCGGTTCGGCGTCGTCGTCATCGGCCAGCAGCGCCCGGCAGCGGGCCAGCGCGCCCAGCGCCAAGTGGGTGCCGGCCGCCAGCGCCCAGGGCGCGAAGGCCGCCAGCTCGGCGGCGGCGGCGTCCCGGTCTCCGCACCGGGTCCCCGCCTCGACGATATCTATGGGCCAGTCGAAGGGCAGCACGCGTCGGGCGGGACGGGCCTGCAGCGCGTGGCGCAGCGCGTCGGCGTAGTTGCCCAGGCCCAGTTCCAGGCGGGCCAGCGCGAAATGCGCGGCCAGGGCCGGGTATCCGGTCTCTGGCCCGGCGGACTCGGGCAGCAGCCGGGCGGCCAGCGAGCGGACCACAGCCTCCCGGCCCTGCCAGGCCAGGGCGACCAGCTCGGTGAAGGCGAAGGCGGTCAGGTAGGCCCGGTACCCGGTCGCCTCGGACAGGTCGCGTCCCTCGGCCAGGCTGGTCTCGGCGTCGGCGAACCGGCCCTCCTCGGCCTGGACGGCCACCTGGATCAGGAGCGCGGCCAGCAGGGCGGCGAGCGCGCCCCGGTCCCGCAGTTCGGCCACCCACCGGCGTTCCAGCTGATGCCGGGCCGCGTCGTCGAACAGTAGGCCTGCGGCGCTGCTGATGGCCGGGAAGAGCGGCAGGACGTCGTCGGGGATGGGCTGGCCGGCGGCGGGCGGCGCGACGGCCCGGCGCAGCAGCGCGGCACCGTCGAGGTAGCGGTGCTCGGCCACGGCGGCGAATCCGTCCAGCAGCCAGTCAGCCACGCTCGCTTCAGACTCCGGCACCGGGGGCGCCGCGTCGGCGGCCGCCAGGACCTGCGTGATCCCGGCCTCAGGCAAGTGGGACAACTGCGCGGCAGCGAACGCATCGAGCAGGGTGTCCCGGGCCAGCCGCGGGTCGGACGGCTGGAGCATCGCCGCCGCGTCCAGCAGCGCCGAGACCGCCTCGGGCAGCTGTCCGGCCGCGTACAAGGTCAGCCCCTCCAGCCGCCGGGCCTTCGCGCTGGCAGGCGGATCGGCCAGGTGCGGCGCGGCCTGTCCCGCTAGCACACGCGCCGCCGGGGCCTCGCCGGCCGCCAGCCTGGCCTCGGCCGCCGCCAGCAGCCGGTGCGCCCGCCGCCCGGCGTCGGGGGTCAGGGCGGCGGCCCGTTCCAGGAACGCGGCTCCGCTGGCCCAGCCGCCCCGGGCCCGCGCCCGGCCCGCCGACTCCTCCAGCCCGGCCGCAACCTGCTCATCCGGGCCGCGCGCGGCCTCGGCCAGGTGCCAGGCCCGCCGGTCCGGGTCCCGCCCCGGATCGGTCACCGCGGCCAGCGCCTCGTGCGCCCGCCGCCGCGCCGTGACCGGGGCGGCGTAGTACGCCGCCGACCGGACTAGCGGATGCCGGAACGCCACCTGAGGTGCCCACGACACCAGCCGCTCCACCGCTGGCAGCTCGGCCATGTCCGCCCCGAGCCCGAGCTGCCCGGCGGCCCGCCACACCGTGGCCGGATCGCCCAGGTCATCGGCCGCAGCCACCAGCAACAGCAGCCGGGCCTGCTCGGGCAGCGCCCGCACCCGGGACCGGTACAGCTGCTCCACCCGCCCCCCGAACCGCAGCGGCCCGCGCAGCGGCTCGGCCCCGGACAGCTCCGCGTCGGTCAGCTCCCCGCCGAATTCCACCAACGCCAGCGGGTTCCCCGCCGCCTCGGTCACCACCCGCCGGGCCACCTGCTCCTCCACCGCCCGGCCCAGCGAGGAGGCCAGCAGTTGCGCGGCCGCCTCGTCCGCAAGCACCCCCACCCTCAGCTCCGGCAGCCCTTCCAGCGGCACCGCCCGCTGCTCGCCCGTGCGCACCGCGAACACCATCCCCACCCGGTCGGCGAGCAGCCGCCGGGCCACGAACCCCAGCACCTCCACCGACACCCGGTCCAGCCACTGCGCGTCGTCGACCAGGCACAGCACCGGCGTCCCCGCCGCCGCGTCGGTGACCAGCGTCAGCGCCGCCAGGCCGACGAGGAACCGGTCCGGCGGCGGCCCGGCAGAAAGCCCGAACGCCGACCCCAGGGCCTGCCGCTGCGGCCCGGGCAGCTCGCCGAGTCCGCCCAGGAACGGGACCAGCAACTGGTGCAGCCCGGCGAAGCCCAGATCCATCTCGGTCTCGACCCCGGCCAGCCGGGTCACCTGCAGCCCGGCCGCCTGCCCGGCCGCCCAGTCCAGCAGCGCCGTCTTGCCGATGCCTGCCTCCCCGCGCAGCACCAGCACCCCGCTCAGCCCATCCCGGACCGCCGCCAGCACGCCCTCCAGCGCGCCGGTCTCCGCCGCCCGGTCCACCAGCGTGCCGACCACTTCGCCCTCCTGCGCCCCAGCAGCAACAACGAGACCGCCTGCTCGGGCAACTCAGGCCAAGGGCCCGCGCACAAACCATGATGGCTGAACGAGGGCGGGCAGCGGGGGGCACTCAGAGCGCGGGTACGTTGACGACGATCGCTTCCTGAGTGGACCGGGCGATGACCACGACGGCCTCGGTGTCAGGGGAGGGGTTCTCCTCGCGGTGCGGGACGTGCGGGGGAACCCAGATGTAGTCGCCCGGTGAGGCCTCCAGCCGGACCAGTTCCCCGCTGGCCGGGTCGCGGAACACGAACACCGGGTGGCCGGACACGACGTAGATGCCCGTCTCGGACTCGCCGTGATGGTGGTCGCCGGAGGAGGTCCCGGGCGAGACCACGGTCCGCCCCATCCACAGGGCCTGCGCGCCGACCAGGTCGCCGGAGATGGCGGCCGACCGGACCATCCCGCTGGTCTGCGCGGTCCCCGGCGACAGCGATCCGGCGCGGATCAGCCGCAGGCTCACGAAGCCGGAGCCTCAGGCTCCAGCGACAGCGAGACCGAGTTAATGCACCAGCGCTGGTCGGTGGGCACGTCGTAGCCCTCGCCGGTGAACACGTGGCCCAGGTGCGAGTCGCAGGCGGCGCAGCGGACCTCGGTCCGGGTCATCCCGAGCGTGCTGTCCTCGATCAGGACCACGGCGTCCCCCTCGCTCGGCTGGTAGAACGACGGCCAGCCGCAGTGCGACTCGAACTTCGCGTCCGAACGGAACAGCTCGGCGCCGCACGCGCGGCACCGGTACACACCCTTGGTCTTGGTGTTGGTGTACTCGCCGGTGAACGGAGCCTCGGTGCCGGCCTGGCGCAGCACGCGGTACTCCTGCGGGGTCAGCTTCTCCCGCCACTCGTCGTCCGTCCGGGTGACCTTGTCCATGACATGCAGGGTACCGCCCGGTGCTTAACGAATCGGAATCGCAGGCCGGGGATGGGATACTCATGCACATGGTTCTGCGCATGTCGGCCGGGCGCATGGTCGGGCGGGACGGCGAGCTTGGCCGCCTGCTCACCCTGCTCGACGACGCCGAGGCGGGCCGGTCGGTGGTCGCCCTCGTCAGCGGGGACGCGGGCGTGGGCAAGTCCCGCCTCATCAGCGAGGCCGTGCTGCTCGCCACGGGGCGCGGCTTCACCGTGCTGTCCGGCCACTGCGCCGAGCTGGGCGACAGCGTCCCCTACCTGCCGCTGGCCGACGCGCTGCGCGGGGCCGCCGCCTCGAGCGGGGTCCGTGACGCGCTCAGCTCGCGCCCGGCCCTGAACCGGCTGCTGCCCGAGGGCCAGGACGGGCAGGGTCCGGACGAGGACCGGTCCGGCCTGGCCAGACAGCAGATGCTCGGCGGCGTGCTGGGCCTGCTCACCGAGCTGGCGGCCGCCGCCCCGGTCCTGCTCGTGCTCGAGGACCTGCACTGGGCCGACGCCTCCACCAGGGACCTGGTCACGTTCCTGTCCCGGATGCTGCACAGGGAACGGGTCGCGCTGATCGGCAGCTACCGGAGCGATGACCTGCACCGGCGTCACCCGCTCCGGCCCGTGGTGGCCGAACTGCAGCGGCTGCCCAGCGTCATCTCCGTCGACCTGGCGCCGCTGGATCCCTCGGCGCTGGCCGAACACCTGACCGCCACCGCCCCGGGCCGCATCGACGCCACCGTCCTCAATGACATCGTGGCCAGGGCCGAGGGCAACGCCTACTACGCCGAGGAACTGCTCGCCGCCTGCTTCGGCGCCGCCGCCTCGGCCGGCCTCGGCAGCGGCCCTTCCGACCGCAACTCACTCCCGGCCGGGCTGGCCGCGCTGCTGCTCAGCCGGGTCGAGCAGCTGTCCGACGCCGCGCAGCGGGTGCTTCGCGCCGCGGCGGTGGCCGGCCGAAGGGCGGACGACGAGCTGGTCGAGGCCGCATCGGGGCTGGAGGCGGCTGAATACGAAGCCGCGGTCCGCGAGGCGGTCACGCACCAGCTGCTCGTACCGGACGGCACGGAAGGCTACGTCTTCCGGCACGCCCTGCTGCGCGAGGCCGTCTACGGCGACCTGCTGCCGGGGGAGCGGACCAGGCTGCACGCCACCATGAGCGCCCTGCTTGCCGACGAGCACCGCCTCCAGATGCCGGGGACGGCCGCGGAACTGGCCCAGCACTGCCTGGCCAGCCACGACATCCCGGGCGCGTTCGCCGCGTCGGTCCGGGCCGGGGAGGAGGCCGAGCGGCTGGGCGCCCCGGCCGAGGCGCACCGCCACTACGACCAGGCGCTCGCCCTATGGGAGCGGGTGGCCGAGCCGGAGAAGACGGCCGACATGGCCCGCGCGAAGCTGGGCCTGAAGTCCGCGACCAACGCGGCGGACAGCGGCGACTACGAGCGCGCCGTCCACCTGCTCCGGCGCCTGCGGCAGGCGCTCGCGGCGCGGGGCCCGGCCGAGGACGTCCTGCTGGCCAGCAGGATCGGCGAGCGTCTCGCCTCGTACCTGATGCTGCTGGATGACTACAAGGCCAGGGACGAGGCCATCGAGGTGGCCCGGGCCACGGTGGATGACACCCCCGCCGAGCCGCCGACCTGGCAGCACGCCCGGGCGATTTCCACCTACGCCAACACGCTGCTGACCGAGAACGACTTCACCCAGGCCAGGGAGTGGGCCGAGCACGGGCTCGCCGCGGCCCGCGCCGCGGGCGCGCCGTGGGTCGAGGCCGACGCGCTGGTGACCCTCGGTTTCATCAGCAACAGGGAAGGCCGGAACGACGAGGCCATCAAGGTCCTGACCCAGGCCCACCGGCAGGCACGGGAGGCGAAGAACCTCGGCGTGGAGCTGCGGGCCGCGTGCTACCTGGCGCAGGCCCACCTCGAGCTGGGCGACCTGGCCATCGGCGCGGAGGTGGCGCACGAGGGCACCCAGCGGGCCAGCCAGACCGGCCTGAACATGGCGCCGTACGGCCTTGACGTGCAGCACCTGCATTTCCAGTGCCACTTCGCCGACGGCAAGTGGGACCACGCACAGGAGATCGCCGACGGTTTCCCTGTCCGGGTCACCAACTTGCCCGAGGCCTACCTGTCCTCGATGGCCCTGTTCATCGACGTCGCGCGCGGTAATCCGGCGGTCGAGGAACGGCGCGCCTGGATCGAGCCGTTCTGGTCGGTGCACGGGTTCGACGAGTTCATCGCGCGCGGGCTGCTGGCCGAGCACGCCCTGTGGCGGGGCGATGCCGGGCAAGCCCTGACCGAGGCCCAGTCCGCGATCGACGCCAGCTTCGAGCCGCTGTGGGGCTACTACCCGTCCGTCATCAGGCCGGCCGCGGTCGCGCTGAGCGCACACGCCGACCGGGCGGCGCAGGCCCGGGCCGTCGGCGACGTCGGGGCCGTCACGGCCGAGCTGGCCGCGGCCGGCGAGCTGCTCGACGCCGCCCGCGAGGGCGCGGCGTTCCCCAAGCGGCCCAAGTTCATCCTGGGCCCGGAGGGACGCGGCTGGCTGGCCCGGGCCGAGGCGGAGTACCGCCGGGTCGGCGGCGACAACGACCCGCAGGCGTGGCACGCGGTCATGGACGCGTTCGGCCCCGACTACGTCTACGAGATCGCCAGGACCCGGTGGCGGCTGGCCGAGGCCCTCGCCGAGACGGGGCGCCGGGACGAGGCGGCGGAGCAGTGGCGGCAGGCGGCCGAGACCGCGGACCGGCTCGGGGCCAGGCCGCTGCGCCGGGCCCTGGAAGACCTGGCCCGCCGGGCCAGGATCGGGCCGGTGCCCGATGACCAGGCCGCGGGCGCGGTCCTGGCGTCGCTGACCAGCAGGGAACGCGAGGTGCTGCGGCTCATCGCCGCGGGCCGCAGCAACCGCGAGATCGCCGCCGTCCTGTACATCGCGCCGAAGACCGCCAGCGTCCACGTATCGAACATCCTGGGCAAGCTAGGCGCCGCCAGCCGCACGGAAGCCGCCGCCATCGCCCACCGCGAGGGCCTGATCACCGACCCAGCAGGCCGCTGACCCGGGGCTGAACCTCAGCTCGGGGCGAGCTCGCGGAGGATCTCGCCGGCCCGCTCCGCCGCGGACTCCGGCGACACTGAAGGCGACCCGACCTGCGGATCCCAGTTCAGGTCGTAAAACACCTCGGTCACGCCCTGCGAACCGAGCCAGGCCGTATCCTCCCGGATCTGCGCGAAGCTGCCCGAGAGCAGCCGTCGCCCGCCGTCGGGCCCCTTGGCCTCGGTCCCGGCCACCACCACCCCGCGGCAGACGATGCGCACCGCCTCGGGGTCGCGCCCGGCCGCCGACGCCGCCCCCCGGATCACCGCGACCGCCTCGCCGATCGCGGACAGGTCGGCCCGGCTGGAGGTGATCCAGCCGTCCGCGAGCCGCCCCGCGCGCTCCATGGCCGCCCGCGACATCCCGCCGAGCAGCACCGGCGGACCGGGCCGCTGCACCGGCCTGGGATCCTGCCGCCCGGCCGGGATCGTGTAGAACTCGCCATCAAACGAGCTGACCCCGTCGTCCCACAGGGTCCGCAGGACCGCCAGGAACTCCTCGGTGCGCGCTCCCCGCCTGGCCGTCGACGCGCCGGTGATCGTGAATTCCTCCGGCATCCAGCCGATGCCCAGGCCCAGGTCGAGCCGCCCGCCGGACAGCACGTCCACGGTCGTCGCCTGCTTGGCCAGGTAGGCGGGCGAGACGAACGGCAGGTTGACCACCGCCACGCCGAGCCTGATCCGTGACGTCACGGCCGCCGCGTAGCCGAGCGCGACCATCGGGTCGAGCACGCTGAGGTACACGGGGTCCATGCCCGAGCCCGCGGGCACCAGCAGCCGCTGGAACGTCCACAGCGTCGCGTACCCGGCCTCCTCGGCCCGGTCCGCGAAGGAGGCGAGGGAGAAGGGGGTGGCCCAGGCGCCCGCCACGGGTGCGCCGAATCCGATCCGCATGTCTTCACCCTATTTTTTTTGCCGAACGACCGGTGGTGCGAGCCCCATAAACTCCAGCCACGCACGAACCCGACCCCGTGCTCTCGGCCGGCATAGCGCTGCCACCG
>Ga0070730_10006140_pt1 | contig 10290 bp, 9 predicted proteins | sample Coa_R1_3_FD_66447 | JGI IMG/M metagenome (GOLD analysis project Ga0070730, IMG submission 66447) | Surface soil microbial communities from Centralia Pennsylvania, which are recovering from an underground coalmine fire - Coalmine... | ecosystem: Environmental > Terrestrial > Soil > Unclassified ... | reverse complement strand
TCCCGACGCCGATCGCCTGGGCATGCCCCGCGGGGACATGGCTCTCCCCGGCACGACAGCCGGCGAGGAGCTGGGCATTGAGGTCGGCCAGGTCCATCGCCTGCGGCACCACGGCTTGCCATCACGCGAGCTGTCTACGCCAGCGCCGCGACCCCTGCATGCGCCTCAGTTGGCGTGGCCGATCATGAACGCTGAGTAGTTCCAATCTTGATATAGATATACCTTTCACGCTTAAATCGACTTCGATATCATCTCTCTGTCGGACTTTTGTGCAAACGCAGGGAGTGGTGCACGCCATCGCTCTGGAAGGTTCGCATGCGCGATCGACAACTGATCAAAGGGCTCACCTCAGCGGTTCTGGTCCTCGTACTTACAGCACTCATCATCGTAGGCGCGCTGCTCTATGCACTGCGGGCGCAGCGCCAGCTCGGTGCCGAGCAACCGGCGCCATCGGCCAGCACTCCGCGAGAAGGTGCTAGTGCCTCATTCAATCCGCCGCCTGTCGTTGCGGCTGCCCTTCGGAATGCGACTGTGCACTGGACGGCAACATCATATTCCTCTCAGGTCGGCGCACGCGATCCATTCAACGGCAAGCTTGTCGCGAGCGATGATTGGGCTCAGACCGATGCGAACGGCGCGGTCGTACAATTCCACGCAATCTACACGGACCTGAACGGCGCGTTCGTACAGGAAGTGCTTCAGGATACCGCCCAAACTACCCGTGTGTTCAGCCCGGCATATACCGCCGTATTCCCGACGCCATCGCCGATCGGCACAAATCTTTGCCAGAGGGGACCAGGCGGCCTGAATGCCGCCAAATCTTCAGGACTGCTCCCTCCGTTCTCGGAGCCTGCCGCACTTTCCCAGCAAGGCTTCCGTTTCACCCAGGCCAGCGCGCCGTCGATACTGCCCGCACCGGCAGCCCCGTCAGGCGTCCTGCCCACTCATGTCTACCCGTCCATGGCCACGGCTCAGCGCTACGAGAGGGATATCCCATTAGCTGCTGGCCAGAAGGAGACGCAGATCGTCGAGATACAGGCTGATACCCGTGTAGTATTGACCGCGGCCACCGTTGCAGACGCGGCAGGCGGCGTCCTCAGTCAAACTCGCCAAGCTTACGGCGCAGTTCAGCTTTTCGTGCCTGGAACTGTGCCTCCTTCGGCCTTCGCGCTTTCCCCCACTGGAGCCGAGATATGCCATGCGTAGACTCACGATAGTGCTTGCGGCCACCGCGATTGCGATGTTCATGCTGGCATTCGCATCGCAATCGCCTCCGCAAACTCGCGGCCAGACCGGTGTGACCTGCGGACAGTCGTACAGCTCGTCCACGCCCGATGGCGGAACCATCACCGGACAGGGATGTATCGGCTTCGGATCCGGCCTCACCTGGTAGGTCTACTCGCTGATTAGCGCGAGTCAATACAACTACGCGATGCAGTCGCAAGCCTACGGGCATGATCAATGTGCGGGCTCGCCTGCGCAGTACGACATGGGCGGAGACGGTCCGTGGCAGTACAGTGTCGATCAGGCCACGGCTGGCTGGTTCCAGGGTCAGTACCAGGGATGCGTGACCGACCACTACTATACGGCTGGTTCATCCAATAGCGAACGGGCGCATCGCCCACAGCCTGCTACCAGCGGCATGCCGCCCCAGCATCCACCCGCTGCAACAGGCGCTCGACCATGCCCACGGCCGTGCCGTAGTCGTAGCTCTGGAAGCGGGCCCGGCGCAGGCGCACCAGATCGTCGTCGAAGAGGCGCTCGTACAGCGCCTGGCGCGAGCCGAACTGCGTGCCGGTCAGATCCCAGGTGATAGTGAACTTGCGCGGATGGCCGGTGACATTCGTGGCACGCTCGCCTTCCGGCCAGACCACACGCCCGCCGCGCAGCACGTCGAGATACTGCGCCTCCCTACGGATGCCCATCGCCACCCCTCCCTCGCGCCTCAGCGGCAGCCGGCGCTCTGGTGATTCGAGCGTAGGGTTCCGCAGGCCGCGAGGAGGGCGAGTGACCAGCGATGATCGCCGCCGTGCCGGCGTAGCGAAGCCTACGGGGAGAACCGCTGCGTAAAGGGGAGAGCTTCCCGGTCTTGTCCCTTGCCGTCGAAGACGACGCGCCGGTATACCGAGCCTGATGCCTGCGACAGATCGGCGGACCACATACTGGCCGCAAACCCCGCGGCCACCGGCGTGGCAAAGGAGGTTCCCGACCAGTAGGCCAGCCCGCGGCTGTTGTGCGCGGGCTGGCCCGGCGGCTCCGGCAGCGGCTCGCGGATATACGGCGCGATCACCGAAAGCGGTGCGGTGCGGCCGGGGTCGGCGCTGTCGCTGCCGTCGTCGACGGGATCAGGCACGGTGTCACCGCCAAACGCACCGACGCCGTCGTTGTCGGTGAAGAAGTCGTCGTCGTTCGAGTAGCGGGACAGCGGCCACGGCCGGGCGGTAGGCAGATGCGATGAGACGGCGAGCGCGCCCTCTAGCGCCGCCGGCAGTCGCGGTCCCATACGCCGGCTATCGCCGAACGAGTCATTGCCGGCGGCGGCGATCAGCAGCGCATCGGGCGAGCGTTTGATCGATAGCACCGCATCGACGATCTGCAGCATCCCGGTAAACTGACGTGACGCCTGACTGATCAGACCGAGCGCCTCCCAGTCGTCCATGCTCTCTTGCAACGAACGGCTCACCGTCTTGAAGGCGGAGCGCAGAATCGCGCGGCGCAGTTCGCTGGGTTTGCCGAAGAAACAGTCGTCGTCGGCAAGCAGCGCCTCCATCAGCCAGATCGGCGGTGCCACGCCCAGGCTCATGTTGAGGACGAGCTTCTTCCCGTTGCAGCGTGCCTCGGCGAGCGCGTCCTGCATGGCCTTTGCGATTACGGCAAGGTCGCCGACGCCGTTGTCGTCCAGCACGCGGTATACCGAGATCTGCGCGTCGGGCGCCATGTCCTGGATGATGCCGGTCACGAACAGCCCGTGGCTCGCCATGTCGTACGGCTTCTCCGCCACGGCATTGTCGTTCAGGTAGTAACAGCGCACGCCGTGCGCCGCGCGCGGATCGATGCGGCTGTAGATGCGCTGGGGAGGAATGGTGAGCAGGCGCCCGACATCTGGATCAACGGTGGCGGCGTTCGCCGCTACGAAGTTCTGGATGCGCACATGCGCTGCGGCAGCGCCGCCAGGCAGGGCGGCTGCATCGCCGTCATAGTAGGGCCAGGTGTCCAGGATCGCGACGAGCACACCCTTGCCGCCGCTCTCCTCCAGCCTCGCCTGCGGCACAAACTCGCGCACAAGCGGCAGCACCGGGTCGATGCTGGGGATACCGGGATGCGGTCGGAAGTGGTGCCGTGTACCGCCGCCGGGCGGCAGCACAACCGGGCGACCGCCCGGGCAGCCGCCTCAGTAATGGGGCATGGCGATCCAATTGGGTGAGACGGCGGACAAGGTGTGCTCGGCGGCATCAAAGCGCGACATCCGGCCTTCCGGCCCGTTGAGCGTGCGGGCAAGATCCCAGACCTCTCTGGTGCGCCGACCCAGGTCGTCTAACTCGGCCTGTCGATCCGGCAGCCGCCGCCGCGCGGGCGCAACCCAGTCAAGCAAATAGACGGGTTGCAAGATGCCGGTGCCGCCCGAACCGTAGATGGGGATCGGCTCGCCCAGGCCCGATGCGGCAATGCCGGCGGCGCGCAACGACTTCAGCAAGGCTTCACGATCGAACTGGTCGATCCCACCGGCCCGCTCAGCGTTGGAGCCGGGTTTCGGCTCATAGTGAAACAGTAGCTCGTCCGGACGGAAGAACGCCGGCCATGAGCCGTAAATCGGCAGATTAGCGTACACCTGCTGCACCGCTACTCCTCCTGCATGCGCTTACGCCGCCTGGTGAGGCTGCGATCGTCACCGATCAGTTGGAATCCCGCCCAGAAGAACGGATGGGATCGCCCGTTTTCGCGCATCCGCGGAGAAAGCAGTTCAAGTTGTGCGCGGCGCAGCGCGGTGGCGAGCCCCGTGCCGCCGGCCAGCTCACGGTAGAAACGGGCCATCAGCTCGGCGGTTCCCGCATCATCGACCCGCCAGAGACTGACCAGCAGATCCGCCGCGCCCGCATACAGAAAGGCGCGCACCAGTCCCGACAGCTCGTCGCCGCCGCCGAGCACCGAGCGGCCCGTGTCGCACGCCGACAAGGTGACGAGCGCCGCACGCAGCTTCAGGTCAAAGACATCCGCCGTGGTCAACGAGCCGTCGCCCAGCTCTATGCCTGAGAACAGCGGGGCGTCGGCCCGAAACTGGCCGTGTGCGGCAATATGGATCACCGCCGCCCGCTGCCCGTCGCGTGCGAGGCGTCCGCGCGTGGCTTCGGCCTCACACCAGACCGGTGCGCCCAGCACCTTGCCGACCGCCGCGGCCTCGGAGAGTGCGTGCGGCAACCGGCCGCCAGCCGAGTGCGCCAGCACCAGCGTGCCCGTGCGTCGCGCTGTGCGTGCGCGACAAATGCTGTAGAGACCCGCGGACGGCGCGCTGCTGAGGGTGAACCGCTCGACGAGGAACCGTTCGCCGTCGTGCAGCGCGGCGAACGGCAGGTAGTGCAGCAGGCCATGCGGCACTACCACCAGCCGCTCCAGGTCCACCAGTTCGTCCAGCCCGCCGAGCAGCAGGGCGTGGAGACGCGAGAGCACGGCCCGAACCTGGGTTTCCAGCGCCGCGATCCCGCTAGGATTTACCCGCTCAGTGGACTCGATGTTGAGACGGAAAGCACGAATCAGACGCTCGACCTGCGCCACTCTGCCGGGCAGGATCTCCCCGCGCACGACACCGCCGACGACGAGGAAACGCAGCAGGTCATCTCCAGCCACGGCGAACTCGAGCAATCCGGCGCCGGCGGGCATCACCGGCGGGGTCTCCTCAACCGCAGAGTCCAGGGGATCGGCGATCCCCTGGGCGGCGCCGGCGATCTGCAGCCGGCGCGTCAGATCCACGATTCGCTGTTCGACCTCGGCGGCCGGAGCCTCGCCGCCCGCGGCCCTCCGCGTCGTCGCGACTTCAGGGAACGGCACGTCCGGCCCAGCACGAAGGGCGGCATAGACCTCGCGGGCGTGCTGCAGCTCACGTGCCAGCCGGCGCACCTCGCCACTGCCACGCAGACGCGGGGCGAAGCCGCCGCGAATCGCGTCCATCAACGCGCGTGATTTCGCCCGCTCAACGTTGGCAAGCGCCTGGCTCGGCTTGCCGGCACGGAGCAGCAGCACGGCAAGCCGTTGATAGGCAAGGCCGCGGCTCAGCGCAAAGCTGTCGCGGAACGCGAAGATCACCCCGCGCTGCTCGCGCTCCAACTGCGCGGCCGCCGCGCGGTAGAGCTGAATCGCCCGCGGCTCGTTTGCTTCGGCCTCGGCAACCTGCCCGCGCAATTCAGCAATCCGGTACAGCAACGGCGCCGCGTCGGCCTTTGCCGCCAGCCGCCGGGCGCGGACGGCCACCCGCTGTGCCTCCGGCCCGCGGCCCAATGCGACGAGGGCGGCGGCCTGGACGACCAGCGCTTCGGCGCGCAGCCGTGAGCTGCCAGTCAGGCGCGCGGCTCGCTCCGCGGCGAGCGCGTCACGCAGGGCGCCGTGCGCGTCGTTCGTCGCGTGCGGCGAGAGCTGCATCGCCGCCTGCTGGGTGAGCAACCAGGCGCGGTGGTGTGCGCCGGCATCCGGGTGGGCGCGCAGGGCGGCGTCGATCGTGGCGAAGGCGTGCTCACGCTCGCCCAACCGTAACAGGGCGACGGCGCGTCGCGCGGCGAGCGCCAGCGCGTCGGCCGCACTGTCGACCTGTTCGACCTCGTGCTCGAGCGATTCGAGCTGGCGCAAGGCATCGGCCGGGCGATTCAGCGCCAGATAACAATCTGCCAGCGAGCCGTGGAAGGCTGCGGGATCGCGCGCCGCGATGCCCGTCTCCTGGGCGAGCTGCAGCGCCGTTTCCAGGGCTCTCAAGGCGCGGGTGTACTGGCCGAGGGCGATGTAGGTGTAGCCGAGATTCGCGGACATGCGAGCGATTCCAGCCTGCTCTCCGCTCGCCTCGAACACCGTCCGGGCGGCCTCGAACTCGACCACTGCTTCGCGATGCCGACCAAGAATGCTGAGCGTCAGGCCGCGGTTCTGCCGCGCCCGCGCCACGCCGAGGCGCCCGGCCTCGCCTGACCGCTGGTACAGGCGGCTCGCCAGGGTAAAGGCCCGCAGCGCCGCGGGATGGTCGCCGGTCTGCGCATGCACGATCCCGACGCTCAGCTCCAGCGATCCGGCGCGGTAGTGCTCGCCGTATGCTCGCAGTACCCGCCGCGCGCCACGCGCCGCGGACATCGCCTCCATCACGCGCCCGAGCCGGGCCGCGCACTCGACCCAGCCAATCCGCGTTCGTGCGGCTTCCACCGGCCGGCTCAGCGCCTGGAAGCTGGTGTACGCGGCATCCAGCGCGTCGAGCGCTTCACCGTTGCGGCCCTGGAACCGCAGGGCGTCTCCGAAGCACATCGTTGCCATCGCCGCCGGGAACGGGTCGCCGCCCTGCGCGGCGAGGGTGCGTGCGCCTTCGGCCAATTGTTCCATGCGCAACGGATCAGCGCCCAGGACGCGGTAACCCTCTTCCACCAGCAGCAGGGCTGCATGGCGCAGCGCCTCCGCGTCCAGGCCGTGATCGGCAAGGAGCTGCCGGCGGACGCCCGCGTCTCCGGCGGCGAGCAGGCGGGCGACGAACGCTTCGGCGCGGTTGGCGACGGCGGGCATGGCGGGTCCATCCGCGGTGATCACGGCCGCACAGGGGTGCAAAACCTTGCGGTATCGTACGGCAGCGGGCGAAGCCGTTGCTCAACGATCGCTGCCGAGCCAGCGTGTTTGTCAGGCTTTTGTGAGCCGGCGCGGGCACGCCGCTGCGCGCTGATACGGCAATCGGGCCGCGCTGGGGAAACGCTCCTCCAGCACGGCCCGATCAGGGCAAACCTTCGACACCCGGCTAGCTGGAGGGAGAAGGCGCCTCGCGCTCGAGGCCCTGCAGCCGCCTACCGGCGGCAGCCAGCGCCAGACCGCAGCCGATCAGCGCCCCGCCCAGCCGGCGGCGCGGCCCGCGCTGCGGCACGGCGGCGCTGTTGATCCGTTGCAGCTCCTCGATCAGCCGTTGCTGCTTCTCCGCCTGCGGATAGATCACGTTCTGGCGGGTCTGCTGCTCCATCCAGGCGCGGAATTCGGTGTCCATCATGACGTGATCCCCCTTTCTACCCATTTCAACGGGCCAGCCAGGGGAATTCGCGCATCTCTGTCGGAGACGAATAACGTGCAGTCGTCAGAACTCAGGGCACGCGCAGGGGGTCGATCACCACGATCGAGGCGGGCACGTTGATCTCGATGCGATAGAGGCCGGAGGGAATATCGCTGAACACAAAATTGCCGAGGTCGTCCACGGCCTCGGTCCGTACCAGATCATCGCCGGAAAAGAGCGCCACGGGCACGCCCTCGCAACTAAGCTCGCCCGGCTGCACCAGGCCGGTGACCACGCTGCTGGCCGCCCCCGGCGCCGCACGCTGCACGCTCACGGTGAGCTGCACCATGCCTTCCACGCTGTAGGTCAGCGCCTCGCTCTCGCCGCCGCGCAGCCCCAGGGCAAGGCCGGACGGTCGCGGCAACAGCGCCGCGACGAGGCGCCGCACCGCCCCGAAACGGGCGGGCGCCGCGGCGTCGGCATCGTCCTCGCTCAGAAATGTGGCGAAGGTGCGCATCTCCGCCAGGCAGTGCGGACAGGTGACCAGATGCGCAGCCACCGACTGGCGCTCCTGGGGCGAGAGCGAGCCGAGCGCATACTCACCCAGCACGAGCGAATCGGGGCAGGTGGCGCGGAACAACCCCGCGCGCAAGAGGCGCGCGAGCCTGCCGTAGTCGCGGGCCTCTTCGCCGCAAGCAGGGCAACGCTCGACGTGGGCCGCCACGTGCTCGCTCGCCTCGCCGTGCACAAACCGATCGATATCATCCTCACGAATGGCGGCGGGGTCGATGCAGCGAGCAGTTGCCTCCGTCATGGCGTCCCAGTCCTTCTCTTCATAATCCAACCTGGGATGGCGCGGGGTGTAGGGGTTCGGTCGATGCCGTTCGCTTCACGGCCAGCGCCAGGGCGGATGGACCGCGAAGCGAACTGTTCTCTTTGTGTTGCTCTCACTGAAATGAACGGGGGCTGTTGCGGAATTCGGGCATCGGCGGCGGAGATTTTTCGCTGTTCCTTTCACTTGGGTCACTCGCTGCCGTCGGTGCGCAGCAGCCAGGCCCGCAGGCGCGGACTGCGCCTGAGCCGGTCGTGCACGTTGCGGCGCGTACTGTAGACCAAAGCAATCCCGGGGAAGAGCTCCGGACGCAGGCGCTGGATCTCGGCGGGCTTCAACTCACGCTCGTAGAAGAGCTCCATGAAGACCCGCTCCCGGTCGTCCTGCAGGTGCGCGTCGATCAGCCGCCAGAACTCCTCGCGGCTCACGCGCGCGGCGTGGATCTCGGCGGGCGAATCGGCGGTCTGGCGTTCGCCGATCGCTTCATCGAAGGGGAGGGTGACGCCCCGCACCCGTTGCAGGTCGATCGCCACGCTCACCGCGCAGAGCTTCAGGTAGGCCAGGACGCCGGCGGCGCCGTTCGCCTGCCCCAGCTTCTCCGGCGTAAAGCTGCGCAGGAACTTGGCCCAGGCCAGGGCAACCAGCTCGTCCGGCTCCGTCTCCAGCCCGCTGGCCGCCTTGCGGCACCAGGCCAGCATCTGCTCGGCGAAGACATCGTGCAGCGTCTCCCAGCATTGATCATTGTGCTGAACGATCGCGCGCCGCATGACCTCGAAGCAGTAGCGGTCGTCGTGCTCTTCACGCCGTCGGTAGCGCGCCGTCTCCTCGGAGCAGCGCCGGCAGACCTCCGCCGTCTGCAACGCCGCGGGATCGTCCGCACAGACCATCGTGAATCTCGCTCCGCCCGGCGTCCGCACTCCGTACTCCCGTGGTATATTCTGTGATCCCACGAGTATGAACGGAAGCAGCCGCCGTTTTCGCGGATGCAGCCCGTGGGCGTGCGCACGTTCTTCTCTCAGCTTTGCATAGCTTTAGGGAAGTATAGCGCCGGCGATTCGCGGCCAAGCACGCAGCCATGCCTATAGTGAAGCGAAGAGCGCGGTTTTGGCCGCGCCCGTTGCGTGGCCGGGCGTCTTCACCCCGCGTCCGGCGGCACAACGTTCCACACTTCACCAACAGCGAGGCAGCGGGTGAGCACCGTCAGCGCCCCATTTCAACTGCACGACCCGGTCAACAGCGCCATCCTCGCCGTGGCCGAGGACCGGCTCGACGGCTTTCAGCGCGATCCCTTCGGCGAGATCGCCCGACGCTCGGGCGTGCCGCTGACCGACGTGCTGGCGCGCATCCGCGCCATGCTGGAGGCCGGCACGATCCGCCGCGTGCGCCAGACATTGATGTCCACGAACCTGGCGCCGGGTGCGCTGGCCGCCTGGCAACTGCCGCAGGAGCGGCTCAGCGCCGCCTTCGACTTCATGTTCCAGCAGGACCCGTTCTCCGGCCACGTCGTGATCCGCACCGCAGACCCGGTCACGCCTGGCGCCAGCTACCGCCTCTGGACGACGCTGAAGGCGCCGCAGGGCTATGCGCTGGAGCGGCATGCGGCCTACCTAGCGCGGCGCGTGGGCGCGACCGGCGTCCGGCTGATGCCGGCGAAGCGGTTGTTCGCCCTGGGCGTCGGCCACGTGCGCCGCCGCGGCCTTGAACCCGGCAGCCGCGCCGACGTGCCCGCCGAGGTGCGCGACACGCACGTCGAGCCGCTCTCGGCGCTGGAGTGGCGGGTGCTCACGACGCTGAAGCGCGAGTTCACACCGGCCGAGATCGCGCAGGACCCCTGGGCGCCGCGCGCGGACGAGGCCGGCGTGCCGCTCGAACAGTTCCTCATGGTCGCCGAGAGCCTGAACGCGCGGCGGGTGATCGGCCGCTTCTCGACCTTCCTGGAGCACGTCAAGCCGCTGGCCGACGGCGCCCGCGTCACGCGCTACAACGCGCTCTTCCACTGGGCGGTGCCGCCCGGCCGCGAGATCGAGGCGGGGCAGGAGGTCGGCCGCCACCACATCATGACGCACGCCTACTGGCGCGAGGGCGGACCGGAGTTCAACAACGTCAACCTGATGGGCGTGGCGCACGGCACGGAAAAGGACGCCTTGCTGGCGCACAAGGCCGCGATCGACGCGCACCTGGTCGAGGCGGGGATCCCGGTCTCCTATACCAGCGTCTTCTGGGGCGGGCGCAGCGAGATCAAGCC
>Ga0070730_10006139_pt1 | contig 10290 bp, 7 predicted proteins | sample Coa_R1_3_FD_66447 | JGI IMG/M metagenome (GOLD analysis project Ga0070730, IMG submission 66447) | Surface soil microbial communities from Centralia Pennsylvania, which are recovering from an underground coalmine fire - Coalmine... | ecosystem: Environmental > Terrestrial > Soil > Unclassified ... | reverse complement strand
TTCACCGTGCGATCGACGATCTCCGTGATCTCCAGGTCGGGGTCGACCTCTACGGAGACGCGGGCGAGCTCGCCCTCGCGCTCGAGCAGCGCGATCCAGTCGCGGAGGTCCTTCGCAGGCACGTGGCGAGTCTACGGACCGAGCGCGTCTTCGACGGCGCGTCGAACGACGGCCCGCGCCTTCTGCTCGCCCGCACTCGAACACCGCGTCATCGCAGATCTGTCTTCGGGACGATCATCGACCCCTCGAATCGTGTGCAGGCCTGGAAGCAGCGGCCCAGGTACGGAATCCATGCAGAGAGCGTCTTGGCGGCAGATTCTCCAGCGAGTCCAATCCGCAGCCGGCCGGACGGAGAATGGCAATCGGAGCCGCTCGAGGTGCTATCGCCGGTCGTCAGCACGAAGACCGCCGTGGCCCCCGGGTTTCAGACCGACCGTGGGGACGCTTCGTGGCGCTTTGAATGGTCCGTAGAACGTCGAGTGCACTCGCACCCCCGTCGCCGACTCCCCGTCGACTTTGATCGCCACAACGTTCGGCCAGCTCGCACCGAGCATCGGCGTCTGCCAGTGTTGGTGAGCCCGTAGTCGGCGGCGAGCCTTCTCTGAAGCTGCCGCTCGCGCGCCTCGCGGATCAGCGCTTCCAAGTCCGCGTGTTCCGGCCCGGGCGGCGAGACGACCGCCACATCAGCGGACGTTCACGGTCGCCAGTGCCTGGGGCGCGTTCCAGCTGTGCGGAGCGAGATTCCAGCCGAGCGCATCGGTCCCGGCCTGCAGGCGCACCGGGACCCGGATCCTCATGGCCAGCCGAGCCGTGCGGTGCGGCGCGATCGGCCCGACGGCGTGGCAGTTCAGCACGTAGGCGACGTCGCTGCGGCCGCCGAAGCCTTCCACGTACGCGGGACACGTCCGGCCGAACCGGAAGACACGGCCCGAACGATTCCGCAGCACCACGGTGTACGCGAGCCACCTACCGGGGTGAACGACCGAGCCCGGCGAACCGAGGAGGAGCTGGACGCTCAACGGCAGCTCCGAGCGCGGCCGGCCTTGTGGCACGAAGGGCGTGAAGCGCGTCGCCGCAAGCTTCGACTGCGCGCCGAAGCACGGGGGCGCCGAGAGCGGGCGGCGACCGCCACCGATCCGGTTCTGCGCGAACCGCAACGTGCCGCCGCCCGGTGCTCTGAGCAGCAACGCCTTCGGCGGTTCGCCCGGATCGCCGGCCGCGGTCGAACCGCGCCCACACCAGCTCGACCAGAACAGACTGACCGTGGCCCACTTGCCCGGCGCCAGCGCGCGCAAGGATCCGGGAGCCGGAGTGAGCGGGTCGAACGGGCTCGGATCCGCCCAGCGCGCCTGACGCCACTTCGACGTGGCACCCGCGAACGAGAGCTGCGGCCGTCCCACGAGCGCACAGGGGCGCGAGCTGTCGTTGACGATCGAGATCCCTCCGGCGAGATTGCCCGTCGCGCCCTGGAGCCCGAGACTCGCGCGAAGCTGCGACGCCGTACAGGCGGGAGCGAGAGGAGGGTTGGCGGGACCGAGCTGCGGCCGGGTGGGCAGCCACGGCGCCTCTCCGGATCTTCCGCCGGCCTCGAGCGCCAGGACGCCGCCAACGGCACCGGCGAGCGCAAGGAGCGCCGCCGCCGCCGCGAGGCGCCTGCGCCGCGCGCGCCGCTTGGCCTCCGCGATCAGCGGATCGAGCTCGAACGGCAGCGCGGAAGCGTGTGCCGACATCGCGCTAGTTTTACTAGCACCACTCAGCGATGTCAAATCCGCGTTCTCGTCGAGTGCTGTTCGCCTAGCCGCGCCGGCGGCGGCGCTGCTTCGCCGCCCAGTGCGCCGCTTCGCCGAGCGCGATCACGCAGACGAACACGCCGCCGGTCGCGAGCATCAGCAGGACGACCTTGGCCCCCTCCTGCGCGGCCGTCTCTTGGGCGAAGAGCACATGGAAGAGGGCGGCGACCACGGCGGGAATCTACCTCAGCGGTCGGGTCGCTCGACGACCAGGTCGGCGAAGTTCGCGGAGCTCTTCCCGAACTCCCACCAGCCGTGCACCGAGGGGCGAACGAACGCCGTACTCCGGCCGTAGACCAGCGGAATCACCGCGACCCGCTCGGCGACGGCGTAGCGGTCGGCTTCGTGGAACCGCTCGAGACGCCCCCGGTCGCCGCGCTCTTGCCGCGCCGCTTCGATCAGCTCGTCGAAGATCAGATCGGCGAAGCCGCCCTCGTTGGTCCGGCTCGTCGACTGGAAGAGGAGCCGGAGGTAGTACTCCGGATCCGGATAGCCGGGCAGCCAGCCGGTGATCCGGATCGGCGCCGTTTGGATGCGAGCGCCGACCGAACGGGCCTCCTCGTCGAGCCACGACCATGAGGAGACGGAGACGCGGTCACCGAAGACGTCGCGCCAACCCCCCGCGATCACGCCGAGGATGTCGTCCCAGACCATCATCCCGGCCAGCTCGATCGGCCCCTCGTACCCGGAGTTCGCGAGGCATTGGCGCGCCAGGTCGGGATCGTAACGCAGCGCGATGTCGGGCGTATGGCCCTGAAGCGCAGGCGGCACCACTCCGCCTGTGGCAACGACGAGGTTCGCTGGGCAGACCGCGGCAAGCGCGTCCCGGTCGACCGCGTGCGCGAGCGCGCGCCTGAGTTCCAGGTTCCCCGTCACCGGATGCGTATGGTCGAAGCGGATGTACGCGGACCAGGCGGGCGAGCCGAGAACGGCGCCCTCGCGTACGGCGCCCGGCATCAGGTCTGCGAGCCGGGGCGTGTAACGGACGAGGATGAGGTCGGTGTCGCCGCGCTCGTACTCCGGGAGCGCGTCGGCGATCGCGGAACGGTAGAGCTCGACCTCCGCGACGTTCCCTGCCCGCCCGCTGCGCCGCCGAAGGACGAGGCGCTCGTCCGTCCGCTCCGCGATTTCGAACGCGCCGTTGACGACGCGACCCTCGGCAACGCCCTCGATCGCGTGACGGGGCTGCGGCCCGCTGTCCGGGCGGTTCATGACGCTCATGAAGTACGGCGCCGGCGCGTTGAGCCGGAACTCGACCGTCCGGTCGTCGAGCGCCCGTACGCCGACCGCGTCCCAGTCGGTGTTCTGGCCGAGGTACGTCTCCTCCCCGTTCTCGAGCGCAAAGTAGATGGCAACGGAGGAGCCGGGGCTCCCGGGATCGAGAACGCGCTTGATCCCGAACTCCACGTCGTGGGCGGTCAGCGGTGTCCCATCGGACCAGGCCAGCCCCTCGCGCAGGTGAAACACGTAGCGAAGTCCGTCGTCCGAGATCTCCCAGCGCTCGGCCAGCGAAGGGACGATCGTCCGCTCAGGCCATGCCTCGACGAGGCGGTCGAAGAGCTGCATGCACGTCTGGATGTTCGGCCAGGCGATCGCGCTCTTCGGATCGATGTCGTTGGGGAGAAAGCTCGTTGCGACCCGCAGGCGTTCGGTCGCCCTCCGCGGCTCGGGCGAAGTCCAGTGCTCGAAGGCGCGCTGGTACGCGTCGTTCGCCTCGCCGAAGCGGAGCGACGTGTGCAGTGCGAGTGCGAGTTTGAAGAGGACGAGCGCGATCTCTTGCCGCTCGCCGCGGCGCTCGAGCAGTGGCAGCAACTCGCGGTAGTGCTCGATCGACTCGTCGAGGGCGTACTCGAGCCTGGCCTTGTCCCCGGCGCGGAGGAGATAGTCAGCCGCCTTTTCCTCGTCCTCGGCCCGCAGCCAGTGGTAGGCGAGGAGGCCGAGCACCTCCGCGTCGCGTTCCGAGTACCGCGCCTCGAGCCATTCCGCGGCGCGCCTGTGCAGCCGAGTCCGCTGGTCGCCGAGCAGGGTCCGGTATGCCGTCTCCTGGATCAGCGCATGCCGGAAGCGGTACTCGGGCTGCGGCCAGCGCCGACTCTGGCGGAGCAGGCCGAGGCGCTGGAGCTCGTGCAGCGCATCCTCCGGGAGCTCGCCGAGTACGCCCGCGAGCAGGGGTAGCGCGAACGTGCGCCCAAGCGCCGAGGCGGCGGTCACCAGCTCGCGTGCCGGCTCCGACAGACGGTCGAGACGCGCGAGGATCGCCTTCTCGATGGTCGGCGGAACCTCGACCTCCACCGCGTGGTCGAAGCGCCACCCATCGTTGGTCCGAGTGAGCGCTCCGACGTCCGCGAGCGAGCGGACGAGCTCCTCGAGAAAGAACGGGTTCCCGTCCGCAGCATCGAGCACACGCCGCTCGAGCTCGGTCGGGAGCGTCGCCGGCGCCACGAGCGCGGCGAGCAACTCGCCGTCGGTGTCCACGAGCGGGCCGAGGTCGATCTCGCGCAGGAGATGCGGGAACTCCCTGGCCGCGTGCTCGCGCAGCCCCCAGGCGGGATGGTCTCGCTCCGGCCGGAGCGAGAGGACGAGCAGAACGGGCGCGTCTTCGGCCAGTGAGAGAAGCTGCTCGAGCAGCAAGACCGACGTCGCGTCGGCCCAGTGGAGATCCTCGAACGCGAGCACGAGCGGCGCCTCCTCCGCGAGCCGGAAGAAGAGCTGGCCAACGACCTCGAACGTCCGCCACTGCAGCGCTTCCGGGGAGAGCTGTGAGGTGCGCGCGGCGGCCTCGTGCTCGAGCGCGACTTCGAGGAGACCGCCCAGATACGGGTAGAGCTCTTCGGCCTGGCTCCGGCCGGTCGCCAGAGGCGAACGGGAGCTCCCGCCGGGTGTCGCCGGCTTCGCCGACGACCCTTCCGGCGTTCCGAAGAGCTGCTCGAGACGGCGGCGCAGCCCGACGCGGACACGCAGCTCCGGTTCCTCGACACCGGCGCCAATCCACTCGCCACGCAGCAGATCGCGAAACGGCCAGTACGGCAGCGACTCGCCGTATGAGACGCAGCGCCCCTCGAGCCAGCAGCTCCCAACGCCCTCGGCCAGCTGCCGTAGCTCGTCGAGGAGGCGGGACTTGCCGATGCCTGCGTCACCCGAGACGACGAGGACGCCCCCGCGGCCCGCGTGCAGCGCCTCGAGCGCTTCGCGGCCGAGGGCAAGCTCACGCGAGCGTCCGACGAGACGCGTTTCCACGCCCGGCAGGCCGCGCGGCGAGCGACCATCGGCGGCAATCCCCGCGACCGGCCACGCCACGACCGGCTCGCTCTTCCCTTTCAGCTCGAGCTCCTGCGGCTCGCCCCAGGCAAACAGTCCCTCGACCGCGCGACGTGTCGCGTCGTCGACGAGCACCGAGCCTGCGGCGGCAGCGCCCTGCAGTCGCGCGGCCACGTTCACCGTGTCACCGAACGCGGCGTACTCGACGCGGGAGCCGGCGCCGACCTCGCCGACCACGACCGCGCCGGTCGCGGCTCCCACACGGACCCCGAAGCCCTCGGCGCCCCAGCCACGCCGCACTTCGCGACCGTACTCCTCCATCTCGCCGACGATGCGGAGCGCGCACCGGACAGCGCGCTCGGCGTCGTCCTCTCGCGTGGTCGGCGCGCCGAAGAAGGCGAGGACGCCGTCGCCGGCGAGATCCTTCACATGACCTCCGAGCGACTCGACCTCGCCGACGATCCGTGCGACCGCCTCCCCGACGACGAGCTTCACGTCCTCGGGATCGAGACGCTCCGCGAGCGCGGTCGAACCGACGACGTCGGCGAAGACGGCTGTCAAAACCTTCCGCTCCTCGCGCACGGAGGTGGTCATATGCAGAGGTTGGCGGACGAGGTCGCGCGGATCAAGACCGCAGCGCCGCGTGAGCCACGAGCGCCGAGTCGACTGCCTCGTCGCCGGCGGTCGCGCGGGCCGCCGTCTCGAGCGGCTGCGGATCGCCGTGGAGCCGCAACTCCGTCCGCGCTCCGTCGAGCGCAGCGCGGCCGAGCAGCGCCGCCGTCGCCGCCCAGAGCGGTCCCTCGCCCTCCGCCTCCTCCGCTCGGAGCTGGCTGCAGAGCGAGATCAGCTCCGAGAGGTCGGCGACCGCTGCGACGTCGTGCAGCGCCGAAATGCGTGCCACGCCGTGCGCGTAGAGGTAGTCGCCGAGCAGGAGAGCCGTGTCGTCGTCGGTCGGCGCGAAGAGACGCGGGCGGCCGTAGTGAACGAGGTAGCCCTCGTAGATCGTCTCGAGCCCGAGCGCGTAGCGGGCTTCGCCGAGCGGCGAGAAGACGGCACTCCGGTCGCGCTCGTCCTCGGACAGCAGGCAGTCGGCCCAGAGCGGGCTCTCGGCAGCCGCGTCATCGGCCATCGTCTCCCAGAGGTCAGCGAGCAAAGGTCTCCAGGGCGACGATCGTCCGCTCGATCTCCTCTTCGCCGTGCGCCGTCGAGGGGAAGAGCGCCTCGAACTGCGACGGCGGGAGGTAGACGTCCCGCTCGAGAGCGTGCCGGAAGAGCGCGCCGTAGCGCTCGGTGTCGCACCGCTGCGCGTCCTCGAAGTCGCGCACCGGCTCGTCCGTCATGAACAGCGTGAGCAGCGCGCCGACCCTCTGCACCCGACCGAAGCCGGCGAGCGTCTGCTCGAGCACCGCGCCGGTTCGCTCGAGCCCGGCGTACACCGCCGGATCGCGCAGGCGGCGCAGCACGGAGAGGCCCGCGGCCGTGGCGAGCGGATTCCCGGCGAGGGTGCCCGCCTGGTAGACGGGACCTGCGGGCGCGAGCAGGTCCATGACCTCGGCGCGCCCGCCGAACGCCGCGAGCGGGAGCCCGCCGCCGACGATCTTCCCCAGCACCGTCAGGTCCGGGAGAACGTCGTAGCGTTCCTGAGCTCCGCCACGCGCAACACGGAAGCCGGTGATCACCTCGTCGAAGACCAACAGCGCGCCCGACGCGTCACAGAGCCGGCGCAGGGTCTCGAGGTAGTCCGGATCGGGCGGGACGACGCCCATGTTCGCCGCGACCGGCTCCACGATGATCGCCGCGAGGCCCTCTCCGTGGCGCATGACAGCCTCGGCGGCGGCATCGGGGTGGTTGTACGGGACGACGATCGTGTCGCCGGCGGCGCCGGTCGGGACACCCGGCGAAGCGGGAATGCCGAGCGTCGCGAGACCCGAGCCGGCACTCGCGAGCAGCGCGTCGGCGTGGCCGTGATAGCCGCCGGCCGTCTTGAGGATCCGGTCGCGCTTCGTGAACGCGCGCGCGAGGCGCAGAGCGCTCATCGCGGCCTCGGTCCCCGAGGAGACGAGCCGCACCTTCTCCACCGACGGCACCGCATCGGCGATCTCCTCGGCGAGCTCGACCTCGGCCTCGGTCGCTGCGCCGAAGCTCGTCCCGTGCAGCGCGGCCTCGCGCACGGCATCGACCGTCCCGGAGTCCGCGTGGCCGAAGAGCAGCGGCCCCCACGACATGACCCAGTCGAGGAGCCGGCGGCCGTCGGCGGTCTCGATGTACGCGCCGCCGCCGCGGCGGACGAAGAGCGGCTCGTCGACGCCAACCGAGCGCATCGCCCGAACGGGCGAGTTGACGCCGCCGGGAATCAGCTCGAGCGCGCGGCGGTACAGAGCCGAACGCTCACTCAGAGCCAAGCGGCGAGATCCTTCGTCCAGTAGCTGACGATCAGGTCTGCGCCGGCGCGCTTGATCGCGGTGAGCGACTCGAGCGCGGCCGCGCGCTCGTCGAGCCATCCCGAGCGGGCCGCGGCCTTGACCATCGCGTACTCGCCCGAGACGTTGTAGGCCGCGAGCGGAACCTGGAACGCCTCGTGAGCCGCGCGGATCACGTCGAGATACGGCAGCGCCGGTTTGATCATGATCGCGTCGGCTCCCTCGTCGAGGTCGATCTTGCACTCGCGAATCGCCTCGCGGACGTTGGCCGGATCCAGCTGGTAGCCGCGCCGGTCGCCGAACGTGGGCGCGCTGTCGGCAGCCTCGCGGAAGGGACCGTAGAACGCCGAGGCGTACTTCGCCGAGTAGCTGAGGATCGGCGTCGTCTCGAAGCCCCGGTCGTCGAGCATCTCGCGAATCGCGGCGACCCTGCCGTCCATCATGTCGCTCGGCGCGACGATGTCGGCTCCGGCCTCGGCGTGACTGACGGCCGTGCGGGCGAGCAGCTCGAGACTCCGGTCGTTGTCGACGTCGCCGTCGACGACCACGCCGCAGTGACCGTGCGACGTGTACTCGCACAGGCACACGTCGGTGAGCAGGACGAGCTCCGGGAAGCGCGGACGCAGCGCGCGCAGCGCCTGCTGGACGATGCCGTCTTCCTCCCAGGCGCCGGTCGCCTCTTCGTCCTTCTCCGCCGGGACGCCGAAGAGCATCAGGGCTCGGACGCCGGACCCGGCGAGGCGGTCGACTTCGCGCACCAGCCCGTCGAGATCGAAGCGCGTCATCCCGGGCAGCTCCTCGTTCGCGAGCGGTCGAGGCGCGACGAACAGCGGCATCACGAACTGATCGAGCGAGAGCCGCGTCTCGCGCACGAGGCCGCGCAGCGGGGCGGTACGGCGGAAGCGGCGGAGCCGGGTGACCGGGAACGAGCTCACGTCCGACAGGGTACGCCCAGGCGCGCGAAGCGGTGGCTCAGGCCTTGCAGGCCGCGTGTCCGGAGAGCTGGAGTCGAGAGGAGGCGAGCGCGATCGTCTGCCGGAACGTCGTCCCGCTCGGGTCGCGGTACGTGGCGATCGCCTGCGTGATCGGCGTCGTGACGGCCCTTTGCAGCGCGCCGCAGCCGGCGACGGCGAAGTCGAGCTGCGCCTCGGCGGCGTGCGTGGGACGAACCGGCACAGAGGCAGTGCGCTCCGCTCCGAACGGGCCGCGCATGACGAAGTGGCGGGAGCAGTTCGGCTTGCACTGGAAGTACGGCGAGAGATGCACCCCGAGCGGGCGGACGAAGGAGCCCTGCGGAACGACGGCGTGCACGTCCTGGAGCACGAGTTGCTTGTGCGTCCGGTTCTCGAGCACGACCATGAGGCCGAACCTGCCGTTGGGCAGGGCCCTCACGCTCACCGCCGTCTTGCCCGAGCCGAGCACCGCGCTGCCCGCGGCCTGCGATCCCTTTTGCTGCCGGACGAACGCCGAACCGACGACCGAGTGTGAGGCAACCGGAGCAGCCTGCCGAGCACCGCCGCCACAGCCGGCGGCCGCGACGCCGACGAGCACCACGATCCCGAGGCCGGCGGCCTTCACCGGACGTGTTATACGCCACGAACGGCGAATCGGATTGGGACGGATCAAGAAGCAGGCGCAGCCGGCGAGTCTGGCGGAGGCTCCGCGCCGGGGCCCGGCGTGACTCCGACCTCCGTGAGCGGCTCCTCGACCGTCCACTTCTGGAGCTCGACCCGCTCGCCGAAGAACTCCCAGACCGCGCGACCCGCCGCGAGCAGGGGCAGCGAGACGAGGATCCCCGGGAACCCGTAGATCTCGCCGCCGGCGAGCAGGCCGAAGATCACGAGCAGCGGGTGGAGCCGAAGCGAGCGACCCATGACCTTGGGCACCACGACGTGACCCTCGAGCTGCTGGATGCCGAGGAAGAGCAGCGCCACCCACAGCGCCGAGAGCGGATGCTGGACGAGCGCGTAGAGCACCGGCGGTATCGCGCCGAGCCAGGGACCGATGTACGGGATGAGCTCCGTCACCCCGGCCCAGGCGCCGAACGCAGCCGCGTACCGGCCGCCGTGCGGCATCAGCCCGAGCAGTCCGAGGATCCAGAGCCCGAGCCCGGAGCTCACCCCGATGATCAGCGAGAGCAGGAACTGGCCCTTCACATAGCTCGCGACGGCCTGTTCCATCCGCACGATCAGCCCAACGCCCTCGTGCGGTGGGAAGCGTCGGTCGACCGCCTCCGTCAGCCGCTGCATGTCGAGGAGCATGTAGATCGACACGACGACGACGAGGATCGCGTCGAACAGGAGCGTGACGACCGTGAGTCCCGCTCCCTCCGCCCAGTGCAGCGCCTTGGTCGTGTACTTCTGGACGTCCTTCGTCCCGACCTGGTTCAGGAACTTCTGGCCCTGCTTCTCGACGTGGATGCTGCTCAGGTGGTGGTGGTTCAGCCAGACCTGGAAGCGCACGAGATCCTGCTCGGCGCCCGTCCGGGGCGGGTGTCCGGAATCGGTCGTAAAGTACTTGTCCACCCGGTGTGCGGCGCTGCGAGTCTGCTGCACGACCACCGTGGCGAGAGCGAGGATCGTCAGTGCGACGGCTGCTGCGAAGGCGAGATAGACGAGCGCTACCGCCGGCCCGCGAGGGATCCAGGCCCGACCGAGTCCCCGGACGAGCGGATTGAGCAGCAACGCGATGAGCAGCGCCACGAGGAACAGGAAGAGCACGTGACGCACCGCACCCGCCACCGTCCACGCGAGCAGAAGCAGCAGTGGCAGAAGCACGAGCTGCGCCCAGCGCGGGATCTCGATGCGCACAGACGCGGGCGG
>Ga0070730_10006138_pt1 | contig 10291 bp, 8 predicted proteins | sample Coa_R1_3_FD_66447 | JGI IMG/M metagenome (GOLD analysis project Ga0070730, IMG submission 66447) | Surface soil microbial communities from Centralia Pennsylvania, which are recovering from an underground coalmine fire - Coalmine... | ecosystem: Environmental > Terrestrial > Soil > Unclassified ... | reverse complement strand
AGTGTAGTCTGCACGGTTTGAAGAACCTCCTGCAAATCGGCGCGCAGGGATGAACCCTCGGGTGCATGTGCTCCGGCGCGACGCAGCATGGAACCGACGGCGGTCAGGATCTGGCCAAATTCATCGTGCAATTCACGCGAGATATACCGCAGTGTGGATTCCTGGGTGGAGATGAGTTTTTGCGCGAGTTCGCTGCGACGCTCGGAAATTTCGGCCAAGCGCGCGAACAGGCGGCGGTTCCAGCGTATCAGCGAAAGGCCGTTCAGCAGGATTGCGAGCAGAGTTGCGGCAAGGAAGACGTATACCTGGCGTTGCACCCGATCGTAAATCTGAACGATGCGCTGGCCGGCCTGTTCTTCATTCTCGCTGTTCTGAACCAGCAGCCTGGCGACGGCGGTGCTCAACGAGGCTTGGCGCTCCTGCAGGGAAAAGCGGATCTGATAACGAGCCTCCTTCTCCTTGCCATCGCGGGCGAGGGCGAAGATGCGGTCGACCGCGTCCCAGAACTGTGTGAAGGAACTGGTGAGGAAGGCGCTCTGCTCGGGGGTGCGGCTGGCGGCGGCAAGTCCCGCCTCCCTTCGGATGGCGTCGTCCAGATCGGTGCGAATGCGCTGTAATTGAGCGGACCAGGCAGTGAGGGGGTAGGACTCATCGCCACTCACCATGTCGCGCATATCGACGGCGAGGAGATTGAGATCATTCTGGATGCGCAGCAACTGCAGCGAATCCTTACGGTTGCGGTCGACTAACTCGGTCTGCAATTGACGCAGCCCGGTCACCTGTCGCGTGATGTAAACCGAATAGGCGACCACTACGGACAGCGTGATAAGAAGGCCCAGCAGCAGGCCCAAGGTCGGGGATCGGTCCGGCGGAGACGGGCGGGACACGCCACGAGGATACAACGTCAGGATGGTGCGTGTCACAAGGGCGGCGCCCCGTTACAAGAACGGCGGATAGATGTGTGACAATGCTGTAATAATGAAGCGAATCCGGGCCCAGCGGAGTCAAACAATAGATTGAGTTCCCCAGCCACAGAAGCGGCGAAACCTCCAAAACTCCAACGTCTGAAGGCCGTCTGGCCGGAAGTCTGGAAGTTGATGCGTCCACGCCGTGGACTGCTTGCGGTCGGGTTTGTGTTGATGGTGATCAACAAGTTTGCGGGGTTTGTGCTGCCGTACTCCTCGAGATTTCTGATTGACAATGTGGTCACCAAAAATCAAACGGGCCTGTTGCGGCCGCTGGTGTTGTCGGTTTTATTTGCAACTCTGATTCAGGGTGTCACTTCTTTTTCCTTAACGCAGTTGTTGTCGAAGGCCGCCCAACGGCTGATTACCGAGCTTCGGCAGCAGGTGCAAATGCACATCTCCCGCCTGCCAGTGGCTTTTTACGATGCGAATAAAACGGGCGCGTTGGTGTCGCGGATCATGACCGATGTTGAAGGGGTCCGGAATCTGCTGGGCACGGGGCTCGTGGACTTTGCCGGGGGGTTGGTCGCTGCCAGCATCGCACTCGTTTTGCTGTTGCGTACCAGCGTACCCCTGACGCTCATTGCTGTCGGTTCTCTGGGTTGCTTTGCACTGGTGTTGAACAAGGCGTTCGCCGTGATTCGTCCAATTTTTCGCGAGAGGGGGAAGATTAATGCCGAGGTTACGGGAAGGCTGACGGAGTCGCTTGGCGGCGTGCGCGTGATTAAGGGGTATCACGCGGAGGAACGGGAAGAGAAGATTTTTGCCGGCGGGGTACGGCGGCTTCTCGACAACGTGATGCGCACGCTGACGGCTACGTCACTGATGGGACTTTCCGCGAGCGTGCTGCTCGGATTGGTCGGAGCAGCCACGATGTACGTCGGCGGACATCAGATGGTCGCGCACACTCTGACGCCCGGCGGTTACATCTCCTACACCCTGTACCTCGTGTTTTTGGTCGCGCCCATCATGCAGGTGGTTTCGATCGGAACTCAGATCACTGAGGCACTGGCAGGTCTGGAGCGAACACAGGAGATCATGCGGGAGCGGCCGGAGGATCAGGATCCGAAGCGTACGTTGGCTCTCCGTGACATTGTGGGCACGGTTGATTTTGAGGATGTGAGTTTCAGCTACGACGGCGCCCACGAGGTTCTGCACAATATTTCATTCCGGTCAGACCCAGGAACGGTGACTGCGCTCGTCGGTTCTTCGGGTTCGGGGAAGTCGACCACGATTGGATTGATCTCGGCTTTTTATGTGCCCACGAAGGGGACGATCCGCGTGGACGGGGAGGACTTGAGCACGGTGCGGCTCGACTCCTTCCGGACGAGGTTGGGAGTTGTGCTGCAGGAATCGTTCCTGTTTGACGGAACGATCCGGGAGAATGTCGCGTTTTCGCGGCCCGAGGCGAGCGAACAAGAAATCATGCGCGCCTGCCAGATCGCGCGCGTGGACGAATTCGCGGAATCGTTTGCTGAGAAGTACGACACGGTGGTCGGCGAACGCGGTGTGAAGTTGTCGGGTGGGCAGCGGCAACGGATCTCGATTGCTCGGGCCATCCTGGCGGAGCCGCGGATTCTGATTCTCGACGAGGCAACGTCGAGCCTGGATTCGGAATCGGAAGAAATGATCCAGCAAGGGCTCTCTTATCTCATGCGGGGGCGAACGACATTCGTAATCGCGCACCGTCTTTCGACCATACGCCGGGCGGATCAGATCATGGTGATGGAGCAAGGTCAGATCGTTGAGCGTGGCACGCACGCGCAACTCTATGCTGCGCGGGGACGCTATTACGACCTCTACACGCGGCAGCACGGTGTCGAGGAAAACTTGTTCCTCGCGCCGGGCGAGGGCGACGCGGTTTCGGTTGACGATGCCGGCGCAGCAAAAAATGGCGACGTGAAAGCAGGCGACGCTTTGCGCGTGCTGCGAGGAGAGATGCGATAAGAACCTATGGCGGCCTTCCCCGGAACGATCCCCAAAACTGGAACTGCAGCGATTCGGAGTGAGAATCTGTGCCGGCACTACCGCATGGGCGAGACGTTGATTCGCGCGGTGGACGGCGTCTCGCTCGAGGTACGGGCGGGAGAGTTTGTGGCATTGCTGGGGAGTTCGGGCTCCGGCAAATCGTCCGTGCTGAATCTGATTGCGGGACTCGATCGCCCGACGTCAGGAAGCGTGATCGTTCAGGATCGCGATTTGGCGAAGCTGTCGCGCGAGGATTTGGCGAAGTACAGGCTGCACGTAGTGGGAATGGTCTTTCAGTCGTTTAATTTGATTGCGAGCATGACCCTGGCTGAGAACGTGGAACTACCGCTACGTTTCGCCGAGGTCGACCGGAGCAAGCGCGATGCATTAGCGCGCGAAGCGTTGGAGCGAGTTGGGCTGCGGGCTCGCCTGAATCATCGTCCCAGTGAGCTCTCGGGCGGCGAGCAGCAGCGGGCGGCACTCGCCCGGGCTTTGATCAATCGCCCCAAGCTCTTGCTGGCGGACGAGCCCACGGGGAATCTCGACAGCCACACGGGCGGCGAAATCATGGACCTGGTTCGGGAGTTCAACCAGCAACTGGGCATGACGGTGGTCATGGTGACTCATGAGCGTGCACTCGCCGAGCGCTATGCACAACGCATGATCTTTCTGGCGGACGGAAAGTTAGTCGGCGATGAGGCGAACGTGGCCCATGCGCGGACAGAAGGGGGCGATCGTGAAGATTCCTGATCTCACCGAACTCGCTTTGCGGAACCTGCGTGAGTCGCTGCTGCGAAACTCACTCACGACCGTCGGCATATCTGTGGGCGTGGCGTCGCTAGTAGCGATGTTGTCACTGGGAATCGGTCTGCAACAATTATTCTCCAGGCGTCTGGCGAAGTCAGGTTTGTTCGACACGGTCCTGGTTACATCCCGTCGCGATCTTCGAGGCATGGGGCGCGACGAGGAGCGTAACGGTCCTACTGCCGCGGAAAGCCCTATCCTTGATGAACCTGCCCGGCTGGAGATCGAAAAGTTGCCCAATGTGCTCGAGGCGTATCCTGATATTCGCTTCATCACGGAACTACGCTATGACGATAAACCGCACCTGACAATGGTCTCCGCCCTGCCTGCGTCCGCGAAATCGAACGACGCGTTCGAGGGAATGCAGGGCAGTTTTTTTTCCACGGACACAGCCGCCGAAGTGATCCTGCAAAAGACATTTGCCGAGGAACTGTTGGGCAAGACTCCGCCCCGTGGGGGCGAAGAGCCGAAGGTCGCTGAGCTCGCGAAACCGCTATTGGGCAAAGAATTGACGATGCGCTACGCACAACGGTCGACCAGTCAAGCGGAGCCTTCGTCGACTCAGGCCTCAACGGACAACAGTGTGGCCACGGCAGCCTATTCCGTGGTCTCGCGCGAACAAAAGCTGAAGATTGTGGGTGTCGCCGATCTCGACCCGGAAAACATGCGTGGTCCGACCCGTGCCAAGGTCTTCCTGCCATTGAAGCTGGCCGAAAGTCTTCACGTGATGCAGCCCACGGACCTGCGCGAAATCGCGCGGGCGGCCAGCGATCAGCCGGTCTATTCCTCCATTAGCGTGCGGGTGAAAGATCCCGCCCAAGTTCAACTTGTCGAGGATGCGATCAAGAAGAAAGGCTTCGGCACGTTCTCGATTCTCGATGCCAGTCGCGGCCTGCAGCAAGTATTCAAGGTCTTGTACGCCTTCCTTGGAATTTTCGGAAGCCTAGCCTTGATCGTCTCTTCCATCGGCATCGTGAATACTCTGGTGATGGCAATTCTCGAGCGCCGTCGCGAAATCGGCATTATGAAGGCGATCGGCGCCAGTGACGGAGATGTGAAGAAACTTTTCTTCGCTGAGGCCGGTGCCATGGGGGTTTTGGGCGGCATCGTGGGAGTGGCGTTGGGCTGGGCGATTGGCCAGTTGATCAACTTCGGCACGAACCTCTGGCTCAAGAGCCAGTCGTTTCCGCCTGACCATTTTTGGGCGGTGCCCTGGTGGCTTGTCGTGCTGGCTATTCTGTTCTCGGTGATCGTGAGTCTTCTTTCCGGATTGTATCCAGCGGGGCGCGCGGCCCGGCTCGATCCCGTACAGGCGCTGCGTTACGAATGAACGGATCTGCATGACACGCGTGTTAAGGCATGGTTGGCGAGCGTTCCTAATCTGCGTTCTTTTGGCTGGCTCTTGGGCGGCCGCACAGAGTCGAATCGACTGCAACGCGCTGAACAGCAAAATCCTGAAGCAGGTCGTTCACTACTGCGTTTACCTGCCTGCCGGGTATGACGCCGGCGCGACGAAGAATCCGGCGGTGCGCTATCCAGTCCTTTATTTCTTGCACGGGCTGGGCGATAACGAACAGACGCTCTTCAACAGCGGAGGCTGGACTCTGCTCGACGATTTGCGCAACCAGCACAAGATGGGTGACTTCCTGATTGTCGCTCCGGAAGGCAGGCGCAGCTTCTACATCAATTCAGCTGACGGTTCTGTGCGCTACAGTGACTTCTTCCTTCAGGAGTTCATGCCGAAGATTGAAGGCCAGTATCGTATTCGCGCGGGGCGTTCGGGGCGAGCCATCAGCGGAATTTCCATGGGCGGATACGGTGCGCTGCGGCTTGCGTTCGCGCATCCGGAGTTATTCTCGGCAGCAAGTGCACAGAGCGCTGCGTTGATCACAGAATCGCCGAAGGATCTCGACGCGGCGTCCGGGACCGGCGCACCTTTGGCCGGAGTCCTGGCGGCGGTCTTTGGGAAGCCCATCAACGTCCCCCACTGGAATGAGAACAGTCCCTTTGTTCTGGCAAAAAGAAATGTCGCAGCTTTGCGAAAGCTCGCGATCTATTTCAACTGCGGGCAAGATGACAATTACGGCTTCGAAAAAGGGGCAGCGGCGCTGCACGACGAGTTGCAGAAAGAAAAAGTACGCCACGAATATCGTCCTTACCCTGGCGACCACAGCCTGACATACTTCCTGTCGCACTTTGAAGAGGTGATGGAGTTCCATTCCAAAGCGTTTGGGTTGTTGCCAGAAAGCGGCAGATCGAAAAGCATCGCAAAGCGATGAGCGTCAAGACTCTTCGTTCGTGGGGAGTCGCGGAACAACGATGTTCGGCGAATCGCGGGCGACTTCCAAGATTCTTTTCCCCCTGTTGTAAACTAACGAGACGAGCTCAAAATGCTCGTCCTACCTTCCGCGGAGGGATGTGTGAGTGGTTGAAACAGGCGGTCTTGAAAACCGCTGTACCGGAAACGGTACCGGGGGTTCGAATCCCTCTCCCTCCGCCAGATTTGTTTCGCACAACATTTGAGAAGAAAGCCGCGAGACCTTGATTCGTGCGGCGGTGTCCTGGCCTGCCATGCCAGTGGGGGCTTTCGGTGGGGTTAGGGTGTGAGGGCGATGACGCGCAGCGGACTGCCGGATCCGCCGACGATCTTGAGTGGTGCGGCAATGACGATGGCGCCGGTGGGTGGAAGCTGATCAAGGTTGGACAGGCCAGCCAGCCCGAACTTGCCACTGCCGTGCATCAGGTAGTGGTTTGGAAAAGGCGGGTCAAAAGTCGCGGCCTGGCCGGCATCGGTCCCGACCGTTTCCACGCCAAGACCGAGCACGTCTCTTTCTGTCGCGAGGAAGGCGGAGGTTTCCTTGGCCAATCCGGGCGTGTGCGGTCCATTCTCCTTTAGGTTGATGTAGTCCTTTGGGGTTGTTCGCTTCGACCAGTCTGTCCGCAATAAAACCCATGCGCCGGCCGGGATTTGCCCATGCCTTTCTTCCCACCTGCGAACATCCTCGAGCGTTAGCAGATAGTCTGGGTTTCGTGCGACGTCAGCACTAACGTCGATCACGCAGGCCGGACCGACGAATTTCTTCGGCGGGATTCTGTCAACCGTATTGTCGGGAAGGTCTTTGCCAGAGATCCAGTGGACCGGAGCATCGAAATGCGTTCCCGTATGCTCCCCAGTCTCGAATGCGTTCCAGTACCACGCGGGACCGCGTTCATCATAGTGCGACAGTTCCCAAATCTTGAAGGCAGGAGTGTTATTCCACTGTGATGGCAGCGGCAGGAGTGGCGTCTGCGGACTCAGAGGCTGTGTGAGATCCACGATCCGCAAACGTCCGGTCTGAAGCTCTTGAATCAGTTCCGTCAACACGCGAGACATTTGCCCACCTCCCAGACTTTCCATTCGTTAGTTACTTCTACGCGATCCGATTTTCGCTTGGTCTCTAGCTTCGCTTCAGCGACTGAATGTGCCGACGGAATTGAAACCGATTTTCCAGCAACGACAGATCGGTGACAAAGCCGCTGGGACCTTTGGCTTCGACCTTGGCAATGATGGTCGTCAGTTCACTTCCGTGCATTGCGCCGGCTAGGGTGGATTTGAAACTCTCGACATCCCGCACGGTCGCGACACGCGGAATTCCAGAAGCACGCGCAACCCCTTCCAAGTCCGTGCCGGTGCTTGTTGCAGTCGGGAAGCCGCCGACCGAAAGCAGGCTTTCGTTGTCGAAAACTACGTGAACCAGATTCCTGGGGCGGTAGCGCGCCATGGTGCTGAGGCCGCCGAGGTTCATCAAAAGAGAGCCGTCGCCGTCGAACACAATCACTTTTTGTTCGGGCAGACATAGTGCCAATCCTAAGCCGGTCGAAGAGGCGAGTCCCATGGCATGTTGCAGATAGAAAAAATTCGGCCGATGGCCGAGCGAGTGCAGCTCGGCCGCAACGGCTCCCATGATCGTGACGACGAGGCAGTTCTCAAGGTCCGGATAAATCGAGCGAAGGCAATCGATGCGGAGCATCACTGCTCCTCCCACATCAGGTCGCGCGTCAACAGAAGGGCGACCGGCTGCAAACTGCTTTCGGCGAGAGTCTGCGCTTGTCGTATCCGTTTCTTGACGGTCTCAGGTGCGTCGAGACAAAAGTAGGGAATCGCCAGCGCTCGCAAAATGGCCTCGCTGATATTGCCGCCCTGGGTCTGCCATGGATCGCGTTCTCCCAGCGAACCACGGTAGCTGATCAGCATTAACAGAGGAATCTTGTAAAGATGTGCGAAGGAGACGATGCCGTTCACTGAGGCGAGGAAGCCGTGGTTCTGCATGAGCATCGCCGATTTGACCCCGGCAAAGTGTGCTCCGGCCGAGACGCCGACTCCTTCCTCTTCTTTGGCCAATCTCACAAGGATCATCTCGGGGTCCTCATCGGCCATTCGGATCAAGTGCACCAACCAGGTTTCCGGCAGCGCGGATACCAGACGGATGTCGCACTCCTTCAAAGCGTCGAAGATCACCCTGGAACTGGTTAAGGATACGGGCATCAGTTTCGTGCGGTCATGTGTAACGGGGCGCCGCTAGCTGGACGTGCAAAGGTTTACGGTGGCCGCGTGAGATTATAACCCTCGCTGTAGAAAGGAGGCGAACGTGATTTGGTAGGCGAGGCGAAGTGCCCTCTTGACGGGCGTTTGCAGCGGGGTATAGCTTGACCCTGCCGTTCCCCTGCCACTTTTCACGCGTAACCGGGAGCAAGGTTTGCAGATTAAATCCCAAGGTGTTCTCAACCCGGAAATCCAGGCGGGGCCGATTGCCGGCTTTCCGATCGAAGCTGTTCGCGCCTGTTTCCCTGCCCTGACCCAGACTCCGGGATTCATCTTTTTCGATAATGCGGCGGGGGCGCAGGTCCCGCAGATCGCTCTTGACGCAGTGAATCATCATCTTCTCGAGTGCAATGTCCAGCGCGGGGGACGCTACGCGAAAAGCATCGAAGTCGATGCAACGATTGCACGCGCGCGACAGAGTGTTGCTGACCTGGTGAATGCCCGTGATCCAAGCGAAATCGCTTTCGGAATGAACGCCACTTCTTTCATTCGTCTCGCGAGTCTGGCAATCGGCCAGACGCTCGGCAAGCGGAATGAGATTATCGTCACCGAGATGGACCATGAGGCAAACGTCGCGACATGGATGGGGTTGGAACGAAACGGGGCGCATCTCCGATGGTGGAATATGAGGGCCGATGGGAAACTGCACGTTGACGATCTCGTTACATTGGTTTCTTCGACAACGCGCCTGGTGGCTTGCACGCTTACGTCGAATGCCATCGGCTCAATCGTCGATGTGGCAGCGGCGGCGAAAGTGGCGCACTCGGTTGGGGCGGAGATTTTTCTCGACGCCGTGCATTACGGGCCTCACGGCTTGATCGACGTGCAAGCCTTTGATTGCGACTACCTGGTATGTTCGGGCTACAAGATTTTCGCGCCCCACATGGGATTTCTATGGGGACGCCGGGAACTTCTGCAAGCGCTCCAAACCTTCCGCGAGGACTTCATTCCGGACGAACCGCCCGGCAAAATTGAGGCCGGAACTTTTGTTTACGAGAATGTAGCGGGGATGGATGCAGCCGTACGCTACCTGGAGAACCTTGGCCGCAGTTTGAGCGGAAACGGGGGAGCCGGCAAATCGAGGCGAGCAGCGCTTGAACGTGCGTTCGAATCGATCAGGAACTACGAGGAGTCGCTTTCAGGGGAGATGTTTCGCGTGCTCGCGGAGTGCGGCGCGGTTGTGTACGGCGTGTCCAAAGCGGAGCGGGTACGCGAACGAGTGCCAACACTCGCCTTCAATCTGCCGAATATCTCCCCGGCAAAAATTTCTGAAGAGCTAGCGAAACGGAATATCGGCGTGCGAGATGGCCACATGTATTCGCCGCGATTGATGAAACGATTGGGGCTGGCGACGGAAAGTGGCGCAGTCCGAGCATCGCTTGTCCACTACAACTCGATGGAAGAGGTGCACCGCTTCGGAACGGCGCTGGCAGAGACGAGAGATTCATGCTGACCGACAAGCAGATCCTCGACGTTCGCTCGCGCTTCCGCATCTTCGAGCAAAGAATCTATCTGAATAGCTGCTCTCAGGGTGCGCTCTCCGATGCTGTGCAGGCCGGCATGGAGGACTTTATCGCGAGTTGGCATGAGCAAGGCTCGCCGTGGGAGCTGTGGGTGAATCGTTACGAGGAAGCGCGGGCTGCCTTTGCGCGTTTCATCAACGCCAGCCCGGATGAAGTTGCGATCGTGACCAGCGTCTCGGCGGCGGTCAATAGCGTTGCCAGCGCACTTGATTTTCAGGATCGGAATAAGGTGGTGCTTGGCGAGTTCGAATTTCCTACCATGGGCCATATCTGGCTCGCCCAACGCATTCGGGGTGCCGACGTGCGATTTGTGCCCGCGGAAGGCAACATCATTCCCGCGATCAATTATGAAAGGATGATCGATCGCCACACGCTCATCGTGCCGCTGACGCACGTCTGCTTCAAAAATGGTTTTCGTTCAGGGTTAAGCTCAGTCACGGAAATTGCCC
>Ga0070730_10006137_pt1 | contig 10291 bp, 8 predicted proteins | sample Coa_R1_3_FD_66447 | JGI IMG/M metagenome (GOLD analysis project Ga0070730, IMG submission 66447) | Surface soil microbial communities from Centralia Pennsylvania, which are recovering from an underground coalmine fire - Coalmine... | ecosystem: Environmental > Terrestrial > Soil > Unclassified ... | reverse complement strand
GCCTATGAGCGGCTGGTGGGTCTGTGCTATATCGCCAATGTCAAGGCCGGCCATTCCTTTTCGCCTTCTGGTCGCACCTATGGAACGACCAATGCGCTGCGCCCTTTGATGCAGCGAGCAGGCTACGAGGTCATGGGGCATCAAGCCCATGCCGTGGATTATTCGGCGGGAACAGAAGATCACGACAGTAACTGTCAAAACCTGTTGGTCTTTCACAAACTCTTCCAACCTTTTCTGGTGCAGATGCACGTCGCCACCCAGCAGGAGCTGGATCAGCTCTATGCGCAGACCGAGAAGGATATGCACGCCGAAGACTTTAGTGCCATTGACTATTTTCTGACGGTCTGGGGACGCAAGGCGAAATAGCAAGCCCTTTGGTCAAGAAGGGGTAACAAAGAAAAGGCGAGCAGAAACCGATAGAAGCAATGAGAGAGATCTCCGTCCCATCCTGCTCATCCTGCTGGAGTCGGTTCCTGCGCCAGGGGCCGCTGCGACTGGAGCAATGGAAGAGAGCAGAACGGCAGAGCGATATCACGGAACTGATACGTGAGGTCCGGTGGGTTGACCGACGATGCCGCCAGAGCCCTCGCTTGTAGCCAACCCTGGAGCCTTGGTGGAAAGAGACTGTGGTGGCGTCCGAAAGGGATCTGTCTTGACTGTAGATTTGCCAATAACACTACCGAATTGAGATGACCCACACGGACGGAAAAATGGCTTTTCGGCGCGATAAGGGGTCAAATCAGGTGTCAAAACACAGAGGGCGGGAATGACCCCGCTTTGGAAGTTGCACGATAACCCCACACATCTCCTTCCACACCATGGGTGTGTCGTTGCAAGAAGGCTCTGAGAGCCACCACAAACTGCTTGGCTACGCTGCTTCTCCCTCCCAGATGAGAAAGCAAAGAGCTCTTCCCTTTGGGAAGAGGGCGTGAAGCGCTTCTCTCAATCGCTCTATTTCCAACTGGTCCAGCTTGTTGAAAAAGTCCTTAGTGGATGAGCATATCTCAGAAGAGCGCTCTCTTTTATGCTCAGAGAGTGTGCACAAAAGGCAAAATGATGAGATTCCCTGGACTTTTTCAACAGGCTGACCCGTTTCTGACACCACTCCGGTAGGTGAATGGTAGGATGTGGAAAAAGCCAAGAAAAACGGCGGACCCGGAGGACCGCATAGAGTGCTCAGCTCTCAAGCGCGTGGGGCTATGCACCTGGTCGCACTGTGTGGATCAGGAACAGGCCAGGAATCACCCAGGAAAGCCGCCTGACCCGGCGAACCTGTTGCTAGACCGTTCGAGGAAGAATGGGCTCCTGCGCCTCCAAAGGGTCTTCATTCATAGTGACCCCCCACAAATCCATACAATCCGGCCATGCGCTCTTATTCCTCCTTTCCAGAACTCTTAGTGCTTTTAAGGTGTCTTCCATTTGTCAGCCCACTAGCGGAGCTAGACTTCTACCTGGAATCCGCACCACTGCGGGAGGCCCTAAGTATGCTACAATGTCTATTAGTTGTCTGGCAGTTGTCTAGTAGTGGGTATTTCTAGCTGTCCACGCGGATGTCTTCTTTGCCCCAGAGCAGATCTGACTCCTAGGCGCAGCCCTTCGAGAGCAGAGAGGGGTGGGAGCACCAGCAGGAGGCACCTGATCGCAAAGGGAGAGCCCGACTATGCATCGCAATAAGCGCTTGAGACAAGAACGGGAGCTGCGCGGATGGTCCCAGGAGCGGCTCGCTGAGGCGGTTGGCACGACAGCCAGGACAGTGCATCGCTGGGAGAGTGGCCAGGCTGTGCCTTATCCCTACTATCGCGAAAGATTGTGTGCCCTCTTTGGCAAGAATGCCGAAGAATTAGACCTCTTGCCAGAGAGAGACCAGGAGCCCGCCGAAGAGGAGACGAGGGAGGCCTCCCCATCGCCCTTGCCATACCCCATCGGACAGGCGCCTAATCTCTTCGACCCGATGATCCCTATGGCTTTGACAGCAGAGGGCTTCTTGATTGGACGAGACTCTCTGTTAGCGCAGCTCATGAGACGACTGGGTACTGGTGGCAGCCCGGCACTCACGGCCTTCTATGGCTTGCCAGGGGTTGGCAAAACAGCGCTGGCAGTAGCGCTGGCCGCTCACCCCGAGGTGCAGCGCCAGTTTCGCGATGGGATCTTGTGGGTGGGGCTGGGAACAGAGCCGAATGTGTTGGGCCTGCTTGCCCGCTGGGGAACGCTCTTGGGCGTTTCAGCGGCTCAAGTGGGAGACGTGAGCCGTTGGGAAGCGTGGGGGATGGCTGTGCGTACCGCCATCGGGACCCGTCGCATGTTGCTCATCATTGATGATGCTTGGAAAGCAGAGGAAGCTTTGGCCTTTCAGGTCGGAGGGCCTGACTGTGCATACCTGGTGACCACACGCCTTCCACACGTGGCTTTTGCCTTCGCTGGGGAGGGAGCCGTGGAGGTTTCTCACCTCTCCGAGGCGGATGGGCTGGCCCTGCTGGCTCGCTTTGCCCCAGAGATCATCAGGCTGGAAGCCCAGAGCGCTTCCTCGCTCGTCCACTCCGTAGGGAGCTTACCGCTAGCATTGACTCTTATGGGCAAATACCTGAGGTCTCAGTCATTCACCCGGCAGCCACGCCGTCTGTATACAGCCATCACCCAGTTAAATGATACTGAGCGACGCTTACAGCTCAGCGTCCCAACCTCCTTGCTCGAGCGTTCTCCCAGTCTCCCCTCAGGTATCCCCCTTTCGTTGTACGCCACGATTGCCGTCAGTGACCAGCAACTCAGTGAGCAAGCCCGCAGATCCTTGTACGCGCTCTCCGTCTTCCCTGCGAAGCCCAATAGCTTTTCCGAAGCGATGGCGGTGGGGGTAACAGGGGAAGCGATAGATGTTCTAGATGAACTCAGTGATGCAGGCTTACTGGAGAATAGTGGACCGGGCCGGTATATGGTGCACCAAACCATCTCCGATTATGCGAAGAGATTGCTCGGGACAACAACAGATGTCCATGAACGATGGATCACCTGGAGCGTGGCCTACGCAGAGACCCACCACACCGATTACGCGCAGCTCGACCCGGAGATCCCCACGCTCCTGGCGGCATTCGAGGCAGCATATCGGCTTGGGAAATACCCAGAACTGATCAGAGGAGTGTGTGCAGTCGTCCCCTTTTTGCAGGCCAGAGGGTTACATCCTCTGGCCAGAGAACGCCTCCAACAAGCGTACACCGTTGCCAGATCTCTGGGAGATTCGCGTAGCATCATCACCATCTCCTGCCTCTTAGGGAAAATTGCCGGGATCTTGGGAGCAACCACCCAGGCAGAAGACTACCTCCAAGAAGGCCTGGCCCTGGCACGCCAACAAGACGATCCAGGACAGGTCTGCTATTTGCTCTCCGCTCTCGCGTTCCTGGAAACGTTTCGAGGGAAGCCTGCCCAAGCGAAAGCCTATGCCCAGGAAGGGTTGGCCATTGCACGCCAGCTGGGATCGCCCAAACAGATCGTGGATCTGCTCATCTGGTTGGGACTGGCTGCCTATGAGCAACAAGACTACGCACTGGCGGGGACCTGCTGCCAGGAAGCCTTTCCCCTTGCCCGTCAGATCAACGACCGAGAGGCCATTTGTTACTTACTTGCAGGGGTAGGGTGGGTGGCGACAGCACTGGGCAACTATGCCCAGGCAGAGGCCTACTACCAGGAAGGAATGGAGATCGCACAGCAGTTTCAGCACAGCTATTGCACCTGTTTACTCCTCACAGGACAGGGCTGGCTGGCTGGCAAATTGGGAAACTATGCCCAGGCAGAAGTCACGACCCAGAAGGCACTGGAGCTCGCACGCTCCATCAGCGCCTATGAATTGATCTACCGTTTGCTCACGAGTCTGGGCTGGTTAGCCGAGACTAAAGGGGAATACGACAAGGCGGATGCGTTTTATCAAGAAGCGCTGCTCCTGGCATACCAGCATGAGAAACCTCGACTCCTCTGCCTGATTCTCTTCCATCTCGGAAAACTCCGTCTGAAGCAACAGCAGTATGAGGCAGCATCGATCTTCTTTCAGGAGATGCTCAAAGAGATCCCAGATGGCAGCCAAGACCTGGTCGATCGTGCGCAGAGCGGCCTAGCACAGATCACTCTCGCTCAAAGCCGTCGAGTTGAAAGAGAGGAGAGATCTTGAGTCAACAACCCCTCTCTGGCCCTATGAAGACGCTTCTCTCTGAGAAAGGTTGGCCTGCTTCTCTGGCTCTGTCCACAGTCATCTGTATGAGAGCTTCGAGGAGCAGGCCAGTTGTATCGCTAGGAACAGAGAGGGTGGTCGAACCAGTGCAATGAGAGAAGCCAGAGCGGGCTCAGCAGCAGAGAGAGGGTCAACAGCAGGAGACCAAGGAGGCGGGCACCCAGGACCAGATTCCCGTGGGTGAGCACGGGCCGCTTTGCCACGAAGCTCAGGGTGATGGCCAGCACCAATGGCAGGAAGATGACCGTCAAGCCTATGAGTCCTATGAGGTTCCTGCCTGGGGACGCTTCGTGGCGGAGGCAGGGGAAAGCCAGTGAGAGGAAAGGGCCACAAATAAATGCCAACAGAAGCATCAGAGAACTGAAGCTACTGAAGAGCACACTCAGAATGGCGCTCCGATGGGACCGGTGAGAGTACTGCTGAGCCGTGAGTGACTGTCGCTTCTTCATTTTCTCTTCCTTTTGCTCATCAACACGGTGACTGAGAGGGGAGAGGAGCCCTCATGGTGTTCGAGGTTACCACCCCACAGGTCAAGCCACCTTCAGCGTTGCCAGGTCTCTTCTCCCTTCTTCTTGTGATCCTCTGAACCTGAGCACGAACGTCCTGGCGAGTTTTCCTGTGCCTGCCCACAGGCTTCTTGGCCCATTGGTGAGAGAAGAGGGATCGGATGGGTAGAGTCTACTCCTTGGTGATGGCTACATCTACAACAGAGACCAGACAACTAACAGACAGCTATGAGACAATCGAGAAGTTCATGGGTCGGGCACTCCAGAAGCCAGAGACTTTGTCAAGCTCTAGTGAAAGAGTGCAGAATTCTATAGTTTCTGGAGTGTCCAACCCATGAGCTTCTCCTTGTTCAGTAGTTGTCTGCTAGTTGTCTAGCATCTTTCGTTGATTTCTCTCCCCCTTCTGACTACACTACATCTCTATCCGAGAGGCAAGTCAAAGGGCCTCTCAGCAATCCAGCCGATGGCCAAAGAGGATGTCCATGCTTCTTGTTGACAATCGCGTGACCATCCATGGAGGAACCAATGCAAAAGCTTGAAGTAGTCATAGTAGAAAATGCATCTGGCTCAGTGCGCTCTGTAGAAGTCGTGGCCGATGCGCCAATTTCCGCACTCGTACCAGCCCTGGTCGAGGAGTTACACCTTCCCAAGACTGACCTCTTTGGCAAAAGACTGGTCTATATGTTACGCCGCTCTCCTCAAGGGCATATTCTCTCTGAACATACAACTCTCCTCGAATCGGGTGTGCGGGCAGGCGAAAAGTTGTCGCTGGATGCCTACGTGCTCAGTGGCTCTGTGGAAACCCTGGCCAAAAATAATGCCCAGTGGTCTTCTGATGATATCCATTCCTCGCAAACCATCACCGACAACGCTGCTGTTCCAACGCTCCAGCATCGCAATACCTCTGGGCATCTCTCAGCAGTGCTGCGGAAAGGGCGTCCAGGCCCTTTGATGCGCCGTGTTTTCCTGATGGTCGGTGGGGTAGCCGTGAGCTATGCGGCCTATGTCTCTCTCTCCAGAGCTGTTGCTGGCCTTCGTCCACTTCCTGCGTCTGGGGCGCTGGTCCTGACCCCTCACCCTCTCGTCCCAACGATGGTCAAGCCACTAGTAACATTTACACAGCACCAGCAGACCATACGCGCGCTGGCCTGGTCGCCCGACGGGAAACTGCTGGCTAGCGGCGCCGATGATAGGCACGTCTTTATTTGGAGGCCTGATGGGACGGTGGTGCAGACGCTTGAGCATCCTGCGCTCACCCATGCAATAGCCTGGTCGCCGGATGGGCGGAGGCTGGTGACTGGAGCGGATACGTGCATAACCTTTTTCAATGCTCTGACTGGTGCAGTGCTTGCAGGTCCCCTTCCAGGCCATACGCAGTCGGTGACAAGTCTGGCCTGGGCCGCACATGGTCAGATGGCAGTGGTGTCAGGTGGAGCAGATCGGCGGGCGATCGTCTGGGAGACGCAGAACTATAGCAAGTTGATCACCTTTACATTCCATACGGCACCGATAGAGGGGGTGAGTTGGTCTACTGATGGTCAGACGGTGGCCTCGGCATCGCAGGGTGGGGTAGTGCGTGTTTGGCAGAGCACGAGTGGTCAGCAACTTCATGGCTTCTATCAGGAGAGCCGAGCCCCCCTCCGTGCTCTGGCTTTTGCCCCTACTGGGGGGAAACTGGCAGTGGGAGGAGATGATGGCATTATCCGTCTCTGGAATGGGTTGAGCTGCCAGATGCAACAGGATACTGACAATGGCCCTCGCTGCACAGATGTCTCGCAGCGGTGGCGAGTATCCCAAAGAGCCATCCGTTCGCTGGCCTGGTCGCCCGATGGAAGGTTGCTCGCGGTCGGGGCGGATGATGGGATGGTCTCGGTCTGGGATCCTGTGCCGAGCCAGAAACCGCTGATACAGTTTCAGCAGCATACCATGGTGCATAACGTCACCTGGTCAATGGATGGTACCCAGCTGGCCACCGCGTCAGGCAATACCATCACGATCTGGATAGTGCAGTAGGGGTGTGCCCCTTCGACCGGGGAGAAGGGGGTCCTCTACAGCTTTGTATGAAAGACAGGCACACCCTCTCATAGCAGACTGGAAGAGTATTGGCAGCCATCTTGAGGCTATGACGACTCTGTTGGGATGTGAAGAGACTCATCAGCGGAAAGGAGGGCGTGGCGTGCGCGAGGATGAGATGAGAAGAGCAAGATCGCCTAGAAGAAGCAGAGGGAGAAAGGAGAAGCTGATGACGCATCCGATCCTGCATCCGTTACCAGGTCTGCGAAAGATCACCCTGATTCCCTGGCCCAAGGGGAGCCAGACCCATCAAGGACCTCCAGGCAATCACGACCTTGAAAGCTTGGATGCTCAGGCCGAGCTTAGCCTCTGCGTTGGCGTGAAAGAGTCTGGCACACTCCCTTCTGCTCCCAACATTGGCCCTTCCTCTCTAGAAGGAGAGACGAGCAGGGAGGGTGTGGCTGCTTGTCTCCTCCTGGTGGAGGACTCTGCGACGGTTCGAGAACTTGTGACCCTCACCCTGCGAAAAGCCGGCTACGAGATCCATGCGTTCCCTGACGGTATCCAGGCCATGCATTGGCTCAGTGCCTCCACCTCCCCACCCGATCTGCTGCTGGTGGATGTGGGTTTACCCAAACTGGATGGCTACGAAGTGATCAGAAGGATCAAAGCGAAAACGTTGTTTGCCCACACCCCCTGCATCATCCTCTCCCGGCGCGATGGCAAGATCGATCACCTCAAAGGAAGGTTGGCTGGCGCCACGACCTCTCTCGGCAAGCCGTTTACGATCCAAGCCCTACTCACTGCTGTCCAGACGGCGCTCACCACCCAGCCTTGAGCACCCCTGGTCGGGAAGGGCGCATGGTGCTCAACGGGTCATCTGGCCCCAGCTTCCATGATCCGAGAACGAAAACGCAGGCGCTTGCTGCGGTCTTCTCTCATCTTCAACCGCAAACTCTCTCTGCCAAGACAGCCGATCCAGTCACCTTTGCTCAACCCCTATGGCCACGATCACATCCAGCGCCCAGAGGGGTTTTCACTGGTGGAAAAAGCAGTGAGCCACTGGTGGTGGCGCGTTGATGGCTCCACCTGGACTGCCTTTTTGTCACAGGCCACGGCTCGAATTGGTCCGCTTACACCTTAGAAAATGCAAGATGGCTTCCGCCGTTCTGGTCGGTTTCAGGAGGGAGGCTGCCTGTCACCCTGCCGCACAAAGGGGGGTATCTGGTTTTAGAAGGCCCTGCAAGTTGCGGCCCGGTTTAAGAGTGGGCTTCCATTGGCGAGAGGGTCTCACGGAGGAAAAACCAACGAGCACCACAGGCCGTCCGCCGATGGTCCCACCTCTCTTCCGTCTCCCCGGATGCGCAGCAAGATACCTCCCGCTGCTCTTATCCAGTCCTGGAGAGGATGCACAACTCGGCCTCCTTAGAGTCCAGGGATTATCCCATTGAATAGGCAATCATCAATGTGAAAAAGCCAGCGGCGCGTATGAAAGCCGAGAGAATGGACAAAAGAACAAAACTGGCAGGGAAGAGCAGGTGCGGCATATACAACCCAAATCCGACTTCCAGCACCAAAAACGCTGTGCCTACGATCAGGCTAAAACGGGTTTTCTTTGAAACATAGAGACTGGCATAGCGGAGGCAGGCACACCCATAAATGACCATGCGAACGCTGTTGATGACCCCAGAAACCAATGGACCTCCTAAAGGAGGTAATACTGGCATAAGTGCTATTAATATGATAAAAACAACGGCAGTGGTTATCTGCCAGCGCCTGAGATGTTTGACCTGTTCATGAGATTTGACCAGAGAACTCAGGAAAATGAACAGAGCTCCACTCCATGAACCCACAGCCCTCGCCCATTCGGTACTGAAGTGATTCCCGCCCAGATGGGAATCTCCTATATTGCCAACGAAGACCGTGAGCGCAATTGTGCCCATCGCGAGTCCGATAATGGAGAGCAGATCTTTGCCAGACAACCTATAGACGTAGAAGGCACGCAGTGAGATGAGAAGACAGGCCACTCCGGCTGGAAATGAGGTGATGTTTGCAAGCAAGTTGATATCCATAGCAGTCTCGTTTCCTCCTGACAAGAAACAGCTCTTCGCAAACCTACAGGAAGGCAGCCCTCTCCACGGGTGTTCCTCCCCGCTCGTGCAACCGAATCTGGTCTTGCTGGAGCAGGTAGCTCAAGGCTTCGCGCATCTCTTGCTGCTCTAAATGCGTCAGTTCAGCCAGTTCAGCGACCGTTTTCTCCCCATCCACGGCGGAGTAAAGCCGCCGGGCCTTCTTTTGGGAAATGATACGCGCCCCTGCAAAGGGATTGTCGGCCTGGGCCTCTTCTATATTTTCTGCCCTGTGAGGAATGAGATCAGAAAAGCTGAGTTGAGCTGGTCGGGGGGCGGATATCACAGAGGAAAGGAAACCATGACTGGTCGCTACGCGCAGCGCTTGCCCCGAGAGAAAATGGATCGTTCGCAGGAGTTGTTGCGAGAGGGGAGAGGGCGTAAAGAACGAGACCACCAGAGTGAGAGAGGGGGCGATCCCCCCGGCAGCAGACCCAGTATTGTGAGGAGGGAACAGCGCACCACTTCTCAGGAGGTAGCCGCCCCAATAATGAAGGCCATACTGAGCCAGGATATGGGCGTGCGGGGGGGAAAAGATGTTGGTGACCGGACTGAGCACAACGTGGCGTGGTTGCTGGAGGAAGCGTTCAATCACCGCCGCGACCTGGCTATTGAGATATATCTGCTGAGGCAAGGAAGGCTTCTGGGAGGCAACTGCTCGCACCGCCATCTGAGACCGACCAGTGCTCTGCACCTGAGCGGTCCAGCATTGGACCACAGAACTATTCAGACCTTGGACGAGAGCATCGGATAACCAGCGAAAGACCTCATCCGCATCATGCATATCGGGAGCAGACTGCATGAGCCGGGCAACAAGAGCAAGGGGATGAACACTTTCCCCACGAGGACCGGGGGAGAAAGAGGCATCCTTGTGGTATCCCATACAAACCTCCTAACTACGCCTGTAGACGCAAAAAAAGTGAGTAAGCCGATCTATAGAGAGGGCCTAGCTCAATTATAACACAACAGAACACGAAGATCTCGATATCGGAATTGAGAAAAGGACTATTGGGAAGTCAAGCAGGCAACCTATAAGATGAAATTCCAACAACGGCATGAAAGGTTCCACGAACACTCCTTCATGCATCCTGTTTGGTAACCCATGATGAGGATCAGCCTCTCTCATGCTCTCCTGTTTTCCAATCCTCTTTTGTGGGGAGATGTTCTTGAGAAGAGCCTTTCTTTCAACCTGAGAGGTCTCCCGTTTCCTTTTCCCCTTCCCCCTTTGGGTCTGCCCAGTTTCCCTCTGTTTTTTTCTTGTCAACACAAAAATGGGAGAAACAGAAGAACATTGAGACATTTTGAGTCAAAGAACAGCATTTCGCTACGAATGCTAAGCGGGTATTCCCACTTGGCTTCTTATGGTGAGGCAACGCAGGCTTGAATAGGCTGATCAGCCTGTCCCGATACAATCGTTCTCCTGACATGAT
>Ga0070730_10006136_pt1 | contig 10291 bp, 11 predicted proteins | sample Coa_R1_3_FD_66447 | JGI IMG/M metagenome (GOLD analysis project Ga0070730, IMG submission 66447) | Surface soil microbial communities from Centralia Pennsylvania, which are recovering from an underground coalmine fire - Coalmine... | ecosystem: Environmental > Terrestrial > Soil > Unclassified ... | reverse complement strand
CCGCGGATGCGCGCCTTGACCATCGGATCGCCTTCGGACTGGCGGTGCTCGTCCTTGACCTCCTGCTTGGTCATGCGCAGCTTCTTCATATAGCTGAAGCGCTGATACATGTAGTCGCCGCCGGCGATGCATATCTGCACCGCCAGGATCGTCATCAGCAGCCGGATCAGCACCGAATGCAGGAAGGACAGGATCGCCGGCAGCTCCATGCTGGGCAGCAGCGGCAGGAAGGCGATCTTGCCGCGCACGACGAAATAGAACAGCGCGGCGACCAGCACCAGCTTCAGCAGATTCTTGCCGAGATCGACCGCGCCCTGCAGCGAGAAGATGCGCTTCAGCCCGTTCAACGGGTTCAGCTTCATCAGATCCGGGGTGATCTTCTTGGTGGTGATCAGCCAGCCGGTCTGGCCGAAGGCGGCGGCGAGCCCCGCCCCCAGCATCACCGACAACGGCAACGCCATCAGCAGCGCCATGCGCGCCGCCAGGCCGCGCAAGACCTCCATCAGCTCGCCTTCCGTCGTGACGCGGATCATGTGCGGTTCCGACATCAGGATGGCGAGATAGGACTTGGCCTTGTTCATGACGGGCGGCAGCACCCACCAGACCAGAACCAGGATCGCGGCCAGCGAGGCCGCGGTCTTGATTTCCTGCGACATGATGATGTCGCCTTCGTCGCGCGCCTGGGAAAGGCGCTTGCCTGTTGGGTCTTCCGTTTTGCCATCATCATCCGCCATGAGTCTGTTAGCCCCTCAAGCGCCGGGCGTCCGCTTGCAGCGGACTTGGCTCACGCCTCGCCTGCCGACGGTCCAAGGACCGGTCGGCGACCTCGCGCGGCCCCGTGAAGGGGCCGAAATTGAGCGACCTAGCCAAAGTTGAGAAAGCTCCCGATTCCCTCGTCCAGATGGTTCATGAACAGCATCAGGATGGAAGGAAGACAGATCATCAGGACGGTGATGCCGCCCAGGATCTGCAGCGGTTGAGCGACGAAGAACACCTGCATGTTGGGCACCAGGCGGTTGAGCAGCCCGAGCCCGGTGTTCATCGTGACGGTGAACACCATCAGCGGGGCGGACAGCCGCACCCCCATCAACGCGGCCGAACTCAGCGTGCGCGTCAGGGTCTGGGCCAGATCGTCCAGCGGCAAGGACTGGCCCGGCGAATAGATGGAATAGCTGTCCGCCAGCGCATGCAGCATCAGATGATGGGTGTTGGTGACGAAGATCAGCGTCATCGCCACCAGATTGAGGAAACCCGTGATCAGCGCGCTCTGCTGCTCGGTGATCGGGTCGTAGGTGAACATGTTGGTGAGCCCGGTGGCGTAACCGATCGTGCTGCCGGCGAAGTCGAGGGCCGAGACCAGCCCCTGCACCACCAGCCCGATGAAGATGCCGAACGCGATCTCGCCGGCCAGCAACAGGAAAAGCCCGATCGGGCTGGCGGGTGCCGCGACCAGCTTGCCGCTCAGCACGGGCATCAGCACGAAGGACAGTATCAGCGCGAACAGCAGGCGGACGCGGGCCGAGACCATCGAGCTGTTGAAGCCGGGCAGGAACATGATGCCCGCGCCGATTCGCGCGAAGATCAGCATCCATTGGAACAGATTGGCCGACAGCATCTCGCGCAGCATCGCGGGTCACCCGCCGGCGATGGCGCGGTCCAGCACCAGATGGGTGAAATCGAACAAGGTGTGCAGCATGAAAGGCAGGAAGATCAGCAGCACCAGCAGCACCGTCAGCACCTTCGGCACGAAGGTCAGGGTCGCTTCCTGGATCTGCGTCAGCGCCTGGAACAGCGAGATCAGCAGACCGACCGCCAGGCCCGCCAGCAGCGGCGGCGCCGCCACCTTCACCATCACCAGCATGCCCGAGCGGGCCAGATCGAGGAGTTCCGACTCGGTCACGACATCAGACCGGTCAGATGGGCATCTTCAGGATGTCGGAATAGGCGCTGATCACCTTGTCGCGCACGGCGACCACGGTCTGCAGGGTCAGTTCGGCGTTGTTGACGGCGGCGACCACGTCGCGCACATCGGCCTTGCCGGCGATCGCCTGCTTGGCCATTTCTTCGCTCTTCTTGCCCGAATCGATGGCGTTCTTGGCTCCCGCCTTCAGCAGCGAGGCGAAATCGGAGCCCGCGCCGGAGGTGGATTCGCTGCTGCCGCTGTCGCCGGTGGCAAACGAGCGGGCAGCGCTGTTATAGGCGGAGATCGCGTTGTTGATGGTGGTCAGGGCCATGATCTACTCCGCTCTCACTTCAGCATGTTGACGGTCTGCGACAGCATGCTGTTCGACACGCTGATCACATTGAGATTGGCTTCGTAGGAGCGCTGGGCTTCGCGCATGTCCATCAGCTCGATCAGCGGATTGACGTTCGGTGCCAGGACATAACCGCTGGCGTCGGCCGCGGGATGCTTGGGATCGTATTTCTTCTGGAATTCCGAGCGGTCGACATCGACCTTGTTGACTTTCACCATGTCGGCTCCGTTGGTCCGGTCGAGAACATTGCGAAAGGTGATGGTCTTGCGGCGATAGGGCGCGCTGTCGGGCGCCGTCGGCAAGCTGTCGGCATTGGCCAGATTCTCGGACACGACGCGCATGCGCTCGGCCTGGGCCTTGAGGCCCGAGACGGCGATCAGCGAGGATTTATTGAGATCGTCCATGATTGATTATCCTCAGCCGTTCTTGTCGAGGGCGGTCTTGATCATGCTGATGTGCTTCATCATCAGATTGACCGCCAATTCGTAGTCGCCCTTGATGTCGCCGATCTTCTGCATCTGGTCTTCGACATTGATCTGATTGCCGTCGGGCTTGGATTCCTCGGGGCGATGCTCGTTGATCTCCTCGAAGCGGACCGGTTCGACCTCGGGCGAGATATGCATCGGATTGGTGACGGTGGCGCGCACGGCCTGGGCAGGAGGCGCCATCAGATCCTTGAAGCTGACCGGGGCCAGGTCCTTGGATTTGTAATTCGGGGTATTGGCGTTGGCGACGTTCTCGGACAACACGGATTGCCGGCGGGCCAGATAATCGATCTGCCGCTGCGCCATCGCGAATAGGGTAAGGTCTTCGAACATCGGGCACCTCGCCTGAACCAGAAGGTCAAGCTAGCGGCGCGGGCCTTAACAAGTGGTTAGGCGGGCGGAAATATTTGCCGGGTGAATGCCCAAATTCTAGCCAACGTCATGCGCGGGGATGACGAATGGGGGGCTACCCAAAACTCTGCACCAGACTCCCGGTGATCAGATACCAGCCATCGACCAGCACGAAGAAGATCATCTTGAAGGGCAGCGAGAAGGTCGCCGGCGGCAGCATCATCATGCCCATGCTCATCAGCACCGAGGCGACCAGCATGTCGATCACCAGGAAGGGCAGATAGATCAGGAAGCCGATCTCGAAGGCGCGTCTTAATTCGCTGATCATGAAGGCGGGGATCAGCAATTGCAGCGGCGTGTCCTCGACCTTGGCCACCACCGGGGTATGGGCCAAATCGAAGAACAGCTTGATGTCCTGGTCGCGCACCTGCTTGATCATGAAGGCCGAGATCGGCTTGGTGGCGCGCGTGAAGGCCTCCATCTCGTCGATCCGGTTGCTCATCAAGGGCTGCAGCGCGTCGTTATAGACGGCTTCCAGGGTCGGCGACATCACGAAGCCGGTCAGGAACAAGGCCAGGCTGACGATCACCATGTTGGGCGGCGCGGTGGTGGTGCCCATCGCCTGGCGCAGGAAGGACAGCACCACGACGATGCGGGTGAAGGAGGTGACCGTGACCAGGATCGCGGGCGCTATGGACAGCACCGTGATCAGGACGATCAGCTGCACCATGCGGCTGGTGGTCGAGCCGCCTTCGCCGAGATCGAGATTGAATTGCTGCGCCGAAGCCGGCAGGGCCAGCATCAACAGCCCGAGCGTCACAAGCAGGCGCTTCACGGGGAGGGTCCTTCCGGCAGGGTAAAGGGTTCTGGAGCGGGGCGCGTTTCGAGGTGCAGATCGGTGCCGCCGCCCACCAGCAGGAGAAATTCGGTATCGTCCTTCCTGACCAGAATCAGGCGGCGGCGATTATCCACCGAGACCTGCTCGACCAGCCCGAGACGGCGGCGCGAGCTTTTGCGCAGGGCAAAACCGCCGCCCACGCCGAAGCGCCGGGCCAACAGGCCCGTACCGGCGATCAGCCCGAGTACCAGCACCAGCGACAGCAGCGCCCGGATCGTCAAATCCCAGCCCATCTCAGTCCTTGTCCTTGGGCAGCTGGGACAGCCGTTCCTCGAGGTCGCCGGCCAGCTGGTCGAGGCGACCGATCAGGGCCTGCAGTTCGTCGAGCAGTTCCTGCCCGTCTTCGCGCGGCATCTGCTGCACGGCGTCGCAAATGATGCGGACGCGCTCTTCCAGCGCCGAGAGATCGACCAGCGCGCCGCCGGCCACCAGCCGCCGCGCGGTCAGCACCAGCGAGGAGACCTTGGCCAACTCCTCGCGCGCTTCGTCCTTGGGCGGGGTCATTTGGCGAGCTCCGGCATGCGGCCGTTCGCCATATAGACATAGGTAAGTATTTCAGCCACGGCCATGAGCGCTTCCAACGGAACCGGGCTGTCGACATCGACCGCCGCGAGAATTTCGACCAGATCGGCGTCTTCGCGCACCTTGATGCCGGAGGCGAAGGCAAGGTCGAGGATCCGCCGAGCCAGCTCGCCCCTGCCCGACGCCACCACCCGCGGCGCCTCGTCGCCCTGTTCGGGGCGGTAGGAGAGGGCAATTGCTGCCTCACGCTTGGGCCGATCTGTCATGGAAGCACGATGACAGGTCGGACTTTAAAAAGTGTTTATCTGAACCATGACCTTAGAGCCGTTTCAATGAACCGTCCGCGCCTGTGGCAGACCAGCTTGCCGAGGCGGCTGGAGCGGGCGATGATCGATCGTTGAAAATTGCAAAAGGGGATGCAGGGGATGACCGTCTCACTGAAAGCCGCCCGTCTGTTGACGGCCTGTTCGTTGCTGGCGCTGGCCGGCGCCGCCGGCGCCGAGGATCTCAAGGCCGCCCTCGACAAGGATTATCCGTCGCTCGACAGTCTTTATAAGACGCTGCACGCCCATCCCGAACTGTCATCCCACGAGACCGAAAGCGCCAAGCGCCTGGCCGAAGAGGCCAAGGCGGCCGGCTTCACCGTCACCGAACATGTCGGCGGCACCGGCGTGGTCGCCGTGTTGAAGAACGGCCCCGGCCCGACGGTGCTGCTGCGCACCGAGCTCGACGCCCTGCCGGTCGAGGAGAAGACCGGCCTGCCCTATGCCTCGACGGTCAAGGCCAAGAACGCCAAGGGCGAGGATATCGGCGTCATGCATGCCTGCGGCCATGACATCCACATGACGGTGTGGACCGGCACGGCGCGCCGCATGGCGGCCGAGAAGGAGAAATGGTCCGGCACGCTGGTGATGATCGCCCAACCGGCCGAGGAAACCGTCGGCGGCGCCCGCCGGATGCTGGCCGACGGGCTGTTCACCCGTTTCCCCCGCCCCGACTACAATCTCGCCGTCCATGACGGCAGCAACCTGCCGGCCGGCAAGGTCGGCTATCTGTCGGGCTATATTCTGTCGGCCGCCGACACCGTCGATATCGAAGTGCCGGGCATCGGCGGCCACGGCGCCATGCCGGAGCTGACCCGCGACCCCGTGGTGCTGGCTTCGACCATCGTGCTGGCGCTGCAGACGCTGGTGTCGCGCAACAAGGATCCGTTCGACCCGGCGGTGGTCACCGTGGGCTCGATCCATGGCGGCACCAAGCACAACATCATCGGCAATTCGGTGCATCTGCAGCTGACCGTGCGCAGCTACAAGGACGAGACCCGCAAGATGCTGCTGGACGGGATCCAGCGGATCGCCGTCAATGAAGGCCGCGCCTTCGGATTGCCCGAAGACAAGCTGCCCGTGGTGACGGTCAGCGACGACACCGCCCCCTCGACCTACAACGATCCCGCTTTGGTCGCGCGCCTGGTGCCGGTGCTGCAGGCCTCGCTGGGCCAGGACAATGTCGAACTGGGCCATCCGAACATGGCATCGGAGGATTTCTCGGAATATGGCCGGGTCGATCCGAAGATCCCGTCGGTGATGGTCACCATCGGCGCGACCGATCCCAAGATCTTCGCCGAAACCGCGGACAAGACCACCCTGCCCGGCCCGCATTCGCCTTTCTTCGCCCCCGTGCCCGAACCGACCATCAAGACCGGCGTGCTGACCTTGGTCAGCGCGGCGCAGTCGCTTATGAAGAAACCCTGATCGTCATGCCCGCGGAGGCGACCATCGCCGCCGTCAAACAAAGACCAGCCGGCACGCAGCCGGCTGGTCGATATTCGTCCTTTCACACGAACTGAAAATCGGCGCCCGCGCCCTGCAGTCCGGCAAGACTGAGACCAGGCAGAGTGAGGTGATCGCCATGGCCGGCGGTGAGGACGACACCGCCGCCACCCGCGGCCGCGTCGCCGAACAGCGCCGGGAAATTGGCGAAATCGCTCTTGTGCAGCACGATCGTGTCATGCTGGGGGCCCGACAGATGCGCGGCGAAATCGCTGATCGTAGCCTGGCCGAAATTCGCGGGCACGACGAAGGTCTCCCGATTGCCGCCGCCGGTCACCTGAGCATTGCCGCGCACGACCGATATCGTCAGACCGTCCCCATGTCCTTGCTCGGTGACGGCACCGCCGCCGAGATGGGTCAGCAGGACATAATCGCCGGTGATCTTGGCCAGCACAGCCGAATCGGCCGACGCCTCGGCCCCCGTCACCGTGAGGACCGGGGTACCCCGGTCGGTAAGGGTGATGGAGCCGATCGAGCCGACGTCGGCCTCGAGCGCATCGAGATTGGCGCCGACGACAGCGGCACGGTCGGCGATGGCGATGTCGCCGGTCACGGTCGCGAGTTGGCTGTCGGTGGCGAGAAAGGCCGGCACCGAAATCGCCTGGCCCGGCACGAAGTCGAGCAGGACCGCGTGACCCGACCGGTAGAAGGTTTCCGACTCCAAGGTGCCGTTGGCGGCGAATTCGGCGAGGATCGAGGAATAGGCCTGACCCTGGATGTCGGTGGTCAATTGCTCGCGCACCTGCGGCAGGCCGTTCAGGTAGAACTTATAACCGCCTGTGCTGTCGAAGAATTCCGAGGCGACCTGCTGGTAGTCGCCATTGACATTGTTGCTCCAGACCTTCGAGGCCAGATGCCCCGAGGCAGTGAAACCCTCGCTGGTACTGCTGAAATAAAGGCCGTCGATCTGTCCCGAATGGACCATTCCGGGCGGATTGTTGAGGGAGTAACTGGTGAGCGTGCCAGGGCCGCCGGGTGTCGAGGTGCTGTAATTGTCCTCGCGAACCCACAGCCCGTCCTTGGTGAAGCTGTCGATCTCGTAGCCGCCGGGAAAAGTGAATTTGATGGTGAAGGAACCGTTGGGGTTGGCGATTTCCGGCCCGGTGGTCACCGGGCTTCCGGGCGGCGGCAAGGCGAACACGTCCTGGTCCAGGACCTGCGTGCCCGATTTGTCGAGATAGAGCAGATCGGTGAGAATTCCCAGACTGTCGTGGACAGGCGTCACGCTGGCATACGCGATCCCGTCGATCGTGCCTGGTTTGGCTGGAATGATGATGATCATGACCGCACTCCTGAGCGTAGGGAGACTCTAGGCGGACTCTCGGCGGACAATAAACGGAGGGGCCGGGCGGGGGTTGTGGCTATCGCGTGACCGCGCGAGCGAGGCCGAGCGAGCAGCACAGAGCCTCGCCCTCAATTGATCGCGGACAACCCGCTGTCCTGCATCCGCTTGCGGTAATCGGACAGGAAGCCCTTGAAGCCTTCGACCTCTTTGATCTTGGCCGCGATCTCCGGCATGTTCGGCGTTTCGCGGTCGAGCGCGCTGGTCAGCATGCCGAAGCCCTCGGCCAAAGCGCTGCCGGTCATGGCCGGGCCGTAATTGCGCCGCAGCCCGGCCAGGCCGCGCTCGTCATTGGCCAGCACCAGAGCGGTGGCCCAGCGCAGGCAGATCGTCGCCTGCCGGTCGTCGAGCTTGGCGCCGCGCTCGGGGCGCGGCACCATCGCCTCGAAATCGGCCGCCGCCGCCGGCCAATCCTGCGCCTTCCAGTGGATTTCCGAGCGCAATTCCGCCGCTTCGACCGAAGCGTCGCCGTCAAGCGCATGGATCGCATCGGCGGTCTTGTCGAGATCGGACAGAGCGCGGGCCTTGAGATGGCGGCGCTGGCGGACCAGTTCGTCGGGCTCGGCCGGAGCTTCGCTGGCGGCCAGGCCGTCGAGCGCGGCCTGCGGCTGCTGGTTCATCACATCGAGCAACGCCAGCTGGGCCCCGACGCGCGCCTTGTCGACGCCCGACAGGCGATAGGCGACCTGATGCTTCAGCAGCTCGGCGGCGCGGTCCAAGAGATCGACCTTGGCCAGCCGGTCGGCCAGCTTGCGGATCATCTCGTCGCCGTCCGCCCCGGTCGGGGTCAGGTCGCGGAATTCGTCGAACAGGCCGATCGCCGAGATCGGCGACAAGGTATCGGCGCCACCCCGCAGATAGAGCATCTTGAACATGTCGCTCATCAGCTGTGAAGCCTTGGGCGTGTCCTTGTCGTCGGGATAGTAATTGACCAGCGAGCGCAGGGCGCGCAGGGCCGACGGATAGTCCCCCGCCTCGCGCTGCAATTGGGCGTAGCGGAACAGCAGGTTGAATTCGAAGCTCTGGTCGCGCCAGGAGAAGCGCAGCTTGTCGAGCTGCTCGGCGGCCTCCTTCGGCGTGATCTTGCGGGTGCGAAGCTGCAGCTCGGTCTCGGCGAAGCGGGCCAGGGCGCGGAATTCGCGGTTATCGCCTTCGGCGGCATTGTCGAATTCGTCGATCGCCTTCTCGAAACGGCCGACCAGCTGGTCATAGGTGCCGTGCAGATAATCCTTTTCCGGCTCCTCCGTCTTGGTCGCTTCCTCGCGGTCGAGCAGGTTCAGCGCCTGGTTGGCGGTCTGGTCGTCGCCGGCGCCCACCGCGGCGGAGACGGCGGCGGCGGCCATCTTCCATTTGAGGCGGTGCGGATAGCCCTTCAGCAGCGGCAGGCCGGCGGCCAGCTGCTTGTCCCAGTCGCCGGGGGTCTCGCTGTCGCCGACATGCGCGTAGCCGCGCCACATCTGGGTTTCCGGATCCCCCGCCAGCGCCGGATTGTCGAGATCGGCCTGGGCCAGATCCCATTGCGCCAGCAGCGCCTCGGCGCCGCCCTTGACGATCTTGAAGCCCGGCGTCTCGGCCAGGTCCGGCTGGTCGAGCGCGGCCAGGCGCAAATAGCCGAGCGCCTCGGCCGGATAGGCGTTGGCCAGGAAGAAACGCGCCGCCTGCAGATGGGCCAGTGCCCGCTTCGAGGCCGAGACGGTGGTCAGGGTCGACAGCACGATCTTGCGGTTGGCCTCGAAATTATCGGACCCGCCCCGCTTCCAGGCGGCGATGTCGAACAGCGAGTTGGTCGAGGAGGCAGCGGCCGCGTCCTTGGGCGCGGTGTCGAGCTCGGACGAGAAGCGCAAGCCCGCCCCGGTGTAGGTTCCGATGGTGACGCCGCCGCGGGTCGAGCGGATATCGAGCCCGTCGACATGGGGGATGATGGCGATGCCCTGGGTGGTGTCGAGCAGTTCGAGATCGGGCGCGTCGCGGCCGGGATAGACCCCTTGCCCGACCGGGATCACCGGCACCACCTTCATCACGTCGCCGATCTCGGGATCGGTCACGGTGATCAGGCTGCCGGAATCGGGCGCCTTGACCGCCATGCCGATTCCGCCGGGCAGATTGGCCGGGGCGGCCACCGGAATGATATCGCGCGGCTTGCCGGGCTGGTCGGTGAGATCGACAATCCATAAGAGCCCCTCCTTGCGCATCGAGGGATAGAAGCCGGGCTTGATCACCAGCCGCAGCACGGTGGCTTCCTTGTTGGGGATCTGCTCGACGGACAGCACGGCTTCGCCGCCGAGGCGCCGCAGCAGCGAGGTGTCGACCTCCGTGCGGCGGTCGAGCACGATCCACAAATAGCCGGCCCGCTCGAACACCGCCGCCGCCGAGGGCTTGGTCATCGGCACGCTGAGGCTGTAGACGGGACCGGGCGGCGGCTTGACCGGCGCGGGTGCCACGGCCGGGGCGGCCGGCGGCGGTTCGGCAGGCTTGGCAGCGGACTGCGACGGGGCGGCGGGCGCAGCCGGCGCGGTCGTGGCCGGAGTTTTGCCTTTAGGCTCGAAATTGGTCGGCTTGATCGGGGACAGGGCGGCGCCGGTCTTCAGCGTCTCTTCCGGGGTCTTGGG
>Ga0070730_10006134_pt1 | contig 10293 bp, 7 predicted proteins | sample Coa_R1_3_FD_66447 | JGI IMG/M metagenome (GOLD analysis project Ga0070730, IMG submission 66447) | Surface soil microbial communities from Centralia Pennsylvania, which are recovering from an underground coalmine fire - Coalmine... | ecosystem: Environmental > Terrestrial > Soil > Unclassified ... | reverse complement strand
ATGCGTTCTTCGCCGGTAATCATGCCACCTTCCTTGGTCGCCACGAGTTTCGACCGCAGCGAGTCGCACTCTCCGGCGAGTTGTTGCAGTTGCTTGCGCAACGGATCTTTTTCCGGTAGCTTGCCCGCCCGGGCGTTGGCCGTGTCGCGTAAACCTTCGATCGCCTCAACTCCGAACGTCATGTGTTCCAGTTCTTTGTAAACTTTCATCGAGAGTTCGAATTGGGCCTTGCGGTCGTCCATAGAAAACTTGGCCCGCGGATCGATCGCAATATTCAGTTTCTCGGTATACGTTTGATCTCCTTTGGTCAGCTTCACGGTGTAGGTACCCGGCAGCACGCGCGGCCCCTGGGCCGCTTCAAACAGCGCGCTCGCCGCCGGAGCCACGGCAGGCGGCTTCACTCGCATTCCCCATCCCGCGCGATTCAGTCCCCGACGCTTGCTACCGGCCACGGTATCGACGAGCTTGCCGTCCTGGTCGAAAATTTCGATCTTCAAATCCCCGAAGATATGCCGTCCTTTTTGGTAGTACGTGATTTGGGCGTCCGCCGGCCTGTTCCGCCCGTTGAAAGTCTCGTCTCCTTCCGCCCAGCCTCCGAACACATCAAAGTACTGGTACGAGGGACGGCCCGGAATCAGCGTCGCTTCCGCGGTCATAACTTCTGGCGTGAGCGCGCGTAGCGCCGAGATATCGTCCACGATCCATATGCCGCGGCCGTGCGTAGCCAGGACCAAGTCCGATTCCCGCGCCTGGATCGCGATGTCATCCACCGCCACCGCCGGGAAGTTCGTCCCCTTGTATTGCGCCCAATGCTGGCCGCCGTCGACCGAAATCCAGAGCCCAAACTCCGTTCCGAGGAAAAGAACATTGCGGTTGACCGTGTCTTCTTTGATCACGTGGGCAAAGCCGCGCACGCCGCTCTCCTGGGCGGGAAGCGCCGTCCACGTTTGGCCGTAGTCGGTCGTCTTGTACGCGTAAGGCTTCATATCCCCAAAGGTATGCCGGTCGAAAGTGGCATATGCGGTGGCTTCGTCGAAGCGGCTGGCTTCGATGGTGGTGACCCAGGAATTTTTTCCCAGGCCGGCGATGTTGCCCACCACGTTCGTCCACGTCTTCGCCCCGTCCCGGGTGATCTGCAGATTCCCGTCGTCGGTGCCAACCCAGATGGTCTGCCCGTTTTTCGGTGACTCCGAAATCGAGTAGATCGAGGTGTGCATCTCCGCTGACGAATTGTCGACGGTAACACCGCCTGACTCCTCCTGCTTCTGCTTCTCCGGGTCGTTGGTGGTCAGGTCGGGAGAAATCCGGTCCCAGGACTGCCCATGATCGCGCGAGCGGAACAGGAACTGTGCTCCGATATAAATCGTTCCTTTCTCATTCGGACTCATGTGAATCGGGGTGTTCCAGTTGAAGCGGAGTTTCTTCTCTCCATAATTCGGCAACGGTTTGAGGCCGCGAATCTCATGCGTGCGGCGATTCACGCGCCCGATCTCGCCACCTTGCGCCTCGGCATAGATGTATTCGGGATCGGAGGGATCTTCGAACATCCAAAAACCATCGCCACCGAACATGTTTTCCCAGCGCGAGTTGCTGACGCCGCCGGGATACGAGGAATCACCCACCCATGAACTGTTGTCCTGCAGGCCGCCGTAGACGTGATAGGGATCCGCATTGTCCAAGCTCACGTGGTAGAACTGCGAAACCGGAAGATTCATCTGGTGCTTCCAGCGGTTACCACCGTCTTCGCTGCGCCACAAGCCGCCGTCGTCGCCGGCAATCACGATGTTCGGATTCTTTGGATTGATCCACACGTCGTGAAAGTCGCCGTGCGCACCGCCCGAAACCATATTGAAAGTCTTGCCGCCATCGTTGCTCAGCAAGAGGATAAGATCGGGTTTGAAAAGTTTGTTTTCATTGGTGGGGTCGACGATCAGATTGCCGAAATAAAACGGACGCCACACCATGTAATTGCTGGCATCGAGCTTGGTCCAGTTCGCGCCTGCATCGTCGGACCGGTACAAGCCTCTTCCCTTTTCAGCTTCGATGTTTACGTACACGACCTGTGGCTTCGACGGCGCTACCTGCAGCGCCACACGGCCCCATGGTTTTGCCGGCAGGCCTTTCGCGTTGCCGTCGTTGACTTCACTCCAGTGCGCGCCGCCGTCAGTGGATTTGAACAGCCCGCTGCCCGGACCTCCTGAGCGGAAGGTCCAGCCCTGCCGCCGGAAATCCCACATCGCGGCGTAAATGGTTTTTGGTTCCTGCTTGCTGCGCGCAATCATGGCGCAGCCACTCGAACCATTCGCACCCGCCAGAACCTTCTTCCAGTTCTTGCCGCCGTCGGTAGTCTGGTAGACTCCGCGCTCATCGCTGTCGTCCCACAGATGCCCGGTTGCACACGCCAGCACATCGTTGCCGTCGCCCGGGTTCACCAGAATCTTGGCGATGTGCTCGCTGTCCTTCAGGCCAACGTTGGTCCAGTTCTCGCCGCCATCGGTCGACTTGTACACGCCATCGCCGACCGATACGCTGTTTCGCATCCAGGCCTCACCCGAGCCCACCCAAACAATCTTCGAATTTGAGGGATCAATCGCCACCGCGCCAATGGACTGCACGTCTTCACGGTCAAACACCGGTTTGTAGGTGGTGCCGCCGTTCACCGATTTCCACACTCCACCGCTTGCTGCGCCCACGAACACGGTGATGCGGCCGTCCTCTTCCACAGCATCCACGGCGGCGATACGTCCGCTCATGGTGGCCGAACCGATGTTTCGCGCGGGCAATCCCGAAACCGTCGCCGCATCGAAGCGGTAGGGCGCCTGGGCTGGGGCCAGTAAAGGTGCGCATAGCGAAGTTCCGGCGAACAGCACTGTGACTGCCCAAAAACTGCGAGCGGATGCTTTCATAGTTACGAATCCTTCCGACAGAAGTAATTTTCGTTCTAATCCTGGTCCAGGCAAATCTTTATCCCAGCGAATCTTTGTCCCAGTGGAATCAGTGAACCCCAACTAGTCCGGATTTCTTTTCTTCCGTCCTCAGAGACGCGGGTAGCGCAAAATCCGCAAGATCGATGGTTACATTCGCTTCTACTCTGTGCCACGTATACGTCTGGGCTTCTGGATTATTCTTCGGTCCTTGCGCGATGGAGAACGGAAACATGACTCCATTCACGGGCTTGTAGGAGCCCAGCCCTACCACGCGCTCCCGCACCGAGCCCCGGATAAACTGCTGGATCTCCAGGCGAATCTCCATGAAGGTATCTGGATCGAGGTAGTCATAAATGATGTCACCGTTCTTCAGCGTCACTTTAAGCCGCAACGCGTCGTCTCCATCCACCAGGTCGTGCCCAAGATACTCTACGGTGCTGCCTTTTTCTTTGTAATCCACCAGCGGGCCGTCGAGGTCGGCGTCCAGCAATACATTGCGCAAGCTGTCCTCCCCCATCAATTGCGGATCCTTTCTTCCACGAAAGGGCTGAATCTCCCAACCGGTGGCCCCGTCGTAAGCTTGCACCTGGGTCATGCCTTGCATCGAGAACGTCTCGCGGACAAGGTTAGGCCGAACGTTTTCCTGACCCACCGACGCTGTCCGACCACGCATGCCCGTGAACCTGCCAGTCATACGGATGTTCTGGACGGCATGTATTTTCTCGATTCCACCCCGAGCCTGGATGTTTTTGGCGATTAGTTCGTCCGCGGTCTGCGAATGGGAAAGGCCGCCAAAACAGCCGAGAGAAATCAGCACAATCAAAGAGCGACGCATCGACAGACTCCTATTTGGTGTGTGATCAAAGTGAGCGTTCATGCTCGTTGCAGCACCCTTGCAAATCAGTGAATCCCGACCATCCCGGACTTTTTTTCCTCAGTTCTCAACGAAGCCGGCAGCGCAAAATCCGCCGGGTCAATTTTTACATTCGCCTCGATTTTCTGTATCGTGCTGGTCTGCTGGTCGGGCTGGTTCTTCGGCCCCTGCGAGATGGAGAACGGAAACATGACTCCATTCACGGGCTTGTAGGAGCCCAGCCCCACGACGCGCTCCCGCACCGAGCCCCGGATAAACTGCTGGATCTCCCTGCGAATCTCGATAAACGTATCGGGATCGAGGTAGTCGTAAATGATGTCCCCGTTCTTTAACGTCACTTTGAGCCGCAGCGCGTCGTCGCCGTCCACGGTGTCATGTCCGAGAAACTCGACCGTGCTCCCTTTTTCTTTGTAATCCACCAGTGGACCGTCCAGCTCGGCCTCCAGGAGCAGGTCGCGCAGGTCGTCCTCGCCCAATAGCTCCGGATCTTTTTTCCCGCCAAATGGCTGAATCTGCCAGCCAGCCGCGCCATCGTAGGCCTGGACCTGCGTCATCCCCTGCAGCGCGAACGTCTGCCGAATCAAGTTGGGCCGCTGGTTCTCCTGGCCTACGGAAGCGGTGAAGCCTCCGCCGCCCTCGAACTTACCTGTCATACGGATGGTCTGTATGGCATGGATCTTCTCTATCCCACCCCTGGCCTGGATGTTCTTGGCGACGAGTTCGTCCGCGGTTTGCGAATGGGAAAGGACGCCGAAGCTGCAGAGAGAAATCAGGACAATCAAAACGTGACGCATCGAGGGGACTCCTGTTGGTAGATAGGGGAAACAGTACTTTGGACATAGCGCGTCGCGAGCGAGCTCCATCAGCACCTTCATGCCAAAGAACTTTACCCTAAGAGGCTCGCTGATCGCCACCGTAGTTGCGGTAAGGCCATTACAATCGTTGTCTTGGCGGCGAGAGGTCCCGTGGGCCGCGCAGAAACAGAATCAGATTCCTCAAGGCAACGCCGAAGAGCATTCCAATCGAAATCAAGTAGAGGATCTCGAGATTTCGAGAACTTGGAACTCCGCCGGTCTCAAAGAAGCGGAACAGGAAGATTCCACCGATCACGACGGGAAGAATGATTGTGAGGAATGTGCGAGAGAGCGGCCCTTGGACCGGTTCACTGGCTCCTCCGAGCCGGATATTATGCCTCCAAGTGAAATGAGAGGGGAATGTAGTTTGTTGGAGAAATTCGGGGGTGGAAGGGTGAATCCGGCTTTATACTTCACGGAATACGACGAGGGGTGCCTGTGAACAGCTTTACACAAACGGTGGGAAGGGTTGGAGATTTTGGGCGAGGGATGTGGCGATACTGGAGGCTGGGCGAGCCGGCGCCGGAGAGCAACTTCGTGGTGCAGAAGCTGTTTGCCTATACGGATGGCAGGTCGAATGACGTACTGTTCCGGCTGCTGGAGTCGAAGCGCAGGGAGGCGGACCTGGACTTGGGGTGGGCGGGGGCGTCGGTAAGTGAGGCGGGCATCGCCGATCCGAGTATCGAGGGAGCGGTTCGTGCGCTGAGAGAAGATGGAGTGGTGGCCCTTCCGCCGAGGCTGAAGAGAGGGACGGTGGAGGATCTGCGGGAGATGGCCGTGTCGTGCTCGATGCGGACGAGAACTTATGGGGCACCGGCGGCCGGTCAGGCGCCGGGAACGCAGACGAATGTGCCGACCGCGGGGACGGGGACGAGTGAAGGAATCGATTTGGCGCAGCCGCGGTATTCGACGTATGAGGTGCCGCGAGAGCTGTTGTTGGAGAACGAGTACGTGCAGAGTTTGTTGTGCGATCCGTATCTGCTGGCGATAGCGGCGCGCTATCTGGGCGTGTTTCCGGTGGTCACGAAGCCGGAGATGTGGTGGGACACGGACTTCGTGCCGGAGGGGCTGCGTCCGCGGCCGTTTCACGTGGACTCAGGATGCTTGCGGTGGTTGAAGGTGGGGATCAATCTGACGGACACGACGATGGAGACGCCGCATTTCGTGTATGTGAAGGGGTCGCATCGTCCGAATAAAAAGACGCGGACGCTGACCAAGCGGCTGGTGAGCCGAATGAATCTGAGTGACCGGGAAGTGAATGAGGTGTGTCCGGAGCGGATTGTGCACGTGACGGGAGCGGCGGGATCGATCACGCTGGCGGATACGCGGGGCATTCATAAGGGGGAGATTTCGCAGCGAGGGCACCGGTTGATTCTGTATTTCGGGCTGGAGGGAAGTGCGTTTAATAATATCGATAAGCCGGTGCCGGTGAATAAGGTGGGGAGTGAACTGGGGCGGGCGATGAGTGCGAGACCGTTTAGTTATCAGTTCTTTCGGGCTGTGCATTAGGACTTCATTTGCCCATTCGGGCTGCACGGGTCCAGCGACTTTACGAGCTTTTAACCGCTAAGGTCGCTAAGAAGAGCCGCTAAGGACGCCAAGGAAAACCGCTAAGGACCGTAAGAAGAGCCGCTACCGACGCTAAGAGAAACTCTCAGGGCTTTTGGTTTGGGCTATCCGGCTTCCGGGAGGGGTGGTTTTCAAGCCCGGTAAGACATTGATCCAGAAGTACATGGACTAAGTGACCGTTGAGTCGAGTGGGGAATTCCGCGAGAATCGGCGGAAGGTCAAGTTTCCCCCCAAACGGGAGAGCGTGTGCTTCAGCGTCGAGTGTTGAGTGTGGGATTTTTTCTGGCGGCCAGTGTTGCGCTCGCGGCGGGACGCGATCTTGCGCTGGTATCGAACAAGACGAACGGCGTGAACGTCGTGACGATTCCGGACCTGGTGAAGATCTGCAAAGCGCAGACGAATCGCTGGCCTGACGGCAAGCCGGTGACATTCATCATGCGAGCGCCGTCGACGCCGGAGATGAAGATGTTTCTGGAAAAGGTGTATGAGTTGCCGGAGAGCCAGGTGACGGAGTTGATCGCAACGGCGAATCACGGGCGTACGAATCATCCGGCGATTCTGGTGGTCGGTTCGGACGAGGAGTTGGTGAACAAGGTGGCATCGATTCCGGGGGCAGTGGGCGTGGTGGACGTTTACGCCATCAACAGCAGCGTAGCGGTGGTGAAGGTGGCGGGGAAACTTCCACTGGAGCCCGGATATTTGCTGCACGGGAATTAGGAGAAGGTCGATCGCGATTGCATGAGTAAAGAAAAAAAAGCGCGGGCGGCTGCGGCGGGAGCAGAGGCCGGTACTTCGACGGACGCGGGTGTGGCCGGGCGCAGCGGTGCGAGCGGGAGCGACCCGGCGCCGGGGGCTTCGGCCGGGGCGGCGGGTGGGAAGTTCACGTTTGCGCGGCGCTTTCCGCGGTTCGCGATTGACGTGCGGTTGCAAGTGAAGATGTTTCAAAACGGAGAGTTCTGCACGTGCTGGGGGCGGTCGGTCGAAATGGGACAGGATGGGATTGGGGCGACGCTAACCGGAAGCCTGGAAACGGGCGAGATTGTGACCTTGGAAATTCCGCTGCCGCTGACGCCGTATCCGATTAAAGTGCGGGCGATTGTGCGCTACCGGCAGGGGCTGCGCTACGGATTTGAGTTTCTTACCTTGAACGAAACCCAGCGCGATACGATACGGCGCGTGTGCGGGTATTTGGCGACGAAGGCTTAGGGGCAGTACTCAGTACTCGGTACTCAGTACTCAGTACTCGGTACTCAGAACTGAAAACTGAAAACTGAGAACTGAGAACTCAGAACTGAGTTTTGGACCAGCCTGAATCTGAAATCTCTTGAAAATTCAAAATCTATCATCCACGTCTTGGCGTGAGGGTGGCGGGTTAGTCATCGTCAACTTCTGCGGCTTGGGGCGCATCCGAACGTAGAATGGGCTTAAGTTCTCCGATGCGTGCTCTTCTGTTTACGTTTTTACTGGTTGCCGGCGCGGCGGGGCAGACGGCCCCGACGGCTGCGCCTTCCGTTGTGGTTACCGACGAAAACGGAGTGGCGGTCGCGGCGGCGCGCGTGATGCTGCAGGCTGCGCCGCTGCCCGCGGTACGTTGCGAGACGGACTTCCTGGGACGGTGCCGGTTCACTGGGCTGGCAGCGGGAGCGTACGAAGTGCGGGTGGAGAAAGAAGGATTCTATGCGGCGGTGGAGCCGGGCGTGCAAGTCGGGGCTGCGTCGGTTATTGAGGTCACGATCTCGCATCAGCAGGAAGTGCGTGAGGTGGTGAACGTGACGGAGTCGCCGGTAGCGATCGATCCGGCGCAGGTGGCGGCCGAGGAAACGATCAGCGGGCTGGATGTGCTGGACATTGTTTATCCGGCGACGAACGATTATCGGAACGCGCTGAATTTTATTCCGGGAGTGGTGGAGGACCAGAGCGGGCAGCCGCACGTGGCGGGAGCGGAAACGTATCAGACGGTGACGGTGCTCGATGGATTCAACGTGACGCAGCCGGCGAATGGGCAACTTTTGATTCGTGTGAGTACGGATGCGTTCCGGTCGATCCAGGTGGAACCGTCGCGCGAGCCAGCGGAGTTTGGAAAGGGATCGGGCGGAGTGCTGAGTTTAAATACGGGGATCGGAGACGATCACTTTCGATTTTATGGGACGGATTTTATTCCCTCGGTGCAGAACAAGCACGGATGGAGGTTTGATCAGTTTCTGCCGCGACTGACTTTTTCAGGGCCGCTGATTAAGGGAAAGGCATGGTTCTACAACGCATTCGACGGGGAATACGCCAACACGATCTACACGGCGTTGCCGGTGGGTGCGGATAACGATCACGCGCTGCGGCTGGGGAATCTGTCGAAGGCGCAGGCGAATGTGACGAGCCGTGACATTGTGATGGGAAGTTTTCTGGTGAACCATCTGCACGATCAGTATGCGTATTTGTCGCCGTTCAGCCCGCAGTTGTCGAATCCCAAGGATGTGGAGAATGCGTACGCGATAAGTGGGAAGGAGCAACATGCATTTGCAGGAGGGGAACTGCTGGAGACGGGATTCGGGTTTGTGGAGTACCGGGTGAAGGAGACGCCCTATGGGAGCTTGCCGTACTTCGTGAATCCGGATATTTCGAGCGGAAGTTATTACCTGCAGGCAGAGTCGCGGGCGCGGCGCTGGCAGGGGTTGGAAAATTTGTATTTTCCGTCGCACCAGTGGCACGGTCGGCATGATTTGAAGGCGGGAGTGGATCTGGATGCGATTTCGTATGATGCGACGTTCGTGCGGCAGCCCATTTCCTATCTCACGGCGGCGCAGAGTTCTCTTACGGTGGGGACGACGTGCCTGAACGCCACGGGGGGAACGAGCTTTCCGTGCACGCGATATTCGACGTTTGGGGCGTCGCCGCTGCATGAACAGGTCAATGCGGAGGTCAGCGCGTATGTCCAGGACCGGTGGAGCATTACGGATCGTTTGCTGATTGAGCCGGGAGTGCGGCTGGACTGGGATGAAGTTGTGAGGCAGGCGGCGGTGGCGCCGAGGCTGGCAGGGACGTATGTGCTCGATGCCGCGGGGAACACGAAGATCTCCGCCGGGATAGGGTTGGTATATGACGCGACGCCGATTTATTTGATTGCGCGTCCCTATGCTGGGACGCGGCAGGATTGTTTCTACAGCGCGACGGGATTGCCCAACGCAAACTGCAACGCGAGCGAGCCGGCGACGTACGTGTCGACAACCTTCACGGCGGATACGCATTCGCTGGAGGCTCCGCGATTTTTGAATTGGAGTCTGGGGCTGGAGAAGAAGCTGCCGGCGGCGATTTATTTGAAGGCCGAGTTTCAGGAACGGCGCGGGTCGCGGGGATTCGTCTATGACACGCTGGACCCGGCGAGCAGCGATTTTGTGCTGCAGAATACGAGAGCCGACCGGTATGACGCGCTGCAGATCACGCTGCGTCGCAAATTCCGGGAGAACTATACGTTGATGGCAGCGTACACCAGGTCACGGGCGCGGTCGAATCAGGTGCTCGACTTCAATGTGGACAATCCGATTCTGAGCGAGCAGCAGCCCGGAGTTTATCCATGGGACACGCCGAACCGATTTCTGTCGTGGGGATATTTGCCATTCTTCAAGTTGCCGGTGGTGCACCAACTGCAGGTCGCGTATTCGATGGAAGCGCGAACGGGATTCCCGTTCAACCTGTTGACCACGCAGCAGGAGTTGAAAGGAGCGGCGGATGCGCAGAGGTTTCCAGAATATTTTTCGCTGAATCTGCAACTGGAGAAAAAGTTTCATCTGATGGGCTACTACCTGGCGGTGCGCGGGGGATTCGACAACATCACGGGGCGGTGCGATCCGCTGGTGGTGAACAATGTGGTGGATCCGGTGAACCATCCGGAGGCGACATTCAGCGCGTGCCTGGGGCGGGCGTTCACGTCGCGGATCCGGCTGCTGGGGCGCAAGTAGGGCGCGCAGGGCTATAATCAATTCTTCCAGCATCGAAAAGCCGCTAACTATCATCTTTACTACCTGGAGGATCAATCATGGCACACGAATTACCGTCATTGCCCTATGGATACGACGCA
>Ga0070730_10006132_pt1 | contig 10295 bp, 6 predicted proteins | sample Coa_R1_3_FD_66447 | JGI IMG/M metagenome (GOLD analysis project Ga0070730, IMG submission 66447) | Surface soil microbial communities from Centralia Pennsylvania, which are recovering from an underground coalmine fire - Coalmine... | ecosystem: Environmental > Terrestrial > Soil > Unclassified ... | reverse complement strand
CCCAGGAACTCCGTGCGCAGCCCGAAATTCAGCGTCAGGTTCGAAGTCGCCTTCCAATCATCCTGCGCGAAGACCGCAGAGTTACTCTGCTTGTAGGCATGGTTGTACACGCCGCCGCCGCCAAAACTGAACTCCGGCGTGCCGCCCACAAAGTTTCCGAAGTCCGTCAGCGCCGGCGAAGAAGTGTTGGTAAAGAAAAGCTGCCCGTTAAACACCTGTGGAAACAGCTTGTTGAGCCTCACCCGAACATACTGCCCGCCCACCGTAAACGTCTGCGACCCGTGTACCCAGCTCAGGTTTTCGACGAAGTTGTAATTGTTTTGCGTCTGCGCCTGGTTCGCCTGCGGCGTCGGCCCAAACTGAAATCCTGAAGTCAGGAAAGTAAATTTGTAGATGCTGCTCGTCAGATTGTTCGTCGGCCGGTCAATTCCCGCATCCGTGACCGTAACCGGGTTCACGTTGTTGGCGGTGTTGTTGATGTGCACCAGCCCAAACCGGAAGTCATTCACCAGTCGCGGCGAAAACACGTGCGTCTCCGAAAGCACAAACACCCGATCGTGAATCGGCAACTGATACGGGAAATTCAAATCCGTCCCGCTGGCCGCCGCTCCCAGTGAAGCCTGCAATCCGCCTGCTCCAAACGGAATATCCTGCTCCGAATTGGAATAGAAAAACCGAGCCGCCACCGAATCCCTCGAATCCCGGAACTCATGATCCCAATTCGCCGTCAGCTGATCATCTGTAAATTTCCCCGGCTTGCTCACCGTGAATTGCACCAGTGATCCGGTCGCCGTGCCCGTAGGCTCATTCGGAAGCGGGAACAGATATCCATTCGCCGGTGCCCCAAACTGACCGCTCTGAAACGCCAGCAGATTCACCGCCACCGGATCGGCGCTCGGCACGCCAAAATCCGCCGCCAGGGCCCCAGCATTCGCCGCGCCCCGATCCGACGCCGGCACATACGGAATGAACGTGCTGATCAGTGTTCCCGGAGAGTCGCCGCTCCGCTGCCGCGTCCCCTGATAGTTCACGAAAAAGAATCCCAGCTTACCCCCCGGGCTGACCGGCCCGCCCAAGCTTCCGCCAAAAATATTCTGCTGAATCACCGGACGCGGCGATCCCGTCTGCTTCAAAAAATATTCATTGGAGTCGAGCACCGTATTCCGGAAGAACTCGTAGGCATCCCCGTGGAACGTATTTGTGCCCGACTTCAGAATCGCGTTGATGTTCCCGCCGCCGTTGCGTCCCTGGCTCGCATCGTAAAGCGACGTCTGGACCTTAAACTCCTGCACCACATCCGGATTCGGCAGCGGCGTGTTCGTCAATTCCGCCACGTTGTAATCCGTGGTGCTGATTCCCTCGATCAGGTAATTGTTGTTGTCTTCGCGCTGCCCGTTCACCTGGATGCGTACGTCGCCTCGTCCCAGTCCCGTAGCTTTATTCAGCTCACCCTGCGCCCCGGTCGACAGCGTCAACAATTGTTGAAAGTTCTGTGTCGCGAGCGGCAACGCGCGAATTGTATTGCTCTCGATCGCCTGCCCCGTCGTCGCATCCGACGTGTCCACCGTCTGCACTTCCGCCTGCACTTCAATTTGTTGCTGCACCGACTGCGTGGCCAGTTTCGCAGTCATACGCGTCGTCTCCGTCACTCGTACTAGAATGTTGCCGAATTTCGCCTGCGCAAATCCCGGCGCCTGGACGCTCACGTTGTACGTTCCCACGGGCAGCAGCGGAGCCATAAATGCCCCATCCGCATCGGTCTTAAGCGACCGCTCCAGCACGCCCGTCTCCTGGTTCGTGATGCGCACCTCGGCATTCGCCACCACCGCTCCGCTCGGATCCTGCACCGTTCCCGTGATCGCTCCCGTGGCGCCTCCTTGCCCGAAAGCCGCCACCGTAACCGCCAATGCGATAACACCCAGAACGATGAACCTGATTGCACTACTCGCCATGGTCTTTCTCCCCGTTGTTAGGCTGAAAATGCCGAAGTCGTCTTATTGAGGAATCTCGAACGGAAGGCATCGACACGCGTCGGCAGCAGTCTGCTTGTCGAGGACACTCCCCGGTTCTCTCCGGTCGTGTACCCCGAAAATGTATGGTTTACCCTTCGCCATAATCCCAAAACAATGGGTACAGCTCTGCCAGTTCGCCTTCTGTGGATTTGCTGAAGCTTATCGAATAAGGACTGTGGTTTTCAAGAGTAGAACCACGAACGCTATCCTCGACTGAAGGTGTCGTGTTTCCTTCGTGAACCTTCGTGTCCTTAGTGGTTTATGTTTTTGCAGCGTCCGCTGCCGTACCGATCTATCCCTCGCCAAACTCCCGGTATCTCTCCAACACATCCCTCTGCGAGATGACGCCCTCCAGTTCCCGGAAATCCGCCCGGCTCACCACTGGTATCACCGGCCATCGCTCCACATAGCGCAACGCAGTCTCCAGCGGATGGTCGGGATGCAAATTCGGAACCAGTTCGCTCCCCAACAGCGACCCTAGGCTCGCCGTGCTCTTTCCCGTCGCTGCCAATTCCAGCAGTTCCTGCTTGCTCACGCTGCTCCATCCACTCGGACTCATGCGCACCAGTAGGTGTTGAAACTCCGTACGCTCCGCCTCGCGCAGCGCCTCCGCCAGTGGTTTCTCGGCATCCAGAACCGGGCCTTTCACCCGCTGCATCGCGTCCTCCACGTGTAGAACGCCTTCTTCCCGCTGCTCTTCCATCGAGGGCAGTTCCAATCCATCCTGCCGGGTCAGCATATCGAAGAGCGGTATCGGCTGGAGTCCTCGCGAAATCACGTAGGCAAACGCGTTCGCGATGATCACCGGCACGATAATCGAATAATTTCCGCTCACCTCCAGCACCATGAATACCGACGTCATCGGCGCCCGCAGAAATCCCGCAAACAGCACTCCCATTCCTACCAGCGCGTACGTCCCTGCCGAGATGGTCAAATGCGGCAGAAAATAATGTTCCGCTCCGCCCACCGCCGCTCCCAACATCGCTCCAATAAACAACGTCGGTGCGAACATGCCTCCCGGCGTTCCGCTCACAAATGAAAGCAACGTTGCCAGAATCTTTAGCCCCGCCAGTATTGCCATGAATTCCCAGGTAAACTGCCCGTGCATCGCTTGGTCAATGTATTCGTAGCCCGCTCCCATCACCTGCGGTGCGCCCAGCACCGCGATGATGCCGATCAGCAATCCCGCCACCGCCGGCTGAAAGTATTGCGTCCATCGCGGCAGGGCCTTGCAGCGCGGGCGCAAAGTCGCAATTCCACTTGAAAATGTCACTGAAGCCAAGCCGCCTACCACGCCCAGGGCTGCATACGCAATTAGTTCCGAAGGCCTCCGGATTTCCACTACCGGAATTCGAAACAGCGACTCCGATCCCAGAAACCAGCGCATCACCACTACGCTCGACACGGCCGACAGCACGACCGATCCTAAAATCCCTGCTGTCCACCGCCCGATCACTTCCTCAATCACGAACAGCACCGCCGAAATTGGCGCATTGAAGGCCGCCGCTAATCCAGCCGCCGCGCCCACTGGCGCGATCAGTCGCATGCGGTCCCGCGACAGATGCATCTTTCTTCCCATCACCGAAGCCAGGCATGCCCCGATTTGCAGTGACGGATCTTCCGGACCCAGCGAATGTCCCGACCCGATCGCCAGCGCCGCCGTTATGAATTTCCCAATCGCCGTGCGGATCGGAATGCTCCCGTTGTAGATATATAGCGCCGCCTTAGTTTGATTGACGCCGCTTCCGCGGGTAGTCGGGAAAAAGCGCATCACCAGCACCGCAATCACCAGTCCCGCCAGCGTGGGGGCCAGCAGCAACCGGGCTCGCGTTAGTTCCACTCCTGTCCCCAGCAGGTAGAGCCGGGACCAGTCGATTGCAAACCGAAAACAGACCACCGCCAGCCCCGAAAACACTCCGATGAATACGGAAAGCACTAGAAAGAATCGATCCTCTCGAAAAACTGCCCGCCACAAATCCCGCGGAGAATGCTCGGGCCTCCATGAGTTCGCGTGTAGACGCTGACCGTTTCCGGTCAGCGTTTCGGTTTCGGGATTCGCAGGCAACGCCACTATTGATTTCCTTCGTCCAATCTTGCGATCAGCAGCAATGCCAGATCGGTTCCGCTTGGAGTCCCGCACACGATACTGGCCTGGCGCTCGATCTGAAACACCAGTTCCATCGCCGGCTCCACCAGATCCGGATGTTGTTGCAGGTCCTGTTCCGTAATCCGCGGCTTGAGCGCTGCCCACTGATCGCTCAAGCTTGGTTGCGCTCCGGCTGGGCCGGGACTCACACTATTCGGCATCGCGCAGGTGGTCAGCCGTTGCCCTGCCGCGCTAAACGCCTGTACCACTGCTGCATTCCGCTCCGCCCTCGTGATCTGTCTCCGGAACGGGTCCATGTGCAGCACCAGTTCTGTAGTCTTCAGCCGATCCGCGCTTTCTTGGTCGTTTGGATTGGCCGCAAGCGCCATCTGCAGATAATGCTGCGCCAGGGGGTAGCGCCCCAATTTGAATGCCGCTTCTCCCGCGCCCGCCATCGCTGCCGGATTGCGCCGGTCCGATTTCAGCGCGATGCGAAATGCGTTCAGCGCATGTTCGTAATCCTCTACACGCAGAAACAAACTGCCAATCTGCTCTTGCTCCGCCGGGTCGTCTCCCACATTCGCTGCCAGCGCGATTAACTCCGCTTGTGCTTGCGCCTCCGCCTTTGTCCCCAGAAGCAATTCGATCAGCTCCAGCCGCGCATCGCGCCGCTTCCATTCCTCATCGCTGGACCATGCCGCATACACCGCATCGTGATAGTAACGAACCGCCTGTTGTACCTGCCCCTGCGCGCTCGCGATGCGCGCTAACTCCAGGTTTACCAGGCCATCCTCCGGTTCCCGGTCCCGCAGGTTGAGCAGGTACGCTGAAGCCTGTCCAGTGCGCTTCGCACCAATCAGCGCCTCCGCCAAATTCAGTTGGTAGGTGTAGTTGTCTCTGGAGTAAAGCAGAGCTGCGCGAAAATCCGTTACCGCCGCGTCATACTTCTTGCCATTGAGCTCCGCCACTCCGCGGCTGAACCACCGCGTTCCTAGCGCTTCCCTCTGTGCTCCATAAACCCTCGCCAGCTCGCTTGTAATGAGAAAAAGGATGATCGCCAATACCAAAAACAGGCCCAGCATCACAGGCCGTTGCCGCAGCCACAGACCGTAGTTGACCAGCCGCTTCGATTTCACTGGATCTTCTTGCTCTTCCAACACTTCACTTCTCCATTGATACTATGCGGACCGCTAAAAAGGAATTTCAATCGAGAGGATGGAGTAGTGGGCGGCCGGGGCCCGGCCGCCCACATTTCTTAGCGGGCCATAGCAAAGTGGTCAACCCGATTCTGTTGCCAGCATTGATCGTTGTCTTCCGTGCAGAACGGCTTTTCCTTTCCGTAGCTGATCGTCTTCACGCGGTCTGCAGACACACCCTGCGACAGCAGCGAGCGCTTCAGCGACTCCGCCCGGCTCGTGCCCAGCGCCAGGTTGTACTCCTCCGATCCCCGGTCATCGCAGTGTCCTTCCACCACGACTTTGATCGACGGATGCTGCAGCAGAAACGCCGCATCCCCTTGCGCCGTGGTCCCTTGATCCGGACGGATGTCGGCTTTGTTGTAGTCGAACCACACGTCCTTCACGTTCTTCGCAAACAGGTCTTCATCGCTCGGAGAAGGCTGCTGCGCCTGTGCAACCGGGGTATTTACTGTTACCCGCGCTGACGCATCTTGGCTTCCTCCGGGACCTTTCGCTGTCAGCGTATAGGTGGTGGACGTATTGGGAGTGACCGGCCTCGATCCGGATGCTGGCACTGTGCCCAGCCCGTCAATACTGATGTCGTTCGCGTTGTCGGTTTGCCAGGTCAGTGTTGTGGTCTGGCCCTGCTGGATCACTGCAGGGTTTGCGGCCAGAGTTGCTGTCGGAGTCGCCGGCGGTGGCGGCGATGGTGGTGTCGCCTGTGCCGCCTTCTTGCTGCATCCCGAAAGAATTAACGCACCTGTTAGTACTACAAAGGTCAATGCCTTCCATGTTTTCTGTGTCATTGGAGTTCTCCTCAAAGAGTTCACTTCTGAAATGGCGGAAAGATGTGTACTCAACTGCTGCAGCCTGGCATATGCGCCCATGCGCCCGCCCGAGCGGAGGCGTCCCAACCAGCTGCACCAGAATTTCAAGACAGGAAAGAAAGGAAGGAATCAGCAGCGCAGAACCGAACTGCATTCTGCGGACAGACTGTTATTTGGAAATTCGAGGAAAGGAATCGCCGTCCATTCCGACTGCGACCGCGCGAAGTGGGCGCCAGCCAGCCGGTCCCGTACTACTCTGACTCCAGCAATGCTCATCCGCAACCCTGCCGCGGCGCGAGCCGCAAGCAGCGCAGTGACGGGACCGTGTACCACCGAATACGGTCCGCTGATCGCCGGAAAAAAGAAAATCGAAAGCACGCAGAAAACTGCGATCAGTGCCAGCGCGCCTTCGATTTGGCTAAACCGCATGGGAATCTCCACAATTATACGGTGACCTCGACCCGTTTTAGCTTGTGGTTACTGGTTCCCGAAGGTCATGCACCACCATCGCTACCCATGGTTCTTTAGGTGCATTCGTTGGATCATTTGATTGGGTTTTCAATCATCAATCATCAATCATCAATCAACAATGCTTCTTCTTCACTGTCCTTTGCCATCAACTGCTTGCCGCCCAACCGTTGTCCGGGAAGTTCCCAGCCATCCCGGCTCGCGGTAATGTTCTTCCTGCAAACGCCGCATCCGCGTGGCCAGAATCTGTGCCCGCCCCAGGTACCCAATCACCGTGCGTTCGTTCGCCCGGTCTACCACCGGCAGGCGTCCCACTTCGTAACGCAACAATTTTGAGGCAGCATCCGATACCAACTCATCCTGGTAGGTGACTACCAGCTTCGTGCTGCCGGCCTGCTCGACCGTCATTGTGCCCGTAGCGTCCTGATCCAGCGCCCGCAACACATCCCCTCGCGTAATAATCCCGGCCAGCTTTCCCGTATCATCCACAATCAGCATCGCCTCATGTCGCGCGATGGCAGGATCGTGCCGCGCAATCCCTTCCGCGATTTCTTTCACGGTGGTTCCTGCCGGAATCACGGGCGCATTCTTCTCCATCGTCTCCGCGACGGTGGTCTGCGACAGCACATCCGCTTCATAGTCCTGATGCACCTGGAGCCCGCGCCGCGCCAACTTCTCCGTCATAATCGAGCTCGTCGGCATAAACAGCATTGCGATTCCATCCGCAATCACCGCCACCAGCATCAGCGGCAGCACCGAGTTGTAATCGCGCGTAATCTCGAACGCAAAAATGATAAACGAGAAAGTCGCCCGCGAAGCTGCCCCAAATACCGCTCCCATCGCGACCAGCGCGAACGCTCCCGGTGAAAGATGCGCGTTGGGGAAAACATGGTTCGCGATCATCGCATACAGCCCGCCCATGGCCGCGCTCCACATAAACGTTGGCGCCAGCAGGCCGCCCGACGTTCCCGATCCCAGCGACAGCACCAGCGCCACAAACTTCGCAAACATCACGATCAGCAGCAGCTTCCACGCCAGTTGCCCGTTCAGAATGGCCCCGATCGTGTCATATCCAACGCCGAACACGCGCGGCACAAAGAATCCGATTATGCCCAGCCCCAGCGCTCCAATTGCCGGCCACCACACCATATCTACCGGCAGTTTCTCGAATGAGTCCTCCACCCAATACAGCGCCTTGCTCAGCCCCACCGCCGCCAGCCCGCAAATCGGTCCCAGCGCAAGGTAGTACAGCAGGGCATGCGGCACTCCGAAGTCCATTGCTCCCACTTGGAACATGGCTCCCGAACCCAGCAGTTGCATGTGCACCGCCGTCGCTAAGGTGCTGGCAATCACCAGCGGAATAAACGAGCGCGACTTGAACTCAAACAGCAGCAACTCGATCGCGAGAATCACTCCCGCAATGGGGGTGTTGAACGTGGCCGACATGCCCGCCGCCGCTCCACAAGCCAGTAGCACTTTTCGCTCGACCGCGGTCGTGTGCAGCACCTGCCCTACCAGCGATCCGATCGCTCCTCCCGTCTGAATGATCGGTCCTTCTGCGCCAAACGGCCCGCCCGTCCCGATGGCAATCGCCGCCGAAATTGGTTTCAGCAGTGCAACCTTCGGCTCAATCCGGCTGCGGTTAATCAACACCGCTTCCATCGCCTCGGGAATCCCGTGTCCCTTGATTTTCTCCGACCCGTATTTCGCCATCACTCCAACGACCAACCCGCCGATTACCGGAATCAGGATGACCCACGCCCCCAAATGATGCCCGCCCACGCTCCGGAACGTGGTCGACCATTGATGAAAGAAAAAGAGGTTCGTGAATAACCCGATCAGCTTGTAGAGAATGTAGGCGACGAGCCCAGCGATCAGACCGATCGCTGCCGCCAGGAAAGACATCAACACAATTCGAAATTGTGCGGGTGGTGGAGGAGCCAGCGGCGACAGCGCCGAAGCTGCCACCGGCACATTTTCAATGCCCGTTGTTGTTCCTTGTGAATCATTGTTCATAGATTTCTTGCGAAGCTCGTCGCAGATTATCCTTGCAGTTCTTTCGGTGGAACAGCGGTTCTTTAAACCGCATCAGGTGAAACAAGCGGCCTCGTAAGGCTGCGTCCGAACCGGACGGCCTTTAAGCCCGCCGCGTTAGGTGGAAGAGCGGCCCTTCAGGGCCGCGTCAGAATCCCACTTGTTTTGGGCTTTAGCCCCTGTGGTCGCTTGCCCGCCTCGCCTTCTTCATCCTGCTTCTTTCCCGCCATCACCCGCCGCAACGCCGCCACCAGGTCTGGGGCCGCGCTCTGCAATTCCTCGTGATGATGCGACGCCAATTCCTCCAGCACCTTCTCTCCCTTCGGCGTCAGCCCCAGCAGCACCTCCCGCCGGTCATCCTGCCCGCGTTCACGCCGGACGTACCCTCCCGCCTCCAGCCGGTTGATCAATTCCACCGCGCTATGATGCTGAATCCGCATCCGGTTGGCTACATCCCGAATCCGCGGCCGCACTCCCTCCGGCAAGCCCTTGATAGCCAACATCATCTGGTACTGTCCCCGCTCCAGACCCGACCCCTGTATGGCCTCATCGCTGAAGTGCAGAAACTTCCGGATTTGATACCGGAACTCCGCCAGTGCCTGGTAGTCTGCCAAAGTAAGCTTTCTCATGCCGCCGATTGTATCGTGCCCCGATAATACTTAATCATTATATCGTCTAGCGATATACCATCGGTAATGAAGTCCGCGTTTTGTCTTCCTTCGTGAACCTTCGTGCCCTTCGTGGTTAACGCTTTTTCTTCGCTCTGTGCTCCCTCGTGTCCCGTATGGTGAAAGGTTTACCCGGCCTAGCCCACATCTCTATTCTCCATTTAGAATCCTTAGTCCCATACAGGAGGACCCGTGATCCCGCGCTACACCCGCCCGGAGATGGCCCGCATCTGGAGCGACGAAAATCGCTTTCGCACCTGGCTCGCCGTCGAGGTCGCCGCCACCGAGACCCTCGCCGAAGCTGGACTCGTCCCCAAAGACGCCGCCAAAGCCATCCGCGAGCGCGCCGACTTCCGCGTCGACCGGATCCACGAGATCGAAGCCGAAGTCCGACACGACGTCATCGCCTTCACCACCGCGGTCGCCGAAATCGTCGGCCCGCACGCCCGCTGGTTCCACTACGGACTCACTTCCAACGACGTTGTCGACACCGCGCAAGCCCTGCTCATCCGCCAGGCGTCGCAAGTCATCGCGCAAGATCTCCAGCGCCTCGCCGAAGTCCTGGAGCGCCGCGCCTGGGAGTTCAAAGACACTCCCATGGTCGGGCGCACCCACGGCATCCACGCTGAGCCCATCACCTTCGGATTCAAACTAGCCAACTGGTATTCCGAAACCCAGCGCAACATCGCGCGCTTCATGGCTGCCGCCGAAGACATGCGCGTAGGAAAGTTCTCGGGTGCGGTAGGAATCTTCGCCCACCTCACGCCCGAGCTAGAAGAAAAGATCTGCGCCCGCCTGGGATTGAAAGCGGCCGCGGTCTCCTCGCAGGTGATCCAGCGCGACCGCCACGCGCACTATCTCTCTACGCTCGCTGTGATCGCCTCCACGCTCGACAAGATCGCCACCGAGATCCGCCACCTGCAGCGCACCGAAGTCCGCGAGGCCGAGGAGTTTTTCAGCGAGAAACAAAAAGGATCCTCCGCCATGCCGCACAAGCGCAATCCCGTCACGCTGGAACAGAT
>Ga0070730_10006130_pt1 | contig 10297 bp, 11 predicted proteins | sample Coa_R1_3_FD_66447 | JGI IMG/M metagenome (GOLD analysis project Ga0070730, IMG submission 66447) | Surface soil microbial communities from Centralia Pennsylvania, which are recovering from an underground coalmine fire - Coalmine... | ecosystem: Environmental > Terrestrial > Soil > Unclassified ... | reverse complement strand
GACAACGACATCGACGGCATGGTGCACCTGAGCGACATCGACTGGAACGTCGCCGGCGAAGAGGCCATCACCCGCTATCCCAAGGGCGAAACGGTCAAGGCGCGGGTGCTCGACGTCGACGTCGAGAAGGAACGCATCAGCCTCGGCATCAAGCAGCTGTCCGGCGATCCGATGAGCGGCGATGTGTTCCGCAAGGGACAGACCGTCACCGCCACCGTGGTCGAGATCACCTCCGGCGGCATCGAAGTGAAGTTCGGCGACGAGGACGCGCCGATGACGACCTTCATCCGCAAGTCCGACCTGTCGCGGGACCGTTCGGAACAGCGGCCGGAGCGCTTCGCGGTAGGCGACCGCCTCGACGCCCAGGTGACCAATGTCGACAAGGGCGCCCGCCGGGTGTCCCTGTCGGTCAAGGCCCTGGAAATGGCCGAGGACAAGCAGGCCATCGAGAAGTTCGGATCATCCGACAGCGGCGCGTCCCTGGGAGACATCCTGGGCGCGGCGCTGCGGGAGAAGGCGTCGAGCAAGGAGTAGGGTTGCGCGCGCCATCGCCCCCTTCGGGGGTGATGGCGTTCCTTAAGCTTTGGGAGCGGCGCCCCCATCCTGGCCAGAAGACGCCGGGGATGGGCCACGCTCTTGGAGTCCAAGTTAGAATTCGGCATGGATCGCCTTTCGGGGGGCGAAAGCGTCATGATCAAATCGGAGCTCATCGCGGCGCTCGCGGCGGAGAATCCACACCTCACCCAGCGCGACGTCGAGCGTGTCGTTTCGGTGATTCTTGAGAGTATGATCCACGCCCTCGAATCCGGCGGGCGGGTCGAGCTGCGCGGTTTCGGAGCCTTCTCGGTTCGCAGCCGTCCGGCGCGCCCGGGCCGCAACCCGCGCACCGGCGAGGCGGTCAAGGTCAAGGCCAAGCATGTGCCATTCTTCAAGAGCGGCAAGGAGCTGCGCGCCCGCCTCAATGCCGAGTAGCGGTCCCGGGCTAGGTCGATGACCATCGCCAAGATCTGCGGGCTGTCGGCGGCGCCGAGCGTGGATGCGGCTCTCTCGGGAGGGGCGGCCTTTCTGGGCTTCATGTTCTTCGCCGCCAGCCCACGTCTCACCGACCCGGCGACGGCGGCGCGGCTGGCGGCCCCGGCCCGCGGCCGGGCGGCGATCGTCGCGGTGACCGCCGACCCCGACGATGCGCTGCTGGAGCGGCTGGCCCGCGAACTTTCTCCCGACTTCATCCAGCTTCACGGGCGCGAGACGCCCGCGCGCGTGGCCGAGATCGGCCGGCGGTTTTCCCGCGGACTGATCAAGGCCCTGCCGGTGGCCGAGGCCGGCGACCTGGCGGCGGCGCGCGACTACGAGGGCCTCGCCGACCACCTGATGTTCGACGCCAAGGCGCCGGCCGGCGCCGCGCGGCCGGGGGGCCTGGGCGCCCCCTTCGACTGGACGCTTCTGAGCGGTCGAGCCTTCGAGCGGCCGTGGTTCCTGGCCGGCGGCCTCGACCCCTGGAACGTCGCCGAGGCGGTCAGGCTGTCGGGCGCGCCCATGGTCGACGTTTCCTCTGGCGTGGAACGAGGCGCGGGACTAAAGGACCCCGCTCTCATCGGAGCCTTCCTCGAGGCGGTTCGCCGGGCCTGACACAATGACTTCCGCCGACACTCTCGCCGCCACGGGCGCACCGGCGCGCGCCGCGCCGCGCAACGACTATCTCGCCTACCCCGACTCCCGCGGCCGGTTCGGCGACTATGGCGGCCGGTTCGTGCCCGAGACCCTGATGCCGCTGGTGCTGGCGCTGGAGGCGGCCTACCAGGCGGCGGACGCGGACGCGGACTTCCACGCGGAGCTGCGGGGCTACCTGGCCTCCTACGTCGGCCGGCCGAGCCCGCTCTACTTCGCCCGCCGGCTCACCGAGCACTTCGGCGGCGCCAAGGTCTATCTCAAGCGCGAGGAGCTCAACCACACCGGCGCGCACAAGATCAACAACTGCATGGGCCAGATCCTGCTGGCCCGCCGGATGGGCAAGACCCGGATCATCGCCGAGACGGGCGCGGGCCAGCACGGGGTCGCCACAGCCACCGTCTGCGCCCTCTTCGGCCTGCCGTGCGTCGTCTACATGGGCGCGGTGGACGTGGAGCGTCAGGCGCCCAACGTCCTGCGCATGAACCTGCTGGGGGCGGAGGTGCGGCCGGTGACGAGTGGGGCCGCCACCCTGAAGGACGCCATGAACGAGGCCCTGCGCGACTGGGTCACCAACGTCGAGAACACCTACTACCTGATCGGCTCGGCGGCGGGGCCCCATCCCTATCCGATGATGGTGCGCAACTTTCAAAGGGTCATCGGCGTCGAGACCCGCGCCCAGGTGCTCGAGGCGGAGGGCCGGCTCCCCGACGCGCTGGTGGCCTGCGTGGGCGGCGGCTCCAACGCCATCGGCCTCTTCCACCCGTTCCTCAACGACGAGGGCGTGCGCCTGTTCGGGGTCGAGGCCGCTGGCGATGGCATGGCGAGCGGCCGCCACGCCGCCGCCCTGAACGGCGGGCGTCCCGGCGTGCTCCACGGCAACAAGACCTATCTCCTGCAGGACGCCGACGGCCAGATCACCGAGGCCCACTCGATCTCCGCCGGCCTCGACTATCCGGGCATCGGGCCGGAGCACGCCTGGCTGCACGAGGTCGGCCGCGTGCGCTATCTGACCGCCACGGATGACGAGGCCCTGGAGGCGTTCAAGCTGTGCGCCAGGCTCGAGGGGATCGTGCCGGCGCTGGAGTCGGCCCACGCCCTGGCCCGCCTGCCGGAGATCTGCGCGGAGGTCGGCAAGGACGGCGTCGTGGTGCTCAACCTGTCGGGACGCGGCGACAAGGACCTCGCCACCGTCGCCGCCCGGATGGGCGTCGCCATCGGGACCGCCGCTTGACCGCCCCGCCCGTGACCGGCGGCCGCATCCAGGCGCGGTTCGCCGAACTGGCGCGCGAGAACCGCGCGGGCTTCGTCGCCTATGTCATGGCCGGGGATCCCGACGCGGAAACGGCCCTGGCGATCCTCCAGGGCCTTCCGGCGGCCGGCGCCGACCTGATCGAGCTGGGCATGCCGTTTTCCGACCCGATGGCCGACGGCCCGCCAGTTCAGCGCGCCGCCCTGCGGGCCCTGGCCTCCGGCATGACCCTCGCCGGCGTCCTCGAGCTGGCGCGGCGGTTCCGCCTCACCGACACGACCACGCCCATCGTCCTGATGGGCTACCTCAATCCGCTCGTCAGCGTGGGCTATGAGACCTTCGCCGCGCGGGCGGCGGCGGCGGGGATCGACGGGCTGATCGCCGTCGACTGTCCGCCCGAGGAGGCCGGGCCCCTGGCCGACGTCCTCGACCGCGAAGGCGTCGATCTGATCCGCCTGGCGACGCCGACCACGGACGACGCCCGCCTCGCCGTCGTGGCGCGGCGCACCCGCGGCTTCGTCTACTACGTCTCCGTGGCCGGGGTGACCGGCGCCAAGGCCGCCGTCGCCGACGATGTGGCCCCGGCCGTGGCGCGCGTGCGCGCCGCCAGCGGCCTGCCGGTGGCGGTGGGCTTCGGCATCCGCACGGCCGAACAGGCCGCCGCCATCGCCCGCGTGGCGGATGCGGCCGTGGTCGGCTCGGCCCTGGTCGACGCCATCGCCGCGGCCCTCGCCGAAGGCGGCGATCCGGCGGCCCGCCTGCTCGCAACCGCGACCGCGTTGGGCCGGGCCATCGCCACCGCCCGCGTCCTTGTCGCTGAGCCGCGATGACGCCCATGGCCCAGAACGCCGGCCGGCGCCGACATGGCTGACGAGGACTACACCACGCCGCCACGCGAGCGCCGCGGCTGGCTGTCCAGGATCGCGCCCGGGGTGCGCAAGCTGGTCACGCGCCGGGAGACGCCGGACAACCTGTGGGTGAAATGCCCTGACACGGGCGAGATGATCTATCGGCCGGACCTTGAGGCCGCCCTGTGGGTCACGCCGGCCGGTCGCCATATGCGCCTGCGGCCGTCCCAGCGCTTCAGCTACACCTTCGACGGCGGCCACTGCCAGGCGATCGCCCTGCCGCGAACGCCGGACGACCCGCTCGGCTTCGACTACGGCAAGCAAACCTATCGCGCCACCCTGGCGGCGGCGCGCAAGACCACGGGCCTCGCCGACGCCATGGCCGCCGGCTTCGGCGAGATCGGCGGCGTCCCGGCCGTGGTCCTCGTGCAGGACTTCGCCTTCATGGGCGGGTCCCTGGGCGCGGCGGCCGGCGAGGCCTTCATCACCGCCGCCGAGGAGGCCGTGCGCCGCGAGACGCCGCTGGTGGTGTTCAGCGCCTCGGGCGGCGCGCGCATGCAGGAGGGGGCGCTCGCGCTGATGCAGATGGCCCGCACCACGGTGGCCATCCAGCGGCTGCGCAAGGTCCGCCTGCCCTACGTGGTGGTGCTCACCGATCCCACCGCCGGGGGAGTCACCGCCTCCTACGCCATGCTGGGGGATGTGCAGCTGGCCGAGCCCAAGGCGACGATCGCCTTCACCGGCCGGCGGGTGATCGAGGACACCATCCGCGAGACCCTGCCGGCGGACTTCCAGACCGCCGAGTTCCTGGTCGACCACGGAATGGTCGACCTGGTCGTCGCCCGCAAGGACCTGCCGGGCGTCCTCGGCTCGATCCTCCGCACCCTGATGATGGGGCGTTCGCGCCTCGCCGCCGCCTGAGCCCGCCCCCGCCCACCGACTACGACGCCATCCGCGCCTCGGACGGGGCGATCCGGCGGCTGCGCGCGCTCCATCCCTCGCTGATCGACCTGTCGACCGGCCGGGTCGAACGACTGCTGACCGCGCTGGGCCGGCCGCAGGACCGGCTGGGGCCGGTCATCCACGTGGCGGGGACCAACGGCAAGGGCTCCACCGTCGCCTTCGCGCGGGCCATGGCCGAGGCGGCGGGGCTGAAGGTCCACGTCCTCACCTCGCCCCACCTGGTCCGCTTCGCCGAGCGTATCCGCGTGGCCGGCCGGCTGATCGACGACGACGCCCTCTCCCAGCTAATCGACGAGGTCGAGGCGGCCAACGCCGGCGAGCCGATCAGCTTCTTCGAGATCACCACCGCCCTTGCCTTCCACGCCTTCGCCCTGACGCCCGCCGACCTGACGCTCGTCGAGGTCGGGCTGGGCGGGCGCTTCGACGCCAGCAACGTGTTCGTCCGTCCCGCCGTCAGCGCAATCACCCCCGTCGACTACGACCACCTGGAGATGCTCGGACCCGACCTGCGCAAGATCGCCTGGGAGAAGGCCGGCATCATCAAGCCCGGACGGCCGGTGGTGTCGGCCCGCCAGCAACCCGAGGCGGAAGCGGTCATCGTGGTCGAGGCGCGCAGCCTGGACGCTCCGCTCAAGCTCATGGGCCGCGATTTCGACGCCTGGGAGGAGCATGGGCGCCTGATGGTGCAGGCCGAGGACCGCCTCTTCGATCTGCCGCCGCCCAGCCTGTTCGGAGCCCATCAGTTCGCCAACGCCGGGCTGGCGGTCGCCGCCCTGTTGGCGCTCGGCGATGCGCGCATCGGCGAGGCGGCGATGGCCGAGGGGGTCGCCTCGGCGGTCTGGCCAGGACGGTTTCAGCGTCTCGCGAAGGGGCCGCTGGCCGAGAAGGCAGCCGGGACCGACATATGGATCGACGGGGCGCACAATCCCCACGCCGGGCACGCCCTCGCCGACGCTTGCGCCCGGCTGACAGCCCGCGACGGGCGGCCGGTGACGCTGATCGTGGGCATGCTGGGCCGCAAGGACGCCTCGGGCTTCTTCGCCGCCTTCACGGAGCTGGGGCCGCGCGTGTTCGCCACCGCCTTCAATTCCCCGAGCGCCACGCCGGCCGATACGCTGGCGGCCGCGGCGCGGTCGCAAGGGCTGGAGGCGGAGGTCGCCGAGGGCGTGGAGGACGCCCTTGGCCGCGCCCTGCGGGGGCCGGGTCCGCCGCCGCACGTGGTCATCTGCGGTTCGCTGCACTTCATCGGTGACGTGCTGGCTCTGAGCCCCGACACCTGGCCGGCCTGACGGCCGCAAAAGAGAGGGCCACGCCTCGCCGGCATGGCCCTCGCTCCTACGCTACGCTTTACTGACTCACGCTTACTGAACTGTCGGAGGCCGTGCTCAGGCCGCGAGGACGCGGCGACGGCGCATGGCGCCGCCGACCAGGCCGGCGCCGACCAGCATCATCGTCCAGGCGGCCGGCTCCGGGATCGCCCCCGCCTTGTACAGATCGCCCATGTTGTAGGCGCCCGCGGCGGCGCCCAGCGGCGTGCCGCTGACGCCGAGGATCTCCTGAACCGTCTGAAGATCGTTGGAGTGGGTGTACTGGATGGTGTTGGTGTAGGCGTTGCCCTTGGCCAGCGGCGAGATGACGATCTCCATGCTGGTGAAGCCGGCCGTGGCCGTGCCCGCGCCTTCGGTCTCGTCGTTCCAGATCACGATCTCGCCGTTGTTCTTGAACGCCTGCGAGGCCTCGATCATCGGTATGATCTGGGACAGGAAGTTGTCGCCCTGGGCGATCTGCTGCTCGTCGGTGCCGGGCGCGTAAGTGACGCCGTTGTAGGTGAACGGCGTGCTCAGCCCCGAGTGCATGTCGTTGTACTGGTTGGGGGTGATCCAGTTGTACTGCCCCACGGTGTTGCTGGAGAGGTCATTGCTGAGCGCCTGCAGGGGCGAATAGTGCTGCGCCTCCGGGTTCGACGACGTCGGATTGTTGCCGCCGTTGGTGGCCGTGAAATACACCTGACCCACGTGCTTGGCCGCGTAGTTGTACTGATGGCTGCCGTTGTAGGCGTTGGTGTAGGAGGCCGACGTGCCCGAGAAGCTGGTAAGCGGCACTTCATACTGGCTGGCCGCAGCGACAGTGTTGGTAAGCGTGCCGCCGGCGGCGTTGAAGTTCTGACCGCCCGTGTTGAGGAGCTGGGTGTCTTCCGCGTAGACCTTCCAGCTGACGCCCTTGGATTGCAGGGCGCCGCTCAGGTTCGGCGCATTGACGATGTTGCTGGGATAGGGGTTGGCGTCGTTGAGCGGACCGGTGACGCCCGATTCCTGCCAGACGTAGTTGGGTTCCGAGGGGTGTAGGCCAGGGTACACGTTCACGTAGTTGCTGGCGTAGGACACCATGGCGGCGTTGGGATTGCCCGGCGTGACCAGGCTGTTGATGAACGGCGCGGCAGAATTGCCGTAGATCTGGTTGATGCCGGTGAGCGACGCCGGCTGAGTCCAGTTGTGGTTCTCCATGGCGATATAGAATACGGCGCCAACCTTGGCGCTGGCGCTCGACGCGATGAGCAGAGCCGCCGTTGAGACGGCGATGGTCTTGAGCATGGTGGTCTCCCGATGGTGTTGGCTCGCCCGCGCCCCCGATGAATATGGCAACAATGTGCGAGCCGTTTGTGCGTAACACCACTGAGCGTCAGAAATGTTAAACCTATGTAATGGAAATGTGAAAGCGCGCGCCGTCCCGAGCAACAATGGCCTGCGCGTGCTCCGTAAGCTGACGTTCAGCTAGGCGGATGCGATTGAATTCATAACCAATTGTGTGGCGGGCCACGACAATCGAACGCCGGCCCGCGTGTCCGCAGGACCGGCGTCGACGTCAATCCTGCCCGACGCGCCCGCGTCCGGCGGCGTTGTCAGCTCAGGCGGTGGCCTTGATGCCCGTTTCGGCCAGCCACTCCAGGATCTTCTGCTTGGGCATGGCGCCCACCTTCATGGAGGCCATCTGGCCGTCCTTGAACAGCATCATGGTCGGGATGCCGCGCACGCCGTAGCGCGAGGGGGTCATCGGCGAGGCCTCGATGTCGATCTTGGCGATGGTCACCGCGCCTTCCAGCTCGCTGGCGATCTGCTCGAGGGCGGGGGCGATCTGGCGACAGGGGCCGCACCACTCGGCCCAGAAGTCGACGAGGACGGGCCTCTCAGACTTCAGGACGTCGGTTTCGAAGGACGAATCGGTAACGGCGACGGTGCTCATGGATGGCTCCTATGGGAGAACGAGCATGTAGGCCGACCGGAGCCGCCGTCAACCATGCGCTCCCGCCTGCAACGCCGGCCAGGGCCGGAGTTTTTCTGGCGCCGCCGCGAGTTTCTTGAAAGCGGGGTCAGGCTTCCGCCGCCGCGCTCATCGACAGCACCCCGCCGCGGCTCCGGCGCAGCAGCACGAAATAGCCCGTCGCCAGCACCAGCAGCACGAGGCTGAAGATCAGGCTGGGCCGGCCCACCTGAGGGTCGATCCAGTTGGCGTAGATCACATAGGCCAGCGCCAGCAGGGCAAAGGCCGGCGCCAGGGGGAAGAGGGGCATGCGGTAGGCCGCGTGGGCGCTGGCCCCGGTGACCCGCCCGGCGATCGCGCCCAGGCAGAGCAGGACATACATCACCACCACCCCCGTGCCGTTCATCACCAGCAGCAGGTGGAAGGGGACGAAGCAGGTGAGGGTCGCCGAGACGCCGGCCAGGATCGTCGCCACCCAGGGCGAATCGAAGCGGCCGTGCACGCGCACCAGCGCGCCGTTGAAGGCGCCGTGCCAGACGCCGTCGCGGCCGCTGGAGAACAGGAAGCGGGCGTTGATCAGCACCGTGGCGATGACCGCGTTGACGATGGCCAGGGCGATGCCCAGGCTGACGACGGTGTCGAGGGTGCGCCCGCCGGCCGTCAGCAGGAAGTCGCTGAACGGACTTTCGGCGGCCAGGAGGCGGCGCAGGTCCGGCGCCCCGGCGATCACCGCCGCCACCGGGATGAACTCGAAGGCGACGGTGAGGGCCAGCGCCAGCAGGATGGTGCGGGCGACCTGGCGCGGCGCCTCGTGCATCTCCTCGCTGAAATACACCGCCGCGCCGAAGCCGTTGTAGGAGAAGATCGCCACGGCCGTGGCCAGGCCGATCATGCCCACCGGCGTGGGCGCGAGATGGCCCAGGCTCAGGGTGAGCGGATGGGCGAGGACGTCGGTGAGCGGCCTGTGGGCATGCATGAAGCCGAGCCCCGCCAGCACGACCAGGGCCAGCATCTCCACGACCAGGAAGGCGCCCGTCACCCAGGCGTTGAGGCGGATGTTGAGCACGCCCAACAGCATCGAGAGGGACACGACCCCGACCGCCACGGGAACGGGCCTGACGCCGGGCCAGACGTCCTGAAGGTAGTCCGCGGCCCCCAGGGACAGCACCGCCGGCGCCAGGGTCGAGCCGACCAGGTTCATGCCCATGAACACGTAGCCGACGAAGGGGCCGAGCGTGCGGCCCAGCATGGCGTACTCGCCGCCCGCGTGGGGGAAAGCCGAGGCCAGCTCGGCGTAGACCAGCGCCATGGCCAGGGCGACGAGGGCGGCGGCGATCAGGCTGATCAGGGCGCCGGTCCCGGCCTGGCCGATGATCCCGGGGATGATCACGAACACCGAGGAGGCGGGCGTCACGGCCGAGAGCGTCAGCAGGAGCACGCCCCCCAGCCGCATGCTGCGGATGAACGGGCGCGGCTGGGTCAGGGTCAGGGGCGTCATGCAGGTCTCGGCGCCGGGGCGGCCGCCCGGCGCCGGCAGGGTGGTCGGCCCCGGCCGGTCGATCAAGGGGCCGCGCACGGGGTGCGCCCCAAATCGACCGGACGCTGAACGATTGACCGGCGCGGCCGGGCGTGGTCCGGTTCCACACCGGTCGGGCGAGCGGCGCGCGCGGCCGCAGCGTAGGGGTGGGTGCGAGAGCGGCTGTGGAGTCGATGTTCGAAGAGACGCAGCTTCGCGAGAAGATACGCAAAATCGAGGCGCTGTTCGCCGGCGCGGGAACGGAAGGCGAGCGGGTGGCGGCGGGCGCCGCCCTGACCCGCGTGCGCGCGCGGCTGGTGGCCCTGCAGCGGGATGCGCCGCCTGTGGCGATGCAGTTCTCGCTCGCGGACCAGTGGTCGCGGCGGCTGTTCGTGGCCCTGTGCCGGCGCTACGGCCTCGCCCCCTACCGCCTCCATCGCCAGCGCCTGACCACGGTGATGCTGAAAGCCCCGCGGCGCTTCGTCGAGGAGGTGCTGTGGCCCGAGTTCGAGGAGCTGAACCTGGCCCTCGTCCAGTACCTCAACGCCGTGACCGTGCGGGTGATCCGCGAGGAGGTGCATCGCGACGCCGGCGAGGCCGCGGAAGTCGACCCGGCGGTCGGCGGCGCGGCCGCGCGCGCGTGAGGCGCAAGCGGCGGGCGACTACGTCAGCCGCGCCAGGGCCAGGCGCATCAGGCCTTCGGGCACGGGCATCAGGTTCGGTCCGTCGGTCCACACCAGGGCCGCCTCGATGAGGCGGCCGGGATAGATCTCGCCGAGGAGGGCCCAATAG
>Ga0070730_10006129_pt1 | contig 10298 bp, 10 predicted proteins | sample Coa_R1_3_FD_66447 | JGI IMG/M metagenome (GOLD analysis project Ga0070730, IMG submission 66447) | Surface soil microbial communities from Centralia Pennsylvania, which are recovering from an underground coalmine fire - Coalmine... | ecosystem: Environmental > Terrestrial > Soil > Unclassified ... | reverse complement strand
AAGGATGGCAGGGGATTTAAACGCTTTCCGTGAGGCCGACCATATGACCGTTGCCGACCGTTCCGCCGATATCGCGCTTGCCCATGCCCTTGCGGAGGCGGCGGGAGCGGCGATCCGCCCCTTCTTCCGGTCCCGCTTCAATCAGGAGCAGAAGGCCGATGCCTCGCCCGTCACCGAGGCCGACCGCGCCGCCGAGGCCGCGATGCGCGCGATCCTCGAGATCGAGCGCCCGGCTGACGGCATTGTCGGCGAGGAATATGGCAATGTCCGCGAGGGGGCATCGCGCGTGTGGGTGCTCGATCCGATCGACGGCACACGCGCCTTCGTCACCGGCCGGCCGCTGTTCGGCACGCTGATCGCGTTGCTGGAGGAGGGGCGCCCGGTGATGGGCGTGATCGACCAGCCGATCCTGCGTGAACGCTGGACGGGGGCGGTGGGCGAGCCCACGCGCTTCAACATGGGGCTGGCCGGCACGCGCCACTGCGCGCATCTCGCCGAGGCGCATTTCGGCAGCACCGGGCCCTCGGCGTTCGGCGCTGATGAGCTGGCGGCCTATGCCCGGGTCACGACCGGCGCCCGTGACGCGATCTGGGGCGGCGACTGCTACAATTACGGCCTTGTCGCGCTCGGCCAGCTCGACGGCGTGATCGAGGCGAATCTCAAGCTCTACGACTTCGCCGCGCTGGTGCCGGTGGTCGAGGGCGCCGGCGGCGTGATGCGCGACTGGCACGGTCGGCCACTTGGGCAGGGCAGCGACGGATGCGTCGTGGCACTGGGCGACGTGCGGCTGCTCGATCCGGTGCTGGAGCGGCTGGGCGGCTGAACCCCACCCAGAGGTCTGGAGGCCTAGAGGACGCCCGGCTTGTCCTTGGGCTGGGCGGCCTGATGCTTGTTCTGCTGCCTGGTGCCGAGCAGCTTGATCGGCTCGCCCTTGCTGGTGTGCTGCGCCGCCGCCGGGGCGGTCGCCAGCACCGGCCCGCAGGCAGCGCTCTTGGCGTCGCCCGGATCGACGAAGACGAGCATGGCGGCAACCGGCGTCGCCACCACCCCCAGCGCCACCGCCGCCCCGCCGCGCGCCAGCAGCTGCGGCGTGACGATGCCGAGCTTCGGACTGGCAAAATGGCCGCCGACATTGACTGGCGACTGGGCGGAGAAGATCGAGAATTTCTTGGCGTCGGCGCGGAATTGCAGGTTCACCGATTCATCCGCGAAGCTGAATCCGCCTTTGGCCGCCATTACATTGGCGTCGGTGTCGATCAGGATCGGATCGGCCGCCGCCACGCCGTCCTTCACGGTGAAGGCGACCAGTCCGCAGTTGATTTGCACCGGCTTCTTGAGCTTCTGCTGGAACAGCCGCTGGAGGAAGACGCCGATGTCGAACTCGGCGAGTTGCACGTTGCGCATCCAGAAGGCGCCCGCCGGAATCACGATCGCGATCCGCCCGTTCGAGGTGGCGAGCGACTTTCTCACCGAATCGCCGATGCCGTGCATCCGGATGCGCGCGCTGAGCGTGCCGGTGGTGCCCGATTCACGGGTGCCGAAACCCGCGAGCAGCCGGCCCATCGGCGTCGGCGACAGGCGGATGTCGTAATCGGTCAGCACGCGCGGATCACGGGCGTTGAGTTTGATGTCGGAGGCGAGATGGCCGCCCGCTACATCCATCGTCAGCGGCGAGAGCGTGAGGAGATTGTGGTCGAGGTCGAGCGTCATCGCGACGTGCGACACCGGCAGGTGCGGCGCGCGGATCGTCTCCACCGCATAGTCGACATGCGCGTCGAACGCCTTCAGCGCCTCGATACGGAGCGGCGCGTCGGGAAGCAGGCGGGGCGTCGCGTCGGCCTTGCCCTGCGTGGTCGCAGCGGCGGTCGCGCCGGTGGTGGCGAGCCTATTGGGATCATAGCCGATGAACGGGCCGATATCGATGATGTCGACCTTCCTCGACTGGAGGGTGGCGTCGAGCCTGAGCCGGTCCTTCGGCATCGAGATGGTCAGGCGGCCGGCGAGGTCCGAATCGCCGAAGGCGCCGGTCAGGTGCGTGAAGCGCCACTCGCCATCCGCCTTGGTGAGCGCCGAGCGGAAATGATAGGCGCGGGTGTCGGGAATCGCGACGCCGAGCAGGTCGAACAGCAGCCGTGCATCGGGGCCGCGCACCGTCATGCGCAGATCCGATCCCTCGATCTGGGTGGCGGCGGGCAGCACGCCCGCGACGTCGAGATGGGTCGGCCCCGAATCGGCGTGCAGATCGAGCCGGGTACGACCGAGCGTCACCGTTGAATTGGGCGAGAGCAGCGCGCCGCTGTTCGAGAAAGGCTTGCCGCGCAGCGTGCCGTCGCCGGCGAAATGGATCGCATTGTCGATATGCGTGCCGGTCGCCTGCACCGTCTGGAAGCGCTGGTCGGTGGCGAGCAGCATCTTCGGATCGCGGTAGCGCAACGTCGTGCCGATGACGGTGGCGCGCTCGATCACCGGCATCTGGAAAGGCTTTCCGGTCCGGTTGCCAAAGGTCCATGTGTTGTGTTCGTGCGCCTTGTCCCACTCTGTATCGAGCGAGGCGTTGATCAGATTGAGCCAGCGCGCGTGCCGCTCGCCGAAGATCAGCCGGATCGTCGAGAGTCGCGTGTCGATATGGTCGGCGATGAGGAAGCTCGGCTTCGACGCCCAGCCGGGATTCGAGATGCTGAGCCCGTCGGCGACGAACTTCATATCGATCGGATCGAAATAGAGCTGGAAGTCGCCCGCCACCGTTACCTGCCGCTGGGTGAGGTGCGACGTGATGCTTTCGAATCGGTGCTTCAGGAAGCGTCCCTTGGTGATGAACAGGATCGCCCAGGCGAGCAGCAGCAGGGTGATGATCGACAGCAGCACCGTCAGCAGCACGCGCCACGACGGCCTATCCGGGCGGGGTGGCGGAGAGGGAGGAGACGTCGGCGCGTCTCCAGTGGGGGCGATGCTGGTAGCCACAACCGTCTCGAACGGGTGGGCTCCGCCGACGGTTCCTGTCGGTGGTTGCGCAGGGGCCGCTTTGCCCCTATAGGCCCGCGCTTCGATCGAGAGACTGCCCGGCCAGTGTGGGCTGCCGTGGCGCGTCTGCAATCGACATCAAAAGGAGTCGAAAATGCCCAAGCTCAAGACGAAGAGCGGCGTGAAGAAGCGCTTCAAGTTCACCGCCACCGGCAAGGTGAAGTGCGGCGTCGCCGGCAAGCGCCACCGCTTGATCAGCCATAACTCGAAGTACATCCGCACCAACCGCGGCACCAGCGTGCTTTCCGAGGCGGATACGCCCCGGATCAAGCTCTGGGCGCCTTACGGCCTGAACTGAGGAGTACTGACACATGGCACGCGTCAAGCGCGGTACGACCACCCGCGCCAAGCATAACCGGATCCTGGACGCAGCGAAGGGCTATTATGGCCGTCGCAAGAACACGATCCGCATAGCCCGCCAGGCCGTCGAAAAGGCCGGCCAGTACGCCTATCGTGACCGCAAGGTTAAGAAGCGCTCGTTCCGTGCGCTCTGGATCCAGCGTATCAACGCGGCAGTGCGCGCCGAGGGCCTGACCTACGGCGTGTTCATGCACGGCCTGAAGCTCGCCCACATCGAACTGGACCGCAAGGTTCTGGCCGACATGGCGATGCACGAGGGCGAGACCTTCAAGCTCATCATCGCGCAGGCGAAGGCCGCTCTCCCCGAGGGCGCCCGCGTCGCGGCCTAAGCCTTCACGGCTGAGCTGAACAAAGGGCGCGGTGACCACATGGTCGCCGCGCCCTTTGCTTTTTGGGGCGTGCCTGCCCTAAGGGCACACGCGCATCATCATTCGCGCGGGACGATATGACCACCGACATCGATCAGCTCCGGCAAGAGCTCCTCACCGCCGTGGACGGCGCCGGCGATCTCGCCGCGCTCGAAGGCGTGCGCGTCACCGCGCTCGGCAAGCAGGGGACCGTCACCGGCCTGCTCAAGACTCTCGGCGGCATGAGTCCCGATGAGCGGCAGGCGGCGGGCCCGCGCATCCATGGCCTGCGCGAGGCCGTCACCGAGGCGATCGCGACGCGCAAGGCGGCGCTCGATCGCGCGGCGCTGGATCAGCGGCTGGCCTCCGAGACGCTCGACATGTCGCTGCCGATCGCGGGGCTCGCCACCGGCTCGGTGCATCCGGTCAGCCAAGTGATGGACGAGCTCGCCGAAATCTTCGCCGATCTCGGCTTCGCGGTCGCCACTGGCCCGGAGATCGAGGACGACTGGCACAATTTCACCGCGCTCAACATCCCGGAAACACACCCCGCGCGGGCCATGCACGACACCTTCTACTTCGACCAGGTGGACGGTGAGGCGCGGAAAATGCTGCTCCGCACCCACACCTCTCCGGTGCAGATCCGTACCATGGTCGGTCAGAAGCCCCCCATCCGCATCATCGCGCCGGGCCGCACCTATCGCTCCGATAGCGACGCCACCCACACGCCGATGTTCCATCAGGTCGAGGGTCTGGTGATCGATCGCGGCATCACCATGGGCCATCTCAAGTGGACGCTGGAGACCTTCGTGAAGGCCTTCTTCGAGCGCGACGACATCGTGCTGCGCCTGCGCCCGAGCTATTTCCCCTTCACCGAGCCGTCGATGGAGGTCGATGTCGGCTATACGCGCGACAAGTCCGGCCGCCGCATGATCGGCGGCACCGAGCCCGATGGCTGGATGGAAATCCTCGGCTCCGGCATGGTCCACCGCAAGGTGATCGAGGCCTGCGATCTCGATCCGAACGAGTGGCAGGGCTTCGCCTTCGGCTGCGGCATCGATCGTCTGGCGATGCTCAAATATGGCATCGATGATCTGCGCGCCTTCTTCGACGGCGATCTGCGCTGGCTTCGTCATTATGGTTTCGCGGCGCTGGATGTGCCCACGCTCGCGCAGGGAGTGGGCGCATGAAGTTCACGCTGAGCTGGCTCAAGGAGCATCTCGACACCAATGCCGACGCCACCCAGGTGGCCGACGCGCTGACTCGCATCGGGCTGGAGGTGGAGGACGTCTCCAACCCCGCCGACGTGCTGCGCCCGTTCACGATCGCGCGCGTGCTCACCGCTGCCCCGCATCCGCAGGCCGACAAGCTGCAGGTGTTGTCGGTCGATTCGGGCAATGGCCCGATGCAGGTGGTGTGCGGCGCGCCCAACGCGCGCGCGGGCCTCGTCGGCATCTTCGGCGGCCCGGGCACCTGGGTTCCCGGTCCGGACATGACGCTCAAGGTTACGTCGATCCGCGGCGTCGAATCGAACGGCATGATGTGCTCGTTCCGCGAGCTGCTGCTGGGCGAGGATCATGACGGTATCGTCGAACTGCCCGAGGATGCGCCGGTCGGCACCAGCTATGCCGAGTGGGCCGGGCTCGACGATCCACTCTACGACGTGGCGATCACGCCCAACCGGCAGGACTGCATGGGCGTGCGCGGCATCGCGCGCGACCTCGCGGCGGCGGGCCTCGGCACGCTGAAGCCGCTGGCGGACGTCTATCGCATGGCCTCGCTGGAGCCGATCGCGGGCGACGATCCCGCGCCGGACGTGCGCACGGATGATCCCGAGGGCTGCCCCGCCTTCTTCGCACAGGCCGTATCGGGCGTGACCAATAGCGCCTCGCCCGACTGGATGGCCGCCAAGCTCATGGCGATCGGCCAGAAGCCGATCTCGATGCTGGTCGACATCACCAATTTCATCTCGATCGATCTTGGCCGCCCGCTCCACGTCTATGATCGCGCCACGCTCTCGGGCGCGCTGGTCGCGCGTAAGGCGAAGGATGGCGAGCAGGTCGTCGCGCTCAACGGCAAGACCTACACGCTGGACAGCACGATGACGGTGATCGCTGACGATGCGGCGGTCCACGACATCGGCGGCATCATGGGTGGTGAGCATTCGGGTGTCAGCGAGACGACTACCGACGTGCTGATCGAATGCGCTTATTTCGATCCCGACCATATCGCGCTGACCGGCCAGAAGCTCGCTCTCACCAGCGATGCGCGCCAGCGCTTCGAGCGCGGCGTCGACCCGGCTTTCCTCGATGACGCCCTGGCGATCGCGACGCGGCTGGTCTTGGATCATTGCGGCGGCAAGCCCAGCGCCGTGACGCGCGCCGGCGAACCGCCGCTCGCCGAGCGGATCGTCTCCTATCATCCGCGTCTCTGCGCCGATCTCGGCGGCATGTTCGTGGCGCCCGAGCGTCAGGCGCGCATCCTGCTCTCGCTCGGCTTCTCGATCGGTGCGATCGACCATACGGATGCGTATAGCGACGCGCTGTTCTCGACCATCGAGGGCGCGTGGCCGGTGACGGTGCCGAGCTGGCGCCGCGACGTCGACGGCCCTGCCGATCTGGTCGAGGAAGTGATCCGCATCGAGGGGCTCGACAACCTCCCCTCGACGCCGCTGCCGCGTGCCGAAGGCGTCGCCAAGCCGACCGCCACGCCCGAGCAGCGAATCGAGCGCAAGGCGCGCCGCACGGCCGCCGCACGCGGCTTCTCCGAAGCGGTGACGTGGAGCTTCCTCTCCGAAAAGGAGGCAGCGGTCTTCGGTGGCGGTCACTGGACGCTGTCGAATCCGATCTCCGAGGATCTCAAGGTGATGCGCCCGTCGCTGATCCCCGGCCTCGCGCGCGCCGCCCAGCGCAACCGCGATCGGGGTGAGCGCTCGGTCAAGCTGTTCGAGCTTGGCCGCCGCTATCTCGCGGATACCGAGCGGCAGACGCTGACCGTGCTGATCGCCGGCGAGGCGCAGGGCCGCGACTGGCAGGCGGGCAAGGCGCGCGGCGCCGATGCCTTTGACGCCAAGGCGGAAGCACTGGCGGTGCTGGCGGCGGCGGGTGCACCGATCGAGCGGCTCCAGCTCGTGGGGCCCGGCGGAGAGACCTGGCATCCGGGGCGCTCGGGCCAGCTCGGCCTCGGCCCAAAGATGATTCTTGCCACCTTCGGCGAGCTGCACCCCGAGACGCTGCGCGCGCTCGATGCCGAAGGCCCGGTGGTCGCCGCCGAGATCTATCTCGATGCGATTCCGCCCAAGCGCGACACCGGCCGCACGCGGCCCGCTTATGCGCCGTCGGCGTTGCAGGCGGTACGCCGCGACTTCGCCTTCCTGGTGCCGGCCGATCTGACCTCCGACAAACTGATCCGCGCGATCCAGGGCGCGGACAAGCAGGCGATCACCGAGGTGTCGCTGTTCGACGTGTTCACCGGGCAGGGTGTGCCCGAGGGGCAGAAGTCGCTCGCGATCGAGGTGGTGCTCCAGCCGACCGACAAGAGCTTCGACGAGGCAACGCTGAAGGCTGTCGCCGACAAGATCGTCGCGGCCGCCGCCAAGCAGGGCGCGACCCTGCGCGGCTAAGGGAGAGAGTCCGATGTCCACCATGCCGCCCGAGGGCAAGCTCGTGTACCGCCTGCTGACCGGCAAGGACGACGACGCCTTCTGCCATCGCGTCTCCGAGGCGCTGGCGATGGGCTACACGCTCTACGGCTCGCCCTCGATCAGCTTCAACGGCGAGCATCCGATCGTCGCCCAGGCCGTGCTTTGGAGCGGCCAGCGCAAGGCCGCGATCGGCGAGTAAATCCGGTCCGGTGGGGATTAGCCCCGCCGGATCAGGAATACCGCGTGTTCGGCGCGGAAATTGGCGGCGGCGGCGCTGGTCAGCCGATCGCCGTTGAGGAACCACGCCCCCTCGGTGACGATATCGCGCTCCTTCAGAAAGGCGCGGAAATCGTCGATGGTGAGGTGGTGGATATTGGGCGTCGCATACCACGCCACCGGTAGCGTGCGTGTCACCGGCATCCGTCCGCCCCACATGAGCGAGGCACGTACCCGCCAATAGGCGAAGTTGGGGAAAGAGACGAACGCCTTGCGCCCGATCCGAAGCAGCTCGTCCAACACCTTGTCCGGCGCGCGGGTGGTCTGGAGCGTCTGGCTCAGGATCGCATAGTCGAAGGCGTTGGAGGGATAGTCGGCGAGGTCGACATCCGCATCGCCCTGCACCACCGACAGCCCGCGGCCCACCGCGCTGGCGACATTCGCCGCATTGATCTCGATCCCGCGCGCATCGGCGCCGGCCTGATCGCGCAGCGCCGCCATCAGCCCGCCATCGCCGCAGCCGACGTCCAGCACCCGGCTGCCGGGCGCAACATTGTCGGCGATGATCGCAAGGTCGGGGCGCAGCTTTTCGCTCATCGGCGGTAGATATCCGGGACGGTGATTTCGAGCAGCCGTTCGGGGTGCGCGATCGGCTGCCAGCCCAGCGCCTCATAGACGCCATGCGCGTCGAGCGTGGCGAGGAACCAGCGGCGCAGGCCTTGCAGCTGGGTATGCTCCATCAGCGCGCGCACCATGGCGCGGCCGATGCCTTGTCCGCGCGCCTCCTCCAGCACGAACACGTCCGCCAGATAGGCGAAGGTGGCGCGGTCGGAGACAACGCGGGCGAAGCCGATCTGCCGCCCGTCGCGATAGGCGCCGACGCAGAGCGAGCCTCTGATGGCACGCGCCACCGTCTCGCGGGGAATGCCGGGCGACCAGTAGCTGGTCGTCAGGAAGCCGTGGATCACGTCGAGATCGAGCGCGTCCGGATCGAAGGAGAGCGTCCAGCTCACAGCCCGCCCGCCTTCAGGAAGCCGTCGACCACGCGGTTGAGCTCGGGCACGTCGAGCAGGAAGGCATCATGGCCGAAGGGGGAGGAGAGTTCGACGAAGCTCGCCGCCGCACCCGCCGCATTCAGCGCATGGACGATGCTGCGCGATTCGCGCGTCGGGTAGAGCCAGTCGGTGTCGAAGGAGACGAGGCAGAAGCGCGTGCCGGTCCCCCGGAAGGCGTTGGCGAGCAGGCCGCCATGCTCCTCGGCGAGGTCGAAATAGTCCATCGCGCGGGTGATATAGAGATAGGAGTTGGCGTCGAAGCGATCGACGAAACTGATCCCCTGGTGGCGTAGATAGCTTTCCACCTGGAAATCGGCGTCGAAGCCGAATCCTTTGGCCCCGTTGGGAGAATCTGGGCGTGCCTGCAGCCGCCGGCCGAACTTCTCGGTGAGGCCCGCTTCGGAGAGGTAGGTGATGTGCGCCGCCATCCGCGCCACCGCCAGTCCGGCGGCGGGTGGGTCGTTGCTCTGGTAATAATCGCCGCCGCGCCATTTCGGGTCGGCCATGATCGCCTGGCGGCCGACCTCGTGGAAGGCGATGTTCTGCGCCGAATGGCGCGCGGCGGATGCGATCACCACCGCCGAGCGGACGCGATCGGGATAGGTCGCCGCCCATTCCAGCACCTGCATGCCGCCCATCGATCCACCCACTGCGGTCAGCGTGTGGATGCCGAGATGATCCATCAGCATCGCCTGCGCGCGCACCATGTCGCGGATGGTGATGACCGGGAAGCGCATCGCATAGGCGTGGCCGTCGGCGGCGGCGGTCGCCGGGCCGGAGCTGCCCATGCACGATCCCAGCACATTGGCGCAGACGATGAAGTGCCGCGCCGGGTCGATCGGCTTGCCGGCCCCTACCATGCGGGTCCACCAGCCGGGCTTGCCGGTGACGGGGTGCTCGCTCGCGACATGCTGGTCGCCGGTCAGCGCATGGCAGATCAGCACGGCGTTGGCGCCCTCGGCGTTGAGCCGGCCATAGGTTTCATAGGCGATGGTGACAGGCGAAAGGCTCTGCCCGCCGTCGAGCGCCAGCGGGCCCGGCAAGGTGACGCTGCGCGCGGGGCCGAAACGCTGATCAAGCTCCATGGTGACGCCGGGCTAGGGGCGGGCGCCGGGGCTTGTCAATCGGGCTGGCGCGCGCTCAGGCGGTGACGATCACGCGCAGCAGGCCTTCGATGCGGACGCCGACTGCCGGCGGGTGGTGGAGCGAGGCCATGCCAAGATCGAGATAGCGCGCATTGGCATCGCCCGACATCAGCCCCAGCGTCGTAATCGCGGCAAGCACCGCCATGGTCATCGCGGGCCCCCAGGCCCGGGCCAGCAGGCCGACCAGCGTGAGGCCCGCAGCGAGCAGATAGGCGACGCAGCCCCAGGCAATCAGCGCCAGTGGCAGGCCCGCCCGCTCCGCGCAGAGCAGCAGCGGCAAAGCGAAGGCGAGCGCCCAGAAGGGCTCGCGCCGGAGTGCGGCATTCGCCGTGCAAACCGCAAAACCGCCGACAAACACGAGCGCAATCGACGCCGTGGGAAGATTGAACAACATGCCGCACCTAAACCGAGCTACGAACCGGGTGTTCGACTAACGGAGGAGGCGGCCGTCCGGTCCGGTCGGTTTGGAGCACCTGTCCCGCGGTGGGGCAGGTCGCGATCGGCCCAGCCG
>Ga0070730_10006128_pt1 | contig 10301 bp, 9 predicted proteins | sample Coa_R1_3_FD_66447 | JGI IMG/M metagenome (GOLD analysis project Ga0070730, IMG submission 66447) | Surface soil microbial communities from Centralia Pennsylvania, which are recovering from an underground coalmine fire - Coalmine... | ecosystem: Environmental > Terrestrial > Soil > Unclassified ... | reverse complement strand
CGCTGCCGACTGCTCGTGCCTGACGTCGACGATCCGGATGTCATGCTCGCGCGCGCCCATGAGGATCGGCCAGATGTGCCCGCCGTTGAGGGTGAAGAGGTGGCTCGCCCCAGCCCGCTTCAGCGCGAGCGCGATCAGCTCGCCGCTGTTGCCGGAATCCATCAGGCCTTCATCGCCCAGGGCATGGCCGGGGTGTTGAACGCGGCCTTCGGCTCGCCGTCACGGGGCATGAGGATCACGCCGCCGGGCGCCTTGAGGGCGGTGGTCAGGAGGTCGACCGCGCCCTGCGCGACCGCCGCCGGATCCATCCCATGCTGCAGCTCAACGACCATCAGCCTCGCGAGCCCGAGCCGGATGAACGCCTCGCCCAAACCGGTGCCGCACACCGCTCCAAAGCGGTCGTCGGCGTAGAAGCCGGCGCCCGGGATCGGCGAGTCGCCGATCCGGCCCGGCAGCTTGCCGGCCATGCCGCCGGTCGACACCGCGACCGCCAGCCGGCCCTCCGCGTCCCGCGCGGCTGCACCAACCGTGTCGACGCCCGCCTCCGACGGCCGGTGCCGCGCGGCGTTGACGAAGATCGAGGGGTCGGCCATCTCCACGCCGTGCTCCCGGGCGAAACGGGACGCGCCGTCCGCGGCCAGGAGGACGTGCCGGCCGTCGCGCATGACCGCCACCGCCAGGTCGATCGGGTGGCGGACGTCGCGGAGACACGCCGCGGCGCCGGCGCGGAGCTCGGCTCCCTCCATGACGCCGGCGTCGAGCTCCACATCGCCGTCGCTGTTCACGCAAGCGCCCAGCCCGGCGTTCAGGAGCGGCTCGTCCTCCATGTGGCGCACGGCCGCAACCGCGGCGGCGAGGGCGCCGCCGCGAATGCTCGACCACCCGGTCTCGAGCGCTCGTTCGACCGCCGACTGACGGTCGGCGCGCTCGGATTCGGGGACTGGTCCCGCTCCGCCGTGAACGATGAGGGCCGGCCTAGCCAAGGCCCTCAGATTAAAGAACCCTCACCCTGACCCTCTCCCGCAAGCGGGAGAGGAGGCGTCAGGCGGACTGGTAGGCCAGGCTCTGTGCCACCCGGCGCTCGGCCATTCGCCTGTCGTTGGCATAGACGACTCGCCGACCGGCGACGGCCCGCTCGGGCTGGCGCCTTTCACCGAACCGGCGCTCGACGTTCGCCCGCCTTTGTGACTGACGCCGCTCGCGCTCGGCTGGTGACTCGCTCTCTGACATAACCCCTCCCTAACCTCTCGAAAAATCCCCTCGGGTGCCGCAGATCCTACTGCACCGGACGGTCGAGCGTCTGGAGCTTTTCGTCCAGGCGGCGCTCGGCCTTGCGGCGCTCGAGCTCGTCGCCCGGACCCATGTCGACGAAGGTCGCAAATCGGGTCAGCCGGGGGTGCACCTCCGACGCCAGCCGGAACATCTCCTGCGCCACCCAACGGTAATCCGGGTGGCCCTGCGGGGTGGTCCGCAGCTCGCACAGGTGATACAGCTCGCGGAGGTTGACACGGAAGTACCAGCGGACGCGAAACGCGAGCGGGACGACGTATTGCGCCAGCGCGGGCCCGAGGTCGCGCGCCATCTTTTCGTGCGCCATGGCGGCTTGTTCGATGGCGGCGCGGATCGGCGCCTCCATCCGCAGGTCTGCCAGCGCCGCCGGCACGTCGAAGCCCAGCGAGGTGCCGAGAAGCTGACGGTCCTGGGTCAGCATCCGGTGCCGGTGCAGGTCGCGGTAGGCGGCGAAGTTGGCCACGATCTCGAACTTGTACTGGGCGTGCTCGAGGGCCCGGGGAACGCGCTGGCGGCGGTTGGCGCGGCCCGCGAACATCGCTTCCAGGACCGCGTCGGGGTCGGCAGGCTGGGCTTCGAGCGGGCCGTCCGAGTACGGAAAGAGTGCCGCCTGGACGACCTTCCGCTCGGCGGCCGGGTCATGGCCGACGAGCTTCACGTAAGGCCCCGCCGCCTTCGCCCCGCCTCTTGTCGCTAGGCGTTGAAGCGACGACCGCATCGCGACCATTCTCTGGGCGGAAGGTTGGCCGTACTTCTCGTCAAGAGCGCGCTTCACGAAGGACGGGATGACCTGCGACAGCTCGCGATGGAGGTCGGTGGCGAGAGCCTGGCACTCCGGCAGCTCGTGGGCGGCCATCTTGGTGATCAGGTACTCGAAGGCCCGACCGTTGCCGAACAGCCCGAGGTTGGTCAGGGTGCCGGCGGGCAAAAGGCCGCGCAGCAGGTCTAGCGCCTTGGCGCGGGTGGCCGACTTCCACGCTCGCTCGGTCTCACCCTCCTCAAGGGGATACCGGTTCCGGATGGACTCGGTGAGCGGCTCGAGGAGGGAGCTGTACGTGTCGAAGAGCGCGTCGGCGGCCGGCTCATACGCGGGGTGTGCCAGCTCCGGGCCCCGGTGATACAGGCGGCGCCCGTCGGGGCCCGGCCGGTCGAAGCGGACGTAGCGCGTCGACTTCTCCAGGGGCGAGATACCGATCCGGCTGTCCTCCAGCGCCTTGGCCGCGAGGGTAGAGGTGCGCTCCACCGCCACGTGTGCGCCGGCCAGCTCGGCGACCGAGTCGTCCCCGTAGCCGACCAGGACTCGCTCGTAGAACTCCTCGGCGCGGCGAACGGCCACCATGTCGTCGGCCTGCGCGGCGCCGGCGATGCCGTGGAAGCCGGACTCGGGGTCGTTGATGAACTCGTCGAGCAGCACCCGGCGGAGACTCTTCTCGGTCCTCGAGTACCGGGAGAAGAGCGCGCCCTTGACCACCTCGGGGAGGTTGCGAAGGGCGAAGACGGGCCGGTCCAGGTTGGTGAAATAGCGGTCGAGGAGGGCCGCCTCGTCGGGTTTGAACTCCACAACCTGCATAGTATGCCGACCCCTATATCTGGTGGCTACGCACAGCCCGACCCCAGCATCTAGACAGGTAATCCAGCGTTTGTCCCCCGTTTGTCCCCAGGCCTGCCGGAGCCCGGCGGTTGGTAGGGTAAGCAGCGAGATGAAGGCGCCCGCCGAGCCCGTCGCCGGCACCGACTGGGTCGAGCAGTGGCGACGCATCGTGGTCGAAAGAGAAAGCGCCTCGCATGGCCACAGCGAACCGCATTACTGGGATCATCGCGCGCCCACCTTCGCGCGCTCGACATCCGGCCGCGCGGACCTGTTCCTCGACGTGCTGGCCCCGTACGTCTCGGCCCGCAAGACGCTGATCGACGTCGGGGCGGGGGCAGGCCGCCACGCCGTTCCGCTGGCCGAACGCATGGAATGGGTCTCGGCGGTCGAGCCGTCGGAAGGCATGCGCGCCCACCTGCCGGCGCTGCACAACCTCACGGTGATCGGCAGCGCGTGGGAGGACGCCGAGGTCGCGCCGGCCGACCTGGTCATCTGCTCGCATGTCCTTTACGGGGTGGCGGAGGTGGTGCCGTTCATCGAGAAGATGGAGCGCTCCGCGCGCGAGCGCGTCTTCATCATGCTGCGCGAAGGTCCCGTGCCGCATCCCGCCAACGAGCTGCGCGACCGCATGGCCGGCGGCCCGCTTCCGCGCATCCCCCGCTTCAGCGACCTGTTCATGCTCCTCATCCAGCTCGGCATCAGGCCGGACGTGAAGTTCATCAGCTACCCGGTGGTCAATCGCTATGCCACCTTCGAAGAAGCTGTCGCCGACGCGCGACCTCTCTTCGGCGACGGCTGGGATGAGTCGGGTGCGCGCGCGCAGCTGAAGGAGATGTTCGTGCGCGACGGTGACGAGCTCGTTTACGACAGCGGGCACTCGGTTTCGGGGATCGCACATTGGCAACCGCGCGAGAGCTGAGCCTCAGGCCCGTGCGGCCGGCCGACCGCGAGCGCATCCTCGAGATCACGCGCGACGTGTGGGATGGACACGACTACCTCCCGCGTGTCTTCGACGACTGGGTCGTGGACGCGGCGGCCGCCTTCCAGGCGGTCGAGGTGGACGGTGTCGTCGTCGGCGTGCAGCGGATGCGGCCCTACGCCGAAGGGCTGGTCTGGTACGAGGGCCTTCGCGTCGCGTCGAGCCACCGCCGCCAGGGCATCGCCCGCTCGATGCTCGAGTCCGCGATCGTCGAGGCGCGCGAGCAAGGTTTCCGAGAGATGCGGCTCGCGACCGGGAACCCCGACGCCGTGCCCTTGTTCGAATCGGTGGGCTTCCGGCGTCTCGTCGACGTGCGCTGGTGGAAGGCCGGCCGCGTCGAAGGCGGCGATCCGGCGCGCATCCCTGACCCGAAGGAGGCGGAGCGCCTGTGGTCGGCAGTCTCGTCGAGCCTGGGCCTCGAGCTTTACCACGGCGTGGCCGCGGACTTCAACGGCGCTCGCAACCTGAGCGCGGCGGAGCTGGCGGCCCTGGCGTCGGCCGGCATGCTGCGAGCCGCGGTGGGCGGGCGGGCCGTCGCCGGCCTGCGGGACGCGTGGGGCCGCAACCTCGCCGTCGCTTTTGTGGCCGGCCGAGGCGCCGCGCTGCGCGATCTGCTCCTCGCCCTTCGGTACGAGGCCGACGCGGACGGTCTTGATCATGTCACCGTCGCGCTGCCCCGTGGCCACCCCGCCGGCGACGACATGAACGCATCCGGATACGATTTGGCGAATGCCGACGACAGTGCGTACATCTACGGCCTGGACCTGACGCACTCTTAGTGACTCGCCGCTACGTCGTGATCGGCAACGGCATCGCCGGGCAAACGTGCGCGGAGGAGCTGCGCAAGCTCGACGCCGAGGCGTCGATCGTGATGATCGCCGCCGAGAAGCATCCGCTGTACAACCGCGTCGCGCTGCCTCGCTACCTGCGCGGCCAGGTGAGGCGCGAGAAGGTGTTCATGCGCACCGTCGACGACTACCAGAGGCAGAACCTCGAAATCCATTTCGAGACCTGGGTTACCGACATCGACCCTCAGGCCAAGGTCGTGCGCACCAACCGGGACCAGTCATTTCCCTACGACGCGCTGCTCATTGCGACTGGGGGGCGGCCCAAGCCTCCGCTGTGGCCGGGGTCAGACCAGGTTTCGCAGTGCCTGGGATTTCAGACCATCGACGACACCGACGCGATCATCCAGAAGGCGGACGGCGTCGGCCACGTGCTGGTGATGGGTGGCAGCTTCATCGGCTACGAGCTGGCGGAGGGTGTGAGCTTTCGCAAGACGGCGAAAACCACGTGGATCATGCGCGGCCCCTGGTTCCTGCGCTACGTGCTGGACGAGGAGGGCGGGACACTGTGCCGGCAGATGGGCGAGGCGCAGGGTGTCGAGTTCATCTGCTCGGACGAGGTCCAGAAGTTCAGCCGCGTCAACAGCCACTTCCTGGCCGAGACGGCCGGCGGGCGCAAAGTGGAATTCGACCTGCTGACGTACGGCGTCGGCCTCGACTACTACACCGAACCGACGCGCAACACCCCGATCGAGCTGAACAAGGGCATCGTCACCGACGCCAAGCTGCGCACGGCCGCTCCTGACGTCTACGCGGCCGGGGACGTGGCCGTCTTCTACGACCTCATGGTCGAGCGCCACAACCAGATGGGCACGTGGGACAACGCGGAGGCCCACGGCAAGGTCGCCGCGAGGAACATGGCCGGCGCCGACGAGGACTTCTTCGACGTGCCGACGTACACGACGACGATGTTCGGGTCGACGCTGGCGGTGGCGGGCGTGACGCCGGACGTGCAGCCGAACCTCGACTCGGTGCGCACCTTCAGCTTCGAGGAGAAGTACTACCGCAAGCTGTTCTTCAAGGACGACCGGCTCGTGGGCGCAATCATGATCGGCCCGCCCAAAGGCCGCAAGAAGCTCATCGAGATCATGCGCTCGAGGCAGAAGATCGAGCGCCCGAAAGAAGACCTCCTGGATCCAAACAACCTGAAGGACTAGTCGGCTCCCTAATCCAGCACAACCCTGGCCGTCGTCGTACAGTTTCGCTGTAGAGAGATGAAATTCGCTTACAGCGAATCTGCCCAGGTCGTGAGATCAGCGCTCGGCGCCGTGCTGCGCGGACGGCGGGAGGCCCTGCGCCGGACCCTCAGCGACGTCGCGGCCGAGGCCGGCCTCTCGCCCGCCCACCTCTCCGAGGTCGAACGGGGCCGCAAGGAGGTCTCGATCGAGCGCCTCCTCGCCGTGGCCCACGCGCTGGGAGTCAGGCCCGCCGAGATCTACGCCGACCTGGCCCGTCTGCTCGGAGCTGACTCGGAGCGCCCGAGCTGGCCCGACGACCCGCCGGTGAAGCTGCGGCTGGCCACCGCCGGCCTGCCGCTCGAGGCGCTGCGCAGCGTTGCCGACTTCAGCGCCTACATGGCGATGGCCAACCCGCCCCCGAGAGCGCGCCCGCGCATCGGTTTTGAGCCAAGGAGCTAGACGATGATTCCAACAGTGATCACCAATGACGGTCGCGGCGAGCGCGCGTATGACATCTACTCGCGGCTGCTGAAGGACGGCGTTATCTTCGTCCGCGGCGTGATCGACGACGACCTCGCCAGCACGGTGACCGCGCAGTTGCTGTTCCTCGAAAACGAGGCTCCGGAGAACACCATCCACATCTACATCAACAGCCCGGGTGGCTCCCTGACCGCGGCGCTGTCGATCTACGACGCGATGCAGTACGTCGGACCGAAGGTCAGCACCCTGTGCACGGGGCTGGCCGCGAGCGGCGCATCCCTCCTGCTCGCCGGGGGCGTGAAGGGCATGCGCATGTCCCTGCCGCACGCGCAGATCCTCATCCACCAGCCATTCACTCAGGGCATCCAGGGACAGGCCTCGGACATCCAGATCCACGCGCAGGAGATCCTCCGGCAGCGCGAGTCGCTCGCTCGGATCTACGCCAAGCACTGCGGCCGCCCGCTGGAGGATGTCGAGCGCGCGCTGGAGCGCGACTTCTTCATGACACCGGAGCAGGCGAAAGAGTGGGGGCTCATCGACGTGATCGTGGAGAAGAACCCGGCGGTCAAGAAGCCAGCGCACGCGTGAGGATCGCCGTCGTCGGCGGCACGCGGTTCATCGGTAGGGCCACGGTCGAAGAGCTCGCCGCCGCGGGACACGAGCTCCTCCTGATCCACCGCGGGACGACCGAGCCCGACGGCCTGCCCACGGCGCAGCACCTGCACACCGACCGTTCCGCGCTGCCCGAGCACAAAGCCGTTCTGTCCGCGTTTCAACCCGACGCGGCGCTGGACTGCCGGGCATTAACGCGCGCAGACGCCGAGAACGTCCTCACCGCCATGCCGGCGACCACCAGGCTCGTGGTGATCTCGAGCATGGACGTCTATCGCGCGTTCGGCGCGGTCAACGACCGGCGCGAGACGGATCCGGTGCCGCTGGATGAGGACTCGCCCCTGCGCTCCGAGCGCTACCCATATCGCGGCCTCGTCGCCGACCGGCACGACTACGACAAGCTCGACGTGGAGGACGTGTACCTGCCGGCCGGCGCCACCTCGCTGCGCCTGCCGATGGTCTACGGCGAGCGCGACTACCAGCGCCGCGAGGAGTTCATCCTCCGTCGCGTGCGCGCGGGCAGGACGCGGATCCCCGTCGGCGCCGGCAAGTGGCTGGCGTGTCGGGGCTACGTGCGCGACCTCGCGCGGGGCATCCGTCTCGCGCTCGAATCGGACGCGGCGCGAGGCGAGGCGCTAAACCTTTGCGAGAACCGCACGTACTCGGTGGGCATGTGGTCGCGAATGATCCTCGAGGCCGCCGGATCGGACACCGAGCTCGTGCGCGTCGCCGACGACGTGCTCCCACCCGACCTTGAAGAGACGGGTTCGCTGACGCAGCACATCCTCGCCACGTCGCTCAAGGCGAGGACACTGCTCGGCTGGTCCACGACGGATCCGGCGGAGTGCCTGCGCGCCAGCGTGGCCTGGCACCTCGCGAACCCTCCGGAGCAGCCCGACCCCGACTTCAGCGCCGACGATCGAGCTTTGGAGACCGTCTAAGCTTCGGATTCACATGACCCGGCGGTACCGGCCGTTCGACCCGTTCGAGCGCGGTGGATTCGAGCCGCCACGAGAGCTCCGGATCCCGCGACCGCCGCGGCGGTTCTGGATCGGGTTCTCGCTGGTCCTCCTGGCCATCCTCATCTTCGTCTTCGCGAGCCCGATCGTCACGGTCATCACCGAGCTGCAGTGGTACGACGCGCTGGGCTTCAAGGACGTCTACTCGACGCGGCTCGTTTTGCAGACCGTTCTGTTCGCCGGCAGCCTCCTGCTCGCTTTCCTCTACCTTGCCGCGAACGTCCTGATCACGCTCCGGGTGCGTTCAGGCCCCGGCTTGCGCGCCGTCGGCATCAAGCGACCGCTGGTGCGGAGCGCAACGGGCGGCATCGCCCTGGCCGCGGCGGCCCTGGTCGCCTTGATCCTCTCCACCGGCGCCGGCACCCAGTGGCAGGCGCTGGCCCTTTTCCAGCACGCGACCAACACGGGCACCACCGACCCCGTGCTCGGCCAGGACATCTCCTTTTACCTGCTGACGCTCCCGTTCCTGCACTCGGTGGTCAACTGGGCTCTCGGGCTCGCTTTCATGGGCGGCCTGCTGACCGTGGCCCTGTACGCGTGGCGCGGCGACACGTTCGCCTTGAACTTCAGCCCGCTCGCCATCGCCCACTTGTCGGCGAACCTGGCGGTCTTCGCGCTGGCCCTCGCCGCCTGGACGTGGCTCGGCCGCTACGACCTCCTCTTCTCGCACAACACCAGCGTGGTCTGGGGCGCCGCCTACACCGACGTGAACGCCCGGCTGCCGATCCTGACGTTCGAGGCCGGGGCCGGGGTGGTGGTTGCCGGGGCGCTCATAGCGAACATCTGGGTCCGGCGAGTCTGGCTGCCCATCGCGGCGGGCGTGGTCTGGATCGCGATGCTGGTGGTCGGCCAGGTTTATCCCTCCGTCGTGCAGGGGTTCTTCGTCACCCCCAACGCGCAGTCTTACGAGCTGCCTTACATCCAGAGAGAGATCGCCGGGACCAGGCAGGCGTACGGGTTGAGCAACGTGTCCGTGCAGAACTTCACCGGGGACCAGCCCCTCACCGAGCAAGCCGTCCAGAACGACTCCGCGACGGTCGACAACCTGCGCCTGTGGGACTTCGCGCCCCTCCAGGACACCTACGAGCAGCTGCAGAGCATCCGCACCTACTACTCGTTCTTCAACATCGACATCGACCGGTACACGATCGGGACCCAGTACCAATCGCTCGAGATCAGCGCACGCGAGTTCGATTTCACGAAGCTGTCGCCGTCGGCCCAGAACTGGATCAACGAGCACCTCCAGTACACGCATGGCTATGGCGTCGCCGCGAGCCCGGTCAACGCCGTCGTCGGCGAGGGACTGCCCGACTACGTCGTCGGCGACCTGCCGCCCACAGGCACGCTGCCGGTGACGCGGCCGGCGATCTATTTCGGTGAGGTTCCCGACCCCAACGGCACCGACTACGCCATCGCACCCACCAGCACCAAGGAGTTCGACTACCCGCGGGGCGCGCTGGACGTGTACACGAACTACACCGGCACGCATGGAGTCTCGTTGAACGGGATCAACCGGGCGCTGTGGTCGCTCAAGCTCGGTGACTTCAACCTCCTCGTGTCGGGCCAGCTGACGCCGCAGTCGGAGATCCTGTACCGGCGCAACATCGTCGACCGGGTGAGCGAGCTGGCACCGTTCCTGAGCCTCGACGGCGACCCGTACATCGTCGTGGTCGACGGCAAGCTCTACTGGATGATGGACGCATACACGACCGCCGACACATATCCCTACGCGCAGTCGACGTCGTTCCAGTCCAACGACATCAATTACATCCGGAACTCGGTCAAGGTGGTCGTCGACGCCTACGAGGGCACCGTCAGCTTCTACATCGTCGACCCGAAGGATCCGCTGATCAACGCGTACGCGGCCACCTTCCCGAAGCTGTTTCAGCCCATCGACGCGATGCCGCCGGGCCTCCGAGCGCACATCCGCGTCCCCGAAGACCTCTTCAACATCCAGGTGGACATCTACGCGACGTACCACATCTCGGATCCGAAGGTCTTCTTCGCGCGCGAGGACGTCTGGGACATCCCGACCGCGTCCTCCTCACCCGGCGCCTCGGGCACCCAGGTCCAGCCGTACTACGTGCTGTTCCGGTTGCCCGGCGAGCCCAACCCCGAGTTCCTGCTGATCATGCCGTTCACTCCACACGGCAAGCCGAACATGGTGTCGTGGCTCGCCGCTCGCAGCGACGGGGCGAACTACGGCAAGTACATCGCCTACGTCCTGCCCAAGGACAAGGTCATCTTCGGACCCCAACAGGTCGCGAATCGGATCAACGAAGACCCGTCAGTGTCGCGAGACTTCAC
>Ga0070730_10006127_pt1 | contig 10303 bp, 8 predicted proteins | sample Coa_R1_3_FD_66447 | JGI IMG/M metagenome (GOLD analysis project Ga0070730, IMG submission 66447) | Surface soil microbial communities from Centralia Pennsylvania, which are recovering from an underground coalmine fire - Coalmine... | ecosystem: Environmental > Terrestrial > Soil > Unclassified ... | reverse complement strand
ACCCAGATGACCCTGGAAGACTGGACGATGGAAAAGCCGGTCACAAAAAGCTCGCTGAGAATAATGGCCCAAAGCAATCTCTGGACTCTTTCGAGCGTGACCAGTGTCTGCGTGAGCAGAAAAAATATGAAAAGCGTCTTGAGCCACACCTGGGTGAGTATCTGGAAACTGCCTCCCCTCCAAAAGGAGAAGGGCAGGCCTGCAACATACCAGGCGCTCAGCAGCAGGACGATCTGAAGCTCGCGGCTCCAAAGAATACGGGCACCGCCGGATAACAGGGCCCAAAGATATGCCAGTCCACTGCAAAGGCCAAAAACAAACGTCAGGTGAAGCTGGCCCAACGCGGGAAGAATGTCTTCAGGCCGCCCATAGACGGCGACCGTGAAAAGCCAGAGGAAAACGAACCCCAGCTTTGCTCGTTGCGCGCGAACCTGCGGACCGGAGGCGTTTTGCGTCAGAGTGATCTCATCTGCAAAGATCAAATTCGTTTCGCTCATGGGGTTCATGCTCGCCAATTTGCTCTTCTAAGCGGCGCTCGTCTGTCTTTCAGAGCAAGTCACTCGCTCCAAAATCTCTTCAACTCTGGCAACAACTACATCCCAGCCATAATTGCTGACCACTTCTTGGCGTGCCGTTGCACTCATAGAAAATCGGAGGGATGGCTTCTTGAGAAGTTCGGTCACGGCCTGGGCAAATTCTTCGGGGTGCTCTGCAATGCGAATTTCACGGCCATCGCGAAAGGGCAGGCCCTCGGCGCCAATCGGGGTGGAAACTACCGGCTTGGCCATGGCCATTGCTTCTGGAATCTTGATGCGCGTTCCCCCGCCAACACGCAATGGAACCACAACCACTTCGGCCTGCGAAAGATAGGGACGAACATCAGGAACCCGTCCGGTGATTTCTACGCCAGGCTGGCTGGCGGCGATTGCGCGCAGGCGTGAGGAAGGTCCGCGGCCAACGATTGAAAGGCTGACATTTGGCGTTGCCTGGTGGATCTGGGGATAAACTTCACGCAAGAACCATATGGCTCCATCTTCGTTTGGATCCCAATCCATAGAGCCCACGAAAACCAGGTGTCCCGGCTTCGGTCTATCGTCCGTTGGACGGAAGAAATCTGTATCAACGCCGGTTGGAATTGTGGAGACATGGCTGACGGCAAACTCGTTCCACAACGTACGCCGGTCGTCTTCCGAGACCGCGAGCACATGGTCGAATGAGCGGCACACTTTGGCTTCGATGGTTTTCGTTTTCTTCCATTCAGCGCCATATATCCACTTTCGCAAAGGATGTTTTTCCACCTCCCATTTGCGTTTTCGCAATAAGAATTCGACGTTGTGCTCAAACACGATCCTCGGTTGGAGTGGGAATTGCAGCAGTGGAACGGCCGTGTGCAGAAAATCGCAAAAGAGCAAGTCAAAACGCTTACGATGGGTTAGTTTCTCGACTGTCGAACGAAAATCGGCGCGATTACACTTGGCCAGGAAGTAGGGTAAGGCGCTAAGCTGGTTGGTCAGGATTTCCCTGTAAAACCTCCCCGAATACTTCTTAGCTTCTTGCCGGAATACCGGCGTATAACTTGCGAACATCGCCTTCATTTCGGGAATGGCAACGGAGTCGCTGACAGGATCGGCAAAAGAGACAGCGTGAATCTCAGCTCTGTTTGCCAGGCGCGAAAAAATATTCAGTGAGCGAATTTTTCCACCAGTATCGGCTGGAAAGAGCGGCCCCGGAAGTGTGAGCAAGATTTTCATGGTTTTTGCAGGAAACGAACGGCAGAGCGAGTTACACCTTAGCCGGCGCGCAGGATAGCGGTGTCCTCGAGATTTTGAAGATTGAGCCAGCTGCTATCGCGATCGAGAAAGATACGGCTCCACAGTTCAAAATTGAGCAGCCGCCAGCAGCCTTCCGTGGCATAAGAGAAGCCGCGGCGATGCGCGTCGAGAAGTGACTGCACATACCCGGGCTTGATGAGCCCGCGCTCGGCCATCCGCCCATCGGTGAGAATTGCGGAAAGTTTGTCAAACAATTGATTCCGCAACCAGGGACGGATTGGCGTGGGGAAGCCTTTTTTGCTGCGTCGAAGGGCTTCCGCTGGCAGCCGCCCAGCCATGGCCCGCCGCAGCAGATGCTTCCCTGAAAACGCGCGTATTTTGTAGCGGGCGGGAACGCGAGTTGCGAACTCGGCGAGTTTGTGGTCCAAAAATGGAACCCGGCTCTCAATTGAAGCAGCCATGCTCATCTGGTCTTGCTTCATAAGAAGCTCAACCAGGTAAGTCTTCATATCGAGATAGAGAAGCCGGTTCAGTAAATTTTTATTAGATCCGTTGGTGGAGAAAAACCGCATGGAATTCTTGTAAGCATCCGTTTCGCGAAGCTCTTCGGCCAGCTCACTGCTGAACAACTGCGGCTGCTGCTCCTGAGGAAAAACGGAATAGAAGTTTTCAAAATAGATTTTCTCAAAGGCGTCAGGATAATAGAGAAAAGAATGCCGCAACTTGCGTTGCAGCCAATCCGGCGCCATTCCCCCCGATAATGCCTTCTGGGCAAGTTGCCGCATTGGTTGTGGTACAAACCTTCGATAGAGGGGCCCATAGTGCAGGTTCCACAGCGTCACGCGATACTTGAGATAGCCGGCCAGAATCTCGTCTCCGCCCTCGCCGGTGAGCACCACTTTTACCTTCTCCCTGGCCAGACTGGAAACATGAAACAGGGCAACGCTCGATGGCCATACCACCGGTTCATCTTCATGCCAAATCAGTTGCGGCAGGCTGGCAAAAAAATGCTCGGGGCCAAGGACCACTTCATTATGTTCCGCCCCAATATATTTGGCAGTCTGCCGGGCGTAAGGCAGTTCGCTATATTGGTCTTCCGCGTAGCCCACGGAAAACGTCTGGATAGGCTCTTTGCGAAGCGCGGCCATTACCGCCGCAATCGAACTCGAATCGAGCCCTCCGCTCAAGAAGACACCGACCGGAACGTCGCTTCTAAGATGAATGCGAACTGCGTCTGTAAACAGCTCATGAAATTGCGCAACATAATCGGCTTCGCTGAGCGGGCATTCTGGCGGCTCAATATCAAGGTCCCAATATTGCTTGATTTGAGGTTCCTGATCGCCCCGGCTCAAATCGATATGCAAGTGGTGGCCGGGTAAAAGCTTGCGGACACCTTCGAACAATGTTTCCTCCGAAGAGGTATAGCCGAAGGCGAAAAATTCAGGAAGAGCGCGGCGATTGAGTTGGGGCTTTAAATCGGGGACCTCGAAGAGCGCCTTGATCTCCGAGGCGAAGGCGAAACGATTGCCTGCCATCGCATAATAAAACGGCTTGATCCCAAAACGGTCTCTGGCGCAAAACAGCTTTTTGCGGCGCATATCCCAGATTGCAAACGCAAACATGCCGCGCAGATGACGAACGCAGTCTTCTCCATACTCCTCATACAGGTGCACGATGGTTTCGGTATCGCTGTTCGTGGCATAGCGGTGGCCGCGCTCTTCAAGCAGGGGGCGGAGTTCGGGATGGTTATAGATTTCTCCGTTGAAGATAATCCAGACACTCCCATCTTCATTGCTCATGGGCTGATGTCCGCCGGCCACGTCCACAATGCTCAACCGGCGAAATGCCAGGGCAACAGGACCAAGAATCAAGCTGCCTTCGTCGTCAGGCCCGCGATGGCGAAGCAGGTTCGCCATGGCTTTTAAGTTTTGTTCCGGAACCCTGCGACCACGCAAGTCGAGAACTCCGCAGATGCCGCACATGACTCTGTTTTTCTCTTTTCTGAATTTCAGTTTTCTAAGGACGGCGGCCAGCGCCGGTTTAAACGACCATGAACGCCAGCGAACCGCCGGGAATGGTATAGATCTTATGTTCTTTTGAAAACTCCACCAGCCAGCGGGAGACGCCGTTGACTCCGGTCCTGCCGAAATCGTGCCATGCGATCACGCTTCCCTTGCGGCAGCACTTGATGGCATTCAAGCTGTCGGAACGGACATATTCATACGAATGCGCGCCATCAATGAAGAACAAATCAATTTCCCCGTAATAGGGAGAAAAATCAAACGATGCACTATCGTGAAATAACGTCGTCACCTTACTTGCTTCAGGAGTGCCGTCAAAAATGTATTTACGATCGCGATGAGAGGCCTCGATATGCCAGTCGTCCACCAGCGTGGTCTGGAGCTTGGTATTCATCTGGTGGGGAGGAAGATCGAGAGTGTAAATCCTGGCATCCGCAGGAGAATTCAGCGCCAGGTGATACGTTGTATATCCTCGGAGCGTTCCAATCTCGAAAATCGTTTTTGGGTGGAGACGCCGGCACAGAAGGCAGAGGCTGACAATATCAGCGGTGTATGAGGCGACAGGACCAAACCAGGAATCTTCAGCGAAGCCCGCGAGAACTACAGGGGTTGCGTTTTTGGATGGCAGCACCTCCCATATATTCTTTTGAGGCAGTTTTCTCTTTTCGGCCAGCGTCTTGTATAAGAACAAGGTTTCGCTGGCGTAATACACCATATCTCTTGGCTTGGAGAGCAGGCCGAAAGCCCTGACATTCCCTCCGATCACCAGGTTTCTAAGTCCCAACAGAGACGTTCTTAGATATTTTGTGGATGGCAGCATGGAATCGAAATTACCTTAATCTCTCCGGCACTCGCGCCGGCATGATGATTCGCTTTCGTTGCGCGGCGCGAACTCTGTCAGACAAGTTTTGTTGTAGGACTTGCTTGAGAAGCACGCATTTTGCCAGTTCCGTTCAGAAGAAAAAGTTTACGGGTTGCCGTAGCTCCATTCGCCGTCAGATCGGACACTTGTGTATCGAAGAGCCATTCATCGCGCGTAACCGGCGCTTTGGCAGCAAAGATCTGCCGGCCACTAACCTCAAGATAGCTTCCATCACAAATAACGAACCTATGGAAATTGGTTCCTGAACTGGTGGAGCAAAACAAGAATCGGGCGTCGCTCGCCCACGGTCCATAGTGCCAGTCTCCGGCCTGGTCGGCGAAGAACAGGTAGTCGGTCGAATTGGCGATGGAATATTGATAAGCTCGGACCGGCGCGCCGTCATGCCTGGATTCGAACCGTTGGAACACTCCTACATGTGCGCTGGCCTCGGAAACTGGTACAAGCAGGGTCGCGAATTCTGCCGGCAACTGAGCCCTGGCGCCGAATTGAAAAATTGGCGCCGCCTCTTTTTTCCCGTAGACGGGCGAGTAGGAGCCTTGAGATATCTTCTGCGAACATTCATGGCTGGACGTGAACAGCAAAGCGAGAGCTGCCTTTCTTCTGCCGGAGAACATGACTCCTCCGGGGATTGCAGACAGCGTGCCAGGAGCAAAATGCCAGGAAACATCGAGGCGATGATTCCCAGCGCCTTGCAGGAGATCGCGAATCAACCAGAAGCATGGTTTCAAATAGAAAACATAGCGACGGTGTTGCACAGGATATCGCAGCCGGTTGTAACCATCGTGCGACCCGGCAAAGAAATCAAAGCTTTTGCTCGTCACCCACTGATTTACACTTGCATTGGATAGGCTCTGCCAGCCAAATGGCCCCGTTGGCTCAGCCTGGCTCAACTTGTCAACCTGTACCGCGTTATGACTGCCTGTTCCGCGGAGCCGATTTCGCTCAGTACCAGGACCCACATACCCCAACGTCCCCGGATCAATCAACAGCGGCTCTCCGTTGGCGGATAGTTGCACACTAAGGGCGTCCGCGTGGCTATGACCTGCCCTGCCCGCCATCTGCGGACCTGCATCAATCACGAGCTGTTGTGCCTCCGATTTCGAGCTGCACATCACGTAGATGCCGCTCGATTTCAGGGCGAACGACAACGCCGTTCGTTGCTGGGGAAGCAATTGTTCGAATTGTCCTGCTCCCTCTATTCCGAACAACCAAACGGTCTCTTCGCGAATATCCCCAACCGCTGACTTAAAATCTGCGCGGTTAAACAGCACCGCTCCGGTGGCGAGTGGATCGAGCAGGTGTTCCGTGCGATTACGTCGCTGGTCAAAGACCCGCCCGCCATCATCATCACCGAAGCGGGGGAGAGGACCGGCTTTATGCAAGGCGTAGATGACATCCAGCATTTTTTCGATGATCCGGTCAAACGTAGCCGGAATGGGAATTTTATTTAGATTAGCGAGTATTCGGGCGTGAAGAAAGAAATCAAGCGCGTAGATATGGTAGTAGATAGATTGCTCAAAATGCATCCCATCCGGCTGTACCTGGCGCAGCGCTTCGCCCAGCACGATTTGCCAACCTTGTTTTTGCCAGCGTTGGGCCGACGGAGACCCTGGACACAAGGTCCCGATAAAAAAGAGCCCAACGCCTTCGCCGAGCAGGTGTGTGTTCGGTGAAAAATACGTGGAAAGAAATCGCTCGATGTGACGAGCGTTCAGCATCAGCGCCTGCCACAAATCGGCGGAGAATCGTGCCGGAACCCCCGGACAATCCTTCAGCAAATACCAGATCCACAGCCAGGAAAGGCTTCGCAGGGCAACCTCCAGGCTGCTGGCCCAGTTGATTCCAATCCCGTATGGATTCTGCTCCTGCCAGTGATACCACTGCTGAAATAACTCTTGCGCATACCGGGGCTCGGCCGTTAGCCGATAGGCGCGGGCAAGCGTGACCAGGTGCTGGTGCCGATTGAGTTCCCAAGTGACCTTTGAGTCGCCAACCTGATTGAAATCGAGATAACGGATTCGGAACCAGGCGGAGCTGGGCGCGCGTTTGCCATGCACAGCATCGAGATGCCAATCGATCTGAGCCCCGTACTCCACGCCTTCATATCCCAGAAGATCGAATCGGTGCTGGCAAATCTGCTCTGCCCGTTTGATCATTTCCTCCACTATCTCTGGATGTCGCTCACGAAACCAGTCCACGATCTGGGGCACTTCTTCAGGCCAGAAGAAAAAACGGCCGCAACCTTGTACCCAGGGACCGCAACCGTTCTTCATGAAACCAACGCCGAGGCGGCCCAATATGAAATCGCTTCGTTTCGTGACTTCCTGGCGCACCCGTACCCGCAACTCTTCCGAATCCATCTCTGCCAGCCGCTTGCAGCGTTCAGGCCAGGGACTGCTAATTGGCATGGGCTAAATCCCTTCGTGGTTTTTCCGTTTTGTAGTTGGATTGCGCGAGCAGCCAGTCAACAGTCCGGGCAATGTTGTCTTCAGCGTCTTCGAGCCGCGTCTGCTCTTTTATCTTCTTATATTGTTTCGTCAGATCAACCAGCTTTGCACACAGGTCTGCAGCATCACCCTCTCGGTATGTCACAACGTTCGGTGGACGGTGGTTGTTCTCACTTGCCATCACCGGTATGCCCAGAGCGAGAGACTCAAGCACTGAAGCAGAGACGCCATCGCATACTGGAGTCCGGATATAGGCAAAACTGCGAGTCAGCAGGCTCAAGAACTCATCGTGAACCAGGTTTCCCAGCAGAAGCAAGCTCTGGCGTTCATCTGCCGGCCAGCTCCCTGCAAATTCATTGACCGCAGGCAATTCTCTGGCAGGAAAACCGAGCCAGATGAATCCAGCACGAGGATAGGTTCTCCTGAACTGCAGCATGGTTTCCCGCAAGACCGGAAGGCGATACTCGGGGCGAAATGAAACGTAACAGAAAAACACTGGATGATGAGTTTTCAGAAAGACTTCAATTTCTTGAGCAAGTGGCGCTTGCCGAAAATCGAGGTGTTGCGCGGAAAAACCTGGAATCGCTACAACCCGCTCTGCATCGATCCCGTACCCTTCAATCGCTTGCTTCACTGCAATGTTGTTGCATGAAATCTGCCCTGACAGTTGAAAGAGCATCCGAAAGGCCCAGCGCAACCAGAACTCTTCGCGCGGAAAATATTTCTGCTGCAATCCACCACGCCAGCTCAGGGCCACAGGGCGGCCCGCAATTCGACTCACCAAAGCAGCCAGGGAGGCCAAAATGTAACCGGTCCTCGATTGACCATTGACGTGCATTTGAAAGCGATAACCTTTTAAGGCAAACCGGATCAGCTTGTATACATAGTCAAAAGCGTTTTGAACATCTACGTACTCATTACTTTTTCTGGTATGGCTCTCGTTCAGGTTAAGAACATCGCACACATTGCCACGGCGGCGAATTTCTTCGACCAGCAGCTTGGTTTGCATGGCCCAACCGCAAACCGGCGGTGGATAATTCCCGATTTGCAAGATCTTCACCTGTGGCTGCTTTTCAACCATGCAATCCGATTTGTTATCGCATGCTTCCTGCGCAGCCAGCGGCCGGCTCGAGCAAAGAGAGGAGATAGTCATTGGACTCACAAGGCTTCAGAATGGCCGTACGGGGGGAGAATCAATTTGACCTACGTGAGATGCTGAATCTAGCTGGGATGTTGCTGGTACCAGAGCAGGATAAGATCGGCACGGCGGCCGACGCCGAATTTCGTCAAGACATTGGAAACATGGAACTTAACGGTGCGTTCGGAGATATTCAGCTTGGCGGCAATCTCCTTGTTCGACAGGTTCTCCAGCAGTTGATCGAGCACTTCCGTCTCGCGCGGACTTAGTTGTGCGGACCAGTTTGTGTTGCTCCCCTTGTGCCCGGCGCGAAGCACCGAGTCCACGAAATTTGAAAGCAGCGCGCGTGGCACCCAGAACCCGCCTGTGGCTACCGATTGCAACGCGCGCGGCAACTGATCGTGAGCATCGACGTAACGAAGCAAGCCTTTGGCCCCCAGACATAGAAGGGCAAACGCATTATTTTCGTCAAACTTCTCTCCCACAAAAAGCATATGCGATTCCGGGTAACGCCTTTGTATTCCTGCAACCAGCGCCGCCGTAGCAGGACGCGGAGCGTGGGCATCGATCACATAGACCGTTGCCCGCGGCACCCGCACCTCTTGCAGCTCTGTCGTGGTGAGTGGCCCCAACTGGTGAGGTTTGAGCTGAATGCCGGGTTTGGCGAGCAATCGCTGGAATTCCTCGAGCACCAGCGGATGCCTCGATAGCAGGCATACTTTCAAGCTACGTTGTCGGGGAACTCGAGGCACCATGGATTTGCCGCGCGATGGCCGGCTCAATTGCAATCGAACGATAGCACAATATGTTTGCCAAAGGCAGGAAGAGCTTCCACTCCCAAACTGAGCGGAATCCCTTAGCCGGTCGAGAAGCAGCTTCTGCTCCCACCAACTCAGGACCGTGTTGTGGGACAGGTGCTCCCACCTGTCCTTTATTGGGCCCTCTGACCAGATGTTTTCTCTCCGCATCACAAATATAGTGCCTACCGTGTCTCGCATGTCCGGCTGGGAACGAGGCAGGGCTGGAGCCGGCGCTTGCCCTTTTGGGGGATAGGGCAAGGACGATGGAGACGGCGTAATCAATGGGTCCTCGCAAGGCGCTCAATGTCTGCTGGGTCTAACTGGTAGGTTCGGGTTCATGTCAGGAGGCAGTATGTTGAGCAGCAGGTATTTTGTTCGCAATTCTGTTCTTTCCCTCACTACCGTAGTTATTCTGAGCATTGCTTGTGCTTCCCGACAATCGCTTCCATCCACCACTGCATCTTCTCAGATCAGCAATTCTCAAGCTGCAGACGCCCGCTCCGTGGACTTGACGGTCTCCAGTGTGGCGAACTCTCCCATTGGCATGAGACCGTGGGCGCGCACCCGCCGGCTTGTTTTCCGCCCGACTTCACTTGCATTTGGGAGCATTGCAACAACTTCAACCTCGACGAAATCGGTCCTGGTGATCAACAGCAGCAGAACAAGCGCAACCATTTCGCAGGCAAATATAACGGGTGCGGCTTATACCGCAAGCGGGCTGAATCTCCCACTGACGTTAGCGGCGGGAGCGAGCACCTCGTTTACCGTGACCTTTGCTCCAACGGCCTCGGGCCCCGCCAACGGCAGTGTGTCATTGATCAGCAATTTGAGTTCGTCAAATATTTTGCCTCTGACCGGCGCAGGCGCCGCCGCACCGCTTGCGCAACTTACGGCGACCCCGGCAAGCACCAATTTCAATAACGTTAATGTCGGAAGCAGCAGCACACACGCCATGGCTATAAGCAATACCGGAAACGTAAATGTAACCGTTTCGCAGATCAATCCTTCGGGATCTGGTTTCAGCATCGCCGGTATCGCTCCTTCAACGCTCTCTCCGGGGCAAACGGCAAATTACACGGCAAAATTTACGCCGTCATCGGCCGGAGGCGTCTCCGGACAAATTTCTTTCGTTAGCACTGCCACAAATAGTCCAACGCTGGTTTCGCTGAGCGGCACGGGAATTACGCAACTCAGCGCCAGCCCAGGCTCGTTCAATTTTGGAAATGTCCTGGTAGGAAATAC
>Ga0070730_10006125_pt1 | contig 10304 bp, 8 predicted proteins | sample Coa_R1_3_FD_66447 | JGI IMG/M metagenome (GOLD analysis project Ga0070730, IMG submission 66447) | Surface soil microbial communities from Centralia Pennsylvania, which are recovering from an underground coalmine fire - Coalmine... | ecosystem: Environmental > Terrestrial > Soil > Unclassified ... | reverse complement strand
CGGCAACGCGGACATCGTCGAAACGATTCGCGGATTCAAGGCCAACTGTGACAGCGGGCAATTCATGGGGTTCCAAAAGGCCGTGGCCAAGGTCCTCACCGAAGGAACGGGGGACATGGCCTCGATTCGCCAGATGTACCGCCGCCGGCGCGACATCTTCGTCGACGGCACCCGCAAGCTGGGCTGGGATGTCACGGCGCCCAAGGCCGGGCTCTACATCTGGTATCCGGTGCCCAAGAAGGGTGCGACATCGATGCAGTTCGCCGAAGAGGCGCTGAACGCCGGCGTGATCATGCTTCCGGGCTCCGGGTTCGGGCAGGCCGCCGAAGGCTTCATGCGCGTCGCCCTCACCGTGACCGAGGATCGCCTGAAGGAAGCCGTCAAGCGGCTGGCGACGGTCAAGATCTAATCGGGGGGCTCGGGGCGCCGAAAGGGCCGTCCCGATCCCAACCGCACCCCGGAGAGGGGGGAGGAGGTCCCCGCCGCATGCCCCAGGAACTGGTCATCGCGTCGAAGAATCAGGGCAAGATCCGCGAGATCCGCCAGATCTATGCGGACCTGCCGATCAGTGTGGTCGAGGTCGCTGATCTCCCCGACGTCGTCGAAGACGGGGACAGTTTCTCCGCGAATGCCCGGAAGAAGGCCATCGAGATCTCTCGCCATACGGGGAAGTGGGCTCTCGCCGACGACTCGGGCCTTGAGGTCGACGCACTTCGGGGCGCCCCCGGAATCCACTCGGCGCGCTGGTCCGGCGCCGGCGACGAGGCGAACAACGAGAAGCTGCTGCGGGAGCTCCAGGACGTGCCGGCGGCGGCTCGCAGGGCCCGGTATCGGGCGGTGGTCGTGGTCGCAGATGCCTCCGGCCGGATCGTCGCTGAGGCGGACGGCTCCTGCGAGGGGTTGATCGGTTTCGAGCGCCGGGGCGCGGGAGGCTTCGGCTATGATCCGCTCTTCGTGGTCCCCCAGTTCGGCCGCACGATGGCGGAACTTCCTTCGGAAACGAAGCATTCGATCTCGCACCGGGGCGAGGCCCTCCGGCGGCTTCGCGGGCCCTTGACTCGGGCCCTGGGCGCGGTAAGATAAAAAACTCCATGAGCAAACCGAGGCGGATCCGGCCCGTCCCTGAGGACGCGCATGCCCGGTCGATTCTGAGCTCGTTCGAAGTGGGCCTGTCCCGCGCGGTCCTGGAATCGAACCCCCAGGACGTCCGCGCTCTAGAGATGCTGGGGCAGGCGTTGACCCGCTCGGGCAGGCATGACGAAGCCCTCGATGCCGATCTGCGTCTGGCCGGCCTCCGCCCGAAAGATCCCATCGCCCACTACAACCTGGCCTGCAGCTACTCGCATCTGGACAACCTGGATGCGGCGTTCGACGCGCTGCATCGGGCCTTCGATCTCGGCTATCGCGACTATCGACATCTCCTCCGGGACCCGGATCTGGAGAACGTTCGAAGAGACCGCCGCTTCAAAAGGCTGCTCGACAAAAAGTGGGGGAAGAGGCAGCCCTGAGAGTCGGCCCCCGCCGTCCAGGGGACCCCCTCGACGCTTGCGCCCGGGATTCGGACGAGGACACGGCACGGCAGGCCTCCCATCCGCCGCAGATGGGACCTATTCCGACCCAGCGGCGTGATATCAAACACTGGTTCTGACTGGTTCTTTGTACCAATTCCTCGATTCTGCGCCCCTATGGCCAAGATGAAAGTGGAGTTCGTGTGTCAAAGCTGCGGCGCCCGTGCCCCCAAGTGGGTCGGCAAGTGCGGCGAATGCGGCGAATTCAACACGCTCGTCGAAGAAGTGGTCCGTCCTGAAGAGGGTGCCCGCCGCCCGGTCCTGTCCGAAGAACGGCCGGTCTCCATCACCGAGGTCCAGCCGGTCGAACGGCCCCGCGTGGTAGTGGGGATCGGAGAGTTTGACCGCGTTCTGGGCGGAGGCATCGTCATGGGATCCGTCGCCCTGATCGGCGGTGACCCGGGCATCGGGAAGTCCACTCTGATTCTCCAAGTGTGCCAGAAGATCGCCGGCCAGGGGCTGCCCGTCCTGTACGTCTCGTCCGAGGAATCGGTCATCCAGACCAAGCTGCGGGCCGACCGCCTGGGCGTAAATTCGCCGAGCCTCTTCATTGTCAGCGAAACGAATCTCAACGTCATTCGAAAGTACCTGGAGGAGGAGCGACCGAAGTTCGCGGTCATCGATTCCATCCAGATGATTTACCGGCCGGAGATTCCCAGTGCGCCCGGGACGGTCTCTCAGGTGCGCGAGTGTTCCGCGGAGCTGACGTTTCTCGCCAAGCGCCTCGGCATTTCGCTCTTCATCGTGGGTCACGTCACCAAGGAGGGCTCGATCGCCGGGCCGCGGACGCTGGAGCATGTCGTCGACGCGGTCTTCTATTTCGAGGGCGACCGCTTCCAGACCTTCCGGCTGCTCCGGGGAGTGAAGAATCGTTTCGGCTCGACCAACGAGATCGGGATCTTCGAGATGGTCGGCAATGGACTTGCGGAGGTGGCCAATCCCAGCGAACTGTTTCTGGGCCGCGATACCCATGCCCGCGAAGGATGCGTCGTCACTCCCACCTTCATCGGATCCCGGACACTCCTGATCGAGCTCCAGGCCTTGACGACGCCCAGCGTGCACGCAGAAAACGTCTCCCGCCGGGTTAGCGGCGTCGACCGCGATCGCATGATGATCGTGGTGGCCGTTCTCACGCGGCGCTGCGGGTTCTCTACGGCCAAGGAGGACATCTTCGTGAACGCGGTCGGCGGCGTCCACATCGACGAGCCGGCGGCCGATCTGGGCATCGCGACGGCGCTTGCGTCGAGCATCTGCGACCGGCCGGTCTCTGAACGGATGGTCGTCTTTGGAGAGGTGGGTTTGACGGGGGAAGTGAGGGGGGTAACGCAAGCCGCTGCCCGGGTCGCCGAGGCCCGACGGTTGGGCTTCGCCCGGGCCATCGTCCCCAAGGACAACGTCAAGGCGATCGGAGCCGCGCCGGGCATCGAGATTATTCCGGTCGCGAACCTCGACGAAGCCTTCATCGCTGCTCGCCTGCATTAGCATTCCTGCGCCGGCAGCCTGGGGACGGGGTATTCTTCCTTCTGAACTTCACACGAAGGAGTCCCGGTGCCTGCCTCTGCCCGCGAGTTCTCTGAATTCAACGGCCTGCTGGGCTCGGTGATCGAGAGGGGACTTCCGCTCCCGCCCGCCCTCCGGCTCCTCTCCGTCATCGTCCGCGACGGCTCCTTGCGCGAGGGCCTGGCCCGGGTCGCCCGTGAGATCGACGAGGGCACGTCCCTGGCGGACGCGCTCGGGAGACACCCGGAATCCTTTCCACCGGAGTACTGCGGCCTGGTGCGAGCAGGAATCGACAGCGGCCGCTTGCCCGAGGTCCTGCGAACTGCACAGGTGCATCATTCGCTTCGCGCCCGGCTCCGGGCCCGCATGGGCCGCTTGATGCTGTACCTGGCGTCCGGGGCGATCATTGGCGAACTGGTCCTTTTCATCGGCCTTCTCCTGGCAAGGAAGATGATGGAATTCAACGCTGAAGTGGCGCGGGAACTCGAGATGAAGGAGGTGCCGGACTTCATCGAGTACCTGAACGCCGCAATTTCCTCCGGCTGGGGGGTGCTGCTGCTGTGGCCAGGGCTTCTCGCGGTCGCCGCTGCAAGCTTCTGGCTCCTCCAGCGCTGGTCCAGGCTGGGCTGGCTCGGCTATGCCGTTCCGGTCTGGGGCAGGATCCAGAAGAGCCGGGACCTCGCTTTGTTCTCTTGCGTTCTGGGCCTCAAGCTGAGATCGGGGGCGTCGATCGCCGACGCCCTGCGTTCCGGCCGGGACGCCGTCGTCAACGCCAAGTTCCGATACAGCGTCGACCAACTGATCCGCCGGACGGGGGAGGGGGAAAGCCTCTCGAGCGCCCTGTTCTACACGGAGTTCTTCCCCAGGACCTTGGCCTGGGGCATCTCGCTGGGAGAGGAGAACGGGGAGGTGCCACGGACCGTCGACACATTTACGGCCCTCTACACGGCGGAGATGGAACGGAACTTCGAGCTCTTGGTCGACATCCTGACCCCGCTGGGCATTCTGGCGGTAGGCAACTTGGCACTCGGGTCCGCGCTCCTGATCCTCTCCCCGTTCTTCATGACGCTTCGAATTCAGATGAGCCTGTCCAGATGACTCTTCTGATCATCCTCATTTCGATCAACGCCGCCTTTCTAGCCTTCCTGCAATTCGCCTACGTCGCGGTGACGAGGCGGAGGCTGAAGATCGCCCTTTTGGTCGAGCACCTGGCGACTTTGGCGCGGAACGGCATGCCCATCCACTCGGGCCTGCGGGCGATTGCCCGGGACTTGGGCGGCTACCTCGGAACGCGCGTCCAGCGCGTGGCCCAGGGGCTCGAGGAGGGCAGGACCCTGGGGGAGGCCTTCGACCTAGCGCCCCGCAGTTTCCCGCCGCTCATGCGCAGCATGCTGTCCCTGGGAGAGAAGAGCGGCAACCTGATGGGGTTCCTCGAGGAGATGCGGCGCTCGTACCGCAGGCTGTCCGAGCTGCCCTTTCAGGGACTCTACCTGTTCCTGTACCCGCTTTTGCTGTCGGTTGGCATCAACGCGGCGCTCGCGGGACTCTATGCGGGGATCGTGCCCAAGTTTGGAAGCATCTTTCTGCAGATGGGGATGAATCCGGAAACGATGATGGCCTGGTGGCCGCGATTGATCCTGGCAAACGAATGCGTCCTCGTGCTGTGCGTCTGGACGGTCGTTTTCATGGTAATGGGCGGCACCTCTTCCTTCTATGGAGTGTCCCTCTTCAGGGGATTGAAACGGGCCGTCGAACGAAGCCTCCTGGCCGTTCCCCTCTTCGGGGGACTGATCCGGGACGGCGGGATCCAGCAGTTCGCCATGAGCGCCGGCCTGTTCCTCCGTTCGGGCGCGTCGCTGCCGGAGGCCCTCGGGACGGCCGCGGAAGTCCAACGCAACGGGATCCTGCGCGAGCAGATGGGCCGGGTCGCGCGCGCCGTGTCGGAAGGAGTTGGCTTTCCCCAAGCACTCCGAAGGGAGGGGATCGGCGAGGACTTCCTCTGGTTCGTCGAGACCGGTGAAGCGTCGGGCCTGCTCGACGAGCACCTGCTCCTGGCCGCCGCGCACTATCAGACGAAGGTCCGGATCGCCGCGCGACTGGCCTCTCGCGCGGTGCTCCCCACCTTCGTAATTCTTAACGGCCTCGTGGTTGCCGGGACATTTCTCCTGATTTTCCTCCCCATTCAGGAGGTCGTCAAATTCACCGTAGAGAAGGCGCGCTGAGTGGCCACCTATTCGTGGAAGGGCACCGACCCGCGGGGCCGCTCGACGAAGGGCGATGTCGCGGCGTCGAGCCTCGCGGAGGCTGCCGCCGGTCTGCGGGCGCGGGGGCTGTGCCCCCTGATCCTTGAGCGGAGCGACGCGGAATTCCCGGTCCGTCCGACCGTCTCGGCGGACGCCTTTACGATGTTCAACCGCAATTTGTCGGAAATGACCGCGGTCGGTCTGCCCCTCCCCCGGGCCGTCCGCGAGTTCGCGGCTGGCTTGAGGGGCGGACGCTTCAAGGCGGCGCTCGACCGGGTGGAGGCGGCCCTCCGCGAGGGGAAGGCACTCGACGAGGCCGTGGCGGAGGATCCTGCCATCTTCCCCCCCTATTACCGCTGGATGCTGAAGGCGGGCGCGGACTCGGGCAATTTGTCCGGAATGCTCTCCGCGGTCGCACGAAATACCGAGGCGATCCGCACCGCCCGGCGCGCCTTCCTCGAGGCGACGATGTATCCCCTGCTCATCGTCATCGTCGCGCTGCTGATTTGCGCCGTGGGAATGGTCTTCTTCGTGCCGTTCTACAGGGAGCTCTCGTCGAGCCAGAGTCTGGACGCTCCAGGGCTTCCCGGGTTCCTCCGGACCGTGGAGTCAACGGCCCGCATCGGGTCGATCGTGATCGGAGCCGGATTGCTGGTCATCATGGCCGGCGTCACCCTGCTGCGCTCGCCAGCGGGGGAGCGGATCCTCCGTCTCCTTCCGATCGTGGGGCGGATTCGCCGCCACTTGGTCCTGGCCCGCATGCTGGGGGCGCTGGGGGTGATGCTTCGGGTGGGCGTGCCTCTGCCCACGGCGTTGCCCGTCGCGCTCGGAGCCGCGGGCAGCCGCGAGCTGGATCGCGTGGCCGGCTGGCTCTCCTCCCGAGCCTCGGACGGTCTTGGATTGGGTGACGTGCTCTCGAAGGCGCCGGGAGTGTCCCTGGAGGTCGCTTCCTTCCTGAGCGTCGCCGAGCGGACCGGGGACGCGCCGCAGGCGACGTCCCAGGTCGCCGATCTTCTACTGGAGCAGGCGCTGTCCGACAGCGAAGCGCTTTACATTCTCCTCATGCCCATCGCCCTCTTGGGGGCGGGGGTCCTCGTCGGCGGTCTCCTCGTCACCCTGGTCTACCCGTACTTCAATTTCATCGAATCGCTCCACCCATGATGGCAGCGTTGGTCTTGGTCGCGTGTCTGCAGGCGCCGACTCTCGATGCGGAGGCGGGATACCAGGGGACGGTCTTTCCCGACTCCTGGACTCGCCTGACGGCGACGGTGGCCTACGAGGGCGAGCCGCTCGATGCCGAGCTCCGAGTCACCATCCGGTCGTACGGCGCCGATCCAGTGGTCTACCGCCGATCCCTCCGCTTGGTCCGCAAGGTACGAATGAGAACCCCCTTCGACATCTACCTGACGGAGTATGACTTCGAGGCCGTGGTCGAGCTGGTCCAGAAGGAGAAGGTGCTCCGGAAGCTGGCGCTGACGCTCAATTACGCCCGGGAGGATACGTCGAGACTGCTCGTTGTCGGGATGGCTCCGGCGTTCTTGGTGGAGGCCCTGGCTCAGCGGCCTCCGATCACTCTGGTGCGGCAGCAGCCGGAGCTGCTGCCGTCAACGGCGCTGCCGCTGCTCCCGATTAGATCCATCCTCATGGCCGAGCCGGCGACGCTCGATGCCGGCCAGGAGGCCGCCTTGGAGGAATGGGTGCGCCTGGGAGGCCGACTGATCTTCGGGGCCGCTCGGGGCACCGTTCTGCGGCAGAACTCCTTCTGGAGGGGCTTCTGTCCGCTCGAAGCCCCGGCGACGGGCTCGATGGCGGTCCCCGGCAAAGACGGCGAGTCGCTGACCCTGCTCCGGGGGAATGTGAGGAAAGGCGCTGCCGGCTCCATGCTCGGCGATTCTCCTCTCTACATCCGCAGCCGGGAAGGGGAGGGAGAAGTGGTGTTCATCCCTTTCATGCTGGATCAGCCTGCGCTTTCCAAGCTCGTTCCCTCCGCGCCGTTCTTGGCCGAACTCCTCCAGCTCCCTCCTCCGCCGAAAGAAGAGTTCGTCCCGCGGCGCGGCTTCGTCCGCAGGGAGGAATGGCAGCTGGAGGACCGGCGGGCCCGGGTCCCCGAAGGGATGCGCAGTATTCTGCGGAGGCTGCTGCCGGCCGACTGGTCGTTGTCCCTAAGCGCCCTCGCCGTGGGCGTCTTCATCGTCGGGGTCTATATCGTTCTGCTCGGCCCCGTCGACTACTGGAGACTACGCCGAACGAAGAATCTGAGATCCGGCTGGCGCTCCCTCGTGGTGCTCGTCGTGGTGTTCGGCGGAGTGGTCTACGTCTGGGCCGCACAGGTGTCGCCGCGGGCCTCCCGGATGACGCTGGTGACGCTGCTCGACGCCGACCGGATCCGCACCTTTGGCGCGGTCCGGCCGGCCCGGGGCGACGTCTACGATCTCCATGCCGCGGGCTCCTTGTCCTTGCTGACGCCGAACCGCGCGTTCGGGGCTCCGGAGACGACGGATCCGATGGTCGTCACGGTCCCCTCCGAGGCGCGGCTCCCGATTCCCCCGTCCGAAACGCGGATGCTGGTCTCCTCGCGTCCCCGAACGGCCAATGAGGCGGGAATGAGCGCCGGATGGGCCGACGCGGGGCGGAAGACCCTGAGAATTCGCAACGAAGCGGACTTCGGACTGACGGAATGCTGGGCGGTATCGAGGGGCGAAGCGTGGGCGGTCCCCCCCATACCTGCCGCTTCAACCGTTACGACGACGCTGGAAAGTCCGATCGCCTTTGCGACCTGGGCACGGCGCTTGCTCAAGCATCCGGACGACCGGCCGTCCTGGTGGGGCCATCAGGTGGGCTGGGACGATATTCGTGAGGACCGCTACGCTCTGGTTCTGACCTTTTATGGGGCGGTGAATACGGTCTGGAGTCCCGATCGCGTTCGGCATGTACTCCAAGACAGGAGCCTGGACTGGAGCGATGCCCTGGCCCGCGGCGACGTCGTTGTGGTCGGCGCCTTCGAGAGGAATGTGGCGGAAATCGCGATCACATCCGGCCCGACCCCTCAGGTCTACGGATGGGCACGGCTGCGTGTGGAGGGGGCGGGAAAATGAAGGCGATCGAGGTCCACGGACTGGAGAAGCGATACGGAAAGACAACGGCGCTCCAGAGGCTTTCCTTCGACATCGATCCGGGCGAGGCGGTAGGACTGCTCGGACCCAACGGGTCCGGGAAGACAACTCTGCTGCGGATGCTGGCGACGCTCTTGAAACCGACGTCCGGGTATGCCCGCGTCATGGACCTGGACGGCCGTTTTGAGGCGCCCCGAATCCGTCGCCACCTCGGCTTCATGCCCGACCAGGCCGCGCTGGAGGAGGATCTTAGCGTCGACGAGTATCTCGACTTCTATGCCGGGCTGCACGGTCTGCCCGGGCCCGACCGGGCCGTGCGGGTGAAGGGCCTTATCGACCTGCTCGACCTAGGTCCGGTGCGCGACCGCGCGACGGGTGCGCTGTCCCGCGGAATGCAGCAGAGGGTGGGCTTGGCCCGGACGCTCGTGCACGATCCTGCCATCCTCCTGCTCGACGAACCGGCGGCAAACCTTGACCCCCGGTCACGGATCGAAATTCTTGCCGTTCTGCGGGAGCTCCGGAAGATGGGAAAGACTATTATCATCTCCTCCCACATCCTGCCGGAACTGGAGGATCTTTGCACGCGGCTCGTCATCCTCCAGCAGGGAAAGCTCGCCTTCGAAGGGTCCCTGACCCAGGCGACCGAGCGATTCCGCACCGCTCGGAAATTTGAGTTGCAGGTGGCCGGCAACGCGAGCCGACTCCGCGAATCCCTGGCGGCCGAACCTTCGGTTTCCTGGGTCGGTGGCGTCGACGGAAGGGTCGAAGTCACGCTGAAGGCGGGCGAGAAGGAGGTCGGGTTCATCGCGCGGCACGCAGTGGAGCTGGGACTGACGGTGACGGGGCTACGGGAGGAAGTGCCGGGCCTGGAGGAGATCTTCATGCAGCTGACGGCGGAGAAGAAAGAGCCGTGAGGTCCTCTCCCCTTATCGCGCTGATCCTTCGCGAATGGAGAACGAGCTGGGCCGATCGCGGCGCTTATCTCCTCCGGGCAAGCTACGCCTGCGTCCTTCTGCTGGGGGCTGTTGGGGCGTGGATCACGCTTCCGCTGGCATTGTCGGGCAGCGCCGAGGAACTCCCCGGCCTGGTCCGCTCCATTTTCGCGATCTTCTGCAAAGCCCAGTTCGTGCTGGCCACGCTGCTGGCCTCGATGACCTTCGCCCGCGCGGTCTCCCGAGAGCAGGAGCGGGGCACCCTCGACCTCCTGATTCTGTCGCCGCTTACCCGCACCGAGCTGCTCCTGGGAAAGTTGATCGGCGAATTCCTCGGCGTGACCGCGCTCCTGGCCTGCGGCATCCCGGTCATTTTCCTCCTGCTCCCGCTCGGAGGGCTCACGCCGATGCAGGTCCTCTGCGTTCATCTCCTGCTGCTGGCTCAAGTCCTCCTGGTCGGAGGCGCCTGCGTCGGGCTGTGCGCCGTCTTGGGCCGCGCACTCCCTGTCATGGCCTGCTCTTGGGGGATGATTGGCGCCCTGGAGCTGGGTCCGATGCTTCGGCCGAACCGGCTGGGCTTGAAGGACTGGACCTGGGGGCTCTGGGAGCAGCTTTCACTCTACGAACGCCTCGATGGGCAGCTCCAAGGTGTCCGCCCCCAGGCGGCGGTCGCCTTCTGGTCGCTGCTGGCCACGTCGCTGATCGGAATCCTGGCCTGCGGCCTTGGAAGCCTGGTCCTGGAACGGCGCCTGGCGAAGGGGCCAACGGAAAGCCTCTCGACCCGGTTGGGTCGCCGCCTGCGACGATTTGGCGAATCGATGCACGGCCGCTGGCTCTTCCGCTCGCTCACGGCGCTGAAGCATCCCCTGATGCGGCGCGAATTCACGGTATATCGCGACCTGGCGTTCCGGATCTCCTGGATTCTTCTGGTCATCGCCTACGCCGTCC
>Ga0070730_10006124_pt1 | contig 10305 bp, 10 predicted proteins | sample Coa_R1_3_FD_66447 | JGI IMG/M metagenome (GOLD analysis project Ga0070730, IMG submission 66447) | Surface soil microbial communities from Centralia Pennsylvania, which are recovering from an underground coalmine fire - Coalmine... | ecosystem: Environmental > Terrestrial > Soil > Unclassified ... | reverse complement strand
GGAAACTACTGCTGCCAGCGTCGTTAATCGAGCGGGTGGGTGCATGAGTTGGGCCCTACTGGCGGTCACCATCCTGGCCACGCTGGTGCTGGCGCTGGCCAGTTCCATACAACTGCTGTACCTGGAAAGCCAGCGGCTGCGCACGCGCGACTTGCCTTCGCTCGCATTCTTCAAAGACGTGGTGGAGGAGAAGATCGGGCTTGAAACGGAGCAGGTGGCGCTCTCGTTTTCGCTTCTTAAGCATGTGACGCTCGCTGTGCTCGGAGTGCTGGTGCTGGCCGATTTTCTTACGCGGCCACTGACAGTGCTGGTTTTCCTGGAAGCCTGTTTCATCTCAGCGCTACTGATGCTGGTGGCGGGATATGGCGTTCCGCAGATTTTTTACCGGCAATCAAGCGGTCGATGGCTGGTCCCCATAATCCCTCTACTGCGCGCTCTGGCACTGGCGATGAAGCCCGCGACCGCGGTGTTTCTTTTCTTCTATTCGTTAATGGATATCGCGGATGAGAGCCAGGGAACGGAAGAAGCGGCCACGCCGGCGGAAAACATCGAAGCTTTGATCGAGGCCGGAACTGAAGAGGGCCTCATTCACGAAGAGGACCGCAAGCTGATCCAATCGGTTGTGGAATTCGGCGACAAGGTAGTGCGCGAGGTGATGACACCGCGACCCAACATTGTCGCCATCCCGGTGGACTCGACGCTCGAAGAGCTGCGGCAGATCGTGATCAACGAGCAGTATTCGCGCATTCCGGTGTACGAGAACACGATCGACCAGATAATCGGCTTCGTTCATGTACGCGATATGTTCGAACTGGAAGAGGAAGAGCGCGTGCGGCGTACGGTGCGCGAGCTGATGCGGCCCATCCGTTTCGTCCCCGAGAGCAAGCCGGTGAACGACCTGATGCGCGAGATGCAGCAGGACAACACGCATATGGTGATCGTAGTGGACGAGTACGGTAACACAGCGGGTCTGGCGACCATGGAGGATCTGGTGGAAGTGATCCTGGGCGAGATCCGCGACGAGCACGAACCGGATTCGGATGTGAAAGAAGACGGCTCGGGCGGCTACATCGTTTCCGGCAATTTCGATGTGGCGCGCCTGGCCGACCTGTTCGAATTCCGCCCGCAGGAGGAGATCGAATCGACCACCGTGGGCGGCCTGGTGACGGAGTGGCTGGGGCGAGTGCCGCGGGCCGGTGAATCGGTGGAGCGCGACGGCCTGCACATAGATGTGCTGGCGAGCGACGAGCTGCGCGTGGAGCAAGTGCGCATGCGCCGTTCGCAGGCCGTGGCGCATGAGTGAATCGAAGCCGATGGGCACGACATCGCCCGGCTTCCGCTCCGGCTTCGTTTCGATTCTGGGGCGGCCGAATGCCGGCAAATCGACGCTGCTGAACACGCTGGTGGGATCGAAGATCGCCATTGTCGCGGATAAGCCGCAGACCACGCGCACCACCATTCAGGGAGTGGTCACCACGCCCGCAGCGCAGATCGTCATCGTTGACACGCCCGGCATTCACAAAGGCGACTCGGCCATCAACAAACGGATGATGGAGACGGTGCGCACGGCGCTGGCGGACCGCGACCTGCTGCTGTTTCTGGTGGATGCGTCACGCCAGTTCAAGCGAGCCGATGCGCAGGCCGTCGATCTGGTGAAGAAGACGGGCACGCCGACGGTGCTGGTTTTGAACAAGATCGATCTCCTCAAGGACAAATCGCCTTTGCTCGCGCTGCTGGAGCGCTACCGCGGCTTGCACGATTTCGCCGAGTACCTACCGCTTTCGGCCGCAACCGGCGAAAATCTGGAAGGTTTACGCGAGGCCATCGTGAAGCGGCTGCCCGAGGGCCCGGCTTACTTTCCGCCCGACCACATGACGGATCAGCCGGAGCGATTTTTGGCGGCCGAGTTGGTGCGCGAGAAAATTCTCCACGAGACCAGGCAGGAAGTACCGCACTCTGTGGCGGTGCTGGTGGACCAATGGGAAGAATCGCCAGGACTCATCCGCATCTTCGCCACGATCTATGTGGAGAGGGACGGGCAGAAAGGTATCGTCATCGGCGCGGGTGGCGCAATGCTGAAGCGCATAGGCACTCTGGCGCGAGCAGAGATGGAGCGGTTCTTCGCGAAGAAGATTTTTCTCGATCTGCATGTCAAGGTACAGGCGGATTGGCGCGAGAAGGCAGCCTTTTTAGATGCGCTCGACTGGCGTACAATGGCCGGAAGCGATGAAATATAAACTGATCAGCGGAATATCTACTCCGGCACTGGCCGTGGGGGCCGTATTGAGTGCAGGCGCGCTTGCGCCCGCGGCTTCATTTCAGGGTGCACGGTTCTCCTTCGCCGACAAGCATCTGTCGGACGATTCGATCCACGATCTGGTCAAGCGGAAGCTGGCGAACGATCCCGACGTCAAGGGCGGCGCGCTCGACATCGATGTCAAAGATGGCGTGGTCACGCTGCGCGGCAAGGTGGAAACCGACAAGCTGAAACAGAAGGCCGAGCGGCTGGCCAAAAAAATAAACGGCGTCAAGAAAGTCGTCAACGAAATCCAACTCAGCACGAAGTAGGGCATAATGCGCATCAATCGCCGCGAGTTTGGTGTCTCGATGCTCGGTGCGCTGTGGCAGCCCGCGGCGGCACAGGAGTCGCAGGACCTGCTGATGGACCGCGTGGCCACGGGTTTCCGGTTCACCGAAGGGCCGGCGTGGTCGCGCGAAGGTTTTCTGCTATTCAGCGACGTTCCCAACGATAAGATCATGAAATACGTGCCGGGCCAAAAGCCCACCGTGTTTCGCGAGAATTCAAACGGCGCCAACGGCAATTGTTTTGACACGCAAGGGCGCTTTTATACCTGCGAGAGCCGCACGCGCCGGGTGATGCGCATGGACAAGAAGGGCGAGATGCAGGTGCTGGCCGAGAAGTGGGACGGCAAACGTTTGAATGCCCCGAACGATATCGTGGTGCGCAAGGACGGGCATATTTACTTCACCGACCCGGCGTTCGGCAATCAAGCGGACGCTCGCGAGCTGGATTTCTACGGCGTGTATCACATTTCACCGAAAGGCGATCTGCAATTGATTGCCAAGCCGGCGGGCCGGCCGAACGGCATCGCGTTCTCACCGAACGGCCACATACTTTACGTCGCGAATTCAGACGAGCACAACGTGCGCGCTTACGATGTCGACCGCGGCGGTGAGGCTTCGCATGAACGCGTGGTGATTACGGGTGTAGAGGGGGTGCCGGACGGTATCCGCGTGGATGACAAGGGCAATATTTATGTTACGGCCAGCGGCGTAGCCGTTTACGATGCGCAGGGGAAGCACGTTGAAACTATCGGGATGGCCGAGACGCCGGCGAACTGCGCGTTTGGCGACACCGATCTGGAAACGCTCTACATTACCGCCAGAACTTCGCTCTATCGCCTCCGGCGCAGCGTGAAAGGGGCGTTGCAGTATTAAGCGCGGCATCGCCAGAGGCAGGCGCCGCTATCCGAAGCGCCCTATCCTGGGCGTGGGTGCTATTATCCTAAAACGAAATCGCGTGCTGCTGGTGGAGCGGGCGAAATCTCCGCTGCGCGGCTACTGGTCGCTGCCCGGCGGCGTGCTCGAAGCCGGAGAACAGCTTCGGGAAGGCATCCGCCGAGAAGTGCTGGAAGAGACCGGATTGGCGGTCGAGCCGTTGCGAGTGGTCACGATTTTCGAGCGAATCATGCGCGATCGGAAAGGCAAGGCGGAGTATCACTACGTACTCATCGATTATCTCTGCCGCGTGACGGGCGGCGCGCTGCAGGCGGCGGATGATGTGAGGCGAGCAGCTTGGGTGCCGCGGCAGGATCTCGATCAATACCGGATTACGGAGGGCACGCTGCCGGTGATTCAGAAAGCCTTCCGCGAACGCGCACGAGCATGAATGCCGATTCCATCTCGATGAAGCATGCCAGCGCGGATGTGCTGGAGTTCGAGGCGCTGCGCGAGATGCTGGGACGCTACGTGGCGAGCCCGCTGGGCCGAGCAGAGCTGGAGAAGATCCAGCCGCGCACGGATCGCGCGCGCCTTGAAGAAGAGCTGGCGGAAGCAGAGGAAGCAACTGCGTACTTGCGTGCGGCGGGCAAACCGCAGCCGGCGGCGCGTGGCGCGGCAATCCGCATCAACTTCAGCTCGATTTCCGACATTACCGGCCCGGTGTATAAGTTGCGCATCGAAGGAGCGGCTCTCGAACCCAAGGAAATCTCCGACGTGCTAGGCTTTCTCGACCGCGCGGCCGATGCGCGATCGATTCTCCAGACTGTCGCCGAGCGGTTTCCCCGGATGGGCAAGCGCGCGCAGGCGATTGGCGAATTCCGCCCGCTGCTCAACGATCTGGCGGGCAAGATCGAGCCCGACGGCACGATTCCCGATCACGCGAGCGTGGCGCTCGGACGCCTGCGGCGCGACATCGAGAGACAAAAACAATCCGTACAAGACTCACTCGAACGTTTCTTGCGCGCCCATCAAGAAGAAGGCGTGCTGCAAGAGGAATTCGTCACCATCCGTAACGAGCGCTTCGTAGTTCCGGTGATCGCCGGGCAGCGGCGCAAGATCGACGGCGTGATTCACGGCGCCAGCTCGAGCGGGCACACGCTTTTCGTCGAGCCGCTTGAAACCATTGACCTGAACAACGAGCTGGTGCGCCTGGCGGAAGAAGAAATGGGCGAAGTGCACCGCATCCTGCGCGAGTTGACGGAACGGCTGCGCGGCTACGCCGACTCCATTCTCAGCACACTCGTGACCATGGGCGAACTGGATCTGATTTTCGCAAAGGCGCGATTCGCCACTGAATTCGATTGTGTGCGGCCGCGTTTCAGTCCGGACAATGCGCGGCGGCTGCTTCTAAAAGACGCGCGGCACCCGCTGCTGGAGGACGTTCTGCGGCGCGAGCGCAAGACCACCGTGCCGATTAGCGTGGAACTCGACGCCCAGTGTCGCACGCTGCTGATCAGCGGGCCGAACACGGGCGGAAAGACGGTGGCGCTAAAGACCGCCGGACTGCTGGCGCTGATGGCGCAGGCCGGGTTGCCGGTGCCCTGCACTGAAGCGGAGTTTCCGATTTTCGAGCAGGTACTGGCGGACATCGGCGATTATCAGTCGATCGAGCAGAGCCTCAGCACTTTTTCGGCGCACATTTCACACATCCGCGAAATGATCGCCGACGTGACCGCGGATGCGCTGGTGCTCCTCGACGAGATCGGCTCGGCGACCGATCCCGAAGAGGGCGGAGCGCTGGGCGTGGCGGTGATCGATCATTTTCGAGCGTCGGGTGCGTTCACGCTGGCGTCCACGCATCTTGTCGCGCTCAAGATTTACGGGGCAAACACAGCCGGCGTGCTGAATGCGTCTATGGGTTTCGATGAAGAGACCCTGGCGCCGACTTACAAGCTGCACGTCGGGCTGCCGGGCAAATCGGCGGGACTGGATATTGCCGCGCGGCTGGGGATGCCGGAAGAAATTATCCGGCGCGCGCGCGCCTCGATGAGCGATCGCGAGCGAGACACTGCGCGGTTTCTGAGCGAGCTGCATCGCCATGTGGAAGAGGCATCGGCGCGGGCGCGGCAATTGGCCGAGGCGCAGGTTGCGCTCGCTGCTCGCGAAAAAGAGCTGGCGCGGGAATGGGAGAAGCGCGAGTCGGCCAAGCTGAAGGAATTGGAGCGGCGGTGCGACCTGATGCTGGCAAACTTCGAATCGCAGGCGCGCGAAACCATCGATCGCATGGAGCAGACGGCCGAGCGCAAGAAAGCCACCGAGCAAGCGCAGCGCAGCGTGGCCAAAGCCAAGCGTGAACTGCGGGAAGAGTTCGAAACCACGGTGCTCGCCACAAAGGATGACGCGCGTCAAGGCGAACTTGGCCGGCGGCCGAAAGTCGAAGAGGGTGCGCGCGTGCGGCTCAAAGGAATCCGCGAGCCGGCGCGCGTGCGGCGGGTGCTGGGCAAGGATCGCATCGAAGTGGAAGCCGGCTTCATGAAGATGCAGGTCTCGATGGATGACGTCATGGAAGTGTTGCCCGCGGCCGCTCCGAGTGTCGGCAAGCTGCCGAAAAATGTGACGTTCCAACCAGCTCCGCAGCTCAATCCAGCGGTGCAGGAAATTAACGTGATCGGCGAGCATGCCGAGGATGCGTGCGATCGGGTTGAAAAATTTCTGGATAGCGCGGTGATGGCAACCGCCAGCCGCGTGCGCATCGTGCACGGACACGGCATGGGCGTGCTGCGCAAAGCCATCGGCAAGCTGCTGGCGGAAAGCCCGTATGTCGAGAAATATTACCCGGCTCCGCAAAACGAGGGCGGCGCGGGCGCGACCATAGTGGAGCTAAAGAACTGAGAGCACTTCTTTGGCGTGGCCTTCGGGCTTGACGTTCGAGAAGACCTTCTCGATCTTGCCGTCGCTGCCAATCAGAAGAGTGGTGCGAGCGATGCCCATCACTTTTTTTCCATACATGTTCTTTTCCTTCAGAACATCGTAGGCAACAGCGGTTTTCTTATCGACGTCGCATAGCAGCGTGAACGGCAAATTGTGCTTGGCTCTAAAGCGCGCCTGTGCGGCCGGCGTATCGGGAGAAATGCCGAGCACGACGGTGCCTTTTTTCTGAAACTGCTTGATGGCGTCACGAAACTCGTGCGCTTCTAGAGTTCAACCAGGCGTATCGGCGCGAGGGAAAAAATAGAGGACGATTCTCTGGCCCTTGAGCTTGGAGAGCTGGAAGGGCTCGCCAGTGTCGGTTTGGAGCTGGATGTCGGGAGCTTTGTCGCCTTCTTTTAGCATTAGGAGTTTTCCTTCAGTTTGGCTTCCAACATCTGCTTGATCTTGACGGGGTCGGCCTGGCCTTTGGATCGCTGCATGGCTTTGCCGACAAGAAAGTTGAGCGCGCCGCCTTTGCCGCTCTTGTACTGGCTCACTTGATCCGGGAAGCCGGTCACGATCGCCGCGACGATGCCGTCCAGAGCGCCCTGATCACTAACCTGAGCGAATCCCTCGCGCTTGATAATATCCGATGGCGCGTCGCCGCTGGCGAACATTTTGGCGAAAACTTCCTTCGCCTGTTTGCCGCTGATATCACCACGCTCTTTCAACTTGATGAGATCGCCAAGGTGTTCGGCGGTGACTGGCGATTCACTGATGACTTTGCCACTCGCCTTGAGAGCCGCCGCCAGGTCGCCCATCACCCAGTTGGCCGCGGCCTTGGGGTCGCCGGCAATTTTCGCAGTTCCTTCAAAGTACTCGCTGACAGCCCTGTCAGCAGTGAGCCAGTCCGCGTCATACTCCGCCAGTTTGTATTCGGTGACGAAGCGCGTCCGCTTTTTCGCCGGCAGCTCGGGCATGGCGGCGCGCACGCGTTCGCGCCATTCGTCGCTGATGCGCAGCGGCACCAGGTCCGGCTCGGGAAAATAGCGATAGTCGTGCGCCTGTTCTTTGCTGCGCATGCCGATGGTCTCGCCGCGATCCGGATCATAGAAGCGCGTCTCCTGCTCCACGCGGCCGCCGGATTCGATCAGCGCCACCTGCCGCGCGATTTCGTAATCCAGCGCCATTTTCAAAAAGCGGAACGAGTTGAGGTTCTTGACCTCGGCCTTGGTGCCCAATTTCTCCGCGCCCTTGAGCCGCACCGAGACGTTGGCGTCGCAGCGGAGCTGCCCCTTTTCCATGTCGCAGGCCGAGACTTCGACGAACTGCATTATCTGCTTCAGCTCGGTCAGAAACGCGTACGCTTCGTCGGAGCTGCGCATATCGGGCTCGGTCACGATCTCGACCAGCGGCGTCCCGCAGCGATTCAAATCCACGTAAGAGTAGCGGTCGGAATCGCTGAAGCCTTCATGAATGCTCTTGCCGGCGTCGTCTTCCATATGAACGCGCGTGATGCCCACGCGCTTCTGCGCATCGGCGACCGAGATGTCCACCCAGCCATGTTCGGCGATGGGCTCGTCGTACTGAGAGATCTGATAGCCCTTAGGCAGGTCGGGATAAAAATAATTCTTGCGCGCGAATCGCGAGAGCGGGCGTATGGTGCAGTTGAGCGCCATGCCGGCGCGCATGGCCATTTCGACGGCTTCGCGGCTGAGCACGGGCAAGGCGCCGGGCAGTCCCATGCACACCGGACAAACGTTGGTGTTGGGCGGCGCTCCAAAGCTGGTAGGGCATCCGCAGAAAATCTTGCTTGCCGTGGCCAGTTGCACGTGCACTTCCAGGCCGACAACCGGCTCGTACTTGGAGATTAATGCGGGCGAAGCGAGTTCGGCAGCCGGGGAGGACATCGAGACCATTATAGGAGCGCGCAAATCCGCGGAACAAATCAAGAAGCCGCCGGCGCGGGCCTGTTTGAACCTTTCAGTCGTCCTACACCGGCGCGCCTCCGGAATTGTATACTGAAAATTGTCCGGCATCGATCTGTAAGACTTTTGCATCACGCGCGACGCGCACGCGCCTCGCCCTTCATCAAAATTCTAGATATGAGTTCGGTCGCAATCGATAGCCAGTTGCACAAAGCCATCCGGTTCTATCAGGCGTCAATTGGAAAGAAGGCCGTGATGGCTGTGACGGGCGTGGTCCTGTTCGGTTACCTGGTCGGCCACCTGGCTGGCAATATGCAGGTCTATATAGGGCAGGAACAGATGGACAAGTACGCCGCGTTCCTGCATTCCATGCCGGCACTTCTTTGGGTGGTGCGCGCGGTGCTGCTGGCGTGCGTCGGGATGCACATTGTGGCGTCCATTCAGCTCACACGTCTCAAGCAGGAAGCGCGGCCCGTGGGTTATAGCAAGAAGAACGATATCGGCTCCAGCTATGCTTCGCGCACCATGATGTGGAGCGGGCCGATCATCGCGGCATTCGTGATCTATCACATCCTGGATCTCACCACCGGCGCCGCGAACACTATGCAGTTTCGCGAACTGCATGCCTACGAGAACCTGGTGTACAGCTTCCGCCGCATTCCGATCTCGGGTTTCTACATCTTCGCGATGCTGCTGCTGGGCATGCATCTCTATCACGGGCTGTGGAGCATGTTTCAGAGCATGGGATTCAGCCACCCGCGGTACACGCCCGTGCTCAAGCGCGCAGCCGCCTGGGTAGCGATTCTTATGGTGACGGGTTTCATTTCGATTCCGATTGCCGTTCTGACGGGCCTGGTGGGCTCAAACCTCTGATGCAACTCATCTCGAAGCTGCCTTCAGGGCCGATCGAAAAAGCCTGGGACCAGGCCAAATTCGATATGAAGCTGGTCAACCCGGCGAACAAACGTAAGTACAACATCGTCGTTGTCGGCTCGGGTCTGGCGGGAGCGTCGGCTTCAGCGACGCTGGCAGAGTTGGGGTACAACGTCCAGTGTTTCTGTTTTCAAGACAGCCCGCGTCGCGCGCACTCCATCGCCGCGCAGGGCGGCATCAACGCGGCGAAGAATTACCAGAATGACGGCGACAGCGTTTTTCGATTGTTCTATGACACGGTAAAGGGCGGCGATTTCCGGTCGCGCGAATCTAACGTCTATCGGCTGGCGCAGATCAGCGTCAACATTATCGATCAGTGCGTGGCGCAGGGCGTACCGTTCGCGCGGGAGTATGGCGGCACGCTGGCCAACCGCTCGTTCGGCGGCGCGCAGGTTTCGCGCACGTTTTACGCGCGCGGGCAGACGGGCCAGCAATTACTGCTGGGCGCATATCAGGCGCTCGAGCGGCAGGAAGCGGCCGGAAAAGTGAAGATGTTCGCGCGCGCCGAAATGCTGAGTCTAGTGGTCATCGACGGCAAGGCGCGCGGCATCGTCACGCGCGACCTGATCTCGGGCAAAATCGAATCGCACGCGGCCGACGCCGTCGTACTTGCTACTGGCGGCTACGGCAATGTCTATTATCTTTCGACCAATGCGCGCGGATCTAACGCCACCGCCATCTGGCGTGCCTACAAACGCGGTGCGGCGTTTGCCAATCCATGCTTCACGCAGATTCATCCCACGTGCATTCCAGTCTCGGGCGACTATCAATCGAAGCTCACGCTGATGAGCGAATCGCTGCGCAACGACGGCCGCATCTGGGTGCCGAAAGCCAAGGGGGACAAGCGAGCTCCGGACAAGATTCCCGAGGCGGAGCGTGATTACTATCTGGAGCGGCGGTACCCCAGTTTCGGAAACCTGGTGCCGCGCGACGTGGCTTCGCGCAATGCCAAAGCCGTTTGCGACGAAGGGCGTGGTGTGGGCGAACACGGCCTGGGTGTGTTTCTGGACTTCGCGGACGCCATCGGACGGCTGGGCGTGCACGTGATTCGTGAGCGCTACGGCAATCTGTT
>Ga0070730_10006122_pt1 | contig 10306 bp, 15 predicted proteins | sample Coa_R1_3_FD_66447 | JGI IMG/M metagenome (GOLD analysis project Ga0070730, IMG submission 66447) | Surface soil microbial communities from Centralia Pennsylvania, which are recovering from an underground coalmine fire - Coalmine... | ecosystem: Environmental > Terrestrial > Soil > Unclassified ... | reverse complement strand
CATGACCGTTGCGAAGGTCAATGCGGCTGTCATGCTTTCCAAAATGCAGCAAGCGGCTCCGGCTCCTGCGGCTCCGGCGAAAGACAACGTCGTCGAAATGTCCCCGGAGCCAAAAACACAAGTACAATGATAACCGTGATCATCGGCTTTACCGGGCAGGGCAAGTCAACACTTGCCGCGTACCTCGCCCGGAAATCCGATACGCGGATTTTTTTTGACCCTCGCTCCCAATTCCACACCACTAGCGACATTCTCCCCGACTCCTCAGAAATCTATGAGCTTCTAAACGACCGTTACGAAATCATCGTCCAGCCGGGACGCGGAAAAGACGTGAGCGAATCTTTCGACGACGCTTGCGCGGAGATTGCCAATTGGATTGAAGATAACCCGCAAGAAAGAATTTGCGTGGTGGTAGATGAGGCTCGACTTGTCGGACTCGACTCTAAGAGTGTGTCACTTAACTTTGATTGGATTGTCAGGAGCGCAAGGGAAGGAAGTCCAATTGACGTTATTATTACCTGCCACCGTCCGGTTGATGTCTCAACGAATATCCGTGCAATCGCAAACCGGATTGTCCTGTTTAGAGTTATGCTTCCGGGCGACCTCGACGTTATCGAAGAGCAGTGCGGCCCGGAAGTCAAAGAGCAGGTGAAGGGATTGCTTGACAGGCAGTTTGTAACGTGGAACAATTCGCGCCAGCAATTCAGAAAAATTGTGGACTCTGAATCGTGGCGCGTAACTCTTTTAGAGCTTCCCACAGTAGGAGCGGTAAGGTAATGGCAACGCAAGCAAAAGACGTGTCGAAGCCAGTCGACGCAGCGATTGACCCGGCACAGAAAGTTATGCTCATGCAGGCGATTACTCAACTCGATATGCTCGCGCTCGCTTTTGCGAACGCGCCAGAACGGGTTAAGAAAGCCTCGCAGGAGTTTTCCGAATCACTAAAGGAGTGGGCCAATGCCTGACGGCGACGTACTCAACACAGACCCTCCGGCTCCTCCCGCTCCCGCAGATCGTAAGTGTGTTTGCGAATTTTGCGGGTGTCAGCTAACACCACGCGGCGAAGTTTTGAAGATGGGTGACTCCGCAAAGAATTTTCGCAGGCATGAAGAGATTGTCGAGTCGAAGGACAAAGAAATCCGCAGACTCGAAGGCGAGCTTTCCGCTGCTAAGGCAGAGCGGGATGCGCTGAAAGGTGCCGGAAGCTCCGGCTCCGCTCGGCGGGTAGGAAGTGTAGTCGGTTCGTAGTCGGTTTGATTCTTTCAACTGAGGGGAAACTAAATGTCAATACATTGGATGAGCATACTGCTATCTTTTCTAGCAGTGTTTCTCGCCGCTTTTGTGTTGCGTCAGTTTCAGAAAGGGACGATCTGACATTATGGAACATTTGATGCACTTCCTCCTTTCTGCGCTGACGATCTTCGCCGCTCTGTTTGCGTACTCATGGTTGGCGTCAAATCCTAGCTCGCCGTTAGTCGGAAAGATTTAACCGCTAAGGCGGGAAAGGAATTTGTATGGCACCAGCGCAACTAACAGTACGGCAAGTCGCTTCGCTCTTGGGTCGCAATCAGGGCCCGGAGTTTTTTTTCCAGCAGCCGTGGACGGCGTTAAACAACGTCGTAATTCCAAAAGCGATTAACCTTAATCGCCCATTGGAACGTATCCACATGGTTTGGCAGGGCCGTATCGCGGTAGGTACGGCGAACATTGCTCCGGTTTACCCGGAGTCAATCCAAAACTTAATCCAAACCTTCAAGCTCACTGGAACGCACGCCGCGTTCAAGTCCATCACTCCGATCAACCTGACGGGAGCCGATGCGTTCGCATGGCCGAAGCTCTTCAAGCCACGCGGAGGCTCGACGTACGTCAACACTGCTCGCTGTGACAACTTGGACATTCCCGCAGGCTTCCCGGCTGGCACGGGCTTCCTCGGCACGACCGCAGGCTCTCCGTACGATACGGAAATTCACTACGACATTCCGTTGACTCCGGTACTCCCGGTCGCGACGAAACCCGCGCTCGTTCCCTTCCTGTATCAACAAAAGGATTGGGGCGACACCCTGCAAGTCTTTTTGACCTTCGCTGATCAAACCGCACTCGGCACGATTGGTACGTCTGTCGTGACCTTCACGTCGTTTGGTTCTGGCGCGGGTACGCCGCAACTCTTCCTCTTCACGAACTACGAAATTTTGGGAGCGCTTGCGGAGTCCATTTCCTCTGCGGTCGTGATTCGGAACACACAAAACATTCCGCAGTCACAGATCACGGGTGTCTCTTCGACGTTACAGCGCTTGCAACTGCTCCAAAAGCAAAAGACCACAAACATTTTGCTAAAGAGCGGAACGCTCGCGGCTGGCACGTCGGCGGGTGTCTCGGTCTATGCGACCCTGTCTGACGCAATCTTTCAGCAGTCGCAATTGATCGTTGACAACAAACCCGTACGGAATAACTTCCTGAACACGGCGTACAAGGAATATCAAGCGTATTCCTTCGACGCTCGCTGGCCGCAGGGTTATTTCGCGTTCTCCTTCCTCGACTCCATGAATCCTTTGACGGCGTATCCGGCTGACCAATTGGCCGGAGGCTCCGTGTTCGAGCTTGACAGTCAGGTTGCGACTGGTGGTGCCTCGAACTTTGCGGAAGTGATTCAGGAGATGTACTTGGGTGTACCCGGAGCAGGACAGTAAAACCGGGTGTCCGTGTAGCCTAGAGCTACCTGCTTTCAATCTGAGGAGGAGTAGAAAAAATGGCAAGTGGACTTTTCACAAGCGACTGCTCTTCCTCCGATTGGGCTTGGCTTGACTTAGGCTGCTCGCTACAGAGCGCGGGTGGTGTCGTCGGCTCGACGATCACTTCCGCTCTCGAACCTGTTTGGATTATTCTCGCCGTGCTCGTTTTGCTCGTAATTATTATTGGTTTCGCTCCAAACGTCAGACACATCATTCCGCACGTCGGGCTTGGATGATGCCTCCGGCCTTGATCGCGTTCGCGGTTATTCTGGCAATCGCAGTCGCCGGGTACGTCTTGGAGCCGGGATTGGTGGGTGATCTCTTGGCAAGCAAACTATCAGCGCAACAAATCGCGCAAGTCGCGGCTAACGCCGGATTCTCTGGCGACGATCTGCAAACTGCGGTCGCGATTGCTCTTGCGGAGTCCGGGGGAAACCCGGCAATCATCGGAGATAAAACTCTCGCTCCGACGAACGGCCCTTCAATTGGTTTGTGGCAAATCAACACGGGAACGAAAGCGCATCCCGAATACGCGAGCGACGACCCGACGACAAACTCCCTTATTGACCCGCAGAACAACGCGAACGCCGCTTTCGGCATTTACGCCGCTGCCGGAGGAGGCTTCCGCGATTGGGCGACCTTTGACCCGCGAAATGGCACCACGCCGCGCTATCTCGCGTTTCTGCAAACCGCTGCATCCGGCGTGGCAGGGGTGAGCGCATGAAGACGAACGACATTATCGGAATTGCAGCAATCTTCGCCGCAGGGTGGTACACTGCGAACCAATCGCAGGCCGCGACGGTGGGAGCGGCAGGCTGGCAGTGGTACGACATTCTCGCCGTCTTCGCTTTACTGGCAATCGGTTTTTATTTCGCAGTCGTTTTGAGTTAGTGAGGAAAATTCGATGGGACAGAATGGAGTAGGTACGTTCATTCTTGGAGTTGTGGCAGCCGTCGTACTTTTTCTCCTTTGGAAAAAGGAACGCGGCCCGGACGGTGGACTTTATACTCCGGGCTTGCCGGGAGCGACTTTGACTCCGGCTGCCCCAAGCGGTTCATCCTGCGCGGGTGGTGGCTGCGCGGGGTGCGGGACAGGCGGGTCATGCGGCAGCACTCCTTCTGCCGCTGCCTCTCCCGCTGCCGCTGCCTCTCCCGTATTTCAAAACGCCATGACTGACTTGGGGCTCGCGGGACAAATTTCCCCAGGTACTCCCCCTCTTGGCGGGGTAGACACAAGTTTTTACGGAACGACCGGGCCGTCTTCCGATCAGAGCTTTACCTTCGTTCCGGCTTCCGCTTCGACTGCAAAAACTCCCGGCTCCCCGACGACTCCGGCAGCCGTGACTCCTGTACGCTCCACGGCTCCGGTCGCGTCGTACGCTGACAATGGCTTTGTTTCGCGCTATAACATTTCCGGCGTGTTTGGTAGCGCCAGAAGGACGGCTTACTTACAATGAAAGATTCCACGATTCTGATTGTCGTCGTAGCAGGAGCCGCGCTTTTGTTTTGGGCCGTGTCGAGCGGCTTAATCAAAACAAGCGGAGGAGCAATCCCGGTCGGACATACGGGAGTCGTCGCTCCGCAACCGTCGAGCAATTACAGCGGCTATCTCGCCGCGAACGCGGCTCCTGCAATCGCCGGGTCAATCAATGCGGCTATCAGCGGACTCGGCAGCGCTTTCTCCGCATGGATTTCTCCAAGCTCCGGGCCGAATGTCACGCCGGGACAAGTCGCTTCGCCGTCTTCGCCATCAGCGGCAGCACAGCCTAGCGGCCCTGCTCTTGTTTCGCAATTGAGCAAGAGCGCTCCGACTTCCTCCGGCTACGCGACTTATTCCGATGCGCTTGTCGGGCCGCAGATTGACCCGTCAGTTTCCTACGCTTCGACGCCGGGACTTGCTTTCGACTATTCCGGGCTCGCAGCGGACAATGCTTTTGACCCGGCGTACTCTTTGCAAGACCCTGTCTTCGCGTGAGGAATATATGAGCGGCTGCTCAACTTCATCGGCGCAAACGTACGAAAACTGCGGGGCTCCCGGCAACGGTCTAGCGCTTTACAACGCGTTAGACCCTAACGCCGCTGCAATCAAAGCCGCAGTCGCTTCCAGCAAGCCTCCGGGTGCCAATGCGAGCTATCTGATCGTAGCGGAGGCAATGCTCCGGGCCGGGGGAATTATCTATTACAAAGTCAACCCCGGCGATTGTCCCGCTCCTGCGGTCGGAAGCGGTGTAACCGCAGGTCAGATCGTCGGGCTCTCTGGAAGCGCTGCGAGTGGCGTCGTCGGCGGTCTAGGAGCCGCAGGCGTTTTGGCTGGCCCTGCTACTCTCGGAATTTCTAGCGCAATCTCCATTGCGATTGGTGGGATTGAAGACTTGTTCGCCGCTCACGCGCAAGCGGTCGCGAATGAGCAGAGTACGATCTGCTCCGTTGCGTCTTTCTTCAATAACGCGAAGCGGCAGATTGATCTCGCTGTCCGGCAAGGACAAATTTCTTCTGACGCCGGAGCCGCTGCGCTGATTCAAATTTGCAATCAGGCGAAAAACGGGCTCGCGACAATCTACAAACCCTGTAACGCCGCGTGTTTTTATCAGGCAGTGTGTCAGGCGTTTATCAACTTCGCGCACACATGGTACGACTCCATCGCTCCGCAAGGTGTCTTCGCTCAGGCTCCGGGCGGGGCTCCCACGACGTACGGCACGCCTCCGGGTGGAGTTACCACTGCTCCGGGTTGGGAGGCTCCTGCTCCTCCCATCCGGGCACAACCGGGCTCGACGTACGCTCCCGCAGGGCCGGGGCTCGGATATAGCCTTGCTCCTCCGCTCAACACAAATCAATCCTTGCCGGGAAACCCTTCTGCGGTTGACTACCTGAACGCCGGGTACAATCAACAAACCGGACAGTCGGCGCAAGCCGCAGACGTTCCTCCGGCTGCGATAAATTGGGTCGCGATTGGCGCGGTCGCGGCTGTCATTCTTTTGTTGATCACTCTTTCGCGTTCAGGAGTAGGAGCGTAAAATGGCACGCGTACCCGTTCCGATTGCAGGCTCCGTCCCGTTGCTTCGCACGGGCCCAAATAAGCGGAAAGGTTTTTCAATCCAAAATGTCAGCGCGGTTGACGTGTACTACTCGGACGATCAGCGCTTACTCGATAGCGTTACTGCCGCGAATCTCCCTTCCGTGGGACATTTGCTGGCCGCTGCCGCTCCTGCTCCTAACCCCGTTGTATATCCTTTTTTTTCTGGAAACATTTTTGCGAGAGCGCAAAACTCCGGGGCTCAGGTGGAGATTTTGGTTTACGACGTAGACGTATGCGGGTAAACTCTCACAATGCAAATCCCGTGGACGGGTTTAGATCACGTCACGATCTTGCTTGCGTTAGGGAGCCCGTTGTTTTGGGTGGTGGTGAAGCTCAGGAAGGTAATCAAACAGAGCGCAGAAGACCACCGTCGAATTACTGCAATGTGGCAAGATCACGGGTACAACGGGTGGGACGGGACAGATCGTCGAGTACGCCGCAGGCAACCTGAGGACTCTTGGCTATGACGAGTTTTTTCAATTGGGTAACAGCAAGGATGCAGGAGTTGACTTCCCGGCTAAAAAATCTAAAGGAGAGTGACGCAATGAGCACTAACGCAACACCAGTATTAACCGTCGTAGACCCAAACAGTCTCGAAGGAAAAATTGATCAGGCAGCGCTTGAAGCGGGACAAATCGCAAGCACTTTTTCTCCGGCCATCGGAGCAGCGGTGCAAGCGGGTGTCGCGTTTGAGCCCATGATTCACGGAATGATTTCGCTCTTTGCGAGCTTGTTTCACCACCACGCAGCGGCAGCGGTTGCGGTATCGAACGCGAACGCGGCTCCTGCTCCTGCGGCAGCGGCTCCGGCTCCGGCTCCGGCTCCGATCGTCGTGCTTCCGGCTCCTGTCCCCGGTGCGGCTCCTGCTTCTGTAGCGGTCGCGGCTCCGGCTCCTGTAGCCGCTCCTGCGCCGACGGTTGCGGCTCCGGCTGTTCCGACCGCTCAGGAATTGAAAGATCAGATCGCCAAACTTCAAGCGGAGCTTGACGCACTGAATCAGAATACATCGGCTCCGACTCCGACGCAGGCGACTCCTCCGGCAAATCATCCCACGGGGCTGTAAAAGCCCGGAAGGGAGAAGAGCGGTCACGTTCGAGCCGGGGCTTACCACCCCGGCTCTTTTTGAAGGGAGAGCGATATGGGAAGTTTGAGCAACGAAGCATTGATGTGGCTGGCAATCGCGATATGGATTGGCTTCGCGGTCGTCGCGGCTATCGGGTATTATGTAGGCCAGTCGAAAACAACTTTACCGTCAGGCTCGACGACGGTCGTCGCGGGTGGGTCGTGAAGACAAAAATTCTTTGGCTTTTACTGTTCTCCGTTTTGCTTGGCTGGCCGTTCTCCACTGGCCGCGCTCAAACCAACAAACACAGCGTAACGCTCAACTGGAACGCGAGCAGCACGCCGGGAGTCAGCTATAACATTTATCGCGGGACGGCAGCGGGTGGGCCGTACTCCAAACTCGACTCCGCTCCGATCAGCGGAGGGATTCTCACCTACACTGACACCACGGGCACGGGAGGCATAAAGTATTTTTACGTTGCGACTGCCATTGATGCCAGCGGAAGCGAAAGCGCTTTTTCAAATGAAGTGAGCGCAACTTTTTTAGGGGCTCCATCGGCTCCCACGGGGCTAGCGGCTGTAAGTAACTAAATGCTTTTTGCTCTTCTACTCGCCGGGGGAAACATGAAATACGTCTGGTATGCGGCAATCGCGGCAGGAATTATCGGGCTGGCTTACGTTCTCCTGAATTGGGGGAAGATGGGCAACACCACGGCTCCCCTGAACGCAAGCGGGTACACTTACCCAAGCACGGGGGGAGCATGAAACCCGCGCTCTTTTGGAGTGGCGCAACACTTGTCGCGGTCGGAGCCGGAGTCCCGCTCCTCCTTCCTTACGCTCCTTCCTCGATTCAATCGAACGCAACCCTTCAACCCATCGGGGCTTTTATCATTGATTGGGGAAACTGGATTGCGGTCGTCGGGCTCGTAATCATGCTGATTGGGCTCTTCATTTGAAGACGGAAGCCATTCTCGGCTATATGTTTCTCGGCTGGCTGATTATATGGCTTTTGAAGTACGTCGTCTTCGGGCTTGGGAAGTGGGACGAAATTTTTCACCCGGAGCGCTTGCAAGCCGATACGACCGGGCCCTACAAAATGTTCGCGAGCCCTTTCTTGGGTGTCTTCAATGCCACGCCATAAAGTTTTAGATCAAATTTTCTTTTGGAGCGGCGTCCCGCTTGGCTTCGTCGTCGGAGTAGTTATCGGGGCTGCCGTTTCTCTTTTCGGAGTAGGAGGCTTGGAATGGTTCTCAAAAATTTTCGGTCACTAGCGCTTGTGTTGCTCGCTTTGCTTTTTGCTCCGGTGTCTCTTCGCGCTCAGGGCACCGTCAGCGGTCAGGAAACTACGATTGTCTATACCGGGACGAACGCGACGATCACTCCTCCCGGCACTCCCGCAAACAATTTCGTTACGCCAAACGGAACGAATACCTTCCTCCTTCCAATCGCGCAACCTGCGGTTTCCGTCCGGGTCTACATCACAAACAACACGGCGAACGCTTGCGCTTCGACTTTCACCCTGCAAATGTTCGCAGCAAGCGACACGCAGACAAGCTCCTTTAACAACTCGCTGGCAAACTGGCAAACGATTCCCCTGCAAGACACAGACGGGACGCTCGTACAAATTGCGACTCCTAACATTCCGGCGTCAGGTGTCGCCTATGTTTCCTCAACCGTCGTCGCGGCTCCACGCGTAGCGATACAACTGATCAATGCGAACATTCTCAACTGTCCGGCGACGACCGTCGAAGTCACGGCGACGATCACTCCAATCGCGCTTACTTCGCCGCTGATTTCGACAAACTCTCCGTCCGGTTTCAATAGCGGTTCACTCAATCAAATTCAGGGTGTCGTAGCGAACGGAGGAAACGGAGCGACGGTTAACCCGGTTGTGGCCGGAGCACTCGCAAATCCGATCAATGGAAATTTTCTCAATCAAGGCGTGGACAATTTCGGAAGTACGACCCAAGTCATAACGAACGGATTCGCCGGAACGTTCAATTGGGGGACTGTCCCGCGTCCAAGCCGTACGGGAGAATGGACTCTCGCTTTCATCGATGGCGGTCAAGATACGGCAACGTCAACACTTGGAGCTAACAGCGGGTGGAGTTGCAATCTTAACCCCTACACTCCGGGCGGTTGCACGTTCTCCGTGAACTCGGAGCGCTTTCTTTCTTTGCAGAATACCAGCGCGAACACTGCTCTTTTGCAAACGATGCAGAACGGCAACGGCACGCAAAACGCAAACGTGATCTTTGTCGCGTTTAGAAATACTCCGGTCGTGCGTCAACAAAGCGACGCGAGCCGGAGCGGTGCTTTTGGTGTTCCGGCTGCGCTCGCCGGGAGCGTCACACTGGTAGGAGTTGCGTGCGGTACTTCCTCCCCTTGTGTCTCCGCTCTTGGAAGCGCTCTCGGAATGAACTATCAGCTATTGGTTAGGCAATCTGGAAACGCTTCCTTTGCTTTTCCGGGCATGGATATATGGATAGCGGGAAACCTTTCGCCGGGTGGTACGGACACGATCACTCCGACGTTCACTGCCGGAAACACTACCGCACTTTTTAACTACATCGAAATGACCGGGATGAACCCGTCAACCCTGAACCAGCCGAATATTCCGAATCAGGCAGACAGTTTAGGTAATCAGGTAATCCGGCTTGACGCTCAGGCTCCCGATCAGTTTGCGTGCAACGTAACTCTTTCGACGAACACGACGACGACTTGCCAGCCAGCGACGACCACCATAAACGGCGTAGCCGTTCGCGCTTATGTGACCGATTTCCAGATCAACACCACGACCGCAGGCACGGCTACCACGATTCAGTTAAAGACTGGCACGGGAGCGAATTGCGGTACGGGTACGGCGAACCTGTCAGCTATCCTCTATCCCAACACGGTTGTAGGGATAACAAATATCTTGGGGACTCGCACTCCACTTGTGGCACCATTGCAAAATGCGGTGTGTGCGACCCAAGCGGGAACGACTGCGGGTACTTCCGTCGTCGAGATTCGCGGGTTTCTCGCTCCGTAGGGCATGACAAAAGGAGGGTGACTATATGAAGGGGTAAGTCCTAAAGCCTTTACCACTCAAACAAAAATCGAGAAGCCGGAGCAGGGCGAGAGGGTTGCTCCGGCTTTCTCTTTTGTAGCGGTGTAGCGCTTCACTTGCCCTTCAACTCCTTAACCGCTTGCTCCACGTCGAGTTTGCGGTATCCGCGTTTTACGATCTGACCTTTCCGCAGGTTTACCGGGTGTACTCCAAAACCCGTTAGCAAATCCGCGAGATTTATTTGCTGCAATCCATTCCCGCGAAATGTTCTCCACGGACTCAAATCTAGTTCGCGTAACCGCGTGACCGCTTCGTCCCCGAAAATATGCTTCTCGCCGTTCATTACCGCGAGAAGATCAATCAGGGCTTTCTCTCCGTACTCCATGCTCTG
>Ga0070730_10006121_pt1 | contig 10307 bp, 10 predicted proteins | sample Coa_R1_3_FD_66447 | JGI IMG/M metagenome (GOLD analysis project Ga0070730, IMG submission 66447) | Surface soil microbial communities from Centralia Pennsylvania, which are recovering from an underground coalmine fire - Coalmine... | ecosystem: Environmental > Terrestrial > Soil > Unclassified ... | reverse complement strand
GGAGAGGCCCACGACTGGCATGAGCGCGACTGCCCGGTCTGTGGCGCCGACCATGCCCGCCCTGAGCAGCTCGCCCCGGATGGCGACTGGACCGTCTGGCTGATCCTCTCCGGCCGCGGCTGGGGCAAGACCAGGACCGGGGCCGAGTGGCTGGCCGAGCAGATGGAGGCGACGCCGGACAGCGAGTGGGCCATCATCGCTCCCAAGCTGGCCGACGCCCGCACGGTCTGCGTGGAGGGCAAGGTCGGCCTGCTGCGGGTGCTGAGCCCTGGCACGCTGGCCAGCTACAACAAGAACACCTACGAGGTCACCCTGGCCAACGGCGCCAAGGCATTCCTCTACGGCGCCGAGGAGCCCAGGGTGGGCGTGCGCGGCCGCAACCTCTCGGGGGCCTGGTGCGACGAGCTCGCCGCCTGGAGGTATCGGGAGGTCTGGGACGAGGGCCTGATGCCGGCGCTGCGGGTGGGCGCACGGCCGCGAGCCGTGATCACCACCACACCCAAGCCGGTGCCGCTGATCCGGGAGCTGGCCGGCCGCGAGGACGGCTCGGTACACCTCACCCGAGGTTCCACGTTCGACAACGCCGCCAACCTCTCGCCGGCGGCCCTGGAGGAGCTCCGCCGCCGCTACGAGGGAACGAGGCTGGGGCGGCAGGAGCTCTACGCCGAGGTGATCGAGGACGTCGAAGGGGCCCTCTTCAGCCGCGCTCAGCTCGGTGGGCTCCGCGTCCGCCAGGCGCACCTACCCGACTTCATCCGGATCGTGGTCGGCGTGGACCCGTCGGGCGGGGTGGCCGAGACCGGCATCGTGGTCGTGGGCCTGGGTGCCGACCGCCATGGCTACGTGCTCGACGACTGCTCCACCGGCGGCAGCCCCAACCAGTGGGGCCTGGCGGTGGTCGACGCCTACGACAAGTACCAGGCCGACCGCATCGTGGCCGAGGTGAACCAGGGCGGCGCCATGGTCGAGAGCACCATCCGCACGGTGGAGCCGGCCGCCTCCCTGCGGACCGTGCGCGCCAGCAAGGGGAAGATCGCCCGTGCCGAGCCGGTGGCCGCGCTCTATGAGCAGGGCCGCGCCCACCACGTCGGCGCCTTCCCCGCCCTGGAGGACCAGATGTGCGGCTGGGAGGCGGCCAGCGGCCAGCCCTCCCCCGATCGTCTCGACGCCCTGGTCTGGGCGTTCACGGACCTGATGCTCACCGACAACGAGTGGCAGCCCCAGGGAGTCCTGGTGCGCGCCGACACCAGGAGCTTCGGATAGATGGCCGACACCTCCGCCACGCCGGCGCCGCAGCCCCCGCCGGGCGCAGGTTTCTGCTGCGGGCCCTGCTCCAAGGGCAACCACGACGCCTGCATGGCCACCCAGCCCTGCGATTGCCCTGGCTGCCGGTGAACATCCGGCGAGCGGCGGCGCCGCTGGAGTACATCCGCAAGGTCGCCGAACCCATCGAGGACCTGTTCTCGCGATCCTGGCCGGTCGCCCTGGTGGCCAGCATCCACTTCGGTGGCAGGGAGCCGACCAAGGTCCAGCACGGCTCGCTGGCCAGCCGCACCGACGAGGATGGCAACATCGCCCCCTACGCGGCGGATGACGCCGAGGTGATCGGGAAGCTCTTCGGGATCGACTACCGCTGATGGCCGAGGGCCTGAGCCGGGTCACGCCCGACGCGGGCGGCAGCACCAACCCTGAGCTGCTGATCCCCAAGCGAAACCCGGGCCTGATCGAGCGCATCGCCGGGCTGATCTTCCGCTCGCAGCCCCAGCTGGGCCCTCAGCAGGACCAGCAGCAGAGCACCAAGAGCGGGATCACGGTCCAGGCCCTGCAGTCGGTCTTCGACCAGTACTTCAAGAGCCAGAGCGACCGCCTCGCCGTCTACAAGGACGTCGACGAGATGGACGAGGTCTCGGAAGAGATCTCGGTGGCCCTCGACACCATCGCCGACAACGCCACCACCTCCGAGGATGGCCAGCAGATGTCCTTCCAGGTCGCCTCCGACGACCCGAAGGTCCAGGCGGTGATCGACGACGTGGTCGATGCCGCCCGCCTCCACGGCAAGGTCTACTCGATCGTGCGGAACCTGATCAAGTACGGCGACAACTTCGGCGAGATCGTGGTCAACGCCGAGGGCCAGGTGGTCGAGCTCCGCCAGCTCCCGCCCTCGACCATGTTCCGCAACCAGGACTCCCGCGGCGACCTCCTGCTGGGGAGGCCAGAGTACGACCCCTCGGGAAACTGCACCACCAAGGGCGGCACCTGCGCCTTCGAGCAGCGCGCCGAGGACACCCAGACCGTGGTGGCCGGGTTCTGGCCATGGCAGATCGTCCACATCCGGAACAACCACGACGGCTTCCGACCCTACGGCCGGAGCCACCTGCGGGTGGCCAGGATCGTCTGGAAGAAGCTCAAGGCGGTCGAGGAGGCCATGATCATGGCCCGCCTCATCCGCGCCTACCCCAAGCTTCGGGTCAAGGTCGACACCACCGGCCTCTCCCCGGCCGAGGCCAAGGCGGCGGTGACCGAGGTCCACCAGGCTCTCAACCAGCGCCAGGCGCTCGACGGCCGTCGGGAGCAGCCCTACCAGATGACCTCCGATGTCTACCTGGGCGTCCCCAAGGTCAAGGACAGCTCGGGCAAGTTCTCCGAGAACGCCTCCACCGTGGAGCTCCTGGAGCCGACCGCCCAGGCCGTCTACAACATCGACGACGTCAAGGGCTACTTCCACCGCAAGCTCCTGGTCTGCCTGCGGATCCCCCCCGCCCACCTGGGCTGGGAGGAGATGGTCAACGCCAAGGCCACCGTCAGCCAGCAGGACGTCCAGTACGTCCGCTTCCTCCGTCGCATCCAGCAGATGGTGGGCCACGCCCTGGAGCAGGTCTTCGACACCGCCCTGGTGCTGCAGGGCATGGATCCCGCCCAGGCGGCGTACGAGATCACCTGGCCGATGCTCTCGGCCTCGGACGAGTCCGCGGCCGCCGATGCTGAGCTCTCCCGCGCCCAGGCCGACAACGTCTACGCCCAGCTCCACGCCATCGATGCCGAGTGGATCATGCAGCACCGCTTCGACATGACCGACGAGGAGATGGAGGAGCTCCGGGCGCGCATGGATGAAGCCAACCGCGCCGCGGCCGAGGCGTCAGCCGCCGACGATGCCGAGCCGGCCGAGGAGAGCGATCAGGAGCCAGAGCAGCCGGAGGAGCCCCAGGACGACGCCCGAGAGCAGCAGGTCCACTCGGAGGAGGATTTGCACGAGCTGGACCCCGCCCTGCTACTGGCCTGGAGCGACAAGGCCCGCGCTGCGGCGCTGGCAGCACGAGCCAGGAAGGGCAGGATGCGAGCCACGACAGGCGCTGCCCATACCCACGTGCATGCGCACGGCGACGTCCAGCATGCCCATCCCCACAGCCACGTGGCCGGCCCTGGGCACGCCCACTCGCACGCGGCCATGCCCCCGGGCGCCGTCCACGTGATCAGCCAGGAAGAGGTGGAGGCGGAGCGCCACGCCGAGGGCGTCCGGCGGGCCGCACTCCTTGCCGGGCAGATCGCTGAGCGGACGCAAGAGCTCCTGAAGAACGACCTCGACCTGGTGGCCAAGGAGCAGCAGCGCGCGCTCAACCGGGCCCGCCAGGTCAATGACGAGGTGGCGTAGGTGGCGCACGACGACCTGGAGCCAGCCCCGTGACCCAGCCCCGCGGCTGCATCTGCGGCGTCCGCCATCCCAAGTGCTGCCAGGGGTACCGACCCTACCCGGGCGGCTACTGCCGCTGGTGCAATCACTCGCGCGCCTGCCACCGCCGCACCGGGCGCCCAGTCTCCAAGGCCGTGCACTGATGGAGGATCAGGCGCTCGTCGACCGAGCCGCCCAGGCGGCGGCTGACGCCGTGCGGCCCCAGCTGCGTGGCCTGGAGCGCCAGGCCGACCGCCTGCTGGGCGAGGTTCGCATCTTGCGAAGTCGCGCTGCCGAGCGGGACCAGCTTGCCGTCGCCCTGGCCCAGCGCGACGGCGAGCTGGCCGAGGCCCTCTCCCGCGCCGCCAGGGCGGATGCCACCGCGGCCAGCCTCCAGGAGGCGCGAGCCCAGATCCTGGCCCTCGAGAAGCTCTACGCCACCGGCCGACGCCCGGCCGCGCACGTGCACTCGACCGCCGCCGGCTCGGAGCCGGTCATCATCTTCGACCTCCACGGCACCCTGACTCCGAGTCCCGGCTTCACGGCGGTCGACCAAGTGGGATTCCTGGAGCCACCATTCCCCGGCGTGCGGGAGGCGCTCGACCGCTGGGCGTCCCAGGGCATCTGCCTCCACATCGCGTCCGGCGGCCTGGGTCCCGCGAACGACGACCTCACCCGCGCAGCGCGTCAAACCCTGATCGAGGCCTGGGTCACCACCCATGGGCTGCCCATCGGCTACGTGACCGGCAAGGTCTCGGCGCGCGCCTACTACGACGACCGCATGGTTCCCATCGCCAATGGAGACTGGAAGGCCGCCGTCAAGGGCATCGACCGCGAGCTGGACCTTCGCTCGGAGATCGGTCCTGACGGCATCCGCCGCCTGATCGCGCTGCCGGAGCAGGGCGAGGCCATCACCGAGTGGCCGGATCTCGAAGACGTACCGCCGGACCAGCCCCGCGGCCTTTCCACTCGCATCCTCGACGTGGACGTTCACCGCTGCCTCTCCCAGGCCAACTCCTCCGCGCGCTCCGACGACCTCAACCCCGGTGCCGTCGAGGCCGTGCGCAAGATCTACGACCTCGGCTACCAGATCCACCTCTCCTGCGCCGGCTTCGACCCGACCGAGAAGGAACCCGAGGTGGCCGCCCAGCGCCTGGCAGCCATGCGCCAGCAGGTGCGCGCCGCCGGCGTGCCCTATGACCAGTTCGTCACCAAGGACCACGGCACCGCCTGCCTCGACGACCGCGGGATCGCCTTCCGCGGCTGGAGGCAGGACCTGCCTCTGCTGCTCCGGATCCTCGCCATCCCCGATCCCGAAGACGAGGTGTCGGCCGCCTAGGCCGGCGCCGCACACCCGACCCCAGGAGGCAACATGCCAGCCGTCGATACTCTCGGCCATTCGACCACGCGCCTGCGCGGCGGCCCGGTCGATCTCCGCGAGGACCTGGCCCTCCTCCGGCTGGGCGTCCTGGACTTCGGCTCCTTCCTGAGCGGCTACCGCCCCCACCGCAACCCCGTCGAGCTGCGCACCACCGCCCTGATCCCCGATGGCGCCGTCGTCCACCCTGACCTGCTCGTCAGGGACCCCAAGCTCTTCGCCGAGCCGGTCTTCGACGGCCGGGTCTGGAGGGACCTCGCCTTCGACCGCCGGCGGCGCGTCCTCCGGCAGATCAGGCGGCAGCACAACCTCAACGTCGACCAGGGGCGCAACAACCTCCAGCGTGGCCAGATGTTCGGGGACATCTCAGCCAACTCCACCTTCGCCACCATCAAGGGCCAGGCGACCGCCAGCTCCGCCACCTCGCTCACCAACTCCGGCGCCGCCTTCCCGACCTCGGGTGGCCTGAACGGCTCACTGCAGGGCCACCTGGTCTTCGTCGGGCCCAACAGCTCCGGGACCGGCTCCCAGGTCTATGGGGTGGTCCTCACCAACACCGCCACCGTGCTCACGGTGGACCAGTGGTACGACCCCACCTCCACCTCGGGCGCCGCCGGCACAACCCCCAACGCCACCGGCTTCTACAACGTGCTCGCCTCCCTGGGCCCCATGCTCTGGATCGGCCTCTCCACGGATGCCACCACGCCCGCGGCCGCCGACGTGCTCCGGACGGCGGATGGCCTCTTCGGGACCGGCACCTCGGGCTCGGCCTCGACCGAGCAGACCGCTTCCGGGCTGGCCAGGGCTTACACCCAGCCCACCTTCCCAGCCACCCACCAGACCCAGCTCCAGCACACCTGGACCTACACCGGCTCCAGCTCGGTGACCATCGCCAAGGTCGTCCTCTGCAACTCCCTGGCCGCGGCGGGCTCGTTGCTGGGCTTCGACACCCTGCTGTCGGCCACCGCCACGGTGGCCCAGAACGGGGACAGCGTCCAGGTCACCTGGACGATCAACAACTGATGGTCCAGGCCTACACGCTGGCCGACCTCAGGCGCATCGAGCGCCGGCTCTGCGAGCCGCTCGACCCCGAACGCGAGATCAGGGAGGGGGCGCGCTGGAGGTTCGCTCGGGACCGCGACCGGGTTTTCAAGGTGCCGCGGATCGGTGGCGGGTCCGGGTTCACGATGACCGTGATGGAGACTCTGTACTCCAGCGCGGCGGCGGGGAACAACCTGGCCACCTTCACCACCGAGGCGCTGATGTACGCCTCGACCCAGGCCCAGGCTCTCCTGCCGATCAACTTCTTCGACGCCACCTACGGCGTCGGCAAGGACCTGAAGGTGCTGGCCCGGGGCGTCTACTCGACCACCGGCACGCCCACTTTCACCCTGGGCTTCCGCCAGGACTCCGTCTCCGGCGGGATCTGGGGCTCGTCGGCCGCCATCACCTCGCAGTCCGGCGTCACCAACACCGTCTGGGAGCTGGAGTTCGACGTCGTCAACCAGTCGCTGACCTTCGCCTCCAGCCACAACGAGGCGGTGATCGTGGTCCTGGGCCAGGTGGCCGGCGTGAGCACCGGCGTCAGCTCCTTCGCGAACGCCTCGGCGATCGGGACGCTGACCCCCACCACCGCCTTCACGATCACGCAGACCGACACCACCCACTACCTGTGCCCGACCATCACCTGTGGCACGAGCAGCGCCTCGAACAAGTGGCAGATGCTCCAGCTGATGGTCTACGGCTGTAACTGAGCGGAGGCCCTCATGCTGCTGCGCGCCATCCTCGACCAGGTCGCCCAGGGGCGGTCGGTCACCGTCTCGCCGGCCCCGGGCTTCCCGGACTGGGCCGAGGTCACCATCACCGCGCCCGATGGCCGGGTGGTGGCCGACTCCTCCTGCGAACCCACCGAGCACTCGCTGCGCCACCTGATACGGATGCTGGCGGCCCAGCTGGAGGTCGACGCCTGATGGCCACCGTCACCGTCTTCCCCAACGTCAGTCGCGCGGCCGGGGACGTCGGCAGCGCGGCGGCTCCCGGGCCCTACGTCACCGCAGCCCAGTCCTACGCTGGAACCGCCACCTCGGTGGTGGCCCAGATCGTCTCGACCACCTGGGCGACGGACGATCCGACCGTCGTGGTCACCTTCGCCCTGGATCGATCGCTCGATGGCGGCGCCACCTGGACCGAGGTCGAGGTCGCCCAGACCAACCCCCAGCAGGTCAACCCGAAGGGCGGCGGCCTGCCCTCCTTCCAGGTCCCGTCCAACCTGCTGGGGACGCCTGCGTCCGTCAGGGTTCGCCTCGGCCTCAGCGCCACCCTCAAGATGGGGATGAGCGCCACGATCGTCTAGCGCCCGGCCGCCGTGTCGATCACGATCGACCAGAAGGCCAGCGCCCAGGGCAACTCTGCCGCCCTGACCGCGACCTACTCGGTCAACCCTGCCGCCGGCGACAAGGTCGTGGTCGCCATCTGGGCCTTCGCCACCGCGAACCCCTCCAGCGTCAAGGACAACGGGACCTCGGTCACCACCTTCACGCTCGACCGCTCCAAGATCGACTCGACCAACGGCTTCGGGCTCTGGGTCTACTACGGCGACAACGTCTCGATGCCAGCATCGGGCGCTTACAAGGTGACCGTCACCTTCGGGTCCACGGTGGACCAGAACTTCTACTGCGCGGCGCTGCTCGGGGCGGCCACCGGCGCCTCCACCGCCACGGCCTCCGCCGGCCCCACCACCAGCACGGCCCCCTCGTCCGGTGCCACCGGCACCGGCACCGGCAACTACTACATCGGCCTCTTCAGCGACGCCACCTCGCTGACCCCCGAGACCATCAACAACAACTGGACCAGCTCCACGCGGGAGCTGACCCAGACCAACGGCTCGACCCAGCAGGCCGGCGCCTGCAACGACCTGATCGGGGACGGCTCGCAGACGGCAGCCTGGTCGATCGGGGACTCGGTCGCCTGGGACGCGCTGCTCGCGGTCTATGCTGCGGCGCCCAGCGCAGGCACCGTCGGCTGGCAGCCACCCCAGCAGCTCTACTACCGCCTCCCGAGCGCTCGATCCCGGGCCCTCTTCGCCCAGCAGACCTACGGATCGACCGGCGCGGCCACCGCCGTGGCCAACGTCGTGACCGCGACCGACAGCCTGACCGGGCTCACGGATACCGCCACCCGCGGCAACCAGAGCTTCCTCCGCACCTCCAGCGACACCCTCACCGGGCTCTCGGAGACGGTGGCCCGCCTTGTGACTCTGCTGCGCTCCCCCGCGGACACGGTGTCAACCCCGACCGACTCGGCGGCGAGGGCCAGCCAGGGCTTCACCAGGACTGCGACCGACACGCTGGCCTCGCTGTCGGAATCGGTCGTGCGGGCGGCCCAGTCGTTCCTGCGCTCGATCTCCGACACGCTGACGGGGCTCACCGACTCGGCCAGCCGCTCCAACCAGGCATTCACCCGGTCGCCGAGCGACACGCTCACCGGCCTGACCGATTCCGCCGCGCGATCCAACCAGGCCTTCAGCCGGTCCCCGTCCGACTCCCTCACGTCGATCAGCGACAGCGCGGCGCGTAGCAACCAGTCGTTCCTGCGCTCAATCTCGGACACCCTGACCGGGCTCACGGACAGCGCGACCGGCTTGAAGGTGCTGGTGCGCACGGCCACCGACACCCTGACCGGCCTCACGGACTCGCTGACTCGGGCAGCCATGGCCTTCCTGCGGTCGCCGTCGGACAGCCTCACCGGCCTGACCGATACCGTGGCGCGGGCGGCCCAGCCGTTCCTGCGCACGGCCTCGGAGAACCTCACCGGGCTCACCGACTCGGCCAGCGGACTCAAGATCCTGGTCAGGACCGCCGCCGACACGCTGACCGGGCTCACCGAGGCGCTCGGCCGTCAGCTGAGCCTTCCCCGGACCGCGACCGACTCCCTGACCGGCCTCGCGGAGACCGCCGTCCGGGCCGCCCAGAGCCTCCACCGCTCGTTGGTGGACACCCTTGCCGGCCTCACTGACACGGCCTCCTCGGCGGGTCCCAACAGCGGCAAGCCCGTGGCGGGCCCGACGCGGCTGCTGGGGGCTGTCGCCAACATCCTCGGCGGCCTGTTCGGCGCAAACCGCAACAAGGGGGGCGGCCCCAACAATCTCGGAGGCTGAGTGGCCACCTTCTACTACATCGCCCGCAACGACACGGCGCCGGCGGTCACCGACACCCTGGAGGACAAGAGCGGCAACCCCGTCAACTTGACGGGCGCCGCTGTCCGCTTCCACATGAGCGACCGGCTCGGCAATGTGATCGTGTCGGCGGCGGCGACCGGGCCAGGCGGCGGCGCGCTGGACGCCACCGGCCAGGTCCAGTACCAGTGGCTGGCCGCCGACACGGCGGTCGCCGGCGACTACTTCGCCGAGTGGCAGGTCAGCTTCAGCGGGGGAGCCGTGGAGACCTGGCCGGACAGCGACAAGGCCATCGTCCGGATCGTCCCAGACCTGGCGTGACGATCCGCCGCGTGGAGCGAGGGCAGCTCCGTCGCCAGGATGCCCAGGTGGGCGGCTACGGCCGAGCACTGCGGGCCATCTTCGAGGACTGGCTGCGCCAATCGGAGGTCTCGGGCCTCAGCACCCTCTCCCTCGGCGGCCGGCTCCAGGACGCGGCCGCCGCCAACTACGCACCCGCCTTCCTGCGAGGCAAGCGTCAGGCGCTCCCCGGAGCCCAGTACAGCGCTGAGGACCAGGCCTGGCTCCGGCGGGTGCTGAACGACAACCGCCGCTTCACTCAGGACTCGCTGGAATCCGACATCCAGGACAAGGCCCAGTTCCTGAAGCTGGACGGCGCCGACCTCCGTCAGTTGACCAAGACCTTCGGGTCCCGGATCCAGCTCCAGTACGGCGGTCAGCTCTGGCGGGTCACCGAGGCCGGTTACCGGTCGGGCGTGCGGGACCTCTCCGCCGCCCTGCGCGCCCGGTTCCGGCTGCCGCTGCGCCTGGAGGGCGAGGATGATGACGCCGCCGACGACGAGGCGGCCCTGATCGCCCTGGCCGCAGCGCTGGAGATCACGGTCGTGCGGCTCCGGCGGGCGCTGGCTCGCGCCGGAGCCAACCTCCTCGACCTCGCCGACCCCAGCACCCAGCAGGCGATCGCCGTTGCCGTGGACCTCGGCATCGACCCCGCGACCCTGTCGGCCTCCGCCCAGGAGGCCATCGTCGAGGCGGGCAGCGGCGGCGACTCTGCCCTGGCCACCGCCCTCGGCCTGACCGAGGGCGAG
>Ga0070730_10006120_pt1 | contig 10307 bp, 7 predicted proteins | sample Coa_R1_3_FD_66447 | JGI IMG/M metagenome (GOLD analysis project Ga0070730, IMG submission 66447) | Surface soil microbial communities from Centralia Pennsylvania, which are recovering from an underground coalmine fire - Coalmine... | ecosystem: Environmental > Terrestrial > Soil > Unclassified ... | reverse complement strand
CCCTTAAGACGACCAGGGATGCGTTTTTTCTTTCGCGTGGATAGCGCCACGATTTTGGCCACCGGTTTTGTCCCACGCGCGATGATGACTTCTTCACCGCGAGCCGCCTTGCGGAGGAGTTTGGACAGATTAGTTTTCGCTTGGTGCACGGTGTACATGGTTAGCTAAGTATATTAGCTAAGGCAAGCTTCCTGCAAGGACAGGACGCGGATCGGTGTCAGACGGATCACTAGCGGTTGCCGATGCGGAAGGATTCTTCGTGTTCGACACTGACCATGCACAGGCCTTGCGGGGGCACGGTTGGGCCGGATTTGGAACGGTCTTTGAGCTCGAAGAGGCGATCAATGTCGGAGGGCTCGAGCTTGCGGCGGCCGACGTCGAGCAGCGTGCCGACCATTTTGCGCACCATGTAGCGCAGGAAGGATCGGCCGCGGACGGTGAAGACCAGTTCCTCGCCGTCCGGGGAGCGCGCGAGCTCAGTGGAAAAAATTTCGCGCTCGGTGGAGCGCTCCTTGTCGTCTTCCTCCGAGCCAGTGGAGGCCGCGAAGGAGGCAAAGTCGTGAGTGCCAACAAATCGTGAAGCGGCATCGCGCATGGCCTCCTCATCGAGCGGAAACGGATAGTGCAGCACATAGCGCCAAAGCATTGGTGGAACGACTTTGCCGCGATACAGACGGTAGCGATAGATCTTACCGCGCGCGGACCAGCGCGCGTTGAAGTCCGGGCCCACTTCCTCGGCAGCGGCGATGCGAATCGTCGGCGGCAGGAGGGCGTTCAAGGCGCGCTGGAATTCGCCCGCGGAAAGACCGGACTGCGTGCGAAAGCTGCCAACCTGGCCCAAGGCGTGGACGCCGGCGTCGGTACGCCCGGCAGCATGCAGTTGCACATTTTCCTGGGTGATGCGGCGCAGCACGTTGATGATTTCGCCCTGAATCGTAGGTTTGTTGGTCTGGATCTGCCAGCCGTGAAAGTCCGTGCCGTCGTAGGCGATGGTGAGCTTGAAATAACGCATGGGGGCGAGGAATTATCGATTATGCGGTGGGGAGAGTCCAGCGTTGCTGCGCGACGTTATTTGAGATGTCAGCAGCTCTGCGGAAATTCGCACAGCCAGAATTGGCTGTGAACACATCTTACGAAGCGGAGCGGACAAAGCGGCTGCCGGGTTTGACAGCGGCGCTGCCCTCGCGACACAGCGGGCAATCGTCGGCTTCGTAACTGGCAATAGGCAAATCCAGCAACGCGCAGGCTTCCACGGGAAATTCGATCTTGCCGCCGCTGCGGTCGATCAGCGCGCCTGCAGCCACCACGCGGCCCCCGGCTTCCTCGACCACCTGAATCGTCTCCAGCGTCGAACCCCCGGTGGTCCACACGTCTTCGATCACCAATACATGCTGGTCGGGCCGCAGCGAAAATCCGCGGCGCAAGCACATCATTCCAGTGGAGTCGCGTTCGGTGAAAATGGCCGGCACGCCGCCGCTGCTGCCCTTTGGCTCGGGCAAAGCGCGGGCAACTTCCTGGCCGATAACGATGCCCCCCAGCGCGGGAGAAACGACGGCTTCAATAGTAGCGTCGGAGAAAAGAGCGGCCAGAGCGCGACCAAGTTTTTCCGCGTGGCGAGGATACTGCAGCGCCAAAGCACACTGCACATAGGTGCCGCTGTGCAGGCCGCTGGACAACTCGAAATGTCCGTGGCGGATAGCCCCGGAAATCTCGAACAAGCGCAACAATTCTTCGTCTTGCAGCATCAATCCTCGCCGCGTGCCGAGGGTTCAGGCAAACCACTGGAGGCAGTACGCGTCGAAACGAAAGCAGCCTAGCCGTGGCGTGGTGCGTTGTCAACCGATGCAAACGCCTGCTAGACTGCCAGATTCGCGCGGCCGGCGTTTGCCGCTCATACTGCCCTGCTTCCGGCGATTTAATGAAACAAATTGTGTGTCCTGAGCGTTGTACAAGTTGAGCACAAATTACTTAAGTTCGGCGAAAACCATAAGGCGAGGAGTGAAGAACACCATGAGAGCGAATGGGATGACCGCAGAGCGGTCGACGATGTGCGCAAGTGGAGGTCCGCGACTGCCGCGCGCGGCTGCGAAGCTCGCGATCCATCTTGCGCGACCTTTGATCGCGTCGGTTTTGGTCTTGCTGCTCGCCCCGGGACCGGGATTTTTGGCCCTGGCACAAAATGCGCCACAAGAGCAGCCGCAAAACCCTATGCCTCCTCCCGCGCAAGGTCCTTCCACATCAACTGCGCCCCCAGCCGCCCCAATTCCGGTGTCGCTGGGACTGGCAAAGTACAACTATACGAAGGGACCGCGGGCCTTCCCAAACATTATCAGACCATATCTAGAGGTCCAGATTCCGGGCCCCGAGCTAACCAACTCTCCGCGCATTGAGCAGCTCATCCACGATGGTAAGCTGGAGATCACGCTGCAAGACGCTGTCGAGTTAGCTCTCGAAAATAGCCTGGACATCGCCGTTCAGCGTTACGTGCCTTGGTTCGCGCAAGAGGGTATCTTGCGAGCGCGGTCCGGCAGCGTGGGCTTCAACGTCGCTGGCGCTGACCTTCCCTTCTCCACTGCGGCGATCAATCCTTTGTCTTTCTTTCCTTTGTCGTTCGACCCGATCATTCAATCCTCGGTGTTTATCGATGACCGCACAACCCCGATTAACAACCCGTTCATTTCCGGAACCGGGGCGACCGGCGTCACAGGGCTGGTGAGCCACACGACCCAATTCAGCGACCAGTACCAACAGGGCTTCGAGACCGGCACCAGTTTGACCGCGGGGTGGACAAGCACCCGGTCGTCTTCGAGTTCGGCGTTTAACTTTTTTAATCCGGACGTTCAGACGGCGCTGACGGTGACTCTTTCTCAACAACTGCTCAACGGCGCGGGGCTTTCCGTCAATCGCCGCAACATTCGCATTGCCAAAAACAACGAAAAAATCGCCGACCTGGTTTTTGAGCAGCAGGCCATCACGACGGTGACCAGCACCATCACCGCCTATTGGGAGCTCGTGTACGCTCGGCAAAACGTGAAAGTGGAAGAGCAGGCCGTGGCAGTCTCCGAGAAGCTCTACAACGACAACATGAAACAACTGCAGATCGGCACCATGGCTCCGCTTGACGTCACTCGTGCGGAAGCCCAGCTTGCCAGCGACCAGCAGAATCTGATCGTGTCACAGACCACCCAGCTCCAGGATCAGCAGACGCTGAAGAACGCGATTACCAAAGATCCCCTGGCCGCCAGTCTGGTAAATGTGGAAATAGTTCCAACCGATCTGCCTAACACCGCCAGCGCAGGCGAAGTGCCTACCTTCGAACAAGCGATGCAGCAAGCGCTGGCAAAGCGCCCGGACCTGCAGGAGCAGTTCTACAATCTCAAGAATGCGGATATCGACGTGCGCGCGAACAAGAACGCGCTCCTCCCAACGGCCACCATCAGCGCCAGCTATGGCACTTTCGGTCTGGCCGGCAACTCACCGATCGCTGGAATTCCAGGTACCTCAGCAGGTTCCGCGATTGTGGGCACCAACGGCCAGCCCATAACCGTTCTGGACTCCAATGGCGTCCCCGTTCAGATTTTTTCCCCAGTCACAACGCAGACGTCGGTGGGCGTTCGGCAGCAGGGGTTCACGACGGCCAACAACCAAATGTTTCACAATCAGTTTCCCGACTATAACGTGCAGCTGAACGTGGAAGTACCGCTCCGCAATCGCGCAGCGCAAGCCGATAGCCAGCACGCCTTGTTGTTCAAGCGGCAGCTGGAGACACAAATGCAGCAAATGAAGAATGCCGCACTGCTCGCCGTGCGAAACACCTATATCGCATTGGAACAGGACCGCGCCCGCGTCGAAGCCGCCAGCAAAGCACGCGAGCTGCAACGGCAGACCTTTGAGGCGGAGCAGAAGAAATATCAGCTTGGCGCATCGACCGTGTACAACGTCATTCTTACGCAGCGCGATTATGTCACCGCGCAAGGCACCGAACTCCGCGCTCTTGCCGATCTAGTGGAAGCCAAGGCGAATTTCGAGAGCGCCATCGGAATCACCCTGGACGTCAACCGCGTTACCATTGCGGACGCGAAGCACGGCGAAGTGGACAGGGACACGCTGATTCCCGGCACGCTGCACGGCAAGGTCGTCGGCACCGAAAATCTGTTCAACAAGAGTCCGCAATAAATTTGGTAGTAATGGCTGCGCGCCCGCTACCACTCTTGCGTAAAACGCTAGGACGACATACGCAGATGGGTGGGCTTTGCTGTGCGCAGTCGTATTTTGGCACCGCGACGGCCTAGCCGCGCTTGCCCGGCCGCTATCTTTCGCATAGCATAAAAGTAGAGCGTTACGTATAGGAGTGCTTGGGCATGGGTAATCATTCCAAGGAAACGACGCAGACTGTAACGCACGCCGAGCCCGCAGCGCCCCACCGCAAGCCTTCCGCGAAGGAAAAATCCTGGGAAGAAAACACGCTGCGGCCCACCCTCGAGAAAAATCCCGAGCGCCAGGAGGAATTCACCACCGTTTCGGGCTATCCGATTCGCGGCTTGTACACGCCGGCCGATCTGGAAGGCTGGAATCCCGAGCGCGACCTCGGCTTTCCCGGTGAACCTCCCTACACGCGCGGCATTCACTCCACCATGCACCGCGGACGCCTCTGGACCATGCGGCAATTCGCGGGCTTCGGCGCCGCTGAAGATACCAATCAGCGCTTTCGCTATCTGCTCGCGCAGGGCCAGACCGGCCTCTCCACCGCGTTCGATCTCCCGACCTTGATGGGTTACGACTCCGATCATCCACTTTCCGAAGGCGAAGTCGGCAAGTGCGGCGTGGCTATCAGTTCGCTCGCGGACATGGAGGTGCTCTTCGACAAAATTCCGCTCGCCAACGTCACCACCTCCATGACCATTAATTCGCCCGCCGCCGTGATTTGGGCCATGTACTTGGCGGTGGCGGAAAAACAAGGCGCGGATTGGAAAAAAATCTCCGGCACGCTGCAGAACGACATCCTGAAGGAGTACATCGCGCAAAAGGAATACATCTACCCGCCCGAGCCGTCGATGCGGCTGGTGATCGACACCTTCGAGTTCGGCGTCAAGAACACGCCCAAGTTCAACACCATTTCCATCAGCGGGTACCACATTCGCGAAGCGGGCTCGACGGCCATTCAAGAATTGGCGTTCACTCTGCGCGACGGGCTCGAGTATGTCGAATGGGGCATGCGTCGCGGCCTCAAGCTCGACGAATTCGTGCCGCAGCTTTCGTTCTTTTTCAACGCCCACAATGATTTCTTCGAAGAGATCGCCAAGTACCGCGCGGCACGCCGCATCTGGCACAAAGCCATGGTGGAGCGCTACAAGTCGCAAAATCCGCGCTCTTGGGCGCTGCGTTTCCACACCCAGACGGCCGGCTGCTCGCTGACCGCCCAGCAGCCTTACAACAACGTGGTGCGCACGGCGATTCAGGCGCTCGCCGCGGTGCTCGGTGGAACGCAATCGCTGCACACGAATTCGCTGGATGAAGCTTGGGCATTGCCGACGGAGTTTGCGGCGACCATCGCTTTACGCACACAGCAAATCATCGCGCACGAAACTGGCGTTACCAACACCGTCGACGCGCTTGGCGGCTCGTACTTTCTCGAGACGCTGACCAACGAGGTCGAGCGCGGCGCCTGGGATTACATCGAAAAAATCGACGCCCTCGGCGGCATGGTCGCGGCCATCGAGCGCGGCTATCCGCAGCGGGAAATCTCCGAAGCGTCTTACCGCTATCAGGTCGCGGTCGACAAGAAAGAAAAGATCATCGTCGGCGTGAATGACTTCGTCACCAAGGAAAAGCCGCTGGATACACTGCAAATCGATGAGTCCGTGGCCCAGCGGCAAGGCGAGCGGCTCCGCAAACTGCGCGCCGAGCGTTCCAGCGACGAAGTAGCGCGTCGTCTCAGCGCGCTGCGCAAAGCCGCGCAAGGCACCGACAACCTGATGCCCTACATCTTCGACGCCGTAAAATCCTACGCCACCCTCGGCGAAATCTGCGACGCCATGCGCGAAGTCTTCGGCACCTACGAAGAAATCGCCATCACCTGATCGCCTTCATGCCAGAAAAGAAGATTCGCGTTTTGATTGCGAAGCCGGGGCTGGATGGCCACGACCGCGGCGCCAAGATCATCGCTCGCGCGCTGCGCGATGCCGGCATGGAGGTAATCTACACCGGCTTGCGCCAGACCCCGGAAATGATCGCCTCCGCCGCGGTACAAGAAGACGTCGACGTCATCGGCCTCTCCATTCTTTCCGGTGCGCACAACACGCTCTGCCCGCAGCTCATGACCCTGCTGCATGACAAAGGCATGGACGACGTCACCGTAGTCCTAGGCGGCATCATCCCCGAAGCCGACATCCCCGCGCTGAAAAAAGTGGGCATCGCCGGAATTTTTCTTCCCGGCACTTCCACGCAGGACATCGTTGATTTCATTCACAAGCGCATCGCGCATTGACGCGGCTTTACGTCGTCATTCCTTCCCGCCGTCTTTGCGACGCTGGTCGTATTTTTGTTTGGCACCGCGATGCAGTTTTTTGACGCGCTCCTTGTATTGCTGTCGCGCTTCCGGTTCGATTTTACGGCGCAGAAATTCCTGCTCGCGTTCAAGCTTGCGCCAGTTTTCCAGCCGTTGCGCATCGAGCTGGCCGTCCCCAAGCGCCCCTCGCACCGCGCATCCCGGCTCCGTGGTGTGCCCGCAATTACCGTATTTGCATTGCGCCGCGAGTTCCTCGATGTCCGCAAACGTTCGCTCCACACCTTCCGCCGCGCCCCACAACTGCAGTTCGCGCAAGCCCGGCGTATCAATCAACAGCGCGCCGCCGGGCAAGGCGAACAGTTCGCGGCTAGTCGTGGTGTGGCGCCCGCGGCTATCGCTTGCGCGTACCTCGCGGACCGCCTGCGCTTCACGCTGCAGCAATTGGTTCACTAGCGTCGACTTCCCGACTCCCGACGAACCTAGCAACACAATCGTCTGCCCGGACGCCAGATAAACGTCCAGCGCGCCCACACCTTCTCCCGTGCGCGCGCTGACCGCAAAAATCGGCACGCCGACGGCGATCGCTTCCACTTCCGCGACGCGCGCAGCCACATCCTCGCGATCGTCCGCCTTATTCAGGACGACCACCGACTTCGCGCCCGATTCAAAGCATTGCGCCAGGTAGCGTTCCAGGCGTCGCAGGTTGAAGTCGTTATCCAGCGCCATCACCACGAACGCGGTGTCCACGTTCGCCGCAATGACCTGCTCTTCCAATCGCCGCCCAGCCACTTTGCGCACAAACTTGCTGCGCCGCGGCAGCACCTCGTGGATCAGCGGGCGGCCTCCGCCGCTGAGCATCTCCACCGCAACCCAATCCCCCACCGCCGGCCAGTCTCCACCGGTTTCCGACGCGGCGCGCAGCGCGCCGGAGGTCTCCGTCCAGCATTCCGCGAAATCTCCGGCGACGCGCCAGAGCCCTCGCTGCTGGGAAACGACCCGCGCAGGCAGCCACTCCGCTCGCTCGCGCTCTTGCCACAACGCATCAAAGTACGAATTCCATCCCAGTTCCATCAATGACACTGAATCTTCTCCCATCGCGCGGAAGAGCTTCGCGCTTGTCTTGAAAGCACGCATTCGGAAATCAATTGGTAAGGGACCAAAATGGGAGAAGGTGCGCTAGCAGCGGCTCGAAGGCTTGATGAAGGCACACCATCCCCTCGGAACTTCGATCGAGGTGATCACAGGCGCCTCCTAATAGCATTGGTGCGCATCGCACCAGCAACCGAATTGTAAAGATCCCGCAGGGACACGTCAACAAAATGCTCGAAGTATTTGCACTCAGAAACGAACAGGCCGAACGCGTAAACGTCCGGCCTGCCGAATGACAATCGGGGTTTGCGCGAAACTATGGCTTCTTGTCCGGCTTGCCGTGTGGTTCCGGCTTGTTGTTGGAATGCGGCGCGCTATCGTGTCCGGAGCTGCCGCGCGGCGCACTCGCATGCTGATCCGCATGCGGATTGCCACGCGCCTGGCCTTGCGGCACCGGACGCGATTCTTTCGCCTGGCGCATGTTGTTTGCCGGCGCGGAGTTCGGCCGCGAGCCGTTGTCGCGGTTCCCCGCGTTCGTCGGGCGATCGTTGCGGCTGGCGTTGCGGTTGTCGTGAGCTACGTTGCTCGGGCGGTCCGCGCGGTGGTCCGCGCGGTTGTCAACGCGCGCCGCAACTACGTCGCGATGGAAGTCACCGGGACGTCCGCTGGCCGCCACCGCCGGGCGTCCGTGATTTTCCGACGCCCACTGCCGGCGGTCCGATCGCGCCGCGTGCTCGTGCTCGATCTGTTCGTGCCGCGCTTCGATGTGGCGGTCGTGCTCGGCAAGCCGTTCGCGTTCGCTTGCGCGGGCCTGAATTCCGTGCGGCCCGCCGTTGTAGCTCACGTTCGTGACGTTGTTCACGACCACCGTTCTGTTGTAGGTGTTGTGAATGATCGTGGTATTGATGTTGGTCACCGAGCGGTTGTATACAAATTCCCGTCCGCGCCATTCCCCGCCCCAGAAACCGACACCCGTATAGCCAAAACCGTAATTAATGCCGCCATAGAATCCCACGTGCGGTCCCCAATAACCCGCATGCCAAACATAGACGCCTTCGTTGAAGCCCCAATAGCCCGGCGTCCACAAAAAGCCTGGTTCGGGCGCCAATACCCATGTTCCCGGCACCCAGTAGTAGTCATCATCGCCATGCGCCCAATATCCGGGGGTCCAGATATATCCCGGTCCGGGGCAAACTGGCTGCGCGTACACCGGCAACGCGGGAGGTCCTATGCGCACCGAAATTCCCACCCCTATTTGGGCATTGGACGCCGCTGGCATGCTCAGTAGCACCACGGCGAACAGCAGCAACCCAAGCGATCTCGCGATTCGCATCATCGTAACCTCTCTCTGGTGAAGCGATTTTTCGTGCTCAATTTCCCTGCCAGGCGCTCGAAAATCGGTCCCGGCTTGCCTTGTTCGTATAACCCTTTTTTACCAGAAAAGTTGTGGCACCGGGATTCGGCCGCTCGCCCATGCGCTCAATGAATAACGCGCAGAAATACGGACTTTTGAGTATCGAGCGTGCCCCGCGCTCGCAGTATGACTCCAGAGACCGTATACTGAAGCGTTTGGCGTCGGGCCAATCCGTCTGTAGGGGCGCAGCACGCTGCGCCCCATCTAGGCAAAAGCGAGCCCGGAGCCCCAATTTGGTTTGCGAGGATTGCGAGTGGCTGCTTCCATCCTGAAGACGAACGTCAACACCAAAACCCCCGAGTTTGAGAAGAACACCCGCCGGATGATCGATTTGCTTACACAAATCAAGAATCAGGAAGAGGAAATTCGTCAGGGTGGCGGGCCGAAGGCCATCGAATCGCAGCACAAAAAGGGCCGCCAGACGGCGCGCGAGCGCCTCGCGAAACTGATCGATCCCGGTTCGCAATTTTTTGAGCTTGGCGTTTACGCCGCCTACGAAATGTACGAAGAGTGGGGCGGCGCTCCTTCGGCCGGAACCGTTACCGGGCTTGGCCGCGTCTCCGGCCGCACCTTCATGATCATTGCCAACGACGCCACCGTAAAGGCCGGCGCGTTTTTCCCCATGACCGCGAAGAAAGTGATTCGCGCACAGAATATCGCGATAGAAAATCACATCCCCACCATTTATCTAGTCGATTCGGCGGGCATTTTTCTGCCTTTGCAGGAAGACGTCTTTCCGGACACCGACGATTTCGGCCGCGTCTTCCGCAATAATGCGGTGATGAGCGCCATGGGTATTCCGCAACTTGCGGCGATTATGGGTATGTGCGTCGCTGGCGGCGCGTATCTTCCGGTGATGTGCGACCACATTTTGATGACCGAAGGCTCCGGCCTGTTTCTAGCCGGGCCCGCGCTGGTGCAAGCGGCCATCGGCCAAAAAACTTCGGCGGACGATCTGGGTGGTGCCAAGATGCACGCGCAAATCAGCGGCACGGTGGATTTTCGTGAGCCCGACGACGACTCGTGCATCGCGCGGATTCGCGCGCTCGCGGACAAAATGGGCGCTGCGAACCCCGCCCCGTTCAGTCACGTGGCAGCCCGCCAGCCGCTCTATTCCGCGGAGGAGATTTACGGAATTTTCTCCAGCGATCCCGCCAAACAATACGACATGCGCGAAATCATCGCGCGCATCGTGGACGCCAGCGAATTCGAAGAATACCGCGCCGAATACGGCGAAACGGTGCTGTGCGGTTACGCGCGCATTGGCGGCTGGGCCGTCGGCATCGTCGCCAATCA
>Ga0070730_10006119_pt1 | contig 10308 bp, 15 predicted proteins | sample Coa_R1_3_FD_66447 | JGI IMG/M metagenome (GOLD analysis project Ga0070730, IMG submission 66447) | Surface soil microbial communities from Centralia Pennsylvania, which are recovering from an underground coalmine fire - Coalmine... | ecosystem: Environmental > Terrestrial > Soil > Unclassified ... | reverse complement strand
CTCTATCAGGCGCCGAAGAGCTGGGCCACGCGTGCCTTCCCGAATCTCGTCTATTACCACCGGGCTGAGAAGGGCGGGCATTTCGCCGCCTGGGAGCAGCCCGAGATCCTGGTCCAGGATCTGCGGGCGGCCTTCAGGACGCTTCGCTGAAACCGGCCCAGGGTGGGCGGCGGGAAACCGCCGTCCACGCCTTCGACAGCTTGACTCCCGGCCTCGCATCCAGTATTTAACCATATAGTTATTTAACTTGTAGGTTAATAATGGATCGCCTCAGCGCCACCTTCGCCGCTCTCGCCGACCCGACCCGTCGCGCCATTTTGGCGCGCCTGGCCCTGGGCGAGACCTCGGTTTCCGACTTGGCGGAGCCGTTCGAGATGAGCCTGCCCGCTGTCTCCAAGCACCTGAAGGTGCTGGAGAAGGCCGGGCTGATTACGCGGGGCCGTGAAGCCCAATGGCGCCCCTGCCGGCTCGACCCGGCCGCCCTGAAGCCGATCGACGCGTGGCTGGAAACCTATCGCCTGCTGTGGGAGCAACGATTCGACCGCATGGGCGACTATCTCAAGCAGTTGCAAAAGGGAGAGTGACCATGTCCGAGCCGAAGATTTCGCCCTGCCTGTGGTTCGACCACCGCATCGAGGAAGCCGTCGATTTCTACATTTCCGTGTTCGGCGGAAAGATCACCGACCGCACCTTCTATCCCCAGGGCGGACCGCAGCCGGCGGGCACGCCGCTGACCGTCTCCTTCACCGTCGCGGACCAGAGCATCACCGCTCTCAATGGCGGCCCGCATTTCAAATTCACCGAGGCGGTCTCCCTCTTCGTGCGCTGCGAGGACCAGGCCGAAGTCGATCGCTATTGGGAGCTGCTGACTGCCGATGGCGGACAGGAAGCGCAATGCGGCTGGCTCAAGGACAAATACGGCCTGTCCTGGCAGATCGCGCCCAAGGCGGTAATAGCCTTGTGGCATGACAAGGATCCTGTCAAGGCCGGCCGGGCCATGCAGGCAATGATGGGGATGAAGAAGCTGGACATCGCGGCCCTCGAGCGCGCCTATGCCGGCTGAACCGGTCATCGAGCGCGAACTGACCCTCGCGCGCCTGTTCGATGCGCCCCGGCCCCTGGTGTTCAGCCTGTGGACCGAGGCCAGGCACATCGCCGCCTGGTGGGGGCCGCACGGCTTCGACAACCCGCATTGCGAAGCCGATCCCCGTCCCGGCGGCAAGCTGCTGGTCCATATGCGCGGACCGGATGGCGGCATCCATCCGATGGGCGGAGTCTATGACGAGGTGGATCCGCCCGCACGCCTGGTGCTGACCACCTATGTCGATCTGCCCGACGGCACCCGCGCGGTCGAATCCCGCAACACAGTCACCTTCGTCGAGATCGACCAGGGCCGGAAGACCCGCGTGATCCTGCATGTGAAGGGCACCGGCTTCACCGAGCAGGCGAAATTCATGCTGAGCGGGATGGAAGCCGGCTGGGCGACCAGCCTCGACAAGCTGGGCGGACTGGCCGCGAGCGAAAACCGCAACACGGATGCCGCCGATCAGATCGCGATCCGCGCCATTCTCGGCGACCGAACCAACGCGGTGTTCGGCAAGGTCGCCGATCTCGCCGCGCGCCATCTGGCCGCCGATGCCACCGCCTTCGACCTGCCCGCCCCGCTGGCCGGACTGACCGGCGGCAAGCCGGCGCTGGCAGCCTGGTTCGCCGGCTGGGTTGGTCCGGTCACCTGGTCGATGAGCGAGCTCGCCGTCGATATCGGCGGCGCGCTTGCCTCTGCCCATGGGACGGCGCACCTGACCGGGATCCGCACCGATGGCGCGGAGATCGATCTCGAGGTGCGGGTCACGATGGCCTTTCAGCGCCGGGACGGCATCTGGCTGATCACGCATCAGCATCTGTCGATCGAACCGCCCCTCCGCCTGTGATGGCCGCCATCGTCTGCCGGGCGCCCCTTGCCTGCCGCCCCTCTTTAGAGTATACACTGAACCATATGGTTCAGTGTATGACGACCCGCCTCGATGCCTCCTTCGCCGCGCTCTCGGACGCCACCCGGCGCGGCATTCTGGAGCAGCTCGGACGCGCGGACTGTTCGATCACGGACCTTGCCGAGACATTCCACATGACCCTCACGGGCATGAAGAAGCATGTCGGCGTGCTGGAGCAGGCCGGGCTCGTCGCCACGGAGAAGGTTGGACGCGTGAGGACCTGCAAGCTCGGCCCGCGCCGACTGGCCGAAGAGATGGCCTGGATCAAGGAGTACCACCAGCTCTGGGCCTCGCGCTTCGACGCGTTGGACAAGGTTGTCGAGGACTTGAAACGGAAGGACGAGATCGATGGTCACAAAACCAGAGAGTGAACCCGCCGCGGAGAAGAACCGCACGACGGTGGAACGCAAGTCCGAGCGTGAGGTGGTCATCACGCGGACCTTCAACGCCCCGGTCCGCCTCGTATTCGAGGCCTGGACCAAGCCCGAGCTGCTCAAACGGTGGTGGGTACCGAAGTCATGCGGCGTGTCCTTCCTGTCCTGCGAGGCCGATGTTCGCACGGGCGGCACGTATCGTTTCGTGTTCGCCCACGCCGCCTCGGAGCAGCCCATGGCGTTTTTCGGCAGATATATCGAGGTGACGCCGCCCTTCCGCCTCGTCTGGACGAATGACGAAGGCGGCGAAGGCGGGGCCGTTACCACGGTGACCTTCGAAGACAGAGGGGACGAGACCCTGGTCGTCATGCACGACCTCTATCCCTCGAAGGAAGCCGCCGAGGAGGCCATCGACGGGAGTGCGGCCGGGTTTGGCGAGTCGTTCGGGCAACTGGACGAGCTTCTCGTCATGCCCTGAAACCCAGCCGCTATACCGGCGCCCCAACCTGTCGCATCGGCGCTGCCTTGGCGAAGGCGTCCCGCGCTTCGCAGGCGGCGAAAATCCGGTCAATGATCGGCGTGTCCGGCACCTCGATCTTGAAGACCGGCAGCACGACCTTGATGCTCGCCAGGCAGATATCCGCCATGGTGATGCTGTCGCCGTGACAGAAGGCCCCGGTTTCCGCCTCGTTCGCCAGGCGCTGCTCGAACGCCTGCAAGCCCCTGGTGAACCAGGTCGTGCGCCAGGCGCGCAGCGCATCCGGCTCGAAATGGGCGCTGTCGGTGAGGTATTTCATCACCCTCGGCGTGATCAGGGGATGCGTGTCGGCCGCCAGCATCGACGCCAATGAGCGGACCCTGGCCCGGCCATGCGGGGTTTGCGGCAGAAGCGGCACCTCGGGATGGATGTCTTCGAGAAATTCCAGAATGGCCAGCGATTGCGTCAGCGGCGGCACGTCGGGAGTCTCCCGGTCGATCAGCGCCGGAATCGCGCCCAAGGGATTGATGCGCAAGAAAGCTTCGCTGCGATGCTCGCCGGCATCGATATCGACGAAGCGTTCCTCCGCTTCGAGACCTTTTAGCGTGAGCGCGACACGCACCCGATAGGCCGCCGAAGTGCGCCAATAGGCAAAGAGTTCGAAACGGGGTTTTTTGCTCATCACATGGGACTCCCTGATGCGTTTATCGATCGTCGAGCCCGATCAGTGTCTGCCGGTGGCCGCGTTCCCGGAAGACGCCATCGACATTGCCTCGAACCATTCCGCTGGGTATATTACTGGAAATATCAGGAGGCAGCCATCAGCAAGGCTCAGCGACGCGCTATCCAGACCTATCGATCTCGCCTCGGCGAGCGTGGGTTGGCACGCTTCGAGGTTTTGGGCCGCGACACCGATCGCGATCTGATCCGCTCTCTTGCGAAGAGACTGGCTGAAGATACGCCCGAGGCATCGGAACTGCGCGCCACCGTCAGCAAGTCGATTTCCGGCGAGCCCCCCCGCAAGGGTGGCATCCTTGCCGCTCTCCGCCGGTCTCCGCTGGTCGGCGCCGATCTCGACCTGGCGCGTCCGCGTGAAGACGGGCGCAAGACCGAGATCTGATGCGCTTCCTGCTCGACACGAACATCATCAGCAACATCACAAAGCCGGCGCCTTCCGAGACGCTTCTGGCATGGATGGCCGACCAGTCGGACCAAGACCTCTATATTTCATCCTTGACCGTGGCGGAGATCCGCCGCGGTGTGCTCGAGAAGCCTGACGGGAAGCGCCGACGCGAACTCGAAACCTGGTTCTCCGGCCCTGACGGGCCACAAGCCCTGTTTGCCGGACGTGTGCTTCCCTTCGATGAAAAGGCCGGCCTCGCCTGGGCCAAGCTGATGGCCGACGGCAAGGCGCGCGGCCGTCCCCGCAGCGCGCTGGACACCATCATCGCCGCGATCGCTCAGGCACATGACTGCGTGGTAGTGACCGATAACGAAAGGGATTTCGAGGGTGTCGAAATCATAAATCCGCTCAGAGCGATCAAATGAGCCGCGGCCTGTAAGCGGATTATGAACGTTTATTCGTCGCCCGCCTTGATGCGAAGATTGTCGAGAAAAGTGGTGACGACCTCTATCTCGGAAACAAGCATTTGAAGTGTCACGAGATCGCCCGATTTCGTTTCAATTTTAAACTCCACCTCGCGGCCATCCTCGATGACCTGTCCGTGATTGATATGCCGAAACCGGCCCACCAACTTCTTCATTATGCGCCTCTCATTCCCACTCGATGGTGCCCGGCGGCTTGCTGGTGATGTCGTAGGTCACCCGGTTGATGCCGCGCACCTCGTTGATGATGCGGGTCGCGACCCGGCCGAGGAAATCATGCGGGAAGGGATAGAAATCCGCCGTCATGCCGTCGGTCGAGGTGACGGCGCGGATCGCACAGGCATAGTCGTAAGTGCGGCCGTCGCCCATCACGCCGACGGTGCGCACCGGCAGCAGCACGACGAAAGCCTGCCAGATCGCGTCATAGAGACCGGCATTCCGGATCTCCTGCAGATAGATCGCATCGGCGGCGCGCAGGATATCCAGCTTCTCGCGGGTGATCTCCTGGCCGGGAATGCGGATAGCAAGGCCCGGGCCAGGGAAAGGATGGCGGCCGACCATCTCGTCGGGCAGGCCGAGCTCCTTGCCCAGCACGCGGACTTCGTCCTTGAACAGCTCGCGCAGCGGCTCGACCAGCTTCATGTTCATGCGGGCCGGCAGGCCGCCGACATTGTGGTGCGACTTGATGGTCACCGAGGGGCCGCCGGTGAAGCTGACCGATTCGATGACGTCGGGATAGAGCGTGCCCTGGGCCAGGAAATCGGCGCCGCCGATCTTCTTGGCTTCGGCCTCGAACACGTCGATGAAGGTGGCGCCGATGATCTTGCGCTTCTCTTCGGGGTCGATCTTGCCGGCCAGCTTGCCGAGGAACAGGTCGGAGGCGTCGTTATGCACCAGCTTGATGTTGAAGCGGTCGCGGAACAGGCTGACCACCTGCTCGGATTCGCCGGTGCGCATCAGGCCGTGATCGACATAGACGCAAGTCAGCTGTTCCCCGATCGCCTCATGTAGCAGCACGGCCACGACCGAGCTGTCGACGCCGCCCGACAGGCCGCAGATCACCCGGCCCGAGCCGACCTGCTTCCTGACCGCCTCGATGGCCTGCTCCTTGAAGGCGGCCATGGTCCAGTCGCCGGCGCAGCCGCAGATCTTGTGGACGAAATTGGAATAAAGCTTGGCGCCGTCGGGGGTGTGCACCACCTCGGCATGGAACTGGATGCCGTAGAAGCGGCGCGCTTCATCGGCGATGGCGGCGAAGGGCGCGCCCTCCGACTGGCCGACCACCACGAAGCCCGGCGGGATGCTGGTGACGCGGTCGCCATGGCTCATCCACACCTGCTCGCGGCCGCCCACCTGCCAGACGCCGTCGAACAGGGCACAGGGCTTCTCGACCTGCAGGAAGGAACGGCCGAATTCCTTGTGGTCGCTGGTCGATACCCCGCCGCCCAGCTGCGCGCACATGGCCTGCTGGCCGTAGCAGACGCCGAGGATCGGCACGCCGAACTCGAACACGCCGGCCGGCACGCGGGGCGAGGCCGCCTCGGTCACCGAGGCGGGACCGCCCGACAGGATGATGCCCTTGGGCGCGAACGCGGCCACGCTCTCGGCGGTGACCTTGTTGAAGGGATGGATTTCCGAATAGACCCCGGCCTCCCGAACCCGGCGCGCAATGAGCTGAGTGAATTGCGAGCCAAAGTCGATAATCAGGATGCGGTCGGTCATGCGGGGAGCCCTCCGGTTGGATGGCGCCGGACTTTAGCGAAGAGAGTCCGCGATCACAAGCGACGCAAAGCTGACCCGTGCGAAAAGACTCTCTCCGTGGCACAGTTCGGCGACGTATTGGGAGAGATATCTGGTGATAAGGATGCTACGCGCGGTGGCGCTGGTCGAGGGAAGCGCCTTCCTGCTGCTGCTCTTCGTCGCCGTGCCGTTGAAGCATCTGGCCGGGATCGACGCGCCGGTGCTGATCCTCGGCCCGCTGCATGGTATTGCTTTCCTGGCCTATGTCTAGCTGATCGCCGGGCTGGCCGTCGAGCGGGCCTGGCCCCCCGGTCGCGCCATTCGCCTGGCGGCCGCCGGCCTGATACCCTTCGGCGCCTTCTTCGCCCTGCGTTCCTTCCCTCCCACCGAGTGAGACGATGCCCGATTACTCCCTGCTGAAGATCCTGCACATGATCGCCGTCACCCTGATGGTGATCGGCATCCTGCTCAACGGCGCCACAATCGCCAATCCGCCGCCGGCGGCTCGGCTGGCCGGACTGCGGCGCTGGGATAAGTTCGTCACCGTGCCGGCCCTGGTCGCGGTGTGGATCCTCGGCGTCACGCTGGCCATCGAAGGGCATTGGTTCCCGTCGGGCTGGCTGCCGACGAAGCTGGTCTTCGTGCTGGCCCTCTCCGCGCTGCACGGCATGCAGGCGGGCGCACTGAAGAAGCTCGAGCGGGGCCAGCCCGCCCCGGCCTTCCTGCGTTTCTCGCCCTATCTCGCCATCGTCCTTGTCGTGGCGATCCTGGCGCTGGTCGAAATGAAGCCGTTCTGAGATATTAACGGCATGCTGCATTTCATCGCCGCCCTCATTGCCGGCATCGTCGGGATCTTCGCCGCCCTGATCGGGATCGGCATCGGGATCGGCGCGCTTTTGCTGGCCATGGCGCCGTTCCTGCTGTTGCTGCTGATCCCGCTGCTGCCGGTGCTGATCCTGATCTGGATCCTGCGCCGCATCGGCATTCTTTCCGGGCCGTTATTGACCTTCGTCGTGTTGGTCGCCGGGGTGTTCCTGGTGATCGGCGGCATCCATAATGTGTGGAACCGCAAAAGCGAGTCGGTCGGCGACTGGATCGAAGCGAAGAAGGACCAGTTGGAGACCTGCCGGGCGCAGGGCGGAAACGATGTCACCGTGCAATGGGATGGCGACGACCTCGTCTTTACCTGCCGTGGAAAGCGCAAAGGCCCTTCCGAAGTGCCGCGCGACGCCCATATCTGATGAGATGGCTCCCTTCACGGCCGCAAGTTGGCGCGGTAGCCCAGCGGCTGGAAGCCGCGCCCGGCGCCTGAGGGACATATAACTTTATTTTTTCCACAGGCACTCCTATAACGCGCGCATGACTCAGCTTGGTCCGAGCGGACGCCCATTTCTCAAGATGCACGGCGCCGGGAACGATTTCGTCGTTCTCGATGCGCGGTCGCGCATCAATGGCGTTTCTTTGGGGAAGATCGATGGCGAAGCGGCCAGGCGCATCGCCGACCGCCGCACCGGCATCGGCTGCGACCAGCTGATCGTGGTCGGGCCGGCGCGCCAGCCGGGTGCCGACGCCTTCATGTCGATCTTCAATCCCGATGGCTCCGAGGTCTCGGCCTGCGGCAACGCCACGCGCTGCGTCGCCTGGATGCTGATGAGCGAGTCCGGCACCGGCTACGCCACGATCGAGACCCGCGCCGGGCTGCTGTCGGCCCAGGCCGCCGGTCCGAACCGCGTCGCTGTCGATATGGGCCCGGCCCGGCTGGAGTGGGACCAGATCCCGCTGGCCGAAGCCATGGATACGCTGCATCTGCCGGTCTCGGCCGGCCGCCTGTCCGATCCGGTCGGGGTCGGGATGGGCAATCCGCATGCCGTGTTCTTCGTGCTGGACGCGGAGAGCGTGAACCTGAGCGAGCTCGGCCCCAAGCTCGAACATGACCCCCTGTTCCCCGAGCGCTGCAATATCGAGGCGGCGCAGGTCCTCGATGACGGCCGCATCCGCATGCGGGTGTGGGAACGCGGCGCCGGCATCACGCTGGCCTGCGGCACCGGCGCCTGCGCCACTTTGGTCGCCGCCGCCCGGCGCGGCCTGACCGGGCGCAAGGCCGATATCCTGCTCGATGGCGGCACGCTGACCATCGAATGGCTGGAAAACAACCATGTGATGATGACCGGGCCGGTCGCGCTGGCTTATTCGGGAATGCTGCCGTGAAGCCCGCGCCCGAGGTTCTCACCTTCGGCTGTCGCCTCAATGCCTATGAGTCCGAGGTCATCAAGGGCCATGCGACCCAGGCTGGCTGGACCGACACGGTGGTGATCAACAGCTGCGCCGTCACCAAGGAAGCCGAGCGCCAGGTGCGCCAGACCATCCGCCGCCTGCGCCGCGAGCGCCCGGAGGCGCGCATCGTCGTCACCGGCTGCGCCGCCCAGATCGATCCCGAGCGCTATGCGGCGATGCCGGAAGTCGACCAGGTCATCGGCAATAGCGAGAAGATGAAGGCCGAGAGCTATCTGACGCCGTCCGAGGCCAAGGTCGCCGTGGCCGACATCATGACGGTCAAGGAAACCGCCCTGCATCTGATCGGCGGCTTCGACGGCCGCGCCCGCGCCTTCGTCGAGGTGCAGCAGGGCTGCGATCATCGTTGCACCTTCTGCATCATCCCGTTTGGCCGCGGCCCGAATCGGAGTGTGCCTTTAGGCCCGCTGGTCGATCAGGTGCGCCAGCTGACCGAGGCCGGCTACAAGGAAATCGTGCTGACCGGCGTGGACATCACGGCTTACGGCGCCGATCTGCCCGGCACGCCGAGCCTGGGCCAGGCGATCCGCCGCCTGCTGGCCCAGGTGCCGGACCTGCCGCGCCTTCGCCTTTCCTCGCTCGACCCGGTCGAGATCGACGAGGACCTGATCCGCCTGGTCGCCGAGGAACCGCGCCTGATGCCGCATTTCCACCTGTCGATCCAGGCCGGCGACGACACCATCTTGAAGCGCATGAAGCGCCGTCACTTACGCGACGACGTCATCGCCATGGCCATGCGGCTGCGCGATTTGCGCCCCGACCTGGCGCTGGGCGCCGACATCATCGCCGGCTTCCCGACCGAGACCGAGGAGATGTTCCAGCAATCCCTTGCTCTGGTCGATGAGGTCGGGCTGACCCATCTGCATGTGTTCCCCTATTCGGTGCGCCCCGGCACGCCGGCGGCGAAGATGCCGCAGGTGCACGGCCCGGCCATCAAGGAGCGCGCCGCGCGCTTGCGTCAAAAAGGGTCCGAGGCGATGGCCGTCTTCCGCGCGAACCGCATCGGCAGGACGGCCAGCGTGCTGGTCGAGCAGGACGACACGGGCCATTGCGAGCACTACCTTCCCATCCGCCTCGACCGGCCAGCCGCGGCCGGCGCCATTCACCAGGTGACGGTGACGGGGCAGGACGACACCCATCTGATCGGAACCATCGCAGCGTGACCGAAGATTCCAAGACCGGCTGGTTCGGCCGCATCAAGGCCGGCCTTAGCCGCTCCTCCTCGCGCCTGACCCAGGGCATCGGCGATCTGTTCACCAAGCGCAAGCTTGACGACGAGGCGCTCGAAGAGCTGGAAGAGCTGCTGATCGGCGCCGATTTCGGCGTCGCCACTGCTTCCCGCGTCACGGCGCGCCTGGCCAAGAGCCGTTTCGGCAAGGAAATCTCGCCCGAGGAGATCAAGCAGGCCCTGGCCGAGGAAATCTCGGTGATCCTCGCCCCGGTCGCCCGGCCGCTGGCTCTCGATCCGGCGAAGAAGCCGCATGTGGTGCTGATGGTCGGCGTCAATGGCTCCGGCAAGACCACCACCATCGGCAAGCTGGCCAAATATTACAAAGACCAGGGCCTCAAGGTGACCATGGCCGCCGGCGACACCTTCCGCGCCGCCGCCGTCGAACAGCTGAAAGTATGGGGCGAGCGCACCGGCTGCCCGGTGGTCGCCGGGCCGCAAGGCTCCGACGCGGCGGGTCTGGCTTTCGACGCCTTGAGCCAGTCCGCCAGCCGCGGCGACGATCTGCTGCTGATCGACACCGCGGGCCGCCTGCAGAACAAGGCCGATCTGATGGCCGAATTGCAGAAGATGGTGCGCGTGCTGAAAAAGCAGGACCCG
>Ga0070730_10006117_pt1 | contig 10308 bp, 6 predicted proteins | sample Coa_R1_3_FD_66447 | JGI IMG/M metagenome (GOLD analysis project Ga0070730, IMG submission 66447) | Surface soil microbial communities from Centralia Pennsylvania, which are recovering from an underground coalmine fire - Coalmine... | ecosystem: Environmental > Terrestrial > Soil > Unclassified ... | reverse complement strand
CCTGGCTGGACGTAGCGGGAGCATCGGGAGACGTCGCCAGCCTTGCCCAGAAGTCTCTGGCGCGCAAGGGAGTCAAACTGGAGCCAATCCTGCTGGACCGGGCCGCAACCCACTTGAACGGGCACTATCCCTCCATTTGCAGTGATGCATTGGCTCTGCCTTTTCGCAACGACAGCCTTGACGTGGTGGGGTGCTCGCTGTTCGCGCACCACCTTGAACCGCAGCAGATTGCCGAATTTGCCGGCGAAGCCCTGCGCGTCGCGCGCCATGCGGTGGTCATCAGCGACCTGATTCGTCACAGGCTCCATCTGGCTTTGGCCTATGCCGGATGGATTTTGTATCGCAGCCGTCTTACCCGGCACGATGCGCCGGCCTCTGTACGCCGGGCCTACAAAGTGGCAGAGATGAAAAAAATCCTGAAGCCGGTGGGCGCGTCGGGCATGGAAGTTCGGCACTTTTATCTATTCCGCATGGGAGTGGTCCTTTGGAAAAAGCCGAATACGACCTGATCGTGGTGGGAGCAGGCCCGGCCGGCTCGGCGTGTGCCATCACAGCATCCAGATCAGGGGCCAAAGTCCTGTTGCTGGAAAAAGACAGGCTCCCGCGCCATAAGGTCTGCGGCGAGTTCGTATCTCCGGAGTCATTGAGCCTGCTGGGTTCGCTGGTGGGAGAAAAACGCTTTGCATCCAACCCTAAAATCAATTCGGCCCGAATCTTCTACGGAGCTAAAGTCATTTCGCTAGCCATTGCTCCGGCGGCCCAAAGCATTCCCCGCTTCGATCTGGATGCGGCATTGCTCCAGACTGCTCGCGACAACGGAGTACAAACAGAAGAACGGGCTGCGGTGCGCGAGGTCGTGTCCGGCGAATTGTTCCAGGTGCGTACGTCCACTCCATCGTCGGAGAAAACGTATAGCGCTAAAGCCGTAGTCAACGCCAGTGGCCGTTGGTCGCAATTGACCCAGTTTCCACACGGCAACCAGAAGTGGATTGGGTTAAAGGCGCATTTCTGCGAGGCGGCCCCACCCGGCTCAGTCGACCTGTATTTCTTTGAGGGAGGCTATTGTGGCGTCCAGGCAGTTGGCCCAAATGCGGTGAATGCCTCGGCCATGGTGCGAGCGGATACGGCCCGGTCTCTCGACGAAGTTTTCTCCAAGAATGCCGAACTGTGGCGGCGCAGCCGCGACTGGGAACAGCTTTTCAACCCAATCACAACCTCTCCGCTTTACTTTCGCCGTCCGGAGACCAAAGACAAAGGTATGTTTCTGGTAGGTGATGCGGCCGGATTCATTGACCCGTTCGCCGGTGACGGCATATCGCTTGCTCTACATAGCGGTCAACTCGCCGCTCACTGCATCGTTCCGTTCCTCCAAGGTACATGCTCATTGGAACGGGCCCACCAGCAATATCAGGCCAGCCATTCAAAGCGTCTTGCTCCGGCCTTCCGCAACGCTGCCCGCGTGCGCATGTTGCTATCGGCTCCATCATTTATTCGTTCCATGCTGCTTAGCCTCGCGGGAACGAAGCCTTTTTCTCGGGCTTTGGTGCGCAGAACCAGAATTCTTACCACTGATTTCCACTGAGGCCACTGATCGAAAAACAAGAGAATTGCCGCTGATTCCGCTGATGAGCGCCGATCAGAAAGAAGAAACACTGCAGCGAGGAACCGCTGCGCTCCACTTTTGGTTGTCCGCATGAATCCTTGAAATCTGCGGCACGATTCTGCGGCTCAGATTCTCAGATCAGCGCTCATCAGCGCAAATCAGCGGTTAAGAAGTCTTGCTCTGATCAGTGGCCTCAGTGGAAATCAGTGGTAAGTTTTCTGCCTTTACACGGCCTGCGCGGCGACTTTGGCCATGCGCAACACACGCCTTACGATGGCCAGCAGGTCCGGGACTTCGAAAGGTTTGACTAGACACATGATCTTCGTTGCGTCCACGAAGACCCGGACACCGGGATCAGAAACGTTGGAAAGCACCAGCACGGTTTTTGACGCCTGCTCCGGATTGTTCTTTTGCATCCAGCGATAAATATCTTCGCTGGTGCAGGCTCCAGGCATCTTGCTGTCCAACAGGACCACGTCAAAACTTTGTTGTTGCAGGTACTCCATGGCCCGGTCGCCGGAGGTGACAACAATCACGTCCAGGCCGGCTGCGGTGAGGACCTCGCGCTCGTAGTCGAGCACGATTTCTTCATCATCCACCAACAGGACGCGCCCCACCATCCGGGACTCGCGGCGGGCCACGATACGCTCGCCTTCCGTCAAAGGCTTCTCGCCTACCGCCACCGGCAGCCGCAACGTCACCTGGGCGCCACCGTGGGGGTGATTGTGCGCGGATATCTCTCCACCGTGCTCTTTTACGATGCCGTAGCAGATGCTCAATCCCAGGCCCGTGCCTTTTCCCACGCCTTTGGTGGTGTAGAACGGATCAAACGCATGTTTAGGATCATGGATGCCCGGGCCGGTATCGTGAAATTCGCAGACTACATTTCCGTTTTCGGCGTAGACCCGAATGGTCAGCAGTCCGCCGCGTCCTTCGTCGAGCATGGCGTCGGCGGCGTTATTGATGATGTTGAGATAGACCTGCTCCAACTGGTGAGGATCGGCGATCACCGAAGGCAAAGTGGGATGAAAATCTCTTTCAACCAGGATGTTGTTGACCTTCAGGTCGTAATCGCGTAGCGCGATGGTGTCTTCGATCACGTTGCGCAGGTCCACGTGCAGCCTGTGGGGTTTGTGCTGGCGGGCAAACGACAGCAGGTTTTGCACGATCTTCTGCGTGCGCTGGGCCTGCTTATGTAGCTTTTGCACGAACTCCGAGCTGCGCGGCTCCAGTTCTTCGGTTTCCAGGAGCTGGGTGTATCCGATGATGGCGGTCAACGGGTTGTTCAGCTCATGGGCCACGCCGGAGATCAACTGTCCGACGGCCGACATTTTTTCGCTCTGCAGCAGTTGCTCCTGGGTACGCCGCAAGTCCTCATACGCCTTCTTGGTTTCGTAATAGAGCTGGATTTTTTCGATGGTGGTGGCAAGCTGGCGGCCCACGGCGATGAGTACGCTTTCGTCGGAAGCATTGAATTCCCGGCTCGTCCGGGTGCTGGTGCCCAGCAATCCCAAGACTTTTTCTTTGCGCCACAAGATCACCCAGAGCCATGAGCTGAGTTCCTCTGACTGGATGAATTTTTGAATGACTTCCGGAAGGCCGATGGTCTCCGTGCTGCTGATAATCTCCACCCGGCGCTCTTTGATCTTCTCCACGAATTCGGGAGGCAGCACGAACATCTCATGTTCAGTGACCCAGGGGCTGCGATGACCGTACACGGACTTCTTGCGCATGGAGCTGGTTTCTTCATCGAAGAGGTAGACCCCTGCCGTATCGCTGGCGAAGAGCTCTACAATCTGCAGCATCGTGAGTTCAAGAATCTCTTCCAGGTCGAAAGATTGATTGAATGTCACCGCGATGTTGTTGAGGGCATGCAACTCGCGGTTACGGCGGCGGATTTCGTCTTCAGCCTGCTTTTTTTCCGTCAAGTCCAGCACCACGCCCTGATAGCGTTCAATCTCTCCGCCTTCGCTGCGAGTGGCAAAACTACTCTCGATTACATTGACCTGCGTGCCGTCTTTGCGCCGCAAAATATATTCAAAGTTTCTGACAAAGCCGTTTTCGGTCATCTGCCTCAGGAACTCAGCGCGGTCCTCATGATGAGCATAGAGGGACTGCCCCACGTCCAACTGCAGGACTTCCTCTTTGCCGCCATAACCCAGCATGCGGACAAAAGCTTCATTGCAGTCCACCACCCGGCCTTCGGGCGTGGAGATGAAAACGCCTTCCTGCATGTGGTTGAAAAGTGTCCTGTACCGCTCTTCGGCGACTCTTATTTCCGTAGTGTCTTTGATCACGTGGACAGTGCCATCCACAGAAGAATCTTCAGCCAGGTAAGCCGAGGTGGAGATGACTGAATATCCTCCGAAGCAAGGGTCCTTCTCTGTACCAAGCGACGGTTCCGAGGATTCGCAGTACGGGCAGCGGTTCCAATTGGTTCCACCACCCGGCAGGACCTCGCGGCAGGGCTGTCCCAGGACGTCATCATGGCTGCGCTTCAGACGGCCCAGGAGAGATTGGTTGACCCGCAAGATACGATGCTTTGCATCATGGACCAGTATGTAGTCGGGAATGGAGTTGAAGGTGCTGGCCCATTCATTGCGAGAGCGCACAAGCTGCTGCACAAGCCGACGATTTTCCGCCGCCAACCCAAGCTGGTTGGCGGCAGCTTTCAAGAAGCTCCGATCATCTTCCGTGTAACTGCGGTGACGGGACATGCCCAGCGCAATCACGCCGATGGGAGAACTTTTCCCGAGCACCGGCACGACCACGAGGTGGTGCATGCCTTCGGCAATCAGGCGGGTCCTGAACTGCGGCAAGGTCCGCTGAACAGGTAGTATTCCGATTGTGCCATCCCGCAGGAGGCCGCCGCTTATGCTTTGGGAGGCGTCCACAGAGGGGATGGCCGCAACGAACGCGGGCGAAAGATTCTGGTGGGCCACCAGGTTCAACCGGCCCTCTTGCAGAATTCTGAACCACGCGAACCGGGCGCCGGTCACGTGCATCAGTTCTTCCAAGGCAATCTCCAGAATGGGATAGAACTCGTCTGAGCTGGAAATCACTCGGGAGATGCTGTTCAGGACAGCCAGACGATGGACCTGCAACCTAGAACCGTCCAGCACCACCACCATCATGCTGATGCCAAGAAGCAGGTCAACCAGAACGTCGAGGTTGTTCCAGTTTGGGCGGGGACCCACGTGCAGGAACAACAGCATCGCTGCGAGTACCCAAAGACCGAAAATGCCGCGGCCGGGCGCAAACTTGGCCAATTGCCACGCGGCAAGCCACAGCATCGGACTCCAGCAGAACCAATAGACCCAGGCAAACAAGTTTGAATTCGGGAACCCTAACGCCATGGTCACGCCGAACAGCACAGCCGTCCCAGCCAAGCCCCATGCAAGCAGCAGCCACCGCTTGTGATCAACGTAGATAAAAACAGCCGTGGCAAAAAGGGCCGCAGCCAACGGGAGAAAAGCGTATCCCATGGCCATCCAGCCCGAGTTGCCCGGAGAGCGGACGCTGAGGAACATGAACAGCTTCGACAGGCTGTAGATTGTCCATCCGGCAATCCAGGACGCGAGGTATTTTTCGCGAAAGCTGCGATAGAGAAGAATTGCGCCCGCCAGCAAAATTATCAGGGCCGGCGCCTCTGCCACAAACGCAGATTGCAATGTGGTGTCCATTGGTCAGCGGTGCATTTTCAAGGGATTACGAGGGTTCTTGTATATCATGAATCGGTCTGGCGATTGTCTTTTTTCTAGAAAGATTGTATTTCCAGTCGCTATGGGTTAAATTAAAGTTCCCCCCAAGCTGGTAATCCTGAACTTCATGACAGCAGAACGCATCCTCGTGGTTGATGATGAAGAGCCGATCCGGGAGATCATCTCGTCGATGCTGAGTGCTGCGGGTTACAAGACCCGTCAGGCCTCCTCAGGCCATGAGGCGCTTGCCATTCTCAACACCTCCGGTGAGTTCGAGCTTATGCTGTCCGACCTGATGATGGCTGAGCTGGACGGAATCGCGCTGCTGGAACGGTCCAAAGAAAAGTACCCGGACATGCCGGTAATCATGGTGACTGCGGTGCATGATATTTCCGTGGCCCTGGCTGCGATTCGCAACGGCGCTTATGACTACCTGCTCAAACCTTTTGAGCGTGAGCAGCTTCTGGCCATGGTACGCCGGGCGCTCGAAACCCGCCGATTGAGGCTGGAAAACCGTGCTTATCAATCCAACTTAGAATCCCTGGTGGCCGCCCGTACCGACCAGCTTCGGCAGACCATGACTGATCTGGAACGCTCCTATGACATCACCCTGGAAGCGCTGGGTGACGCACTCGACCTTAAGGATTCTGAGACCGAAGGCCATTCCAAGCGCGTAACCGCTTTTACCATCGCCATCGCCCGGGCCATGGGTGTTTCCACGGAACGCATTCGAGTCATCGCCCGTGGCGCCTTCTTGCACGATATCGGTAAAATGGCCATCCCCGACGCCATCCTGCGCAAGCCCGGCTCGTTGACGCCGGAAGAGATTGCCATCATGCGAGAGCATTGCTTTCGCGGCTATCAGATGCTCAGAAAGATCCCTTTTCTCGCGGAAGCGTCGGAGATCGTTTATGCCCATCAGGAACGCTTCGATGGAACAGGTTATCCACGCAATCTAAAAGGACACGATATTCCTTTAGGTGCGCGAATCTTTTCAGTGGCAGACACATTGGACGCCATGACCTCCGACCGTCCTTACCGCGCTGCCCAGACCATAGCAGCCGCGCGTGAAGAAATACATCGGTTTTCAGGGCGGCAGTTCGATCCCGAGGTGGTTAAGGTGTTCCTCCAGATGCCCGACAGCATCTGGGAGGATTTGCGCAAAGAAATCAATTCACAGACTTACCGCGTTACCTACCCAGTCAAGCCAACCCAGACCTACGCCACCACCAACAGGTAAGAACCAAGCCCTCTTGATTTTCAATTACCCAATTACGTTACCAACTTACCCAATTACCAAATTTTCAGACTTTGGCAACTGTCTGCTTTGACAGCCAGTCGAGAAACAATTGCTCAAACGACCGGTCCTTGGCTCGCAGCAAGTGGCGGACAGTATGGCCGGTGGCCAAATGGCAGGTCTCTTCGGCGATATTCTTGGCATGGTCTCCGGCGCGCTCCAGGGCGTTGGCCATGGAAAGCACGTGCAGGCTCTCCTGTCCTTTCAGGCCGTCGGAGTTTTCGGTGTGGCGCACCAACAGCAGGTTACGCAGACGGTCGATCTCGGCGTCGGTGCGAATCACCTGTAAAGCCAAGTCCACGTTGCGATCGGTGAACGCCTTGGATACCTGTTCCAGCATGTTCTCCAGGAAACACGCCATCTTGGTAAGCTGGCTGATATCTTCCATGTCGATACGATTTTTTACGATGGCGGAGCGCTCGGCAAAGCTTACGATCAGGTCGCCGATGCGCTCCAAATCGAACATCAGCTTCATGCAGGCGAGCAGCTCTCGAGCCTGCTCGGGGGTGACCTGGGTGATGACCGAAGCCAGCCGCTGGTCGAGTTCCCGGTCCAACTCGTCCAGCTTTTCCTCGCAGCTCCTTACCATCTTGAGGGCTGCGGAAGAGCCGTTGATGAGCCCGTCAATGGCATTGGAAGCAGCTTTCTTGGCCAGTAAACATGCCTCCAGAGTGAGTTCAACCAGTTCCGAGCTTTCGGAATGTTCCTTGAAGAGAGTAGCTACAACAGCGTTCATTCGTACCTCTTGGCCGGGCAAGTGGAACCGGGCTTTCACGGTGCTTAAGAGCTATGGGAGATTTCTGCGTTCACGGATTTTTGAAAGTGCCGCAGAGTATCCACAGCGTACCTGCCAATTCATATCGGAAAGAAATTAAAAAGAGATGAATATCCGGTAAAAATCCACAACAATATTAGGCCGTAAAATTGCCTTGGGCTTTAGACCGCTACGGCCTGCTTGCGGTAGCAGTCATTTGATTCTTTGCCGTTGAGCCAGAAAATCAGGCTCTCTGCGACGTTGCCGGAGTGATCGGCAATCTGTTCCAGATAGCGGGATGCCAGCATCAGGTTGATATCCTCGCGTCGTTCGCTGGATGGCTTGGTCCGTTCCTGCAGCCTGCGGAAAACATAATCACGATAAAAATCAACCGTTGCTCCACCCCCAAGAACGTTGGCTGCCAGCACCAGGTCGCCGTGAATCAGGGCACGCATGGTCTTGCGTGAAATATGGGAAACCGCGATAGCCATGGGCTGCAATTCAGAGTAGTCCTGGGATTGCCCGCGCTGGGCCAAACCGCTGATCTTTCGCCCGATGTTGGCCGCAAGGTCCGCCATGCGCTCCAGGTCTTTGTTGATCTTGAGCATAGAGGCAGCCTGGCGAATTTCCTGCAGAGACAGGTCCCCTCTCTCAAGCACCGCGAAAATGGCAGCGTCGATCTTCATTTCGGTGGTGTTGATGGCCGGTTCTTTTTGCAGGATTGAGCCAGCCATTTCTACGTTGAAGTTCAGCAGCGCCTCAATGGCCAGGTCGATCATGCTTTCCACCTCCCTTGCCATCGAAATAACAGGTTGAATGATTCTGCTTTGCAGTGCTGGGGATTTCCCAATTCTCTCACTCATAGCTGTACTCCTGGTTTCTTGAATTCGATATCACCCAGTATGAAATGGATTCATTAAATGCGGATGAACCGGGATAAAAGTTCACTCAAATGCTTGGGGGGACAGGGAATAGGTGAGGTTGCTGCGAAAGAACCTCAAGCAGCGATCAGCATGGGAACATTCTCACTTAATGACTTCGAAGCGGTAGCCCGTGCCGCGTACGGTTTTCAGGTACTGCGGCTTTTCCGGGTCCTGCTCAATTTTTTCGCGCAGCTTTCTTACGTAAACGTCCACGGAACGCGGACTGACGAAGGTAGTGTCGCGCCACACCGCATCAAGCAACTGGTCGCGCGTAAAAACTCTGCCCGGACGCTGCGCCAGATAATGAAGCAGCCGGAATTCCGTGGCCGTAGTAACAGCTGGATTTCCACGCACGCTCAACGTCATAGCTGCCGTATTGATCTGCAGTTCTCCCACGGTGATCACATCGGGCGTGAGCGGCGGCTCACAGCGGCGCAACACAGCCTTGACTCGTGCTACCAGCTCCCGCGGACTAAAAGGCTTGGTGACGTAGTCGTCGGCGCCCATTTCAAGCCCCAGAATGCGGTCTACTTCACTGGTCTTGGCGGTGAGAAAAATGATGGGAGTCATAGAGAGCAAAGCTCCCGCCTGCCGGATTTGCCGGCACAAGTCCAGTCCGTCCCCGCCGGGAACCATGATATCGAGCAGGAACAGCGATGGCCGTTCCTTCTGCGCATCCAACAGGACCCCATGAGTCGTAGAGAATGCCCGTATCCGGTAGCCCGCAGATTCCAGGCTGTGGCGGACAAGCCGGGCGATATCTACGTCATCCTCAACCACAAAGATCTTTGGACTGCTCTTGGCAGTGCCATTCATCGTAGATTCTGCCACTTGTGTCACGAGGCCAGATTACACAGCGATTGTTAAAGGAAAATAAAAAATGCGGAGCTGTGGATTAATTGTTGAAAAAACAGTTCGGAATTAAAGAGTTTTTAACAAATCGCACATCTCTGTTCAACATTCCCCGCTTACATTCATTCGCTACACCTCTTATGCACGCACACATCCCCCAAGGAGGAATACCGATGTTGTTTGTCTCCAGTTTCAGACGCGCAGTTGCCAAGATGGCGCTGCTGATTGCATTCTCCGTCTCGTTTGCCTATGGCGCAGACGAAAAAGAGCACCGCACCACTACACCAATCAAGCATGTTGTCGTAATTTTTCAGGAAAACGTTTCGTTCGACCACTATTTCGCAACTTATCCCCATGCAACGAATCCCGCTGGCGAACCTCGTTTTGTTGCCCGCCGAGGCACACCCAATGTGAACGGACTGAGCGGGGCGTTGCTTACCAACAATCCCAATCTGGTAAACCCTTTTCGGTTGGACCGCTCTCAGGCCGCTACCTGCGATCAAGACCACAACTACACCGATGAGCAGCGGGCCTTCAACGGCGGCATTATGGACCAATTTGTCCAGACCGTTGGGAATGGTCCCGGCACTGATGGAACCCTGACCTGCAAGAAAACCGACGTGATGGGATATTTTGACGGCAATACGGTGACGGCATTCTGGAATTACGCTCAACACTTTGCCATCAACGACAACTCCTTCAACACTACCTTTGGTCCTTCGTCACCCGGAGTGATTAACCTTATTTCCGGCCAGACTGGCGGAGCCACCAGGGTGGCAGGGTTCTTCGCCGGCGACATCGCAGGAGGGTCCGTGATTGGAGATCCTCAACCGGCTTTCGATAAGTGCTCAAACCGTGAGACGGTCTTCATGAGCGGGAAGAACATCGGCGACCTGCTCAACGCGAAGGGCCTGACGTGGGGCGGCTTCATGGGCGGCTTCAACCTGACGACGACCAATGCCAACGGCACGACCGGTTGCGCACGCTCGACGTTCTCGCAAGTCCTGAACGCGACCAAGACCGACTACGTGCAGCATCACGCATGGTTCCAGTACTACGCCAGCACGGCCAACCTCAAGCACACCCGTCCGACATCGACGGCAGTGATCGGTTCGACCGACCCGCTCGACAACACGGCAACGCCGGTTCACCACCAGTACGACACCGACGACTTCTTC